>Ga0302326_10012551_pt1 | contig 18048 bp, 15 predicted proteins | sample Palsa_T0_3_FD_202264 | JGI IMG/M metagenome (GOLD analysis project Ga0302326, IMG submission 202264) | Peat permafrost microbial communities from Stordalen Mire near Abisko, Sweden - Palsa_T0_3 | ecosystem: Environmental > Terrestrial > Soil > Palsa > Peat permafrost | place: Sweden: Abisko...
ATATCCCAACGCTACGCTGGATGAATTGGTCCAGCTTCGTATCTTCCACATAGACGATGCTTTTCTCGCCTCTGCCAAGCGTCATGGCTTTACCTCGCTTTCGATTCAGAAGCTAGTGCAACTGCGTATTTCCGGCCTGCTGGACGATTCAGCCACGGAGGCGAAATGACCAGCGGCGTTGTTCTGACTGCACTCCTGGCGGCATCCACTGGCTTGTTCCTCCAGGCGGACCAGCATCTTCGCACGCTGAACGGATCGTGCAGCGTCGCCGCCACTGCCAATGAAGCCGAAGTGGATCTCCGGCTGGAGAGCGCCGCGTGTAGTGGCAGTGAACGCTGTGCTTCCAACCAGACTCAGGAACCGATAAGCGCCTTCCTGGGCTTCACGCTCGCGGATCTGCGGCGCGAGGGTGCGCACGTGGACGCCGTGATTCGAGCCGAGGCCGGCACCCTCACCTGCTCCGGTGCAGTGCATGATGGAAGGTTGAGCGGTGCTTTCAATTTCGTACCCGATCCGGCATTTGTCGACCGCATGGGGCAGATGGGATATCGCGATCTCGATGAAGAAAAGCTACAGGCGTACACCCTGTTTCGCATTGGGATTGCCTGGGTCCGCTCCTTGCAGGCCGCTGGTGTGAGCGGTATGGATTCGGGAAATCTGATTGCGCTGCGCATTTTCCACGCAGACACGGACTACGTCCATAGCTTGAACGCGCTCGGCTACCCGGCTCCCGATGCCGGCAAGTTGATAACCCTGCGTGTGCACCATGTCGATGCGGAAGAAGTGAAACAGATCCGCGCTCTCGGCTACCAGCCCACGCTCGATGAATTGATCCAGATGCGCATTTTCCACATCACACCGGACTTCATCCAACGTATGCAGGCCAGGGGTCTCAACCACCTGACCATCAGCAAGCTGGTTCAAATTCGAATCTTCAATTTGGCGGAATAGCATCGTGTGCCAGGGCACACCCGCTGAGCCATTCAGCGGCATCAGAGCGGGTGGAGAGATCCAAATCTGCGGAATGCGCAAGTTTTCCGGGATTAGACTGCTCTGATGTTTTGTATCAGGGCACGACTTTAGTCGGCGCACCCTGTACTAATGGGTGTCCGGACACAATTCTGCGTCGAAAAAGTGACAGGAGCTAAAGAGCCTGGAAAAACTCGAAAGCCGAATCTCTAGCCCTTGGGCGCCCCAAACTGATTCAGTCCTGGAAACGCGAAGGGTGCCCCAGGTCTCGCTTTTGAGACCTGGGATCCTCCTAGGAAAGGCCAGTCGAGTCCGTCCTAAAGGCCGTACCGCCAGGAAAAACTCTCGGTACAAAGGACGCGGCTCAGCCGTGCCGCCTCGCGTTAGCAGATGAGTGCTAAACAGGATGCGGAAAACCTTCAGGGTAGGCCGGGGATTTATCCCCGGCATAAACGATGTCATCTTGATAAAACAAAGGACTTAGCACACTACAATCGCGGGCACGGCGCCCAAGCGAAGCCATCGAGCGGCATTGCTCCGGTGTGTCAACAAGCTAACGTGAGTCGCACCTATGCCGATGAATGCTAATGGGGAAGGGAATAGTCGCACCCTGAAGACATTCATAAAGCACACGGTGAAAATTGACACACCATGCACACCGGGCAAGGCCCGGCTCATCCTGAGACCGGATGAAGGTCGGCTCCACCCTGTATCCGGTCCCAAAGGGGAAACAAGTAGGAGCACCGTCCGATGCCCACAGTCCCCTATGATCTCTTGACCGGCACTTACGATTACCGCCTGGTCGCCCTATCCGTTTTGATTTCGACGCTCGCTTCCTTCGCTGCGTTGGACCTCGGCGGTCGCGTAACCGCCTCCCGCGGCTCCATTCGATCCATCTGGCTGATGGGTGGCGCCGCAGCCATGGGTATGGGCATCTGGTCCATGCATTACATCGGAATGCTCGCCTATAGCCTTCCGGTACCCATTTTCTACCATTGGCCCACAGTCTTGTTGTCTCTCCTGGCTGCTATCCTCGCGTCCGCCGTTGCACTATTCGTCGTGAGCCGGAGTGAAATGGGGCCACTGCGCATTGGCATGGGCGGCCTGCTCATGGGGAGTGGTATCGCTGCCATGCACTATGTCGGCATGGACGCCATGCGTCTACCGGCAACGTGCCACTATTCCGTCGGCTTGGTGGCGTTGTCGGTGGTTCTTGCTATCGTGACTTCGCTCGTCGCCCTCTGGCTGACCTTCCATTTGCGCGCCCAAACCAACTCCATGAGTTGGCAAAAATTGGCCAGTGCCACCCTCATGGGGGCGGCCATTCCAGTCATGCATTACACCGGCATGGCTGCCGCTCGGTTCAGGTACACGGCTGTCACTCCAGACCTCACCCACTCCGTCAAAATCTCCTCCATTGGCATCGTTGGCATCGGCGCCGTGACTTTCATGACTCTATCTCTGGCGATATTGACGTCCCTCTTCGATCGCCGTCTTTCGGCCCAGTCCCTGAAACTGCACCAGAGTGAGCAACGCTACCGCGAAGTGGTGGACTCGGCCAAGGTGATTCTGTGGCGCGCAGGTTTAGGCGGCGCCAGCTTTAGCTATGTCAATCAAGAGGCAGAAAATCTCCTCGGCTACCCCATACAAAGCTGGATCGGCACGTCCGCCTTTTGGATCGATCATCTTCACCCGGAAGATCGCGAGGCGGCGGAGTCGTGTTGTCGCGCGGTCGCTGAAAACCGGGCTCCCCAGCATTTTGAGCACAGGATGATCGCCGCCGATGGCAGAGTGGTGTGGCTAAAGACTTCCATCCATCTCGTTTCCCGCCATGGGAAGACCGAAGAACTCGCCGGAGTGATGGTGGACATCACAGACCGGAAACTGGCAGAAGAAGCTGCCGAGGAGACCAGCCGCACCAAAAGCCAGTTGCTGGCGGAAATCAGCGGCCTCTACGACCAAATGAAGGTGTTTTCCGACTGGATCGCGAAGACCAACAAAGTCGTTAAGGTTGAAAACGCCCGCATGAGCAGCGAATTGGAGATCACCCAGCGACTCCAGCAGATGATGCTGCCACGCGACGAAGATATGCGCAAAATCCCTGGCCTCGACATCTCCGCTTCGATGGAACCTGCCACAGAAATCGGCGGTGACTACTATGACGTCGTCTGCCATGACGGCGGAGTCGTCATCGGCATCGGCGACGTTACCGGCCACGGCCTGGAGAGCGGAGTCATCGCCATTATGGTCCAGACTGCGGTCAGAACTCTATTGGCCAGCGGGCATTTCGAAAGCAGAAAGTTTTTTGAGGCTCTCAACCGCGTGATCTACGATAACGTCCGCCGCATGCGCTGCGATCGCAACCTCACCCTGAGCCTGCTTCATTATCAGGACAAAGTCGTTACTATCAGCGGGCAGCACGAAGAGGTTCTGGTCGTCCGCGGCGACGGCATCCTGGAAAGACACGACACCCTCAACCTTGGCTTTCCGCTGGGCTTGGAAGAGGACATTTCCAGCTTCATTGACGAAGCAAGGGTTCCCTTGCGTTCCGGCGACGTCATGGTCGCTTACACCGACGGCGTCACCGAAGCCGCGAATGACGCCGGCATCGCCTTCGGCGTCGAACGGCTCTGCGAGGTGGTGAGAACGAGTCACCAGCATCCGGCCGGCGCGATCCGCGAGGCCGTCCTCAGTAGCCTTCGCAACTATACCGAGGGCCAGAATTTGCTCGACGATGTCACCCTGCTCGTTATCAAGCCTGCCTAGCTTCCAGGAGCGGAATAGCTACAGAGAATGGCCGGCGAGCCGATGAATAGGCTTATGAAACCTCGGCGCGGAAAGGACGCCAATCGCCATGCCAGGCGACCCCGGGCAACTTGATGAGCGAGATCGACCGGCCGGAAGACAGTTCTCGGATGCACCAACAGAGGAGCTTAGCCTTGTTTCCTGATGCACCCCAGGGTTCGCCTCACGCAAGCTATGCGATTGAACCCGACGAACTCCAGCGCCTCCCCTCGGAACTTGATCGCCTGCGGAGCGAGAACCATGCTCTGCAAACCGCTCTCCTGGCCTCGACTGAGCGCGGTGTTTCGCTGCAGGAACAAGTTGACCGCCTCGACACCAGGCTGACGACCGAACTTCGGGATCGCCACACCACCGAAGAGAAACTGCAAAATCTCATTCAGACCATCACCCGGGAGAAGGGGGATCTGGAAATCCTGGTGCAGATTCTCATCGATCAGGGCGACGATTCAGCCCAGGAAGGCGAAAAAGCACGCATCGATGGCCTCACGCAGATCGCCAACCGCCGCCGTTTCGACGAGTACTTATTTCAGGAATGGGGCCGTCACATTCGCATGCAGCAGCCGCTCTCGCTCTTGATCTGTGATGTGGACCATTTCAAGCTCTACAACGACGGCCAAGGTCATCAAGCAGGCGACGAATGTTTAAAGAGCGTGGCCAAAGCGATCAACCAGTGCTACCGCGTCGGCGACCTGGTTGCGCGCTATGGAGGCGAAGAATTTGCCATGGTGTTGCCGCTGACCAATCGCGCCGGCGCGGTGCAGGTTGCGGAGCGAATACGCGCCGCCGTCGCGGCCGCTGCCCTTCCCCACCCTGCGTCTCCAGTTTGCGACCGCGTTACTGTGAGCATCGGCGTGGCCTGCATAACGCCTCAACCACACGGTCCCTCGGATGCACGGACACTCATCCAACAGGCGGACCGGCATCTCTATTTGGCTAAACACTTGGGCCGAAACCAGGTGAGTTATGAGGACGAGGAGAACACCACGCAATGATGATGAGCGAGCCCCTCGATAACTACGGAGAACGAGCCGGAAAGTGTGAATACCTGACGCTGGCATTCTCGCCCACGAGCGCCCCCCTGCGTTCCCGTTGGCGGAACAATGGATTGTCCGCCGATTTTCTGGGCGACTACGTGACTACATTTCTGCCCGCCAATGGCACCCTGCCCGCCTTTAAGAGACGCCAAAATGAAGTCAAACACGCCGTCACCTACATCGCGAACGAGCTGCTTGAGAATGCGATGAAGTATCACCAACCCGATGTCGAGATCCCCATCAGAATCCATTTGGAGCTCGCCAGCGACCACATCAAGGTGAGCGTCAGCAATGGTGTCAGTGTCGTCCAGGCGGGCCGTTACCGAGCGTTCGTTGAACATCTCCGGGAGGGAGACGTGGACGATCTTCTCTTGCGGCAACAGGAAGAAAGCGCCAGGTCCACTGAGTCGACCATGTCCAGCCTGGGCCTGCTGACAATGATCAGTGACTATGAGGCCCAGCTTGATTGGCGCTTTGACATCCACCCCACCCATCTCGAAAGCATGACCGTTACCACGATCGCGATTTTACCTCTCAAAGGTGTTCCAGGAGCGTCTGCTTGAAAAACATTCATGGAGAGTCCTTTGACATCCGGCTAGAGGAGGAGAGCTCCACCGTTCTCTTCAAAGGCGCGCTACGTTTGTGTGGGACGGAGGATTACGCGCCCATTCTCGATATGCTCAAGGAAACGCTGGCCAGTCCCGCGATGCCGATTGTCCTCGATCTTAGAGAATTGGATTTCCTCAACAGCTCCGGCATCACCATGCTCTCGCGCTTTGTCATGGAAGCCCGCGACCACCCCGGGATCGACGTTCAGGTGCTCGCTTCCGAGGCAATCCCGTGGCATGCCCGCTCCTTAAGGAATCTCCAACGGCTCATGCCTAGCTTGAGTATCCGTCTGACCTGAGCCGCCTGGCAGCCAAAAACCGCCTGCTGCCGCCAGAAATAGCGCCGATAAGACCTTCGAGGGTCAGGCCGCATTAGGCGTGGCTGTCCAGGAGTTACATCTGCGTGTCGAAACCGACCAACAGGGAGCGACAGATCGGAAGCCTGCGCCGGGGAGATTCGTGAACCGTTCCTAGCAGGTAAGCCTGTTGTCGGTAGTCAAATCGTTCCCGGCCCGCAGAGTAGGCACCCTCCGTGTCTTATTTGCCGATCGGCTGGTAAGTAGGAGCTTCGCGTGAGGAAGGGTGCTGGCTCGACAAGTTCGCGGATTTCTCATCGCTTACCGCTGGCCCTGAGTCATCATCAGAACGGTCGTCTGCGTGAAGCGGAAAAACTCTACCATCAGATCCTACGCACCGAACCGGAACATGCGGATGCGCTGCATTATCTGGGGTTGATAGCCCACCAGCGGGGCCGTAGTGAGACGGCGGTCGGACTTATAACCCGAGCCATCGAGAAAGAGCCGGGACGTGCCGTATATTTCCTGAACCTGGGACAGGTGCGGGAGACAAGTGGGGAACTCGACAAAGCAATCGCGAACTATCGCAAGGCCACGTCGCTCGATCCGGGTCTAGAGGCCGCATTTCATAAACTGGGGGACGCGCTCCGCAAACAGGGGCAACTTGCGGAAGCGGCTGCGAGCTACGGCCGGGCGCTGTGCATCCAGCCTGACTCGCCTGAAACCATTAACAGCCTGGGGAGTGTGCTCTATGAAGCAGGCAGGCTGGAGCAGTCAATCGTTTGTTATCAAAAGGCAATCGCGCTCAAAGCAGACTATGCTGAGGCCTACAACAACCTTGGCATCTCGTTCCGCTGTCTGGGCCAGTTCGACCAAGCCATCGCCAGTTGGCATCGCGCGCTTGGCTACAAGCCGGCGCTTGCTGCCGCACACTCCAATCTGGGCGGCACTCTGGTGGCGCGGGGCGAAGTTCAGCAGGCGCTCGGGAGTTTGCACAGGGCCATCGAACTCGAGCCGGGTTTGGCAGAGGCTCACCTCAATCTTGGGAACGCCTATCGGTCGCAAGGCTTACTCACGCAAGCGACGGTTGCTTATGAGCGCTCAATCGCTCTTTCTGCGAACCCTGCGGACGCCTATAACAATCTCGCAGAAACCCTGAGAGACCAGGGCCGGCTGGAAAAAGCAGTGGAGAGTTATGAGAAAGCGCTCTCTGCTAAGCCAGATTTTGCCGTAGCGCGCAGCAATCTGCTCTATCTGTATGCCTTCACCCGATACATTTCTCCCGAGGCGGAACGGACGCAAGCCGAGGCATGGGAGAGAAGCGTGTTGAGCGATGATGAGAGGGCGGCCGCTCGCAAAAGGGCACCGCCGGATGCCGGCGTGTTCCGCATTCGTCCGCGCTGCCCGGGGAGACAGTTGCGGTTAGGCATCGTCTCTGCCGAGCTCGGTAGCCACGCAGTCGCGCAATTCCTCGAGCCTCTTCTTCGCGAACTCGATCGCTCGCGCTTCCACCTCACGCTTTTCCCAACGTCCAGAAGATCCTGTTCTCGCGCCCAGGGGTTTAGAAACCTTGCCGACACTTACATATCTCTCACCGAAATGTCTGATACCGCAGCGGCAGATCGCATCAGATCAGAACAGATCGACGTGCTGATAGATACTACGGCACATACGTTCGGCGGCCGGTTAGGCATCTTTGCCCACCGCGCTGCTCCTGTGCAGTGCACTTATATTGGCTATTGGAGCACCACGGGGTTGACGGAAATGGATTGGTTCTTTGCCGATCCGCACTTTGCCCGCTCTGTGGAAGCGCATTTCACCGAGGGGCTATGGTGGCTGCCACGCCTTTTCCATTGTTACCAGGGAGAGGCATCTCTCAGAGAGAGTTCGTGGGTTCCCGACCCGCAGGGGACAATCTGGCTTGGGTCGTTGAACCGCTTCAACAAAATCCGTGAGGAAACGCTGGGCCTTTGGGCCAAAGTCCTGCACGGGTTACCCGAAGCGAAGCTGATTCTCGAGGACGGTGCAATCCACGAGGAGGAGACACATCGACGCATTCTCACCACCCTGTCCGGGCACGGCGTCCCAGAGGAACGGGTCTGTTTTATTCCCTTCGTGGCTGGACATGAACGGCACATGGCGCTCTACGACCGGCTCGATATCGCCCTCGACACCATCCCGTTCAACGGCGGAACCACAACGTTCGATGCTCTTTGGATGGGTGTGCCCATGGTCGCCCTCGAAGGAAACTGGGTGGGAGGAATGTGGGGGAGCTCGGTGCTCAAGGCTTTCGATCGGCCAGAGTGGGTTGCGCGAGACCAGAACGAGTATGTGTCGATTGTCTACTCTCTGGCTCAAGACGTCGCAGGGCGCACAGAGCAGCGTAAGAGCCAGCGCTCGCGCATGATGCTGAGTCCGCTGTGCGACGCGAAGGAAATGGCGAGATGCATGGAGGACGCGCTGGAAGGTATGTACGAACTCTGGATGGCGGGGGGAAGAAGCCGGACCAATCGACCGGGGTAATGCAAAGCGGCAGAGGTATCTACGGGTCGCGTTCTGGCCTGCGCCACATCTTACGTCACGAGGAATTCGAAACAGCCAATGAAAGTAGTCATTCTTGCCGGAGGCCGGGGCAGTCGATTGAGTGAAGAGACCACGCTTCGACCAAAGCCGATGGTTGAAATAGGGGGTAAGCCGATCCTCTGGCACATCATGAAGATATACTCGGCGTTTGGCATCAACGATTTCATTATTTGTCTCGGCTACAAAGGCCAGATGATCAAGGAATATTTTGCCAATTATTTTCTCTACTCTTCCGACGTCACGTTTGACTTAACGAATAACCAGGCGGAGTACCACAGGTGTGGCTGTGAGCCGTGGCGGGTGACGCTGGTGGATACGGGCGTGGAAACCATGACCGGTGGCAGGCTTCGGCGCATCCTCCCATACGTTCGCGATGAAGAGATGTTTTGCTTTACCTATGGCGATGGATTAGCCAATATCGACCTGACAGACCTGATTGCGTTTCATCGCAGCCACGGAAGACTCGTGAGCCTCACGGCGGTGCAGCCGATGGGGCGGTTTGGTGCATTGGGCATCGGCGAAGACGGCAGTCTTTTGTCGTTTGCCGAGAAGCCCAAGGGCGATGGGCGATGGGTGAATGGAGGATTCTTCGTGCTCTCGCCGGAAGTCGGCGCGTATCTCAAAGACGATACGACGGTCTGGGAACAAGAACCAATGGACGCGATCATGCGCAGCGGGGGCTTCGCGGCCTACAAGCATTTTGGCTACTGGCAGCCTATGGACACGGTTCACGATAAGTCCGTTCTGGAGGCACTTTGGAACAGTGGTTCGGCTCCATGGAAGGTCTGGAAATGAAGTTGTTCCGGACCGGCTGTCACCGAGAATCGACGTGATCAAGAGCAGAGGCCGTCGAGGGGGATCGCAGGTGCGTTGTGTGGTAACGGGGGCGTCCGGGTTCCTTGGTTCGTGGCTGGTGCGGCAATTGCTGCATGGAGGACATTCCGTGACCGTGTTCTTGCGAGGAGAGCCGCAAGCACACAGAGTCAACGATTGGCTGGGTTGTGTCCGCGTCGTACATGGCAGTTTTGAGGATTGCACTGCCTTTGGCAAGAAGCTCGCGGGGGAGAGGATCGATGTCTTTTTCCATCTCGCGTGGTCTGGTGTGACCGCCGACTGCCGGGATGAGGTCTCGCAGATCTCCAGCAACGTCGTGGGATGTGTACGGCTATGGGAAATAGCTCGAGACTTGGGATGCAAACACTGGATCGGTCTGGGGTCCCAGGCGGAGTATGGTCCTCACGAGGACGTGCTGAAAGAGGATTTGCCGCTCAGACCGGCAACCGCGTACGGAGTCGCCAAGGTGGCAAGCGCGATGCTCACGGCGAAAATGTCGGAGATTGCCGGTATACGGCATACATGGGTGCGACTGCTGGCGGTTTACGGACCGGGGGATGACCCAAAGCACCTTATCCCATCCACGATCCAAATGCTGCTGGCGGGTAAGAAGCCGGCGCTTACCAAAGGAGAACAGCGATGGGACTACCTGTATGTCGAAGACGCAGCCAAGGCGCTGGCCCGCATCGCAGCGACTGGAGCAACCGGAAGCCTGAACCTGGCTTCCGGGCAAACGGTTGTCATTCGAAAACTGATCGAGTGTTTGAGCGCGATGGTGGGGGCTGATTTGCCTCTGGGGTTTGGCGACGTTGCCTATGCTCCCGGTCAGACCATGCACCTGGAAGCGGATATCAGCCGGTTGCAGCGTGCGACCGGTTGGGAGCCCGAGATCCCGTTGGAGGAAGGTCTTCGACGAACAATTCAGTGGCACAAAGAGAGGGGCCCAGATGCCGCGTTCTGCCGATGAACTCAGAGGGATCGCCAACACGCTGCGGGCACATGCCGTCCGGATGGCATATCGCTCGCGTGGAGCTCATTTGGGCAGCTGCCTTTCGATGGCGGATATCCTGGCCTGTTTGTACTGGAACTCTCTGAGGATCGATCCCACCTGTCCTGGCTGGAGGCACCGCGACCGGTTTGTTTTGAGTAAAGGCCACGGTGCCTCGATTCTCTACGCCGCGTTGGCGGAGCGCGGGTTTTTCCCCGTTGAGGAATTGGAAACCTACTGCGAACTGCACTCCCGTCTCACCGGGCATGTCACCGCTGGAGTACCGGGGGTTGAGCTGTCGACCGGCTCTTTGGGGCATGGATTGCCGGTTGGTTGTGGCATGGCGTTGGCTGCGAAGCGAGATAGGTCGGCGTCACGCGTGGTTGTACTTTTGAGCGACGGCGAACTGGATGAAGGCTCGAATTGGGAAGCAATCCTGTTTGCTCCTCAATATGAATTGGACAACCTGCTGGTGATTGTGGACTACAACCGCATTCAGAGTTTTGGGCGAGTGAAGGATGTGCTCGATCTAGATCCGCTGAGCGATAAGTTTCGCGCCTTTCGCTGGGCCGTGCGCGAGATTGACGGACACGACATGGAACAACTGATCGAGGGGCTGACGGCAACTCCCTTCGAGCCGGGTAAGCCGGGCGTGCTTATCGCCCACACGCGCAAAGGCAAGGGCGTGAGTTTCATGGAAGACAACCTCGCCTGGCACTATCAAAGCCCCTCGTCTGAACAGGCGATGCTCGCACTGCGGGAGCTGGGGGCTTGACGGTATGAGGACAGCGTTCGTGGAAGAGTTGGTTCGCCTGGCGGGAGAAGATGAACGCATCTGGCTGGTTTGCGGAGATCTTGGATATACGGTGTTGGAGGCCTTCGCTCAGCGCTTTCCAGAGCGGTACTTGAACGCCGGTGTGGCGGAGCAAAATATGACCGGAGTCGCAGCCGGTCTGGCCTTGTCCGGCAAGACTGTATTCACCTACTCGATTGCGAACTTTCCCGTGATGCGCTGCCTGGAACAGATTCGGGATGATGTCTGCTATCACCATCTGAACGTAAAGATCGTGGCGGTTGGCGGGGGGCTCGCATACGCCAGCCATGGGTATACGCACCATGCCGTGGAAGATATCGCGGTGATGTCGGCACTCCCGAACATCGCCGTGATCGCGCCGGGCGATCCGGTCGAGGCACGCGCTGTTACGCGGGTGATTGCTTCGCGGGACGGGCCTGCCTACCTCAGGTTGGGAAAAGCCGGTGAGCCGGTATTGCATAGCACAGCGCTTACCTTGGATTACGGCAAAGCGATCGTATTGCGTGAGGGGCGCGACTTGACCTTGATTTCCATCGGTGGAATGTTGGCGAACACAATGGACGCGGCCAATCAGTTAGCCGTGGCTGGGTACTCGGTGCGGGTGATGAGTATGCCATTTGCTGTGCCGCTGGATGAAGACGCGATCCGAGATGCAGTCATGAGCACCGGCGTGATCTTGACCATCGAGGAGCATAGTCAAGGGGGCCTGGGCACCCTCGTGGGCGAGTGCATCGCGCGATTGGGGAGGGCAGCTACGTTTGTGCCTCTGCGCTTGGGAAGGCTTCCGATCAAGACGGCCGGGACCCAGGAACAGTTGAAGGCATGTCAGGGATTGAGTCCGGAAGGGATTGCGCGCAGCGCCGAATCGGCTTTTCAACTTCACGCTTCCCCGTCCCGGCAGGTGTGGCAATGAACTGGAATCGTAGACGAGTCCTGTTGACGGGACATACCGGCTTTAAGGGTGGCTGGTTATCTCTCTGGCTACAGAATCAAGGCGTGGACCTGTGCGGGTATGCGCTTGAACCGCCCACCAGGGTGAATCTGTTTCAAGATGCCCGGGTCGGAGATGGAATGCGATCGGTCGTAGGAGATACACGTGATGCGGGTCTCCTGGAGCAAACATTTGCAGAGTTTCGCCCGGAGATTGTCTTTCATCTGGCCGCCCAATCATCCGTGCGCAAGTCCTATAAGGATCCACTTGGCACCTACTCCACCAATGTCATGGGAACGGCCAACGTGCTGAACGCCGCACGACACATCGACAGTTTGCGGGCCATCATCGTTATCACCAGCGACAAGTGCTACCTCAATCACGAATGGGAGTGGCCGTATCGGGAGACAGATCCGCTGGGTGGATATGACCCGTACAGCAACAGCAAGGCCTGCGCCGAGTTGGTGGTGGCAGCCTATCGGGACTCGTTCTTTAACCCCAAGGAATACGCGAAGCACGGAGTTGCCCTGGCGTCGGTTCGCGCCGGCAATGTGATTGGTGGAGGCGATTGGGAGGAGAGCAGGCTTGTGCCCGACATCATCCGCGCATTCATGGCTGACGATCCGGTGCGCCTACGCAGTCCGCATGCGATCCGCCCCTGGCAGCATGTTCTGGAGCCTTTGCGGGGCTATCTTACTCTGGCGGAATCCATGTGGGAACAAGGTACCGCATGCGGCGAGGCTTGGAATTTCGGCCCGGATCAGTCCGATGCCCAGCCGGTAGAGTGGGTGGTGCAGGAGATGGCGAGCCTTTGGGGTCATGGGGCTCATTGGGAGAGGGAAGACGGCGCACATCCCCATGAAGCAAATCACCTGACGTTGGATTCATCCAAGGCCTGCGTGCGCCTCGGCTGGCGTCCCGAACTAAGGCTGAAAGATTCGTTGGCGATGACGGTCGCATGGTATCAAGCAAAATCGCGCGGGCAGGAGATGCATGCGTTTACCGGGGCGCAAATCGCAGACTACGACGCCAGGGTCAAGGCTGCGAGGGTTGGTTTGCACGCATGACCGCCGACCGGAAAGATGAAATTCGAGTCGCGATGCGGCAGCTTACCGCGGAATATTTCGCGCTATCTTTCCCCGAGAGACCGTTTGTGCCTGGGGTGTCTCCGGTTCCGGTTTCGGGACGGGTGTTCGACGATCGCGAGATGTTCGCAGTCGTTGAATCGGGGCTGGATTTCTGGTTGACGTCGGGGCGATTTGCCGATCTGTTTGAATCCAGGTTTGCCCAGTTCCTGGGAGTGCGCGACGCGCGGCTGGTCAACTCTGGTTCTTCGGCGAACCTGGTGGCTGTTTCCGCGCTAACGTCTCCCTCCCTGGGCGAGCGGCAACTCAAGCCCGGCGATGAAGTGATTACCGTTGCTGCAGGCTTTCCCACGACGGTGAATCCAATTCTGCAGAACAGGCTGGTACCGGTCTTTGTGGACGTTGAACTTCCCACTTACAACGTTGATGTTTCCCAGTTAGAGAAAGCGGTGAGCCCGCGAACCAGAGCGATGATCTTCGCTCACACGCTTGGTAATCCTTTCGATGCGGCCACGGTGTCTGCTTTTGCCCGCAAGCATCACCTATGGCTGATCGAAGACTGCTGTGACGCGCTTGGCTCCAGGTTTGGCGGTAGAAAAGTGGGGACTTTTGGCGACCTCGCTACTTGCAGCTTTTATCCCGCACATCACATCACGATGGGCGAGGGAGGGTGTGTCGCGACCAATCAACCACAGCTAACCAGGTTGATTGAATCCTTTCGCGATTGGGGCCGCGATTGCTGGTGCGCGCCGGGCAAAGACAACACCTGCGGAAGGCGGTTTGCATGGCAACTTGGTTCTTTGCCTTTTGGATATGACCACAAATACACCTATTCTCACATCGGCTACAACCTCAAAATCACTGACATGCAGGCCGCCGTGGGCGTGTCGCAGATGGAAAAGCTAGACCTGTTTATTGAAGCTCGCCAGCGCAACTTCAGCTATCTGGCGGAACAATTGGAGTCCCTCTCTCACGTGTTTCTGTTGCCTCGTGCCACGCCCGGTTCGGAGCCAAGCTGGTTTGGGTATCCCATCGCTGTGCGTCCAGAATCGGGAGTGAAGTGCGACGACGTAATTCGATTTCTGCATGGACGCAAGATCGGGACAAGGGTGTTGTTCGGGGGAAACCTTTTACGGCAGCCGGCCTACAGGAATATCGAGAAGCGCGTGATCGGGGATTTACCGAATTCGGACTTTGTCGCCAACCAGGTCTTCTGGATTGGGGTGTACCCGGGATTGACAAGGCCGATGCTGGACTACGTCGTCGAAAGCCTGACCGAGGCGGCAGGCCGGTGACCCGTGTTCTGATGACGAGCCAGTTGATTGCAACAACTGGCGAAGCGCTGTATCGGTCTTAAAGGCTTTACCCGTCACCGGCTTTGACCAGATTTGGGACTCACCGTGCTGCTGTTCGCTGCCGATTGCAAAGGTAGCAGGCCGGTAGCGGGCAGAGGATACACCATGTCAGCCATCACCAACACCGATTTTGGTCTTCGTTCATCAAATCAAGAGCTTGATCGGCGCGCCGACTTTCAAGCGAAGTTTGAGTCTTCACCCATTCCTCGCCACGAGCTCCTGTATTCGCAACTTACTCTATTCTTGTCTCGGCAAGAGCTATCGCGAATGCTTGCAATGGCTGAACTCTACCGCAATCATGTGCTCGGAACAAATGGCGTACTGATGGAGTTCGGGACCTGTTACGGACGGACAGCCGCATTATTGACAAATCTGCGCGGCATTTTTGAACCGTTTAATTTCACGCGGAAACTTATCATTTTCGATACTTTCGCGGGACTGCTCGGCACGAACGAGAAAGACGGCGACTACAAATTAGCGGTTGACGGCGCGTACGGCACGGGAGAGGGATATGAAACCTACCTCGACGAAGTGCTCTCATACCACGAATCCCAGTCACCGATCGCTCACCTTAAGAAATTCGAAATTGTGAAAGGCGATGCATCAACATCGATTGCCCACTACCTGGGCAGGCACCCAGAGACCATCATCGCAATGGCTTATTTTGACTTTGACATCTACGGACCGACGAAGGCCTGTCTAGAGGCGATCCGGCCGCATCTCACGAAAACTTCGGTCCTCGCTTTTGACGAATTGAATTGTCCAGAGTATCCGGGAGAAACAGTAGCTCTATCCGAAGTGTTCGGCCTCGGCAAGTGCGCCCTACAACGGAGCCACCTAACACCTTGGATGTCTTACACAACATGCGAACATATTGCGATGTAAAATGCCGGTCCGGTTCTTATCGGCTGGCCGCTAAGTCGGTCGGCTCAGAACCGGGAACTTATAGGCGGGGGTAGTCGTATCTCCAGGCCTGGTGTGCAATTATGATACATACTCGGGGATAAGTGAATACATCGACCAAGGTGGGCGGAAAAATACGTGAGCGAACGTCATAAGTTCCCAAGCGAGATGGGTTAAGCTTGTAATACTATGTTTGAGAGCGGAACGGAAACCATTGGTGCGGGCACCGCGCGCGATAAGTCTGTCCTGGGAAGAAGAAACGATCTGCTCAGCAGGAGTCCAGGGAAAATCGATGACATCCTGGCGAACTTTCCCCTCTATACCCGGCGCATCACAATCACCCGATTTCTGGCTCACTACGAGCTATACAAACAGATCGCAGATGTGCCGGGAAGTATAGTTGAACTGGGCGTTTTCCGTGGCAGCAGCCTGTTTTCCTTTGCTCATTTTCTCGAGATATTCAATCACGGCGACCGTTCCCGCACGGCCATAGGTTTCGATTCCTTTGAGGGCTTGTCTAATCTGACCGCGATAGACGGCCTCGAAGACAAGGGCCACGCGAAACAAACCGGCGGCTGGCGCGCGGCCGACTACGAGCATGAGTTAATGGAAATGATTGATCTGTTTGTGGCTGAATCATTTGTGCCGCAAGCGCCTAGAATCAAGCTTCTTAAAGGCAATATCCTGGAAACGGTGCCTGCATACGTTCAGCAAAATCCTGGGCTCCGAATAGCTCTCCTGCACATTGACTGTGATTTGTACGAGCCGACCCTAGTAGGACTAAAGCACCTAGCCCCGCTCATGGTCCCCGGTGGCCTCGTGGTATTTGATGAGTACGCGATCACTGCATGGGCCGGCGAGAGTGCGGCAGTCGAGGAGTACTTCGGAAAAGGTAAGCGGATAGAGAAATTCCCCTGGACATCTTCGCCGGGCGGCTTTATGAAGGTGTAAAAAAGGGAGCGTGATGGAAAGCTCAGAGACAACACGATTTTACGAGGCAAACGGCTTCGTCGTTATCGAAGGCATCGTTTCTTCTCAGGAGATATCGCAAGTCCTTGGAATCGTCAATCGGCTTGCGCTTAGCTTGATACCGCCTTCCATGCTGAATCATGGCGAAAATCCTTTTCTGTGGCTCGTTCGAAACCGCCGCCGCGATGCGGGTCGCCTGTTTGATTGCCTGGTGAAGATACCCGAAGTGAGCCAAATCCTGTACTCACAAACGCTGCAAAAACTCGGTGAAGCATTGCTCCAAACGGACCTCTTACTCGCTTCTCCGAGCCAAATGAATCTACGTGCAGACCATCCCGGCGAGAAAAAGTTTCTCTATCCGTGGCATCACGATTACGCATACAACTGCAGTGCCCGAAATTCTGTGGTGTTCTGGATTCCGCTGCACGAGGTAGATGAAGTCAACGGGTGCCTCCATGTTATTCCGGGGTCGCATCGTTTACATGCGGAGATAAACATAAAGGACGCAACTAACGGGAAGAACTCGGCTGAATTGTTCAGTGTGTCGAATATAGGACACATCCTGAAGCATAACCCCGACGTGCGCGTCCCGATGAAGGCTGGCTCTGCGCTGGCGTTTAGTGGATTACTGCTGCACAAGTCCGGTGCTAACCGTTCGGATCATACTCGGTTCGCGTTCCAATCCCGCTGGTTCGACGGGTTAGCCGAAGACGCTGTGAGCAACAGATGGAGAGGCGGGATTGATGAAGGCCGCCCACCTGGTGATTATCTATTGAATGCCTTCTCCGGGCGTGGCGCAGCCATTTGAATGGCGACGCTCCATTGCGAGGCACCGGCTGCGAGTCGTCCGCAGCGACCACCAAATGTGTCGACATGATACCAATCCCCAGCGAGGGAATCGGGTTTTCTCAGAGGCTTCTAATCGGTGCGCGCCAGGGAGTCTCCCGGTAGTGCCAACGAGGTGATCGCCGGCTTTTTGCCGGAAGTGACGTTGCCAGGGCAATGCGGCAGGCACACGACCGGAAGCAGTGAAGCGTATCGCAAGATGATCGAACTGGAGCCGTCACGGGGCCGTCACAGACCGTGATAAACAACCGCGAATGCACGGTTTGCCGTTGCGCTTGCCGGGTTCGATCGTAATGATCTCCGAATATTCCATTCTTTGAAGACCTGAGAAGAACTCCAGACAAGAGGAAAGATGGTAGGCACGAGGAGACTCGAACTCCTGACCTCTACCGTGTCAAGGTAGCGCTCTAACCAACTGAGCTACGCGCCTGCGCCGTGCATCTCGCTATCATATCAAAAGCTCATGTACCATCAAGATTCTTGGCTGCAGCCATGAGGATCTCAACACTTTGCTGAAAGAACTGCGCGCAGCCCCGAACCTGCTCACTTTCCTGCGTCTATGCCTTATACCCTTTCTGGTCATCGCGGTTCTGGAGGCGCACTACCGGACCGCGCTTTGCCTTTTCGTCATCGCGGGGCTCAGCGACGGCCTCGATGGCTGGGCCGCAAGAGTGCTCAAGCAGCAAACCCAGATCGGCCAGTACCTCGATCCGGTCACCGATAAACTCCTGCTCAGCACCCTTTTTCTGGTGCTCATGCACCAGGGGCTCGTGCCGCGGCGCGTCACCGTGCTGGTTTTTAGCCGCGACCTGGGTATTCTGATCGTTGCCGCGCTTCTCTACATCAGCCTCGGCATGCGAGACTTCCGTCCCAGCATCTACGGCAAGACCAGCACCTGCGCTCAAATCCTCGCCCTACTGGCAGTATTGCTCTGTCAGGTCTATTCCCCGATGCCCCTCGTCATGCTCCGTACCCTGGCGCTCTATGCCACCGCCCTCCTGACCATCGTCTCCGCGCTCCACTACGCC
>Ga0302326_10012552_pt1 | contig 18048 bp, 16 predicted proteins | sample Palsa_T0_3_FD_202264 | JGI IMG/M metagenome (GOLD analysis project Ga0302326, IMG submission 202264) | Peat permafrost microbial communities from Stordalen Mire near Abisko, Sweden - Palsa_T0_3 | ecosystem: Environmental > Terrestrial > Soil > Palsa > Peat permafrost | place: Sweden: Abisko...
TGGCACGCGTTAGCCTGGGAAGCAAACGCTCGAGTCGCACTGGCGGCAGGAAACCTCCAAAGCGCGCAGAACTGCATCGTCAAGGCTGTGGCGATTGTCGAAAACTATGATGTTCCGATAGCCGCGTGGCGAGTTCACGCCACAGCCGCCGAACTGCATAAACTGACAGGCAACACAATGTTAGCGCAGCGCTTTCAAGAACTCAGCCAGACGATTGTGAACAAACTGGCGAGTTCCTTGGAAGGACCACTTCGCCAGTCTTTCCTGTCCGGGTCGTCCAGCAGTAGGGCCGTCGTCCACGGCTGATCTAATCACTGGGTCTCCAACAAAGACGCGTGGAAGCGGCTCCTATACTTTGAATGAAACCAGCGCCGGGATCTTTGAGGAGAGCTGAACATGCCTGATTCGACGGACTCCGCTAAAACGAGTCCGGGTTGGACACAACATTTGAAACACTGGCTGGTGCCGGCGGTGATTCTGCTCATGGCCGCCGGGATCGTTTTCCTGATAGCCGGCAATTGGAATAGCTGGGCGGGCGACCGTGCGTCACAAGAAACCGACGACGCTTACGTGCGCGCTGACCTCACGCCGTTGAGCACAAAGGTTGCGGGCCTGGTGGCGAAGGTGGCGGTTTCCGACTATCAGTCCGTGAAAGCGGGAGATTTACTGGTGCAGTTGCAAGACGACGATTTTCAGGCTCAGGTGCTCCAGGCCGAAGCGGCCGTGCTGGCCGGTCAAGCCGCGCTCATCAACAATCAGCGTCAAAAAGAATTGCAGGACGCCCACATTGTACAGGCGGACCAGAGTATCCAGGCGGCGGAAGCGGACATCACGGCGGCAGAAGCTGGAATTGAGGCGGGGAGGTCGACGATCGTCACTGCCCGTAGCGGAATCGACGCAGCCAAAGCGGATGTCGAGCGCACGTTAGCGGAACGGAAGCGGCAGGAAGCCCTGATTGCGACCGAATCTGCAACGCGGCAAAAGCTTGAGCAGGCAGTGGCGGACGAGCAGCGGTATCGGGCGCAGCTCTCCAGCCGCGAGAGTGACGTGGGTACGGCCACGGCGCAGTTGGCCAGCCGCCAAGCCGATCTGGCCCGAGCACGCGCTCAACTAGGGAGCAGAAAGGCCGAACTGGAAGCGCAGAAGCGCCAGCGTGCCGTGCTGGACTCCCAAGAACTTCAGCTTCGCGCCGACTTAAATTCGAAGACCGCCTCACTCGCGCTGGCCCGGACCAATCTGGGTTACACGCGAATCGTGGCGCCAGAGGCCGGGATCGTCAGCGAGCGCAAGGTGCGGCGGGGGCAACTGGTCAGTCCAGGCACTCAAGTGATTTCGCTGGTGCAAAGCACGGTTTGGGTGCAGGCTAATTACAAAGAAACGCAAGTGGGTCACTTCCGTACCGGCGACCCGGCCGAAATCCGCGTGGATGCAATTCCTGGCGTGATTTTCCGGGGCAAGGTCGATCAAGTGGCGCCCGCCAGTGGCTCGCAGTTCGCATTGTTGCCGCCTGACAATGCAACCGGCAACTTCACCAAGATCGTGCAGCGGGTGCCGGTGAAGATTGTGCTGGATGCCGGTCAACCGAAGGCCGAACGATTGCGGCCGGGGCTGTCAGTGATCGCAACCGTTCGCACGAATGGCGCCGGCCAGTGACGGAGGTCTCGCAATCCGGTCCACCCCAAATCGCCACCAACCCTTACCTTGGGATTGTGGGTGTTTTTCTGGGGGCGGGAATCGCCACGCTGAACGCCCGCTTGGTCAGTGTTGGCCTGCCGGACCTGCGGGGAGCGCTCGGCTTTAGCTTCGACGAGGCTTCCTGGATTCCGACTGCGCTCAACATGGCGACCATGTTCAGCGGTGTCTTTGTGGTCTTCTTCAGCGTTGTGTTCGGCCCTCGTAGGATTCTGCTCCCTGCTGCCGCAGTCTTCACGGTTGCATCCGTTGGGTTGCCCTTTTTGCCGAGCTATTGGGCAATGTTGGCGTTGGTGGTGATCGCTGGCCTCTCGTCAGGAACTTTCTACTCTCTCACCATGACCTTCGTGCTGACCGCCCTTCCGAAGCGGCTGATCATCTTTGGGATCGCGGCTTATGCGGCGGACATCGTTTTCGTCAGCAACATTGCGTCCCTGCTGGAGGGTTGGTACATGGAGCATCTTTCCTGGCACTGGATCTTCTGGACGGCCGCGCTGGTGACACCCGTGATGATGCTCTGCATCTATTTCGGAATTCCGAGGCGGCCGGCGGTGGGCCCGAGGCCGAGTTGGCGCGGATTCGCTTATTTTAGCCTCGGCATCAGCCTGATTTACGGCGCTCTGGATCAAGGTGAGCGGCTGTATTGGTTGAACTCCGGCGTAATCGTCGCGATGTTCGTCGCAGGGATCTTCCTATTGGGGGCGGCGCTGGTGAGAAGGATCTTGCTGCCGAATCCTACGCTAAATCTCGCCTTCCTCAACAGACGGAACATTATCATTCTGGCCTTATCGATTTTCATGTTTAAATTCGTGCACCTGGCCACTGTTGTGCTGGTGCCGGGGTTCCTGGGGACCATCCCACAGTACAGGCCTTTAGAGACCGGTCATGCGCTTGCCTGGGTGGCCGTGCCGATGTTCGCGGTGGTATGGCTGGTGGCAGCCGTGGTGATCCACACGAACTCGCGGCTGATTTTAGCGCTCGGGCTTACGATCGTCGCGATGTGCTGCTGGATCTGCACGCATCTGGACACTTCTTGGGCGGGAACCAGCTTCGAGGTTGTGGAGCTTGTGCTCGCATGCGGGTTCGCATGTTCGTACGTCGGCTTGGTCAGCAGCATCGTTTTGGAGGGACTCGAGTCGGGCGCTTTGACTAGCGCAGCCAATGCCGCCACGTTCTCCGGATTGATGCACTTCATCCGTCTCTTTGGCGGCCAAGCGGGGGTAGCGGTGATGACGCATTTCACTTCGGTGCGGGAGAAGTTTCATTCCAACCTGCTGGGGCTGCATGTTCAAGCCGGCGATTGGCTCACCGACGAACGAGTCCGGATGCTGACCGGAGGCCTGCTTTCCGGATCCACCGGGCCTGAGGAAGCCCAAAACCGCGCGGTGGAAATTCTGGGCCAGCAAGTGCGCGCGCAGGCTTATACGATGGCGATATCCGATGGATTCAACCTGATCTGTTGGATGGTGGTTGGTTACCTGTCGCTGATGTTGTTTCTGCGCCCCAACAAACTCAGTTTCAACGACCTGAGGAAAATGAAATGAATCAAAAGAACTTTAGCAGAACGCCAGCAATTGCCGGGCTTATAGTGTTGTCAACGATACTTCAAGCTGCCGCGGAGGTTCGGCATCTGACGCTAACGGAGGCAGTTCACCTGGCAATCAGCCAGAACCGTGTACTCAAGATTGCGCGCCTGCGGGTGATCGAGAACGAGCAGAAGAAAGTTGGCCAACGGTCCGCGTACTTCCCGGAAATAACAAATCACTCAAGCGTGCAGCAGATTACCGATCTGCAGAATATCGTGATACCGGAGGGGACGCTGGGAAAGGTTTCAGGCTCGCTTGTCCCGGCGCAGGCTGTGACACTCCCGCAGGGACAGAAGACGCTGTTTTTCAGCGGAACGCAGATTTCGCAGCCACTGACACAGTTAATCCGGATTCATCAAGCTAACCGCATTGCGGCCGCCGAAGTGGCCGCTTCCCGTGACGATCTGAAGAAGGCAGAAAACCAGATTGCTGTGCAAGTGCATGCTCTTTACTTCGGCATCCTAATAACCCGTCTTCAGAAACAAGCCGCCGAAGAGCAGAGTACCTATGCTGGGGAGAGTCTACGCGAGAGCGAAGACAACGTGCGCAACGGCAGCGCGCTTAAAGTAGCGGCGCTACAGGGACGCGCGGGACTGCTCGAGAGTCAGCAATCCGTACTTACCGAGGAGCTCCAGTTATCCGACCTGAACACAGAATTAAACGACTTGTTGGGGCTTCCCCTGGACACCCAACTAGACTTGGACGCGGCCGCTCCGGCAAATTTCGAGCTGCGCCCGCGCGAGGAATATGTCCAGACAGCGTGGTCGCAGCAGCCGGAAATCCAGGCCGCGGAGGAAGCGGTCCGGAAGGCGCAGTACGGCGTAACGGCCGCGAAATCGGCTTATCTCCCGGATATTACGGCCTTCGCTCATCAGAATTATCAGGACGGCGTTCCTTTTCTGGTGCGCAACTTCGGCACCTTTGGTGTCAATCTCAGTTGGGACGTGTTCGACTTCGGCAAACGCAGGGCGTCCGTACGGGAGCGCGAGGCGCAATTGACCGAAGCCGAAGAGAATGTGCGTCGCCTGAAGGAAGAGGCCGCGGTTGCGATTGAGCGAAGTTATAACAAATTGGAACGGACCAAGAATCAGGTGCAGGTAGCCAACCAGATAGTGCAACTGCGGCAGGAGAGCGAGCGGCTGGCGCAGAACGAGGTAACGCAGGGTGCGGTATTGGTGTCGGAGCGGCGGCAAGCGGCCGCCGCCAGTTACAAAGCGCAAGCCGATCTGCTGCAAGCGAGCTTGGGATATTTGCTGGCCTGGGCGGAACTCGAGCAGACGGTGGGGCGGACGCCTGGATTCTAACTTCAGTGCGAATGCACGGCCGCAGTAAAGATTCAGCCCGGACGGCCGGCTATTGTAGTCAGCGAGTAGAACGCCCGGGGACGGCCTCGCGGGAATGCTGCGCGTTGGCGGCATTGGCCGCGAGTTGAGCGAAGGAAGTGGACATCATTGGCCTCCGGTCTTTATGGTAGGTGCTTCGTGGGCTGCCGGAACGGGTAGCGCGAGCAAGTTGCAGTGGGGGTGGGAGATTGGGTTGGGGGTGGTGATTGGTCCGGCTACCCAATACGGGGTATTTCGTGCTCAATCCTTCGTGGTAGCGAAGGAACACTCCATTGGGGGTAGTATTCCTTTTCGCGATGCAGCACACTTATGTCATGCCAACGATCACTACCAAAGACGGTATCGAGATTTACTACAAGGACTGGGGTAAAGGCCAGCCTATCGTTTTCAGCCATGGTTGGCCGCTCAGCGCGGACGACTGGGATAACCAGATGCTGTTCTTCCTGAGTCGCGGCTACCGCGTGATCGCCCATGATCGCCGTGGGCACGGCCGATCCACTCAGACCGCCGACGGCCACGATATGGACCACTATGCCGACGACTTGGCGGCTCTTACGGCCCACCTCGACCTGAAAAATGCCATCCATGTTGGCCATTCCACCGGCGGCGGCGAGGTGGTGCACTACCTGGGGCGGCACGGAGAAAGTCGCGTAAGCAAGGCAGCGATCATCAGCGCGGTGCCTCCTCTCATGTTGAAGACGCCGGCCAATCCGCTCGGCCTTCCCAAGGAAGTGTTCGATGACCTGCAAGCCCAGCTGGCCGCGAATCGTTCGGAATTCTATCGCGCTCTGCCTTCGGGGCCTTTCTACGGCTACAACCGGCCGGGCGCGAAGGCTTCAGAGGCTGTGATTCAAAATTGGTGGCGCCAGGGCATGATGGGAGGAGCCAAAGCGCATTACGACGGTATCGTGGCCTTCTCCCAAACAGATTTTACGGAAGATCTCAAGAAGATCAACGTTCCGGTCTTGGTGATGCATAGTGAAGACGATCAGATCGTGCCTTATGTCGCCGCCGGTCCGCTGTCCGCTAAATTGCTGAAGCACGGAACTTTCAAAAGCTATAAGAACTTCCCGCATGGCATGCCCACCACGGAAGCCGTCACAATTAACGCCGACCTGCTGGCGTTCATCACAGCCGCGGCAAAGGCCGGGGCGTGAATATTTCCCGGCCGCCACTTAGCGAAGGGGCCGGGATCTACTCCAATGTTGCATCCGGTGTCAGCGGTGAAAAATATCGTGCTCGTTCACGGCGCGTTTGCCGACGGCACATCTTGGTGGAAGGTCATTCCACTTCTCGAAGGCAAGGGCTATTCCGTGATCGCAGTGCAAAACCCGTTGACCTCACTGGCTGACGATGCGGCGGCGGCCCGGAGAACCATCGCGCTCCAGGACGGCCCCGTGATTCTGGTGGGCCACTCTTGGGGCGGTGCCGTGATTACCGAGGCAGGCGATGATCCCAAAGTTGCAGCTCTGGTCTACGTGTCGGCATATGCGCCGGATGTGGGAGAGTCCGCCAACGATGCCAGTGCCCCATTCGGATGGACCGAAGGGCAGAAGCAGATTCGCGTAGGGAGCGACAACTTTGCCACCATCACATGGGAAGGCATGCGGGAAGATATAGCCCAAAGGTTGCCGATGGCAGACCGAAAACTTGCGTTTGCGGTTCAAGGCCAGAGTTACGCCCCTGCTTTCGACGAAAAGCTGAAAAGCGCAGCATGGAAGATCAAACCCACTTGGGCTATCGTCTCGACGAACGATCGGATGCTTCCGCCGGCGATGGAGGAGTCCGCTGCAAGAAGGATGGGAGCGGTGACCGCCTACTTGCCACATGGTCATCTTGGAGGAACCGGCTCAGGTTGCAGCAGTCATCGACGAGGCGGCAAGAACGTGTTTCGCCAAACAACAAGACGAACTACTAACCTCGCAGGAAAGCAAGTAGAATGTCCACTTCTACCGTAAGGAGGAGTGAAATGCCTGTTTCATTTAACAAGGACATCAAGCCTCTCTTCAGATCAATTGACGTCGAGCACATGATGCGCTACGGAGTCAAACTCGATGACTACACCTACATGTCGGACGGGGCCGGCGATCATGCGAACGCCAAGGCTGTGTTAAACACGTTGACGGAGCAAACGATGCCGCCTGGTGGACCGTTTTGGCCGCAACACCGGCTTGATCTGTTCGCGAAGTGGATGTCCAATGGTTATCACGTCTGAGCACGAGTTTCAGGAAAGGAGACTGGACATGAAAAGCAAAAGTATCGCGAAAATCGGATTCGCTGGAATATTTCTCTTTGTTCTGGTAGCGCTGGCCATAGCCGCGCAAGACAAGTACACCGCAAAGGTGCCGGGCGGGCTCGCGTTCTCTGAGTTCAAAGGATACGAGTCCTGGCAACTTGTCTCCATCAGTGAGGACGGGCCCCATATTGCCGCGATCCTCGGGAATCCTGTGATGATCAAGGCCTACCAGGCAGGCATTCCCGGCAACGGCAAACCTGTTCCCGACGGCGCCAAGTTTGCCAAGATCCATTGGAACCCGAAAAAGCTGGACACGTTCCCGGCAGCGACGGTGCCCGGTACCCAACATGACATGGACTTCATGGTGAAGGACAGCAAAAGGTTCGCAGACAGCGGCGGGTGGGGATACGCGGTTTTCGACTATGACACTGCATCCGATACGTTCACGCCCGGCACCTTGGCTGGCAAGCCGCCGCAGGGAAACGACGCCAAGTGCGGGTTCGCGTGTCACACGACCGTGAAGAAAAGAGACTACGTTTTCACGGATTACGGGCATCGGTGAAGCGTTGTCGACCCGTGCCAAGCGCTTCTACCTCAACACGGGATGGCGGATTAGACGCCGATTTTGCCGGCGGTGACAACCGCCAACGATCCCCAGGAACGGGCTACGTCCAGCAGCCGCGCAAGATGGTAGCCGGGCGTCAGTGCGCGCCGTCGTAGAAGAACTGCTCCCGCGTGATCTTATCGTTCTTGACGGTATAGACACCGACCTCCTCCAGGGTGATGCGCTGACCCGTGGCTTTGGGCGTGACATCCAAGGTAAAGAAGACAACGAACTGGTCCGGGTTCGCGCCATTGAAAAACGGCCCGGCCACAGTTTCCCCGTTGAAGGTCTTGTCGGAGACCCAGTCCTGAGATTTCTTGATTACCGGCTCTTGGCCGGCGGTCTCTTTGCCGTCGCCTTCCACCGAAACTATGTCAGGCGCGTACAGGGTGCGCATAACGTCAAAATTCTTACCCTGCCTGCACAACTCCACAAACTTGCCGGCAACCGTTCTAACACTCATCCTGGACTCCAATCGTTGATGTCAAGGCGCGCACAGTTAGGCACGCCCTCTTTCTTCTCTGATTTTGGCACGAATCGGGGAATGAGTATCCTGTCACCACATTTGCCTGGCTGCGACGGCTTTGCGCTGGTCGTCCACGAAGCGTTTGCGCTTGGAGCGTGAGGACAGGTACTCGCGAGCCTCCTTGCCTAGCCGGCGCCGTTCGTGAGAATTGAAAATCGCTTTGCGGACCACCCGCCAGACGACCCGCGGCCGGAAATAGTATTCGCCATAGAAGCGCTCCACCGCATCCACCAGTTCTGCTTCATCCAGCCCGGGGTAAGTAATGTTGGGGAGCTGATGGCCGGCCTCGTCGCCCATGGACAGATTGATCAGTCCGTTCTCCGTGCCGTATTGGTGGAGTTCTGTGCCGGGGAGTGCGTGCGCGATGGATACCTGGATGGTTTCCGTGTCCAGGCGCTTTGCAAAGTCAATCGTCTTCTGAATCGTCTCCCGCGTTTCCCCAGGCAACCCGACGATGAAATCGCCGTGGATTACCAGGCCCAGCTTTTTGCAATTCTCTGTGAATCGCAGAGCCATTTCGACGGTCGCGCCCTTCTTGATGTTTTTCAGGATCCGTGGATCACCGGATTCATATCCGACAATCAGCAGGCGGCAACCGGCTTCTTTCATCGCCTTGAGCGTTTCGTAGTCAGTTGTCACCCGCGAAGTGCAAGACCAAGTAAATTTGAGAGGCTTGAGCTTGGTGCACAACTCCAGCGTCCGGGCCTTCCTGTAATTGAAAGTGTCGTCATCGAAAAAGATTTCCTTGACCTCCGGAAAGGCGCCGATTGCATAGCGAACCTCGGCCGCAACGTCATCGCTTGAACGCAGGCGCCACCGGTGTCCGGAATGCGTTTGGGGCCAGAGACAGAAAGTGCACATGGCGGGGCATCCGCGCGAGGTGTACAAGGAAATGTACGGATGACGCAGGAACGGAACGTTGTAGCGTGTTATGTCGAGGTCGCGCTGGTAGGTCTTGGTCACCCAAGGCAGCTCGTCCAAATTCTCAATAACGCCACCCTCAGGATTGTGTATGATGCCGCCATTTTTCCGGAAGCTCACTCCCGGCAATTCATCGAGTGGCGTACCGGTGGCGTAACGGGCGATCTGATAATCGAATTCACGGCGCACGATAAAGTCGACGGCGGTGTTCTGAAGCGCCTTCTCGGGCTCAATCGTAACCGGTGGCCCGACAAATGCCACCTTCAGCTTTGCATTGGCGTCCTTCATCATTTCAGCGATCTGCAGATCGACGCGGAAGCCCACGCTTGATGTGAATAACACTAAGAGCTCGAAATCCGCGGCCATTTCGACGGTCTGGCCCACCGTTATCTTGTGGGGCGGGGCGTCCACAACTTTGCTGTCAGCGAGCATTCCAGCGGGGTAGCAGAGCCAAACCGGGTACCAGTAGGATTCAATTTCGCGAGTGGCGGGCCACCGCGAACTGGCGCCTCCATCGAAACCCTCGAACGAAGGTGGATTCAAGAATAGTGTTCGCATGACCTTAGGCCGGCCTCTCTAGTCAAGCAGCTTTCCGCGGGATGTCCTGGCGTGTCTTCAAATACGACGCAAGCTTCTTCTTTGCGTTAAAAACCCTCCACTGCACCGTTCCGATCGGAATAGCCTGGGCCGCGGCGATCTCGTGGTATTCCCATTGCTCGATGAAGCGCAGGGTCATGACTTCGCGTTCGCGCGAATCCAAAAATGCCATCCAATGCATGAACTCGAACGCTGGAGTGGCGGCGGGCTTGTGGGTGGCCGGGACCAAGCGATCGGGGACATCTGCCAGGTGCATCGTGTCCACTTCCCGCGACTGCTTTCCATAGTGGCGGCAGAGAACGTTGCGGGCGATCTTGAATAGCCAGGCGCGAAATAATGCGCGGTCGCGAAGTTGCGTAGCCTTGCGGTATACGGTCAACATCACTTCTTGGGCCAGGTCTTCGGCCAGGGCCAGTTCGCAACCGCGCGTCCGAAAGAAGGCGACCAGTTGGGTTGTAAAAATCTTAAAAAGGTCAGCGAACGAATCTTCGTCCGGGGCTTCCAGAAACCTGTTCGTCACCGACTCTTCCTGGAGGAGTCTTTCGCTAGCGATTGGCTCAGTGGTCATAGAGGTTCAGCCCCTCTTCGGCTGAGCCTTAGCCAAGGCACTCGCGCAACCAACCTTCCTCGCAAAACTATGGCTTGTTGTTTCAGCGACTTACGAGTGGACCACGCTCGCGTTTTGTGCCTGAGACTTCGTCAAATGTCGAACTGTTGACATTTGACGAGCGCCGGCAATCCCGTGCAGTCCAAATCCTGACAGCGATCAGCTCCGAACGATGCCTGGCTGAGAGGGTCGCCTGTCGATGTCTGCATCGATGAGGGCACTTGGCATCGATGAGGTCACTTGATTGAAGGGCTCTGTTTCAATGCCAACTCCTCGGCAGGCGGCTTCGCTCGTTGGGCGCCATAGTGATTCACAATGAGCCGGTCGCCCCGTTGTCCCGTAAAATAGGTCCACATCCATTGCATAAAGACGCTTACGCGAAGGTTGGACTCCGCCAGGAACTGCAGGTGTACCGCGGCCCATGCGAGCCACGCGAGGCCGCCGCTCAAATGTACCTTGCCGCTTTGGAGAACAGCAAAACCCTTGCCAACCACGGCCATATTGCCTTTGTCGAAGTAGCGGAACGGCCGAGGCGCCGGTTGGCCGGTGAGACGGGCGCGAATTAATTTTCCGGCGTAGCGACCCTCTTGAATAGCTACCTGGGCGACGCCGGGTAACGGCTTACCATCCTGATCGAGTGCGGCAGTGTCGCCCACCACAAAGATTTCCGGATGACCGGGCACCGATAGGTCCGGTTGGATACGAACTCGTCCTGCTTTGTCTTGCTCAACATTCAGCCACTTGCCTGCTGGGGAGGGAGTCACGCCGGCGGTCCAGATCACTGTTTTGCTTGAAATACGCTCGCCCGCTGCGATGACCCCTTCTTCGTCGATTTGATCGGCGCCTTGTCCCAGCCGTACTTCTACACCGAGTTTCTCCAGGCGTTGTTTGGCCGCGTGCGATAGCACTTCCGGGAAAGTCCCCAGGACCCTGGGCCCTCTGTCCAGCAGTACAATTCTTGCGGATGCGGGATCGATACGCCGGAACTCCGATTTGAGTGTGCCGCGGACCAGTACAGCGATCGCACCGGCCATTTCCACGCCAGTTGGGCCCGCTCCTACCAGGACAAACGTCAGGAGGTCGCGATGACGGCTGGTATCTTCCTCGGCTTCGGCCTGCTCAAACGCCTGCAAGATTTTATTTCGAACCGACTCAGCGTCGGCAAGGCTTTTTAACCCCGGCGCAAATCTTTCGAATTCACTGTGCCCAAAGTAACTGTGAGTTACGCCTGTTGCCAGGATCAGGAAATCGTACGCAAGCGGTACTCCCGCGCGGTCGGCTGAGTTGGCGATCACAAGCTTCGCCTCTTTGTCCACGCCCGTAACTTCGCCGAGGATAACCACCGTGTTCTGCTGGTTCCTTAGAATGCCGCGGATGGGCGAGCCTATTTGGCCAGGAGTCAACACCGCGGTCGCCACTTGGTAGAGGAGCGGCTGAAACACGTGATGATTGTTGCGGTCGAACAAGACAACTTCTGCCGGAGTGTTTTTCAGAGCCTTAGCGGCCGCCAAGCCTCCAAAGCCTCCTCCGACAATTACGATCCGTGGCGGACTCATACATTCAGGAAGAGACGCGCTGGGCGGGGTTTGTTGGCTTCACGACCCTGTCCGGCCGATAACCATCACAGCGAATAGCGTCGGCAAGTACAAAACCGAGGCCAGCAGGACATGGCGCGCGCTGGCACAGGTTCGCTCGCGCCCAAGGCGTACTCCGAAATAGAGCAGCACTAAGCCTGCCGCTACTGCCGCCACAGCAGAGGGAGACCCTGTCATACCCAGGAAGCGAGGCACAAGGCTTATCGGGACCAGCAGGATTGAGCAGGCCACGACGCGCTTGGCGGTTGATTCGCCGTCCGGTTCGATCACGGGCAGCATTCGGATTCCGCCCCGCGCATAATCTTCGCGATACATCCAGGCGATGGCGTAGAAGTGAGGAAACTGCCAAATAAAAAGAATGAGGAACAACGCGAAAGCCCTGGCATCGAGCGCCCCACTTGCCGCCGCATAGCCGATCAGCGGAGGCATCGCGCCAGGCAGCGCGCCTATCGTCGTGCAGGCCGGCGACCGCTGCTTCAACGGCGTGTAGACCAACAGGTAAGTAAGCAGCGTAAAGAGTCCAAGCGCTGCCGCAAGCGCATTCGTGCCGAACCACAGCTCAGCGAAGCCGGCAGCGGATAACAATACGCCAAAAACGAAGCCATGACTGCGTTTCATCCGTCCAGTGGGGATGGGGCGCTCTCGCGTTCTGTGCATTTTGGCGTCCGAGTCCGCCTCCCACCATTGGTTGAGTGCGGATGTCCCGGAGGCCATTAGCGCCGTTCCAAACAAAACATGTACCAACATCGCGAGATGAAAAGAAGTCCGGCATCCGAAGTAATAGCCCACAGCCGTGCAGATAAGGATGAGTATCGTGATTCGCGGCTTGGTCAATTCCAGGAAATCGCGCATCACTTCAACGTTTCGCCTTCCGCCGGATGAGCCGTTCCCGGATCACAAAGAGCACGATTATTAACGGGGGAAACGCGATGTAGCTCCAGTAGGACGATGCCATCTCGAAAGCCCGCGCCACGTCGATTGTTCCCGTTGCCTCGGTCCGCTCACCGTTCCGCAGGATTGTGACATCAAGCTGCCACTTCCCGGGTTCCGCTAACGTCACGGGCGCCGCGTATAGCAGCTTGTTCTGAGCCCATTCTCGGGTTGGCCGCGCCTGGATCTCAGCGCCTGAAGCTTCCGAGCGCAGGATTAGCGAGACGCTGGCATCCAACACTGGTTCAAGTCCATTCCGGTTCTGCAGGAGCAGGCTGATATCGACGGGCCCAGCGGAAAGAGGCGCCGGTGCGGTAAACACGGTGATCACGAACGGTCCAGCTTCCTTGCGCAACTGGACTGCGCCTCCATCGGCGAGTGCACTGGCCTGAGCCAAGATGACTGTTACCGGTAATAACAATTTGGGATTCGTCATGCTAGTGCATCATGCCGTGCATCATAGTGGTCCCGCGCATTTGCATGGGTTGCAAAACGATCCAGAGACCCGCGGCATAGAGCGCGCACGCGAGGCCGGCCCAGGGTGACATTACTGTTAAAGCCATGCGTTCGCCGTTGGCGAAGCGGTGCGCCACGCGCCAGGCAGCGTACAGAGTGAGAAGTAATCCGAGATCCAGGAATATAAGTTCAAGAGAGGGAAGCCAGCCCGGCATCCATGCTTGCGGGAAGCTGCTTGGGGAAACTCGTGAAAAGAACCTCTCGACGACTGGAATCGCTGTGCTCCATCCTGCAACCAGGTGATTTGAGAAGTGCGCCAGCCACATCGCGAAGCCGACCGGCACCAGGGTGAGCGTGAAGGTGCAGGTCAGATCCTTCCAACTTGCACCCGCCCGCGCCCAGCGCCGGCTCACCCAGCCGGATGCGGATGCCAATATCGCCGGAATGATCAGAAGTCCGACCGCATACAGCGCTGTCACGATTGGAACTGTAGAATTGAATCCCAATCGAGCGTGCCATTGATGAATCCACAGCATCACCGGTTCCGTCATCCCGGCCGCATTCGCAAATGCGCCGAATACCAAAATCAGCGCAAGCGCGGCGACATCCGGGCGCCGGTTCAGACGTCCGATTCCGGAGCTGGGGCGGTCCTCGCGCAAGCTCGCGCCGGGCAACACGCGCAGGATTCCGACATTTTCTTGAGGACATGCCTGCACGCAGTCGAGACAAAAGGTGCAGTCGAAATTCCCGCGCTTTTTCGGCTGGAACAAGTTTAATTCACAACCACGTTGTAGATGGTTGCCGCGAACGCAATCGTGCGTTCGACAAGACCCGCAGACCGCCGGCTCGCGCACCTTAACCTCCAAAGGGGACACCAATGCGTGAACGAAATGGAATTGGCCGATCGGGCAAACGTACTTGCAGAAACTGGCGCCCTTAAAAACGCTATCCACCATAAAGGCCGTGATGAAATAGCCCAGGATGATCCAGGCCGTCCAGCGGGGGCTGTCCCAAAGCGAGAATGCCTCGTACGCCCATAAGTACCCGGCGAGCAAGCCGGCCGCGATCCACTTGGAACGCAATTGTCTGGGCCATCGATAGCGCGGAGGCGCGAACTTTCGGGCAAGATCGCGCGGGAGCGTGAAGGGACAGGCCATGCAAAAGAGATTGCCGGCCATCAGGAGGGCAATCACCGCCAGACCACGCCAGTGAGTCCAAGGGAGCACGCCAGCCAGGTTCAGGGGCGCGACTTGCGGTCCGAAGAATCCGTCGATCGCGACGGCAGCGGCTAACAACAGCATCGCTGCTTGAACGCATCGCCGAAAGTAACGAAACCGGAGGATCGATCCGAGAATAGGCGTGCGAAGGAGGTCCCAGGGCAATCTTGGTGAAACGCGCAGAGCCTTGACGCGCGGCATCGGCCGAATCGTTCGCGCGCGTCCAGGCTCAAGGGCGCGCATCCCCAGGATGACCGCCGGCACCAGAAACGCGATGGACCCCGGGACCCACATGATGGCACCCGCGGCGGATTGGTCATCGAGAGCGGAGATGCCCCACAGCCTGGGGGCTAATTGATAACTCGGATAGATAACGTGGTCCGAGAAGCACAGCACTGCGGAGAGGCCCGTGTTCACCAGGTCCGCCGCTACCAGGTGCGGGATCATGGCCCATCTCGGCCAGGCGGGACGGCTGGGCCACACGCCGATCACCGGCCACCAAAACGCAACTGCTGCCCAAAAGAAGCAGGCATGTTCGGCCCCATGCCAGGCCTGGGAGTGAAGTCCTAACTCGTAAAGCCTGGGTAAATGCCAAACGATGATGGCAGCCGACAGGGCGAGCCAGGACACCACCGGATGCACCAACGTGCGGCCGAGTTGTTTGAGTTCCCGGCAGCCGAGAAATGGTCCAAGCGCGTCCTTGAAAATCCATCGCGGCAAACCACGCAGTAGCGGCAGCACTGGCTGTCCCAGCAGTAGAAGTGGAGGCGCCACCATGATGAGCAACAGATGCTGGATCATGTGGGCCTCGAGCAACAGAGTTCCAAACGTATCCACGGGCGATGCGAGAGCCAGCAGAACCGCGAGGAGTCCGCTTGAGAAGGCCGCTAGTCTACCAATGGTGTATTTGCGGGGCAGTTCAATGCGAAGCCGCAGCCAGCCACGAAGATAGAGCGCGGCTAGGGCTAGCAGCAGGCACAGCAGTTTTGGATCCAAGCTCCACGAAGCGATTACTGCCGCTGCGACCGGGTCCATCGATATGCCTTAGCGGATATTCGCCTGCTGCGAAGAATCCTTCGCCTCGGGCTCATACGAAGGCCGCAGCGTTTGCATGAACGCCACTAGCGCAGTCACCTCCGCCGGGTGCAGATTCTTGCCGTAAGCCGGCATGTTCCCGCTGCCCTGAATCACTTGGCGGATGAGCTGATCGCGTGTCAGACGCGTGGCTACTGTATCCAACGCCGGTCCCCGCAACCCGCCCTCGTCACCCAGACTGTGACAGTTGCGGCACTGCTTGCTCTGAATGAGGACCGCTCCACGAAGTTCCAGCGGAGTCCGCCCTTTGACGTACGCTGGTGGCGTGGCAGCGCCGCTCCACGCGTCCATATGCGGTGACCAGGGTGCAAACGTCCCAAGATAGGCCAACACTCCCACTGTAAGAAATGCCAACAGCACGATCACGACAGCCATGGGACGCCGGCGAAAATGCTTTTCTCCTGTTCCGGAATAAAAGGGCAGCAGAATCAGAGCCGCTATGCCAAGTACCGGCGCTACCAGCAGAAGAAAAGTCTCCATGTAGGCCGGCAGCAGCGCAAGGATCGCGTAGATGGGCAAAAAATAGAAGTCCGGCGCAGGAGCCGTATGAATGAGTGTCGGGTTAGGAGGGCCAGAGGGACCCTGCGGGCCGAACACCAGGGCGCAAGTTACAATCGCGACGATCAGGAACCCGCTGAAGATCAGATCCTTACCGATCACGTTCGGAACGAACGGCACGCCCGTCTTTTCAATTACCTCTTCGTACTCCGTTTCGTACGATTCCTTCCTCACCACGTATCCTGGCTTGGGATATTCGTTGATGCCCTTGGTTAAAACCAGACGCAAATGCAGGCTGAGCAGCGCGATAATCAGCCCGGGCACAACGAATACGTGCAGAGAGAAAAATCGGGATAGCGTTTCGCCCGCGATGAACGATCCGGCTAGCATCAGGTGGACCAACTCCGCGCCGATGAACGGGACCCGTCCCATGATGGATGCGCCGATTCCCAAGCCCCAGTACGCATCCTGATCGAAACGTAGAATCTGCCCGGTAAACGCCATCCCAAGCGTGCATAGAAACAGGAAGCAGCCACTCACCCAAGTCAGCTCACGCGGATACTTAAATGCTCCAAACAAGAACGTCTGGACCAAGTGCAACGTCATGATGCCGACCATGAAGATGGATCCCCAGTTGTGTACCGCGCGCAGGAACCACCCGAGAAACTGTTGGTTGTTCAGATATTGAAGGCTGGCCCACGCCTGACTGGTCGAAGGCACGTAGACGAATGCGAGACAGATCCCGGTGACGATCTGAAGAATGAAACACAAAAGCGTGCCGCTGCCAAACACGTAGAACCAACTATTGGTGCTAGGCGGGACTTTGTGTCCGCCCGTCGCTTGGAACAGCTTCACCAGATGCAACCGTTCTTCGAGCCAGAGCGCGATGGACCTCAACATGATCTGCTCCTCATAGCGGCTCGGCGAGGGTTGGAAGATGACCGCCCAACACTTTCAGTTCTCCACTCTCGACTTTATGCTGGTACTCGAACAGCCCACGCGGCGGCGGACCGGACGCATGTGAGCCATCCTCATAGAACGCGCCCCCGTGACAAGGACACATAAAAAGCCGCGATTCCTGAAACCAACGGACCGGGCAGCCGAGGTGAGTGCAGTTGATGGCGAAAACCTGGAAAGCGTCGCCTTCGATGCGGCGCACCCAGCACGGCACCTCGGCGGTGTCTCCGTCCCAGGGCTTGCTGACGGGGTTTCGATAGACAGCCAATCGCGTCTCGCCTTGGGGAAAATGGTCCAGCGGGCCGAGCGAAATCCAACTGTCCTGCGACTTCCGTGTGAAACTGGACAACACATAACCCAGAAGAGGAACGCCGATGAGGAGGGCTGCGAGCCCGTTCAAACCGGCTCCGACTTTTAGAAGGATGTTCCGGCGAGACACACCCGTCGCGGGCGCAGCACCTGTGGGAGCCGCACCTGGGGACGCTTGTTTCATGCAACCGCATCCCGATGTTTGGTTAGTGGCCGTCATGGTAGATTCGTTCCTCCTATTGCCAGATTTCCAGGGTGTTCGCGATGCGAGGACAGCCAGGCGACGACGTCCGCAATTTCCTGGGCCGTCAGCGCAGGGCCGGGAGTGTGACTGCGCCAGTTCGGCATGCCTCGGTCGGCGCGGCCGGTGAGCACTGTTGTCCGGATCGACTGGTTGCTCACAAGTGCGAGGAAAGCCGGATCGATAATCGACCCGGCCTTCCCGTGTTCGCCATGGCACTTCGAGCAGTCGCGCTGGAAGACCGACTCGCCGCGCGTTGGGTCGCCCAGGTCCCCGCTATATGCCGGCAGGGCCACCCCACTGAAATCTCGGGCGAAATCTCGCGGTCGTGACCAACGCGCTTCCATTTGATCCGCCAGTATGGAGACTTGCTGGTCCGTTAGCGTGCCGCCCGCACTTTGCGCGAAAGCCGGCATCGCGGTTCCCTTCACACCCTTTGCGATGACATCCCGCAGCTTTTCCTTGCCAATTAAAGCCAGAAAAAGTGGATCGTTTAGCGGACGCGCGGCGCCGTAATGGCCGTCGCGCCCATGGCAACCAGTGCAATTACTCTCGAAGAGGGCGGGGAATTCCGTGATCTGGTCCGGCAAGATATATTGCTCCGTCCGATGTCCGCAGCTAAGCAAGACCATTGCAAT
>Ga0302326_10012553_pt1 | contig 18047 bp, 14 predicted proteins | sample Palsa_T0_3_FD_202264 | JGI IMG/M metagenome (GOLD analysis project Ga0302326, IMG submission 202264) | Peat permafrost microbial communities from Stordalen Mire near Abisko, Sweden - Palsa_T0_3 | ecosystem: Environmental > Terrestrial > Soil > Palsa > Peat permafrost | place: Sweden: Abisko...
TCTTTCATTTTACCGGTAAGAGTAGTCTGTCTTTTAAAGTGCAGCAGCTGCAGGTCTGAAGTGATGTCGATCTGGATGTTTTCCTTGTGGGCATTTTCTTCAGCGCTGCTGATGGGTGTCGACACGTTCATGTCCGGCAGCTGGTTTTTGCGGAATGTCCGGTTGAGCTCTACATATGGCTGTCCTTCGAGATAGTCGGGGATATAATCGGGACAAGTGAACATGTTGCCACAGCTGACGTAAAAGGGTCTCTCCACGTTAACCTTCAGCATCAGCATCAGATCACCGGGTGTCATGACGTCGTTGATGGAGGGTCCGTAGCGGGAGGGCATGACGGTGTATTCTGCATCGATGGCATAGCTGTTCAGGAGGGCCCGCAGGCAGGACAGATATAGGCTGGTGTTGAGTTCCATATGATTGCGTGCTTCCCCCACTTCCATGGTTTTACTGTCTTCCACCTGATTGTAGTATAATGAAAAGCGGTATGCATAGTAAATGAGCCGGGCCAGGCTATCTTTGGGAATTCTTTTAAAGTGCGAGTCGTAATCTATGAGGATCTTATGGGCTGTATTTCCGATAATCATATTGAGGGCCTGGTTTGATTCCGGCCAGGTCCTGTTGAGCACATCGAGCAGGGGCACATCTTTGACCACTTCTCCCGTAGACCGGCCTGTCATTTCCTTGTTGCCGGCGAGGACATTGATCCGGAAGGCAGGCAGTTCGCGGAGGGAAGACATCCACAAGCCGGTGGGCGCGGCGGCGAGGTTCTTCATATCGATATCGAGGATCAGGTCTTTGTCGTCATTGGTGGTCTGTCGGGCATCCGGGGCATGGTTCATGCTACGGTATTCGACGGCGTATTTATCCCCGATGTTGCAATGGATGGAATAGTCGAGGATCGGGTGCTCGTCGCCGAATTCGAAGATCAGCCGTTCAGGCTCGCGAAAATTAACGGAGTATTCTTCCACGCAGATATACATGTCCAGGAAATCGCCCACCTGCAGGCCACTGATGGCCAGCTTACGCTCTGGCCCGTCGCCAGGCGTCTGCAGCAGTACCGTCTCGTCGATACCGACATGCCGGACGGAGCCATCGGGCTTGATGATCCGTGCGCCGACGAAGGTGGTCGCTGTGGCCGACATCCAACGGTTTAATTTTTTAAACTGGTGATAGCTCAACTGGGAATATTCGTCGAGGGAAACCTTATCATTGATTTTGACTAATTCCCTGACAGTGCTATTATAGTAGAAATTTCGGTTGATAGTGCCCCATCCATTGATCCTTCTTTTGGAATTGGCCTGGATCTCTGCCCTGCGGGCCATGATGACACTGGATTCGTTGGCGTATTCGGCAGGAACCTTATAATTGTTAAAAGCCGGTACATTCCAGGCCCAGACCTGCTGGTCGACGGCGGCGGCCCTTTCTTTGTATTTCGAGGTATCGGCCTGGGCATAGAGGGAATAGCCGGAGGCAAGGATCAGTATGGTCCAAAGTGTGGTGAAGAGCTTAGCGTTCATGGTAAGCGGTATTTTTGCAGAGGTATTTTATTTTTGTGTAAGGGTGACTTGCTGCTGGTAGGCCTTCTTCAACGCTGCGATATCGGCATTCCATTGGCGGAAGGCGGACTTGCTCAAATGAACGTCTTTGATGATGAGGGTCTTCCGGTATTTCAAGACATTCCCCTGAAGCTGGTAGGCAAGATAGAAGCTATAACCGCTGCGTTGAATGGTGAGTGCGGGCGGCAAATCCTGTACCTTGTAACCGGCAGGGATGGCGAGATTGCATTCCGTGTTGACATCCTGTTTGCATTCGAACAGGAAGTCGTGCTGCCGGGAGCTGTCGATGTCGGCGCCGGAAAACTCTTTCCGGAAGTCCATGTCGACATAGATGTCCTTATCGAAAGCCGTTGCCGCATCGGCATATACCAGGTTATAACGAATATTCAGGTCTTCATTCCGATTGTCCAGGCCTTGCTGGAGGACATCCGTCATTTTATAATTGGCATTACCCCGGGAAAGAAAATTCTGCATAGCCTCTTCCAACTTGTCCTTATGGATGGAATTGGCCGCGAAGATCACATCTTCTTTATTCTCACCTTTCCAGCAGTGATGGACCTTGCCGGCCAGCGCGGAACCCTCGATATGCAGGTCGTACTGATGGGTGATCTCATTCTGTTCGTAGCCTGTCACGGGCACCCGTTGTAAAAGGAAATTATCTCCGTTCTCTATAAGTACCTGTCTGCCCTGGATACGCTGAGCATATTGCCCGAAGCCGATATAGGATTCGGTAGCGTCGAGGAAGTAGATCTTATCGTGATAGTTAAGGGCGCATATCATATGGTTATCAACGGCCAGGGAAGGGGTAGAGTAATCGTAGGCGATATGATCGGTGCCGATCCAGCAGAGACGGGCGTCGAATCCGAGGGCGGTCAGCAGGTTTTTGGTCAGGTTAGCCATGCCTTTACAGTCGCCGTATCGCTTGGAGAGTACGCTCTGCGCTTTATCCGGGCAGAAACCGGCTATTCCGTTCTCGAAGGCGATATAGCGGATATTTTCCTGCACCCATTGATAGACTGCTTTTACCTTGTCGAGATCGCCGGTGATGCCTTTGGTTATTTCCACGGCCTTTGCCTTCATGACTGCCGGGTCATTGCCGATACGGAGGACCAGGCTGCGGTACCAGGCATACTGGTCTTTCACGTCGTTAAAATATTGCAGGCGGCCATTTTTGAGGTCTGCATATTTACTCAGGACCAGTAAATGGGGGTAGATATAGGTCGGTCCAGGGCTGTTGGATTCTTCGCTGTAGGCGGGCAAATCGGACATGGTATACACATATACGTCGGCATCCTTATGCGTATCATAGGTATGGGTCTTTTGAATAGCATAACCAGCGAAATTCATTTCTTTCAGCTCTACATGCATCCACTTCGGGACTACGATCTCCACGCTCTTTTGGCGGACGGCATGATCTTCGGTGAAAAAAATGTTGTTGAAATAGCGTGGGTCCAGGGTTGTCTTTTCCAGCTGAACTTCATCGGAGGTTCCTTTCTTGCTGAAAGGAAGCGAGAAATAACAGACTTTTTCGTCTGAGAAAAAGAATTCTCCCGAGGAATAAAATTCATTTTTGGGTTGGATCGTTTTATCCCGCGAGCCGTTGAGATAAATCTTAAGCTCATCTATACTCGATTGATCATCATAGAATTCCGACCACGGTATCTCGGTTCGTAATTCACTGCAATAGTAAGTGGTTTTGTCTTGCTGGTGTATGATGACGGGATGCTCTTTTGATCCTTCGTCGAAAACATAGCGTTCTGTCTTGTTGCTGATGACAATATTGCTGTCTCCGGCCGGGGATGTGGACGGGGACAAAGGGGTTGAGTAAGCCGCCCCGGATATAAGGATGGCCAACAGAATGAGATGAGGTTTATTCATGCCATGAAGCGATTAATCTAAAATGAAACGATTATGTAAAAAATATAGTATGTAAGAGGGCTTTTGCTTAATTTTAATATAGTAAGACCGGATAAGGTATAACCGTTATTTCTACTGTATGATGGCAAGAATCGGCAGGATCTTTATCAGAATAGTGCTGGGCATATTAATACTCCTGATCGTTATTTGTCTTGTCTTTGACCGGCTGGTACAATTCAGGATGAATGATAAAGACCTTACCGATTGGTTTCATTCTCGTCAGATCGAGCCGCATCTCGCTTATTATGAGGCCAAAGGGCGCAAAGTGCGTTATATCCGGGTAGGGGATGACACCGCTGCGACTGTCCTTTTCATCCATGGGGCCCCCAGCAGTCTGAGTTATTGGAAAAGCTACTTATCGGACAGTGTGCTGTTGTCGAGGGCGACACTGTATGCGGTGGACAGGCCAGGCTATGGGTATTCAGGGCTGGCGGACCCGTTACCGGATCTTGCCGCTCAGGCCAGCATCATCCGGCTGATCCTGGACAGCTTGAACAAGGCGCATCATCCTATAATCGTCGTGGGTGTCAGCTATGGGTCACCGATTGCGGCCCGGCTGACGATGGATTACCCTGAGCTGGTAGACGGACTGATCCTGATGGCGCCGCCACTGGGGCCGGGCCGGGAGGAGTATTTCTGGTTTACGCAACCTGTCGAGAGCCCGTTGGTCCAATGGGTAGTGCCGCGGATGCTGAGGACGGCCAACCGGGAAAAGGTCCATCACCGGGAGGAATTGACAAAGATGTTACCGTTGTGGCAGCGCATTCACGTCCCCGTTATCTATATGCAGGGGCAGGACGATCATTTGGTGGATACGTCGAATGAGACTTTCGCGAGACAGCATTTAACGAATGTCCCCTCCCTGAATATCCGGATGATACCTGGAAGGGGACACCTGATTGCTTTTGATGAAAAGGACAGGGTGGAGAGGGCTATCCTCGACATGATAGATACAGTTGAGCGGCGGCGCTGAGGCGGCGTCCGGCTTTGCAGGCGCGAGGCGCTCGGCATCATCCGTCCATTCTGACGATCTTCGGCGTGAACTGTCCTACCACTTCTACCAGTTGCCGCTGGCTCCGCATCACTTCTTCTATATCCTTATATGCCTGGGGCGCTTCATCGAGCCCACCGCCCAGCAGCCGAACACCGTGCTCCTGCAGGGTTTCTTTCAACCACTCGTGGGTAATGGATTTGATCGCTGCCGACCGGCTCATCTTCCTGCCTGCGCCGTGGGCGGCGGAAGACAGAGAAGCAGGTTCGCCCTTCCCTTTGACGATATATCCCGGCGCCGTCATAGATCCGGGGATGATGCCCAGGACGTCTTTTGCCGCCGGTGTCGCGCCTTTCCGGTGAACGATCAATTCACGCCCTTCATGGATCTCCTTCCAGGCGAAGTTGTGATGGTTCTCCACCCTTTGTAGCGGCTGCCGGCCCAGTTGCCGGGCGATCTTTGTGTGGATCACATGATGACAGGCCGCGGCATAGTCACCGGCGAGGTTCATGGCCAGCCAGTATTCGACGCCTTCCTGTTCTTTGAGATCCAGCCACGCGAGGTTTTTGGCTTCCCCGGGGAGGAGCCTCTTTTCCTTCGCGATGCGGGTATAGTGATCTGCGATGTTGGCGCCTAATGCCCGCGATCCGGAGTGAGACAACAGTCCCAGGTATTTTCCTGGCGCGAGGCCGAGGATCTCATCCTCCTCACCGATCGTTACGGTCCCGAATTCCGCGAAGTGGTTACCCGATCCCGAAGAGCCCAATTGTTTTGCGGCCCGGCCCTGTAATCCTTTCAGGATGGAGATCTCTTTAAATTCAGCCCGGTCCATGACCTCATGGGATGTCGACTGGTCGAACTGCCGGCCGCTGCCGAATAAGGTTGCCTCCTTCAATTCCCTGGCGAACCAGGCCTCTTTCTGCACGAGGTCTTTGGGGTCGATGTCGAATACGGACAAACACATCCGGCAGCCGATGTCCACCCCTACCCCATACGGGATCACCGCGCCTTCTGTCGCCAATACTCCGCCGATGGGTAATCCGTACCCGCTGTGGGCATCCGGCATCAGCGCGCCGGCGACGGCGATGGGTAATTTGGCCGCCTGATGCATCTGGTGCATTGCGCCGGCCTCGATATGATCGCTGCCGAATACATTAAAGTCGATGCCTTTTTCGTTCAGGTCGATCGACGCCCCTTCCTTTTGGGGCTTGGGCATCAATTGTTGTGCGATCAAACCCAGTATGGCGTCGTCGGTATATTCCACCGGCGAGGCCAGGATTGCTTTCAATAAATTCATCACGTCCTCCTCTTTGTCGAACTTATAGTTCTTTTCCATTATATTCATGGCTATGCTGATCACCGGTCCTTCCGGGTAGCCTATAGCCCGTAAATCTTTGCCGCGTAATTTTAATTTGGCCATTTTATAAGCGATTAAAAGATGGACGACCGTAACAGTCATCCATCTTTGTTGTTATTTCTGCGGGATGAAGATCTGGCGCAACTGATCGATCAGTACCCCGTTACCGCTGACACTGATGCTATTGATCTTTTCGGCGATCTTCTCCACATACTCCATTTCTTTCAACTTGTACAACATCGGGTTGTCCTCGATCAACTTAGCTGTGTTCAGCAAGCTTCGGGTGCTGGCTGTTTCTTCCCGGCGCAGGATGATGTTCGCCTGCGCCTTCTTTTCTGCAATCAGTACCTGGTTCATGATCTCTTTGACATCGCCCGGTAGGATGATATCACGGATACCGAAACCGACTACAGCGACACCCAAGCCAGTCGCAGCAGCGCTGACCTTTTCCAGGATAAACGGAACCATCTGGTCCTTTTTTTCCAGGATCTCATCGAAGAGCAGGCCGCCGACATATTCCCGGATAGCCAGCTGGAGGGTAACATACAGCTGCTTTTCGTACTCCTTGTTCTGCAACAGGGCCTTTTCGATATCTAAGACCCGGTACTGTGCCCAGGCATTGATCCGCAACGCCGCCTTATCCCTGGTCAGAATTTCCTGACCATTGATCTCCAGCTGCTGCTGGCGGGTATCGACCTTACCGACATGAACAGCGATATTGTTCTTCCACCAGTAATATACCCCATTATCGAGGATCTGCTTATACCGGCCGTCGATGAACAGCACTGCTTTTTCGTAGCTCTCGACGCTTGCAGTACGGACGTAAGACGTTACGCCTTTGCTCAGCAAGGTAGCACGGTCGATACTCTCCGTGATCTCAATCTTGCTAAGATCGGCCCGGACGAAGGCATAGTCGACGACAGCCTTCCAGTATGTGTAACGGCCCGGCGTCAGCACCTGTTTGAACAATCCATTTTCATACAGGAGGGCGATCTCATTATCTTTAACCTGGATGACATGCAGTGCCTCTGCCAGCTGGGTATCCTGCAAGAGAATATTCAGTTCATATGCCGGTGTGAACGGCTTTGTAACGTCATACACTTCTACAGCGGTCTCGGTTGTCCATAACCAGTAGGTGCCTTCTTTCAACATCCGCTGGTAGGCTCCTTTTTTGAACACCAAACCGATCTGGTAGGTGTTGATAACTACGCGTTTCATTTTTCTACTATTTAATCTTTTTTAAATCTTGTTTTAAAAAGCCCGCGGCACTGACCACCCGCTATTCGCGGGGCCTGTCTTTCAAGAGTTGGTCGCTGGCTGGCTTGTTCTGGCTGCAGCCTGCACGCATTAGTGTTTGTACAGGCTTTCATCAGTCGAAGAGCAGCAGGTCCCCATCTTTACCGAACCGGTCGCAGAGCGTATACCAGGTTGCGCGGATCATGTCCCGGATACCGGGAGCATTCACCTCGCCGGCCGGTGACGCCAGGCTTTTTTTTGTTAACAGGCTCTAACCATCTGAGCTATTCGCGTTACAGGCGAAGTGGGATTCGAACCCACGTATCCAGGTGCTATTGCTCTACCGTTGAGCTATCCCCCTAGGGGGAGAAGGGATCGAACCTTCAGCTATAGCGTAGTGATAAATACCTTCATTCGTCAACAGCATACAGGAAGTTACTACACCTGCACTGCGGAGCTGTTGTAAGCCCTCACCCGGGTTGAGAAGGTCGGATATTCACCTCATTGTTCCCTATTGGGAATATTTTTGGTCTTTTCTCTTAATTGATCAGTTCGTGCCGCCTGAATCCGATGACCTCAATCCGATCTGATTCAGCCTGCCTTTCATGCTGATTGGCTATCTCCGCAATGGTCATCGGCCTGGTGATCCTGGAATGAAAACCCAGATGATCGCTTAACCGTTGAGACTGACCGGTGGTGAGCCTGCCGAATTCATGCTTGGCGATCAGCCGTCCTTTTCGCGTCAGGGCAGTGTCGATCAGTGTCAGTGAATTATTGAACGTGCATATCAGCTGCACATTCAGGAAATCCGCCAATAATCCATCCGAGATATTCAGCAGATTGGATACCGAAGACCCCTGGTTGATCTTCCGGTCCATGATGACATTCTCCGCGTCCTCGATGACCAATACTGCATTCGGATTGCCGATCAGCATCTCCATGAAGTCCGGATTCATCAAATTACCGGCTACTGAAGGGGATAAGAACAATACCCGCTTTTTTATCCTTCCGATCAGGTAGCGCAGATACGTGGTCTTTCCCGATCCCGGTAATCCATGTAGCAACACGATGCCCTTATCCTTGTTTTTATTGAGCCGTTGCCGGATCAGTTCATCCGTTTCCTTAAACTCTTCCCCATAGAAAAGATCCAGGTCCAGGCGGGTCCGTTTGATCTCCATTGGTTTCAGTTGGAGCTTACTATGGTCCCGAACCACGAGATTGATCTCCATCGGCTGGCGTCTCTGCCTTTCTTTCAGCGACGTCAGCATCTCCGTGATAGCTGCCAGGAATTCCACCTGCTTATCGTCGTGCCAGATTTCGCAATACGATTGGTAAAATTCCAGCAGAAAGTGATGATGAGTGAGTACAATGGTCGTGTCGAAGTTATACTCCTTTTTCTTTCTGTTATAGCTGCTATACCGGTATACATTGCTGATCTTATCACCGAATTTTTCCTTAAAGGCCGCGACTGCTTTTTCCCCATCGACATGTCCGATGTACGATAGATTTGGCAGCTGATTGAAGGTATGCAGGTATAATCCCTTTGCATTTACAAAATGATCATCGAATACATCAATCGCGTTGACAATTTTTTGGGTGTATAAATTTTCCACTTTTTCTTTTTTTTGGAATAGCAGCCCCGGGGCTAAACCGGGACCGCTTTCATTCCTCCTTTTAAGCAATACTTTATTCCTATTTTATTCATATCCGCTACTGCACTACTTTATTCGCACAGCTTGAGCTGGCAAAGGCATGAGGTTTCGCCCTGAAGGCGAATCCCATTCCCATGATATAGCCCATAGCTTCTTTCAGCGCCTGGTTGCTTTTGAATACCGGGTCCGTATTGATATCCGCGTGCACTTCAAGATCGATATCATACTGGCTGAACAGTCGCGACAGCGAATAGGCTACATCGATGCTTTTGGCTACTTCCTTTAACATCCGTTCTTTGACGCTCATCTTCATCGTAGTGGTTTCCTGCTGTATGTACATAAACCCACCTTTCCCTTTCCGGATGAATACGATCACGGTTGCGAACTCCGTCAGGCTGCCTTTTACCTGGCTGTCGGTACCGATGCAGGCCTTTAGATCATGACCGGCATTCTTTTCCCGAACAAGAACGGCCCTGATCTCGTCTTGCAGGTCCCTTTTGATCAGGGTCCCGTCGAATTTTCTCCATTTTTTCTGTTCCATTGGTTCCGTTTTTTCATTTTCCTGTTTCCAAATAGGGTCGTTTAGGGTGGCGCCTCAAGGAATCGAACCTCGATTATCGGTCTTTCAAACCGGTGCAATAGAACCATCTCTGCCAAAGCGCCCTCGCGGATGAAGAAAGATTCGAACTTTCAACCCGCGGCTTAACAAGCCGCCGCTCTGTCATTGAGCTATTCATCCCTTGTTGGCCCGCCGGGACTCGAACCCGGAACCCCCGCATTAAAAGTGCGGTGCATCTACCATTGAGCTACGAGCCAATCTATTAGTCGGCTTAAGAAGATTCGAACTCCTGTAGAACTTCGTCCCTGAACACTGTTCAGGGCCTCGTTCGTAACTTTCGCTCCGCTCAGTTATGTTCGTAGCGTAGTGCTCTTCCACTGAACTATAAGCCAATACCTTGTTTCGGGTTGCCTCCGGGGTTCGAACCCTAAACTCCTCATTCACGGTGAGGCGCTTTACCAATTAAGCTAAAGACAACATATGTTGCCGAGGCTGGTTTCGAACCAACACCATCAGTGTCAAAGACTGATATGCTAAGCCATTACACTACTCGGCAATTGTTGCGACTCTCAGACTCGAACTGAAATCCTCCACCTTATGAGAGTGGCGTGTTACCATTACACCAAGTCACATTATGCGGTTCGTACGGGAATCGAACCCGTGGTGCCGGATCGACAATCCGGAATGTTACCACTACACCAACGAACCAGTAATCTGTACGGGAATCGAACCCGTATTCCAGGAGTGAAAGTCCTGGGTCCTGGCCATTAGACGAACAGATCAAAAAAAGCCCGGTCTTTGCGGGACCGGGCTTTGCTATCGGGAGGATCCTTTCATCGGGATCCCGGGTGATAAAGCGACGGTCCTAGATATGGACATACGTTTTCCATGCAGGAGCGGACATACTTATCCTCGCGGATACTATGGAGTTCCTGTAATGATATCGGCGGTATGGTTATCCGGTCTTGCATCAAGAAACAAAAAACCCCGCAATCTCTTGCGGGGCTTATGTTTTATCGATATAGTTATTTATCTATTCAATAGCAGAACATGCCCCGCGATCGGTATAATCCCCATTGGGACTAAACCTCGTCTCTGTTTGTTTATGTATCTGCATGTAGCGCATGATTAATTTTTTTGCTTTGCAAAGATGGGAATATTTTTTCGATCATTCCAAATTTTATCAGAACTATTTTTTTTATTTAGTAAATTGGTAATAGCAACGACATGAGAAAGCTTTCTTTTTACCGCCTTAAAACACTTGTAAATGAGAACCTTTTTCTGTCTGCTGTTATTGCTGTTCGATGGAGGTATCCCCACCTCACATGAGCCTTTTATCAATCCTACAGGAACCTATCTGTTAAAAGGTGAAGTGAAGAAGAATAAGATCGTAGGCCATTCGGGCGAATTACGAACCCGGCTGCTGAACGCGAACACCGTAGCCATGTGTCTCTATCTCAACAAAGGGGAGCCCGGCTATGAATCCGGATTCTTACTGGATACTTTGCATTATGGAGATAATCAATGCATCTGTATTCCAGCGGGCGATACGTCCTGCGCTATCTATTTTGTTTTTGCAGTAAAATCCGTGGAGATATATCAGGCTCTCAGCAACCCGCGGGGAGGGTGCGGCTTTCGTCCCGGTGTCCTGGAGCCTGCCGTATTCGATAAAACCTCTGATGACATCCCGGTAATTGAAGATCTCTCGGGAAGAGGTGAGCCGTAATAATTCCTGCAAGCTCTCTCCCGGGCTTATATCCCAGCCCGGAAGAGAGAAGAGGTCAATATTATATTATAATGCCGGCGCCTTGCGGTAATGGCCGAAGATCCTGTAAGCCAGGCCCAGATCCCAAAAAGCATTACCCATGTTAGCGTATGAGGTATGATACAACCGGACAAAGCCGCGGTCATACCCTGCCCTGAACTGCCACCGCTTGTGCTCAACCCCGATGAACAGGTCTCCACCAAAATCGAAATTGGTGACATTGGAGACCCCTTGCGTAGCCGACGAAGGGTCATTATTGAACTTGACCTTGTTATTGATGTTGAAATTATAAACAGAGTTGCTGTTATTGGAATATGCCTCATAATATCCCTTTTCCGTTCCGGAGATATTTTTAGCAACATAGAGACCAAAACCGCCGAATACTTTCCAGGAACTGTTGATATCGAATTTATAGAGCGCCTCCACCGGAACACGGACAGAATATAACCGTAAGTAGGAACTGGAATATCCAATCGTATAATTGGCATTATCTATAAATCCCTGGGTATTGCCGATATTCGATCCATTTTCAGCGAATAATACAGATGCCTGCAGTGTAATGCCGGAATAACCCAAATCGTATTCGCCCTGAAGCCCTCCCTGAAATGAGCTGATCTCCCTTGTCTGGGCGCCGGTCGGTAAACCACCATAGCCGTCAGTCTGCCAAAAGTTGGAAGGGGTAAAAGACCCTCTTACATCCAGCCGGAATTGAGCAAAACCCTGGGTAGTCGCAAAACATAAAACACAGATAATCAATTTTTTCATACTTGTCTATTGAGTTTCTTTAAGGACCGGCAAACTATAACTTTTGCTGCAAATCCCCCAAGCTTTAACATTATTATAACCACCCCTTTCTCAATATTTCGAGGATGAGCGGTTGCAGTTGTTGATGAATGGGTGAATAAGGCAGCTTTCAGGACTTGCCGATTTGAAAGCCGCGCCAAAAATAAATGAATTGAAGTTCAAAATGAGTAATTTGTTCAATAAAAGGTCATGAGCGGCGCAAGAAACCTCCTGATCGCTGCACTCATTCTCTGCAGTTGTACTCAGCAGCCAAAGGCCTCTAAGATCGGTCTTTACGCCGAACCGGTCATCCCAATCCTGAATTATACCGTCCGGCATGTCTATGCGCATGATCCGACATCTTACACGGAAGGGTTCCTTTTCCATGAGGGCCATTTTTTTGAAAGCAGCGGGGCTCCGGATGACCTCCCGCAAACAAGATCCATTGTCGGTATAGCTGACATTCAATCCGGAAGGCTCGACAAAAAAATAGAATTGGACAAGCAAAAATATTTCGGGGAAGGCATCGCGTTTTGGAATTGCGCATAACCCCGGGGCTGACAAGATCTATGTCACCGGCAAGTTATGGGCGGGCATCTATGAGATCGATTTCATCCATTAATCTACCCATTAACCTCCATTAACGTTATGTGAAATTCGATTACCTTTCCCTTATGAATCGGATAGCCCTTTTACTAACTGCTTTGCTGCTGGCTCATTTGGCATCTTATGCCCAATCCCACGGCAAGCCCGATCATGACACCACCTATTATCATTCTTATAAAGGCACCATCATTGGCCGGGTCTACCTGTCCAGGAACTACATGCAGGTCAGGATGGATCCGCCGGGCAGTTTGCCAACGATGAAGTATCATGCCAATACGCCATTGAGCATTGGATTAGGGATTACCTACCAGTTCGTCTCGTTTAGCCTGTCGAAGGGGCTGAACTTCCTGGAATCGAACGCCACCAAAGGCGCTACGCGTTCTACCGATCTGCAATTGCATATCTACAAAAGAAAATGGACGCTGGACGCGATTGGTCAGTTCTACCGGGGATATTATCTGAGCCCACATGGGCTGGCCTCACCGGACGGCCATACGTATTACATCAGGCCGGATGTGGGGGTTCAACTGGTTGGGGTGGGCGCGTATAGGGTGTTGAACGATCAACGCTTTACGTACGGGGCAGGATTATCTCAAAATGCATGGCAGGAAAAATCGGCGGGGTCACTGCTACTGGGCGGCCAAGCCTTCTATCTCGCGCTCAACGGAGACAGCGCGCTCGTTCCGCACAAAGTGGATTCGGTCTATAATGAAAAAGACATCCGTAAACTGCACTTACTGGAAATCGGGCCTGGCATCGGGTATGCCTATACGCTTGTCATCCAAAAGCACTATTTCCTGCTCGGCTCGATAAACGCCAATATCGACCTTTATCTCTCCCAGGAATTGAGCAATGGCACCCGGGGCAACAAGGTCGGCTTTACCCCGAATTATATGCTGCGTTTAGGCGGGGGGTATACAACGAACAGATGGGGGCTTAACCTGATATGGATCACGAGCAATTCCATGGCCGATGGTAAAACCTCGGGCTATCAATATGCCATTAATACGGGGAATTACCGGCTGGTCTATGCCAGGCGTTTTGCGGTCAATCGCCGGATGAAAAGGATCCTCGGGCCGGACATTAATTGATGGCGGCAGTGATAATAGTCAGGTGATTTTTGTCAAATTTAGCGCCTCAGGTCGCGGGGCAGGACCCCAAATTTTCTTTTAAACGCTGCCGTAAAATGATGGGCATGTTGGTAGCCGATCCTGTCTGCCACTTCGCCTACCAATAGACGCTCGTCCAACAGGAGCCTTTTAGCCTCCTTCATCCGGATATCGTGCAAATAACCGAATATGGTCGTATTGAACAATTCTTTAAAGCCTGTCTTCAGCTTCATTTGATTGATCCCGGCCTGCCGGGCCAGGCCGATGATCGTAAAAGGCTGGTGGTAGTTCAGGGTAATGTATTCTTTGATCTCCTGCAACCGGTCGATATCCCCGGGCTGCAATCCTAACGGCCTACCCGAATGTACCTCTTGCTGGTCCAACTGCCCCACCTGCATGAGAAAAAGTTCGATTGCTTTTGCCTCGAGGTAGATTTCCCTCAGGCGGCCTTTATATGGCGTCAGTTGCATATCCCTGATGACATCGTACATCGCCGGGACCATAGAGGCAGTATAAGCCGAAGCCGGTATATTCACGGTCCGGTGATCATGAAACCGCATGAGAAATTGGCTGTCTTCCGTCAATGAAAGGACAATGTTGTCTCCTCAAGGCAGTTGTAGCTACCCCATTTAAGACCGATCCTGTCAAAACTGACTTTCTCCAGATGCAGCTGATAACCGGGTTGATCTGTTATTGGCATTATACTTCCTTTTGCGTTGATCAGACTTCGTCCTCCGTTGATAGCTGACCATCCTGCTGATTAATTTTGCGGCTATTAAGTTACACTATAAGTATGGAAAAAGTTGTCTCCTTATTAAAAAAAGATGCCTTTGCCGCCATGCGGCTGAAAGACTTCAGATTATATGCAGCCATGCGATTCTGCTTCACTTTCGCCTCTCAGCTGCAAACCACCGTGATTGGGTTTTATATTTATCAACTGACGCACAGCAAGGTTGCGATTGCCTTTATCGGTCTGAGTGAAATCATCCCGGCATTGGGCCTTGCCTTGTATGGTGGCTATATAGCCGACAAATATGAAAAACGAAAGATGCTGCTGTGGGCTTGCTCGGGCTTCATCTTCACTTCGTCAGTGATTTTCATCGTTACGCTGCATAGCATGGTCGGCTATTTTCCTGTCAGCCACCTGTTACCGGTCATCTATTCGATGTTGTTCCTTAACGGAATCGCCAGGGCTTTTTATGAACCGGCAACGTTTGCGGTATTTGGACAGAGTGCCCCCGGGGAATATTCTTCGAATGCCAGTGCCTGGAGTACCCTGAGCTGGCAGACTGCCGGAATTATCGGCCCCATGGCGGGAGGCCTGATCTATGCGTTGGCAGGACGCGATGGTATTTCGATGACATATGCTGTCCTTATCGGACTGCTGATCATCTCATTGGTATTTGTTTTCCGGTTAAAAAAATATCCAGCCGTATTCATCCCAAGAGAGGGCAATGTCGGTGCGTCAGGCCTGGGGATGATGCGGATGGTACAGGCATCCGGCGCCGCCCTGACGGTATTGGTGTTGGTGAGACTATCCCCGATGGGAAAGCCCTGGCGCAACCTGTTGATAGCGGTGGGCGTTTTCGGGTGTTGCATTATCGGATTCGGCCTATCACATAACTATACATTATCGCTGCTGTTCTTATTCCTGCAAGGGGCATCCGACAGTGTAAGCGTCGTGATCCGGAGCGCACTGATGCAACAACTGACGCCGAAGGAAATGCAGGGGCGGGTATCAGCGGTCAACTCGATGTTTGTCGGGTCTTCTGCTGAAATCGGGGACTTTGAATCCGGGATGGCGGCGAAGTGGCTGGGTACTGTTCCCGCGGTGATTGTTGGGGGTGGGATGACGCTGCTGATCGTGGCTTTTACTTTTTTCAGGACCCGAAAAAAGTTATATTTATCGTCCATATGAAAAAGCTATTACTGGCAGTCCTTCTTGCCTATTGGATGGCCTGCGCCGGCTGCCATTCTCCCACCACCCCTGCGGCTCTTGCCAGGCCGGACAGCGCGGTCGGCAAGATCGAACTGTATGACACCAGCGCCGGGCGTTTCATCGACAGCAATGCCGTCATCGACATCATCGGCAGGCATTACCTATGGTCTGAAGGGCCGGTGTGGGTGCTGGCCAAACAAATGCTGCTATTCTCAGCGGTCCGGGAAAATAAAATATACCAATGGAACGGCAAAGACACGCCTGTGGCATACCTTACCCCCTCGGGCTATACGGATACAGCCTACAGGGATGGCGAGAACGGATCCAACGGGCTGGCGCTGGATAAGGAAGGAAGGCTCTTGCTTTGTCAGTCAGGCAACCGGCAGGTGGCCAGGCTCAATGCCCCCCTCGATTCGCCTAAAGCCGTCTTTACCGTGCTGGCGCCGAATTTCAAGGGAAAGAAGTTCAACAGTCCCAATGACCTTGTCGCCGACAGCAAGGATAATATCTATTTTACGGACCCTATTTACGGGTTACCGAAGCATGAAAATGATCCCACAAGGGAATTGCCATTTGAGGGCGTTTACAGGATCAGTCCCGATGGCAAAGTCACTTTGCTGATTGACAGTATCTCGCGGCCCAATGGGATCGCCTTATCCCCCGATGAGAAGATCTTGTATATCGGGAGCAGCAATGACCATCACCCCCGATGGTATATTTATTCCCTGGATAGCAGCGGTGGCGTTAAAGGCGGTAGCGTATTGCTGGACGAGACGGTGCAGCTGCAAAAGGCAACAATCAAGCAGAGCGCTGACGGGTTCAAGGTCGATAAATATGGCAACCTTTTCGCCGCCGGACCGGATGGCATCAATATCATCAGCCCCGCCGGGAAATTATTGGGGCTCATCAGGATCTACAACCGGCCGGCTTCGAATTGCGCTTTCAACGAAACGAAAGATGTGTTGTATATAACGGCGGCCGACCTGGTGCTGCGCGTGAAGTTGAAGTTATGATCAATCCCATTATAGAGGACCGATTTTTTGTCATTACCGGCGGCCCGGGGTCTGGCAAGACTACACTGATTGAAGCCTTGGCGACCAAAGGTCTGGCACGATCTATTGAAGCTGGCCGTGCAATCATCAGGGACCAGGTGAACATCGGCGGCAATGGATTGCCCTGGGCTGATCGTGGCGCTTTTGCAGAGCTTATGTTCAACAGGGAGATGCAATCTTACGATTGGGGACGGTCAATCAAAGGACCGGTCATTTTCGACAGGGGAATACCGGATGTCATCGGATATTTAACCTTGGTGAAACTCCCGGTGCCGGAATATATGGACAGCGCAGCCCGTCAATTTCGCTATCACCGGAATGTCTTTATTGCGCCGCCCTGGCCGGAGATCTTCGGTCAGGATACCGAGCGGAAGCAAACCTTTGAAGAAGCGAGGGCGACCTATGATGTGATGGTGGAAATCTATGCAACCTATGGTTATTCACTTATTCCGTTGCCTTTGGTTTCGGTCGAAGAGCGGGTGGAATTTGTCACAAAGGAAATTTTTAGTTAACGAGTTGTAAATTTTTTCGGTAGGTTGCAGAAAATTTTTTACTCTTATAATTAATAAAAGGACAGCTATGATACCAGTTAAAGGATATGCAGCACAGAGCCCGACAACCGATTTAGCCTCCTGGGATTTCCAACGCCGCGACGTTGGTCCTCATGACGTACAGTTCGATATTTTATTTTGTGGCGTTTGCCATTCCGACCTGCACCAGATCAAGAACGATTGGTTCCCGGGTATCTTTCCCATGGTACCGGGACACGAGATTGTCGGTAAGGTGGTAAAGGTCGGCGATCATGTGAAGAAGTTCAAGGTGGGGGATCTCGCCGGCACGGGTTGCCTGGTTGACTCCTGCCGCGAATGCGAAAACTGCAAGCAAGACCTGGAACAATACTGTCTTAATGGTAGTTCCCAGACTTACAACGGCCTTGAACAGGATCATAAAACGCCAACCTACGGTGGCTACTCGAAGACGATCGTCGTACAGGAGGATTTCGTATTGCATATATCAGAAAAACTAGACCTGGCCGCGACAGCGCCTCTGCTTTGCGCCGGCATCACCACCTATTCTCCCCTGCGGCATTGGAAAGTTGGCAAAGGACACAAGCTGGCCGTACTCGGTCTTGGCGGCCTGGGACATATGGGCGTAAAATTCGGCGTCGCTCTTGGCGCGGAAGTTACCGTCCTCAGCACCTCACCCTCTAAGGAAAAGGACGCCAAAAAATTAGGTGCCCATCATTTTGTCGTGACCTCCGACGCCGAACAAGTAAAAGCCGCCAAAAATTCTTTCGACTTTATTCTCGACACGGTCTCTGCGGAGCATGATATGAATATGTATCTCCGGATGCTCAGAACGGATGGGGTACTTATCTGCGTGGGTGTTCCATCGCAACCGTCGCCGATCCATCCGTTCAGTATCATTGCTGGCCGAAAAAGCTTCGCCGGATCGAGCATCGGCGGCCTTGCCGAAACCCAGGAAATGCTGGATTTCTGTGAAAAGCACAATATTGTTTCCGACA
>Ga0302326_10012555_pt1 | contig 18044 bp, 14 predicted proteins | sample Palsa_T0_3_FD_202264 | JGI IMG/M metagenome (GOLD analysis project Ga0302326, IMG submission 202264) | Peat permafrost microbial communities from Stordalen Mire near Abisko, Sweden - Palsa_T0_3 | ecosystem: Environmental > Terrestrial > Soil > Palsa > Peat permafrost | place: Sweden: Abisko...
TCATGGCGGGCAGTATAGCGGCGCGCGCGCGGCGCGCGCCGCCGGTGGCGTTCAAAGCCGGAGAAAGCGGGCCGCTGTGCTATAATTTTCGGCTCAAAATTCAACTTAAAAGACCCGAATAGTAGTGAGTGAAATAGCGCGCGAAGTGGTGTCCGTCAGCCTCGAAGAGGAGATGCGGCAATCCTATCTTGACTATGCGATGAGCGTCATCGTCGGGCGCGCATTGCCCGACGTTCGCGACGGTCTCAAGCCGGTGCATCGACGTGTGCTGCATGCCATGCGCGAGCTCGGCAACGACTACAACCGGGCCTACAAGAAATCCGCCCGCGTGGTCGGCGATGTGATCGGCAAATATCATCCGCACGGCGACGTCGCGGTTTACGACACCATGGTGCGCATGGCGCAGCCGTTCTCGATGCGCTACCTGCTGGTCGACGGACAGGGCAACTTCGGCTCGGTGGATGGCGATCCGCCCGCGGCCATGCGCTACACCGAGGTGCGCATGTCGAAGCTGGCCGGGGAGCTGCTGGCCGACATCGACAAAGAGACGGTCGACTTCGTCCCCAACTACGATGAGTCCGAGCACGAACCCAACGTGCTGCCCACGCGGGTGCCGAACCTGCTGGTCAATGGCTCCTCGGGCATCGCGGTCGGCATGGCCACCAACATCCCGCCGCACAATCTGAGCGAGATCATCAACGCCTGCCTGGCGCTGCTCGATGATCCGGCGATCTCGCTGGCCGGGCTCATGCAGCACGTGCCGGGACCGGATTTCCCCACCGCCGGCATCATCAACGGCGCGCAGGAGATTGCCACCGCCTACAAGAGCGGCCGCGGCCGCCTATCGATTCGCGCGCGCGCGCATTTCGAGGATCTGGACGATCGCGGCCGCCAGTCGATCATCGTCACCGAGCTGCCCTATCAGGTCAACAAGGCGCGACTGCTCGAGCGCATCGTCGATCTGGTGCGCAACAAGGACATCGACGGCATTGCCGACCTGCGCGACGAGTCCGACAAGGACGGCATGCGCGTGGTGATCGAGCTCAAGCGCGGCGAGGTGGCCGAGATAGTGCTGAACAACCTGTACGCCCAGACGCCCATGGAGACGGTGTTCGGCATAAACATGGTGGCGCTGCAGGACGGACAGCCGAGGCTGATGTCGCTGCGCGACATGCTCGATGCCTTCCTGCGGCACCGGCGCGAAGTGGTCACGCGCCGCACGATCTTCGAGCTGCGCCGCGCCCGCGAGCGTGCCCATGTGCTCGAAGGCCTGGCGGTGGCGCTGGCCAACATCGATACCATCATCGCGCTGATCAAAGCCTCGCCCACGCCGCCGCAGGCGCGCGCGGCGATACTCTCGCGGCCGTGGCCGCCGGGGATCGTGCCGGAGTTGCTCGCGCGCGCCGGTGAGGTCTCAACCCGGCCGGAGAGCATGGGACCGGAGGCCGGGCTGCTCGCCGACGGTTACCGCTTCAGCGAACAGCAGGCACAGGCCGTGCTCGACATGCGGCTGCATCGGCTGACCGGTCTGGAGCAGGACAAGATCGTCGAGGAGTATCAGAACCTGTTGCGCGAGATCGTCGACCTGTCGGACATCCTGGCGCGCCCGGCGCGCCTGATCGAGGTCGTGCGGCTCGAGCTGAGCGAGATCCGCGACAATTATGGCGATGAGCGGCGCACCCAGATCAGCCGCGACCATCTCAATCTCAGCACCGAGGATCTGATCGAACCGCAGGATGTGGCCGTGACGCTCTCGCACGCCGGCTACGCCAAGGCGCAGCCGGTATCGGACTACCAGGCGCAGCGACGCGGCGGCCGCGGCAAATCCGCCACCGCGGTCAAGGACGAGGACTTCATCGAGAAGTTCTTCGTCGCCCACACGCACGACACGCTGCTGTGCTTCTCCAATCGCGGCAAGGTCTACTGGCTGCGCGTGTTCGAGCTGCCGCAGGCCGGGCGTGGCTCGCGCGGCAAGCCGATCGTGAACCTGCTGCCGCTGGAGGCGGGCGAGAAGATCAGCGCCGTGCTGCCGGTCAAGCAGTTCGACGAACAGCATCACGTGTTCATGGCCACCAGCAGCGGCACGGTCAAGAAGACGCCGCTGAGCGCTTTTTCGCGGCCGCGCGCGACCGGCATCATCGGCCTGGATCTGCGCGGCGATGACACGCTGGTCGGCGTCGCCCTGACCGATGGCAGCTGCGACATCCTGCTGTGCACCAGCGGCGGCAAGGCGATTCGCTTCCACGAGGAGGAGGTTCGCCCCATGGGCCGCGAAGCCGCCGGTGTGCGCGGCGTGCGCCTGGGGATGGACCAGCGCCTGATCGCGCTGCTGGTGCTCGGCGAGGGCCATGTGCTCACGGCCTCGGAAAACGGCTACGGCAAGCTCACGCCGCTCGATGATTTTCCCAGCCACGGCCGTGGCGGCCAGGGCGTCATCGCCTTGCAGACCACGGAGCGCAACGGCGCGACCGTGGCGGCGCTGCAGGTGCGCGCGGACCAGGAGTTGATGCTGATCAGCTCCACCGGCACCTTGGTGCGCACGCCGGTTGCCGACATATCGATCGTCGGCCGCAACACGCAGGGCGTGCGGCTGATTCGACTGCAGGAGGGCGAGCGCCTGACCGGCGTGGAGCGCGTGGAGGGGCTGGAGGTGTCGGAGGATGTTGCGCAAGCCGATGGTGCCGGCAGCGCCTCGGAGGAGATGAGCCCACCCTGATGTGGTATGCAAGGTCAGCGCGTGCGGGTATTTAATTTTGCGGCCGGCCCGGCGGTGCTGCCGCTCGAGGTGCTGGAACAGGTCCGTGATGAGTTGATCGATTGGCGCGGCAGCGGCATGTCGGTCATGGAGATCAGCCACCGCAGCAAGGCCTTCCTGGGCGTCGCGCGCGAAGCCGAAGCGGATCTGCGCACGCTGCTGTCGATCCCGGCGCACTACAAGGTGCTGTTCCTGCAGGGTGGCGCCAGCGCTCAGTTCGCGGCCGTGCCGATGAATCTGACCGACAGCGACAGCAGCGTCGACTTCGTCAACACCGGATCGTGGTCGAACAAGGCATATGCCGAGGCCAAGCGCTACTGCCGCGTGAACCTCGCCGCCGATGCGGCCGCGGACCAATACACCAGCGTGCCGCCGCCCGGCAGCTGGCAGCTCACGCCCGGGGCGGCCTATCTGCACTACACGGCCAACGAGACCATCGGTGGGGTCGAATTCGCGTTCGTGCCGCAGGTCGCGGCACCGCTGGTGGCCGACATGTCCTCCACCATCCTGTCGCGGCCGATCGATGTCAGCCGTTTCGGACTCATCTATGCCGGCGCGCAGAAGAACATCGGTCCCGCGGGCCTGTGCCTGGTGATCGTGCGCGAGGAGCTGATCGGGCACGCGCGGCCGGCCACGCCGGCGGTCTGGGATTACAAGGCCATGGCCGATGAAGGCTCGATGCTCAATACACCGCCGACTTTTGCCTGGTACTGCGCCGGGCTGGTGTTCAAGTGGCTGCTCAGGCAAGGCGGCCTCGAGCTCGTCGGGCAGCGCAATCGCGCCAAGGCCGAACTGCTTTACCGCACCATCGATGCCTCGGGTTTTTATCGCAATCCGGTCGAGCGCAGCTGCCGTTCGTGGATGAACGTGCCGTTCACGCTGGCTAGACCTGAGCTCGACGCAAGCTTCCTGGCCGAGGCGCGCGCCGCGGGACTGCAAAATCTCGCAGGCCACCGCTCGGTCGGTGGCATGCGCGCCAGCCTCTACAACGCCATGACGCTTGAAGGCGTGAGCGCGCTGAGCGATTTCATGCGCGAATTTGCCCGCCGCCACGGCTAGCGATGCAGCCATGGGCTATCGCATCCTGACACTCAACCAGATCAGCGTTCGCGGCCTGGAGCGCCTGCCGCGCGATCAGTACGAGGTGGCCTCGGAAATCGGCCATCCGCATGCCGTGCTGCTGCGTTCGGCCGACATGCACGCGATGCCGATCGCCGATTCGCTGCTGGCGGTGGCGCGCGCCGGCGCCGGCACCAACAACATACCGGTGGCGGCACTGTCGCGACGCGGCGTGCCGGTATTCAACGCGCCCGGCGCGAACGCCAACGCGGTCAAGGAGCTGGTGCTGGCGGGACTGTTCCTTGCGGCGCGCAATATCTGCCAGGCGTGGGCTTATGCGCGCGATCTGGCGGGCGCCGATAGCGCCATCGATGAGGCGGTGGAGCAGGGCAAGAAGCACTATCTCGGCTTCGAGCTGCCGGGACGGACCCTGGGAGTGATCGGACTGGGGGCGGTCGGGGTGCAGGTGGCCAACAGCGCCGAGGCCCTCGGCATGAGAGTGCTCGGCTACGATCCGCAGATCACAGTGCAGCGCGCCTGGCAGCTGTCCTCCAGCGTGCAGCAGGCGCTCTCGCTCGATGACCTGTTCGCGCGCGCCGACATCGTCAGCGTGCATGTGCCGCTGCTGCCCACGACCGCCGGACTGGTCAACGCCGCGCGCCTGCGGCTGTTGCGCCCCGGCGGGGTGATACTGAACTTTGCGCGCGCGCCGATCGTCGAGGAAGCCGACGTCGTGGCGGCGCTGGACAGCGGCCATCTGCACGCCTATGTCTGCGACTTTCCGACCCAGGCACTCAAGAATCATGCGCGCGCGATCACCCTGCCGCACCTGGGGGCCTCGACGCTCGAGGCCGAGGAGAACTGCGCCATGATGGCCGCCGACACGCTGCGCGAGTTTCTCGAGCACGGCAATATCCGCAATTGCGTAAACTTCCCCGAGGCGGTCCTACCGCGCCAACCCGGTTCGCAACGCATTGCCATCGCCAACAGCAACGTCCCAAACATGGTCGGACAGATCTCCACGTGCCTGGCCAGCGCCGGGCTCAATATCGCCGAGCTGCTCAATCGCTCGCGCGGCGAGTACGCCTTCACGCTGATCGACGCCGAAGGCGAAGCCGATGCGGCGCTGATCGCGCGACTGCGCGCCATCGAGGGGGTATTGTCGGCGCGGCTGGTACAGGCCGGGGACTGATGCACGCATGAGCCGCCGCAGCAGCAAGCCACCGACCCGCGCCAAGAGCGTTGCGCCCGCCGCGCTCGGGGATCTGCGGGCGCAGATCGACGCGGTCGATGAGCAGTTGCACGCGCTGCTGAACCAGCGTGCGCGCCTGGCACAGCGGGCGGGCATCTCCAAACACAGCGATGGCCACACGGTGGATTTCTACCGTCCCGAGCGCGAGGCGGAAGTGCTGCGCCGGGCGCTCGAGCGCAATCCCGGCCCACTGCGCAACGAGGAGATCGTGCGCCTGTTCCGCGAGATCATGTCCGCCTGCCTGGCGCAGGAAGAGCCGCTCAAAGTGGCCTTTCTGGGCCCCGAGGGCACGTTCACGCAAACCGCGGTGCTCAAGCACTTCGGCCATTCGGTGCGGGCGCTGGCGCTGCCGACCGTGGACGAGGTGTTTCAGGAAGTGGAATCCGGCACCGCCGATTTCGGCGTGGTGGCGATCGAGAATTCCAGTGAAGGCACGATCACCAACACGCTGGATCGCTTTCTGGCCAGTGCGCTGCACATCTGCGGCGAAGTGGAGCTGCGCATCCATCACGCCCTCATGGGCAAAATGGATTCGCTCGAGCGCGTGGCGCGCGTGTGCTCGCACAGCCAGGCGCTGGCGCAGTGCCGCGGCTGGCTCAATGAGCATCTGCCCGACTGCGAGCGCGTGCCGGTGGCCAGCAACGCCGAGGGCGCGCGGCGCGCGCGCGACGAGCAGGGCACCGCCGCGATCGCCGGGGAGATCGCCGCGCAGGTGTACGGTCTGAACCTGCTCGCGAACGAGATCGAGGATCGCTCCGACAACACCACGCGCTTCCTGGTGCTCGGCCGCAAGCTGCTGCGCGCCAGCGGCGCCGACCGCACGACGCTGCTGCTGTCGGCGCGCGATACGCAATCACCGGGCGCCCTGCAGCACCTGCTCGAGCCGCTGGCGCGCTTTGGCATCAGCATGAGCCGGATCGAGTCGCGACCCTCACGTCGGCGCAAGTGGGATTACGTGTTCTTCATCGATATCGAAGGCCACGCCGAGGACGCAGCGGTGCGCAAGGCACTGGCGGTGCTCAAGCGCCGCGCCTCGCTGTTCCGCGTGCTCGGCTCCTATCCGCGCGCGGTGATCTGATCGCATGGGACAACCGAGGCATCCGGGGCGACTGGCCGTGGCGGCGATCCGCGAGCTGGCCCCTTACGTGCCGGGCAAGCCGGCTGCCGAACTCGAGCGCGAGCTGGGCATTTCCGGCGTCGCCAAGCTGGCCTCGAACGAGAACCCGTACGGGCCGAGCCCGCGCTCGCTCGCGGCCATGCACGCCGCGCTCGGCCAGATCTGGCTGTACCCCGACGGCGCGAGCCATGAGCTCAAGCAGGCCCTGGCGGGGCATCTCGGGGTCGGCGCCGACCATCTGACGATCGGCAACGGCTCGAATGATCTGCTGGTGTTGCTGGCCGAAGCGTTTCTGACCCCGGCGCACAGCACGGTCTATTCGCAATATGGCTTTGCGATCTATCGCACCGTGACGCAGGCGACCGGCGCCCGCGGCATCGAAGTGCCGGCGCTCGATCGCGCCAACCCCATGCCGCTCGGACACGATCTGGCGGCGATGAGCGCGGCCATCAGCGAGGATACGCGGCTGGTATTCATCGCCAATCCGAACAACCCCACCGGCACCTGGGCGCCGCCCGCCGCGGTCAAGCTTCTGCTCGAGCGCGCGCCAGCCTCGACGCTGGTGCTGCTGGATGAAGCCTATCTCGAATACGGGCGCGAATGCGGTTCGCAGGACGGGCTGTCGTGGCTCGGCGAACACCCGAACCTGGTCCTGGTGCGCACTTTCTCCAAGGCCTACGGCCTGGCCGGCGCCCGCGTGGGCTATGCGATCTCGCACCCGGAGATCGCCGAGGTGCTCAATCGGCTGCGGCCCGCATTCAACGTCAATTCAATTGCGCAGGCGGGCGCGGCCGCCGCGCTGCTCGACCAGGCGCACATGCGCCGCACGGTGTCGGTCACGATGCAGGAGCTCTCACGGGTCGAAGCCGCCCTCGCGCGCCTGGGTTTGTGGTGCGCGCCGTCGGCGTGCAATTTCCTGCTGGTGCACATCGGTACCCGGGCCGCTGAGCTGTTCGAGCGGCTGCTGCAGGTGGGACTGATCGTGCGTCCGGTCGCGAGCTATGGGCTGGCAGATTATCTGCGGGTGTCGATCGGCTTGCCGCAGGACAACGATCGACTGCTGCGCGAGCTGTCCGCGCTGCTGCGATGAGCCGCGCAACATCGGCTCGTTACCTGCTGCGCCCGGCGCAGCGCGTACAGGGCGAGCTGAGCGTGCCCGGGGACAAGTCGATCTCGCACCGGGCGCTGATGCTGGGCGGCATCGCCGAGGGCCGCAGCGACATCGACGGCTTTCTGGCGAGCGAGGATTGCCTGGCAACGCTGTCGGCACTGCGCGCCCTGGGAGTGCGCATCGAGCGGCCGAGCGAAACCCGGGTACAGGTGTATGGCGCCGGAAGCGAGGGCCTGCGCGCGGCCGCACTCGCGCTCGATATGGGCAACGCCGGCACCGCCATCCGACTGTTCATGGGATTGCTCGCCGGGCAGCGTTTCGACAGCGCGCTGGTGGGCGATGCCTCGCTGATGCGCCGCCCGATGGAGCGCGTGGCGCAACCGTTGCGCGCCATGGGTGCCCGCATCCAGACCCACGAGGGCAGGCCGCCGGTGCAGATCCGCGGCGGCAGCGCGCTGCATGCCATCGACTACACCATGCCCATGGCCAGCGCGCAGGTGAAATCCGCGCTGCTGCTGGCGGCGCTGTTCGCGCAGGGCCGCAGCAGCGTCACCGAACCGGCGCCGACGCGCGATCACACCGAGCGCATGCTAGGTAGTTTCGGCGTTGCGCTGGTGCGCGATGCCGCGCGCGTGAGCCTGGAGGGCGGCGCTCGCCTGCAGGCCTGCCACATCGAAGTGCCGGGTGATTTTTCATCGGCAGCGTTCTTCATCGTCGCCGGTTGCCTGGCGGCCAGTGCTGGCCTGACGCTGCGCGGGGTCGGTGTGAACCCGACCCGCACCGGCCTGCTCGAGCTGCTGCGCCTCATGGGCGCGGATATCCGCGTCGAGCCGCGCGCGGGCGCGGCCGAGGGCGCGGAGCCGATCGCCGACATCCATGTACGCGCCGCGGCGCTGCAGGGCATTCGCGTTCCCGAGCATCTGGTGCCGCTTGCGATCGATGAATTTCCGGTGTTCTTCATCGCCGCGGCCGCAGCGCGCGGGCAGACGCTGGTGACCGGCGCCGCGGAGCTGCGCGTGAAGGAGAGCGACCGGCTCGCCGTCATGGCCGAGGGTCTGCGCTCGCTCGGCGTCGAGTGCGAGCTGCTGGCCGACGGCCTGCGCATCCAGGGCGGAACGCTGCGCGGTGGACGCATCGACAGCCACGGCGATCACCGCATCGCGATGGCGTTCGCAATCGCCAGCCTGATCGCACACGAGAGCATCGAGATCGAGGACGTCGCCAACGTCGCGACCTCTTTTCCCGGCTTTCCGGCCCTGGCTCGCTCGGTCGGTCTGGCATTGCAGGAGCAGCCGTGAGCTCCCCCGGGCGCAGCGCCGCCCCGGTCGTGACCATCGACGGGCCGAGCGGTTCGGGCAAGGGCACCGTGAGCCGCCTGTTGGCGCGCCGCAGCGGCTGGCATCTGCTCGACAGCGGTGCGCTGTACCGCCTGGTGGCACTGGCGGGCAGCCTCGCGGGCATGCCGAGCGAGGACATTGCCGCCCATGCGCAGCTGGCGCGGCGCATGCGGGTGGAGTTCGAGAGCGACCCGCAGGGTGCGGAGCGGGTTCTGCTGGACGGTGCGGAGGTCAGCGGACCGCTGCGCACGGAGGCCGCCGGCGCCGGCGCCTCGCGCGTGGCCGCCTGGCCGGCGGTGCGGGAAGCCCTGCTCGAGCGCCAGCGCGCGTTCGCGCGCCCACCGGGTCTGATCGCCGATGGGCGGGACATGGGAACCGTGATTTTTCCGCGTGCCGAGCTCAAAATATTCCTCACGGCCAGCATCGAGGAACGGGCTCAGCGTCGCTATAAGCAGTTGAAAGACAAGGACTCTAGTGTTAGGCTTGCGGCCCTTTCGCTCGAGATTGCGGAGCGCGACCGACGTGATATGACGCGGTCCGCGGCGCCGCTCGTGCCGGCTGTAGATGCGATCGTTCTGGACTCAACGGCCATGAGTGCCGCCGAGGTGACGGACGAGATCTACGCGCACGGGCGTTCCAGGGGGATATTCGATTGAGTCGTGTTCGAGGTCGGGGCCACAGGATGTGGCACCCAATTATGTTTCAACCCGCGGGGCCGGAGGCGCTGCGGAGCGTAAAGCACGGTGACGTGCGAGAGAGCGTATGAACGAGAGTTTCAGCGAGATGTTCGAGCAGAGCCTGGCCAATCAGCGCATACGGCCGGGCATGATTCTGACGGGTCTGGTCATCGACGTCGGTCCGGATGTGGTGATCGTCAATGTCGGACTGAAGTCCGAAGCCGTCATCCCGCTCGATCAGTTCAAGAACGAGCGCGGCGAGATCGAAGTCAAGGCCGGGGAATCGGTGGAGGTGGCGCTCGATTCAGTCGAAGACGGCACCGGCGAGACGCGACTGTCGCGCGAGAAGGCCAAGCGGGCCCGCACCTGGACCCGGCTCGAACAGGCTTTCAACGACGGTGAGATCGTCACCGGCGTCATTTCCGGACGCGTCAAGGGCGGCTTCACGGTCGAGATCGATCACGTGCGCGCATTCCTGCCCGGCTCGCTGGTGGACGTGCGGCCGGTGCGCGACACCGCCTACCTGGAGAACAAGCCGCTCGAGTTCAAGGTCATCAAGCTCGATCAGAAGCGCAACAACGTCGTGGTCTCGCGCCGCGCGGTGGTGGAGCAGGAATTCTCGGCCGAACGCAGTGCGCTGATGGACAATCTGCAGGAAGGCGCGGTGGTGCGTGGCTCGGTCAAGAACCTGACCGATTACGGCGCCTTCGTCGATCTGGGCGGCATCGATGGCCTGCTGCATATCACCGACATGGCCTGGAAGCGCGTCAAGCACCCGTCGGAAGTCGTCAAGGTCGGCGATGAGATCGACGTGCGCATTCTGAAGTTCGATCGTGAGCGCTCGCGCGTCTCCCTCGGGCTCAAGCAGCTCGGCGCCGATCCATGGGAAAACATAGCCCGGCGCTATCCGCCCAACACGCGCGTGTTCGGCAAGGTCACCAACATCGCCGATTATGGCGCCTTCGTCGAAATCGAAGACGGCGTCGAGGGTCTGGTACACGTCTCGGAGATGGATTGGACCAACAAGAACGTCAATCCCGCCAAAGTCGTGCACACCGGACAGGAAGTCGAGGTCATGGTGCTCGATGTGGATGAGGAGCGCCGCCGCATTTCCCTCGGCCTCAAGCAGTGCAAAGCCAACCCCTGGAAAGAATTCGCCGAGAACCACAACCGCGGCGATCACGTGTCGGGGCAGATCAAATCAATCACCGACTTCGGCATCTTCATCGGCTTGCCGGGCAATATCGACGGTCTGGTACACCTGTCGGACATTTCCTGGGATCTCACCGGTGAAGAGGCGGTGCGCAACTATCAGAAGGGCCAGCAGGTCGAGGCCATGGTGCTGTCGATCGACCCCGAGCGCGAGCGCATCTCCCTGGGCATCAAGCAACTGGCGAAGGATCCGTTCTCGGCCTTCATCGCCGAGAATCCCAAGGGCAGCATCGTCAAGGGCAGCGTCAAGGAAGTCGACGCGCGCGGCGCAGTGATCGATCTGGGCAACGGCATCGATGGTCAGCTGCGCGCCTCGGAACTGGGCCGCGATCGCATCGATGATGCGCGCGCCGTGCTCAAGGTCGGTGACGAGGTCGAGTCCAAGTTCATCGGCGTGGACCGCAAGACGCGCACCATTTCCTTGTCGATCAAGGCAAAGGAGGTGCACGAGGAAGCCGAAGCGGTGCAGAGCTATCGCTCCGATGCGCCGACCACCGGCACCAGTCTCGGTGATCTGCTCAAGGAGCAGATCAACGCCCCTGAGCGTAGCTGAGCGGGATCCATCGGGGCTGCACATGAGCGGCGAGAGCACCGAATCTGGAAGCGCTATGACGAAATCGGAACTGATCGAGATCATTACCGCCAAGCAGAAGCATCTGCCGGCCAAGGACGTCGAGCTGGCGCTCAAGCAGATGCTGGAGATCATGAGCGATTCGCTGGCGCAGGGGGATCGCATCGAGATCCGCGGCTTCGGCAGCTTCTCGCTGCATTTCCGTCCGCCGCGCCAGGGGCGCAATCCCAAGACCGGCGAGGCGGTGGCGCTGGCCGGCAAGTACGTGCCGCACTTCAAACCCGGCAAGGACCTGCGCGAGCGCGTCAACAGCGGCGCCGATCGACCCATCCGCGACTGAAATCCCCCGCAAGGATCAAGAGTGTGGCAGCGAAAATAATTCGAACTGCAGTGTTTCCAGTGGCCGGCCGTGGCACGCGATTTCTGCCCGCCACCAAGGCCAGCCCGAAGGAAATGCTGCCTGTGGTCGACAAGCCGCTGATCCAGTACGCGGTCGAGGAAGCGGTTGCCGCCGGCGCTGAGCGGCTGGTGTTCATCACCGGCTCGTCCAAGCGCGCGATCGAAGATCACTTCGACAGCGACGAGACGCTGGCGGAACTGCTGGATTCGCAGGGCAAGCCGGAGTTGGCCCGTCAGGTGCGCGATGTGCTGCCCAAGCAGGCCTCGTGCATCTATATCCGCCAACCCGCGCCGCTCGGGCTCGGTCACGCGGTGCTATGCGCCCGCCCGGCGGTCGGCGATGAGCCGTTCTTCGTACACCTGGCGGATGATCTGATTGATGCCGAGGTGCCCTGCCTCAAGCAGATGGCAGCTACCTATATGCAGCACGGCGCCAGCGTGCTCGGCGTCGAAGAAGTGCCGCCGCAGGACACCGACAAGTACGGCATCGTCGAGGTCGAGCCAGGCGGCGGCGTCGTCAGCCGGATCAAGAGCATCGTCGAGAAGCCCAAGCCCGCCGTGGCGCCGTCGAATCTCGCGGTGGTCGGCCGCTACGTGCTCACGGCCTCGATCTTCGATGAGCTCGAGAGCGTCGGGCAGGGTGCGGGTGGCGAGATTCAGTTGACCGACGGCATCGCCAGCCTCATGAAACGAGAGCCGGTCTATGCGCACCGATTCACCGGCCGGCGTTTTGACTGCGGCAACAAGCTCGGCTATCTGCAGGCGACGGTGGAAATGTCGCTGGCCCACGCGGTGCTCGGCGAGCAGTTCCGCCGCTACCTGCGCGGTGTGGCCGCTCGGCTCTAGCCGGCTTCGCGCCGTGATCTTCGTCACACCTGCGCCGCGCCGGTTGCGCGCCCGCAAGTGGCTGACTGATCGATAAATAATCGCCGTCCGAGCCGTCCGGGCCGTTCAGCGCCGCCGCCGGCGACCTTCAAGAAACATCGTGCGCGGCCGATAGCTTCATCGGACCCGCTTCAACCGGTAGTGGCTGCGCATGTTATCGATCATTGGTTCGGTCCTCGTGCTGGGAAGCGTGCTCGGCAGCTTTCTGATGGAAGGCGGCAGCCTGTTGCTGCTATGGCATCCGAGCGAATTCATCATCATCCTCGGCGCGGCCTTGGGCGCCTTCATGACCAGCAACACGCTCAAGGTCGTCAAGGCGTCGTTTGCCGCCAGCATCGGCCTGCTCAAGCGACCGCGCTATGGCCGCGCGGACTACCTCGACCTGCTCAAGCTGCTCTACGACATCCTGGTGAAGATACGCAAGTCCGGCATGCTGGCGATCGAGGCCGATATCGAGTCGCCGGGCAAGAGCAAATTGTTCAGCGAATATCCGCGCATTCTCGCGGACCATCACATGGTCGAATTCATCACCGACTGCCTGCGCCTGATCGTCGGCGGCAATCTCGATCCGCACGAACTCGAGAGCCTGCTCGAATACGAACTGGAGACGCACCACAAGGAGGCCGCCGAGCCCGGACATGCCGTGCAGAAAGTGGCCGATGCGCTGCCGGGCTTCGGCATCGTCGCGGCCGTGCTGGGCATCGTCAATACCATGGCCGCGATCGAGGGCGCGGACACCGCCACCATCGGCAGAAAGGTCGGTGCGGCACTGGTGGGTACGTTCCTGGGCATTCTCGTGGCCTACGGTTTCGTCGGCCCGATCGCCTCGGCGATCGAGAACCGCGCCCACGACGAGGGCAAGGCCTTTGAAGTCGTCAAGATGGCGCTGGTCGCCAGCGTGCGCGGCTATGCGCCGCCGGTGGCGGTGGAGTTCGCGCGCAAGCTGCTGTGGTCGGACGTGCGACCGAGCTTCGGTGACCTGGAGATTCATCTCAAGGGCAAGAAGAAGGAAGCACCGAAAGAGGGTGTCGCCGCGTGAGCGCTCAGGGCGCGGGGGCGAAGGAGCGGCGACCGATCATCGTCAAGAAGGTCAAGAAAGCCGCGGCCGGCCACCATGGCGGGGCCTGGAAAGTCGCCTATGCCGATTTCGTGACCGCAATGATGGCCTTCTTCATGGTCATGTGGCTGATCGCCGCCGTGACCAAGGAGCAGCGTGCCGCGATCTTCCAATACTTCAAGAATCCGAGCATGGAGCAGGGCAAGTCGGTACGCGCCTCGCCGGGCCAGATGGGGCCGGGCGGCGCCAGCACCAGCGTGATCAACATGGGCGGCGGGCTCGATGCGCGCCGTTCCGCCAGCGCGCTGTCCACCGGCATCGGTACGCCGCACAACGCCGCACCGACCGAGGACACCGACAAGGCGGCGGACCAGGATGCCGCGCCGAGCTCCGAGCAGGAAGCGCGCCGGCTCACCGAGGCCGCCGATCACCGCAAACTCGAATCGCTGATGCAGGAGCTGCGCAAGGCGATCGACATGAGCCAGGCGCTCAGGCCGTTCAAGGATCAGCTGCTGCTCGATATCACCCCGGAGGGGCTGCGCATTCAGATCGTCGATGCGCAGAATCGGCCGATGTTCGATCTCGGCAGTGCCAAGCTCAAGGACTACACGGGCACCATCCTGCACGAGCTCGCGCCCTATCTGAACACCGTGCCCAATCACATCAGCGTCTCCGGACATACCGATACCACCCCGTACGTGGCGCAGAACGGAGCCACCAATTGGGATCTGTCGGCGGACCGCGCCAACGCTGCGCGGCGCGCGCTCGAGGGCGGCGGCCTGGCCACCGACAAAATCGCGCGCGTGGTCGGGCTGTCCTCCTCGGTGCTGTTCGACAAGGACAATCCGCGCAATCCGATCAATCGCCGTATCAGCATCATCGTCATGACCAAGCAGGCTGAGGAGTCGGCACTGGCGAGCGATTCCGCGCCCGAGCCTGCCTCGGACCCGGTCGCACACTGAGGGCGGTGCGCCTACAATCGCCCAATGAGCACTGTGCTGGGCACGATCGGCAACACGCCGCTGCTGGAACTCACGCACCTGGACACCGGCATCTGCCGATTGTTCGTCAAACTCGAAAACCAGAATCCGACCGGCTCGATCAAGGATCGCATCGGCCTGTCGATGATCGAGGCCGCGGAGCGCGAGGGCCACCTGCGGCCGGGCCATGACCCGCGCTCGACCATCATCGAGGCCACCGCCGGCAATACCGGCCTCGGCCTGGCGCTGGTGGCCGCGCAGAAGGGCTACGGGCTGCTGCTGGTGATCCCGGACAAGATGTCGCAGGAGAAGATCCTGCACCTGCGGGCCCTCGGTGCGCAGATCCGGCTGACCCGCAGCGATGTCGCCAAGGGGCACCCCGAGCATTACCAGGATCTGGCGGCGCGACTGGCGCAGGAAACCGCAAACAGTTTCTATGTCAACCAGTTTGCCAATCCCGCGAACGCGCGCGCGCACGAGGCGACCACCGGACCGGAGATCTGGGCGCAGACCGGGCAGATGCTCGACGCCGTGGTCGTGGGCGTTGGCAGCGGCGGTACCTTGACCGGTCTGTCGCGCTATTTCGAGCGCGTGGCGCCGCATGTCGAGATGATACTTGCCGATCCGAAGGGCTCCATCCTGGCCGATCTGGTGAACACCGGCAGGATTCAGAAGCCGGCCGGCTCCTGGCTGGTGGAAGGCATCGGCGAGGATTTCGTGCCACCGATCTGCGATCTTTCCAGGGTGCGCGGCGCGTATGAAATTTCCGACAATGAAAGCTTCACGACCGCGCGCGAGGTATTGGCCCGGGAAGGCATCCTCGGCGGCTCGAGCTCCGGCACGCTGATCGCCGCGGCACTGCGCTATTGCCGGCAACAGAGCCAGCCCAAGCGGGTGGTGACCTTCGTCTGCGACAGCGGCAACAAATACCTCAACAAGCTGTACAACGACAACTGGCTGTTCGATCAGGGCCTGCTCGAGCGGCCGCAACAGGGCAATCTGGTCGACCTGATCGTGCGTCGCTACCAGGAGGGCAGCGCCGTGACGCTCTCGCCGCATGACAATCTGCTGCTGGCGTACCGGCGCATGAAACTGTTCGACGTGTCGCAGATCCCGGTCATGGACGGGGAGCGCGTGATTGGCATCGTCGATGAATCCGACCTGGTGCTGCATCTGCATGCCGATCCGGCGCGTTTCCAGGATCCGGTCAGCACGGCGATGGTACGTACTCTGGAGACCATCGCGCCGAACGCACCTATCGGGGCTCTGCTGCCCATCTTCCAGCGCGATCATGTGGCGATCGTTGCCGAGCACGGCCGCTTCGTCGGCCTGATCACCCGCATCGATCTGCTCAACTATCTGCGCAAGCAGCTCGGCTAGAATGCGGCGCATGAGCGGCCACTCCAGCGACGATCGCGGCGGTGTCGGGGGCTCCCGATCCGGCTTCGGCACGCGCGTGATTCATGCCGGCCAGTCACCGGACCCGAGCACCGGCGCAGTCATGCCGCCGATCTATGCCACCTCGACCTACGTGCAGAGCAGTCCCGGCGTGCATCAGGGCTACGAGTATTCGCGCACCCAGAATCCGACCCGCTTCGCCTACGAGCGATGTGTCGCGGACCTGGAGGACGGCCGGCGCGGCTTCGCCTTCGCCTCGGGACTTGCGGCCACGGCGACACTGCTCGAGCTGCTGGCGCCGGGCGATCACGTGGTGGCCTCCGATGACCTGTATGGCGGCAGCCGGCGGCTGTTCACGCGCGTGCGCTCGCTGTCCGCCGGGCTGGTCTTCAGCTACGTGGATCTGCGCGATCTGTCGGCGGTGGCGGCGGCGATGCGGCCCGAAACGCGACTCATATGGGTCGAGACGCCGAGCAATCCCATGCTCAAGCTCGCGGATCTGGCGGCCATTGCCGAGCTGGCGCGGCGCCACGGTGCGCTCGCGGCGGCCGACAATACCTTTGCCACGCCCTATCTGCAGCGCCCGCTGCAGCTGGGCTTCGATCTGGTCATGCATTCGGGCACCAAGTATCTGAGCGGTCATTCCGACGTGGTCAATGGCGTACTGGTGGTCGGCGAGCGCAGCGAGCTCGCCGAGCGGCTGGAGTTTCTGCAGAACTCAGTCGGGGCGATCGCGGGGCCGTTCGATGCGTTTCTGGCCCTGCGCGGCCTCAAGACCCTGGCGCTGCGCATGCAGCGGCACTGCGAGAACGCGCTGGAGCTGGCTTCGTTTCTCGAGCGCCATCCCAAGGTGGCGCGTGTGCACTACCCGGGTCTGAACTCGCACCCGCAGCATGCGCTGGCACGCGCGCAGATGCGCGATCCGCGCGGACACAGCGCCTACGGCGGCATGATATCGCTCGAGCTCAAAGGCGGCATCGAGGACTCGCGGCGTTTCCTCGAGCGCTGCGAGCTGTTCGCGCTGGCCGAGTCGCTCGGCGGAGTCGAGAGTCTGATCGAGCATCCGGCCATCATGACCCACGCCAGCGTGCCCGCTGAGGCGCGCGCCGCCCTGGGGATCACCGATACCCTGTGCCGGCTGTCGGTCGGGGTCGAGTCGATCGAGGATCTGCGCTCGGATCTGATTCAGGCTTTGAGCTGAGACAGCGGCAGGTGCATGGCCACCTGCAGCCCGCCATCGGGATTGTTGCGCGCGCCGACGCTGCCGCCGTGCAGCGCCGCGACCCGCGCGGTGATGGCCAGGCCGATACCGTAGCCGCCGGAGTCGCGATCGCGCGCTTGGGCGACGCAGAAAAACGGCTCGAAGATGCGCTCCAGCGATGCCGGCGGCACGCCCGGACCGTGATCGGTGACGCGGATGACCGCCTCTTGCTCCGTGCGCTCGACCGCCAGCTCGACCACCGCGCCGTCGGGTGAGAAGCGCACGGCGTTGCGCAGCACGTTCTCGAGGGCGCGAAACAGCAGCTCGCGATCACCCTCGATGCTCGGCGCGCCCGGGGCATGCAGCTGTATACGGATTGAGCGCGGCTCGGCCTCGACCCGCGCATTGTCGATCAGCGTCTCGAGCAGTTCCTCGAGATTGACCGCTTCGGCGCTGAGCCTGCGCGCCGGATCGTCGAGCCGTGAGAGACTCAGGATCTCACCGATGAGCTCGTCGAGACGTCCGGTCTCCTGCTCGATGCGATCGAACTCCTGCTCGAGATTGGCGTTGGGCCGGCGTGCCAGCCCGAGCGCGATCTGCAGCCGCGCCAGCGGCGAGCGCAGCTCATGTGAGACATCACGCAGCAGTTCCCGATGCGATTCGAGCAGCGCCCGCAAGCGCTCGGCCATCAGGTCGAAGTCCAATGCCAGCATGGCCAGCTCGTCGCGGCGCGCGCCGATCAGGCTCGAGACGCGCACTCCCAGATCGCCGGCGGCAATCGAGCGCGTTGCCGCCCGCAGATGCCGGATCGGATCGGACAGATAGCGCGCCAACAGAAAGCAGACGATCGTGCTGACCAGCAAAGTGGTGATGGCGGTGATGATCGGGGTTTCGATCGAGCTGAAGATGCCCAGCGGGCCGCGTCGCAGCCGCAGCAGCGACAGCGCGTAGATCTCATCGCTCGGGGCGATCAGCTGCGAGAGCCAGCGTACGTCGCGGGTATCGGGCGGCAGATCCGGAACCGCGCCGGCCG
>Ga0302326_10012556_pt1 | contig 18042 bp, 11 predicted proteins | sample Palsa_T0_3_FD_202264 | JGI IMG/M metagenome (GOLD analysis project Ga0302326, IMG submission 202264) | Peat permafrost microbial communities from Stordalen Mire near Abisko, Sweden - Palsa_T0_3 | ecosystem: Environmental > Terrestrial > Soil > Palsa > Peat permafrost | place: Sweden: Abisko...
CTGCCACGGCTGCCGGCGCTGTTTCAGCCTGTGCAACGCCTTTCCGACACTCTTCGATGCGATCGACGCCACCCCGAGCGGCGAGCTCGACGGTGTCGACCGCAAGGTTTACTGGAAGGTCGTCGACAACTGTTACCTCTGCGACATGTGCTTCATGACGAAGTGTCCGTACGTGCCGCCGCATCCGTGGAATGTCGATTTTCCGCATCTGATGCTGCGCGCCAAGGCGGCGCGCACGGCTGAGGAGGGGCTAACGCTGCGCGATCGCGTGCTGGCCGCAACCGATACAGTGGGCATGCTCGCCGGCATCCCCGTAGTTGCGGAGACCGTGAACGCGGTCAACCGCACGCGTTTCGGCCGGGTGCTGCTCGAAAAGATCGCCGGCGTGCACCGCGACGCGCCGGTGCCCGTCTTTCACTCGCGCACCGCGCGCAAGATGCTCGCACCGCAGGGGTATGCCCTCCCCGATAACGGCGCGGTCAGTGTGCAGGCGACGCCCGAAACGCGCGGCCAGGTTGCGCTCTTTACCACCTGCTACGGCAATCGCAACGAGCCTCAACTCGACACCGATTTGGCCGCGGTCTTCGAACACAACGGCATCCCCGTGCGCCTGGTGCCCACGGAGAGCTGCTGCGGCATGCCCTTGCTCGAGCTCGGGGACCTCAAACACGTGGCTGAGCTTAAGGAGCGCAACATCCCGCAGCTGAAAGCGGTGATCGACGCCGGCTACGACATCGTGGCGCCGATCCCCTCGTGTGTGCTGATGTTCAAACAGGAACTGCCGCTTCTCTTTCCGGAGGATGCCGACGTGCAGGCCGTGCGGGCCCGTATCTTCGATCCCTTCGAGTACCTCATGCTGCGCCATCGCGCGGGCCTCCTGCGTACGGACTTCAAGCGCGCGCTCGGCAGGGTGAGCTACCACGTGCCGTGCCACTTGCGCGTGCAGAACATCGGACTTAAGACCCGCGATGTCTTGAAGCTCATACCCGATACGACGCTCGAGGTGATAGAGCGCTGCTCCGGCCACGACGGCACCTACGCGGTCAAGAAGGAGTTTCGCGCCGCTGCCGTGAAGATCGGCCGGCCGGTGATGCAGAAAGTTGAGAACGCCAAGCCCGACTACTATGCGAGCGACTGCCCGATGGCGGGGCGGCAGATCGAGAGCGAGCTTCCCGAGCCGCGCGCTCCGACGCACCCTCTGACGCTGCTGCGTATCGCCTACGGCCTGCCGTGAAAAAATTGACGGTGCAGGATCTCATGACGCTCGAGCGCTACGCGCGCGAGCGCAAAGCTTTCCGCGCGCGCGTCATCGAGCACAAGATGACCCGGCAGCTGGCGGTGGGACCGCATCTGCGCTGGTGCTTCGAGGACCGCCTCACCATCCAGTATCAGGTGCAGGAGATGCTGCGCACCGAGCGCATCTTCGAAGCCGAGGGGATCGCCGAGGAACTCGAGACCTACAATCCGCTGATCCCGGATGGCTCGAACTGGAAGGTGACGCTCCTCATCGAATTCCCCGACCCCGAGGAGCGGCGTATCGAGCTTGCGCGCCTAAAGGGCGTGGAGGATGGCTGCTGGATTGAAGTGGCTGGGCAAAAGAGCGTGTTTGCCATCGCCGACGAGGATTTGGAGCGGGAGAACGAGGAGAAGACCTCCTCAGTGCATTTCCTGCGATTCGAGCTCGACGAGGAGATGAAGATCGCGCTTCGGGCGCAGGCGGCGCTTGCCGTCGGCGTTGAGCATCCCGCCTACAAACACCGTGTCGATGTGTCCGAGCCCGTGCGCCGCGCGCTCATCGCCGATTTGGCCTGATTTCGGGCATTTCTCCGCTCGCATTGCGCGCGCGGCTATCTGCTAACATCAGGTTTGCTGCGTCTGACAGCGCGGTGACGAGAACCTCTCAATGCCCCAGTCCTATACCGCCTCCGACATTGAGGTCTTAAGCGGCCTCGAGCCCGTGCGCCGTCGCCCGGGCATGTTCACCCACACCTCGCGCCCGAACCATCTCGCGCATGAAGTCATCGACAACAGCGTCGATGAGGCTTTGAGCGGCTACTGCAAGGAAATCGACGTCACGCTCTACAAAGACGGCTCTTTGGAGGTCGCCGACGACGGCCGGGGCATGCCGGTGGACATCCACCCCAAGGAGAAAGTCAGCGGCGTCGAGCTCATCCTCACGCGCCTGCATGCCGGCGGAAAATTCTCGGACAAGACCTACCAATTCTCCGGAGGACTGCACGGCGTGGGTGTGTCGGTAGTGAACGCGCTCTCCAAGCATCTTGAGTGCTGGGTGAAGCGCGACGGCAAGGAATACAACATCAGCTTCAAGGACGGCAAGGTGAGCTCGAAGCTCGAGGTCATCAACAGCGTTGGCGCGCGCAATACCGGCACCACTATCCGCTTCTGGCCCGATGCGAAGTTCTTCGACTCGGACAAGTTCTCCGTGCCGCAGTTGAAGCACACCCTGAAGGCAAAGGCGGTACTGTGTCCGGGCCTGCGCGTGCGCTTCACGAACGAGGCGACGGGCGAGAAGGATGAGTGGTTCTTCAGTGGCGACCTTGGCGCCTATCTCCTCGAGGAGCTCGGCAAGACTCAATATCTTCCCGATGAGCCGATCAGCGGCAAGGGCGAAGCGGCAAGCGATACGATCGATTACGCGCTCGTGTGGGCGCCGCAGGCGGAGACCGTCGTCGCCGAAAGCTATGTCAATCTGATTCCTACCATCGAAGGTGGTACGCACGTCAACGGCCTGCGCTCGGGCGTTTCACAAGCGGTGCGCGAGTTCTGCGAGTTTCGCAATCTCGTGCCGCGCGGCGTCAAGCTCGCGCCGGAGGATGTGTGGCAGCAGGCCTGCTTCGTACTGTCGCTCAAGATGCACGAGCCGCAGTTTGCCGGCCAGATGAAGGAGCGCTTGGGGTCGCGTGATGCGGCCGCGCTCGTGGAAGCCTATGTGCGCGACTCGATGGCGCTGTGGCTCAATCGTCATCCGGATGCGGGCGAGCGCATTGCCCAGTTTGCGATCGCCAATGCCCAGGAGCGCATCAAAGCGGCGCAGCGCGTGGTGCGCAAGCGCATCGCCTCAGGCCCTGCGCTCCCGGGCAAGCTTGCCGACTGCGCAAGCCAGGAGCCGGCGCGTTGCGAGCTTTTTCTCGTGGAAGGCGACTCCGCCGGCGGCTCGGCGAAGCAGGCGCGCGATAAGGATTTCCAGGCGATCATGCCGTTGCGCGGCAAGATCCTGAACACCTGGGAGCTCGATGCCGGCGCGATCGGCTCCTCGCAGGAAGTTCACGACATCAGTGTCGCGCTCGGCGTCGACGCGGGCTCGCCGGACCTCTCCGAGCTGCGCTATCACAAGATCTGCATCCTCGCCGACGCCGACTCGGACGGGCAGCACATCGCAACTCTGCTGTGCGCTCTGTTCCTGCGGCACTTCCGGCCGCTCGTCACGAATGGCCACGTGTACGTCGCGATGCCGCCGCTGTATCGCATTGACGCTGGACGCCAGGTCTACTATGCGCTCGATGATGGCGAGCGCGACGCGACGCTCGCACGCATCGCGAAGGAGAATGCGCGCACGCGCCCCGTGGTGACGCGCTTCAAGGGCTTGGGCGAGATGAATCCGACGCAGCTGCGCGAGACCACCATCGATCCGCGCACGCGGCGTCTCGTGCAGTTGACCATCGAGGCGGTCGACAACACCGATCAGCTGATGGACATGTTGCTTGCGAAGAAGCGCGCCTCCGACCGGCGCGACTGGCTCGAAGAGAAGGGTAACCTTGCCGCCGTGCAGGTCTAGGAATGCAGAAGCAGGAACTTAATTTCGAGGGCGTCGAACGCCAACCTCTGAAGACCTTCACTGAGAAGGCCTACCTCGACTATTCGATGTACGTCATTCTCGACCGCGCGCTACCGGCGCTCGGCGATGGCTTGAAGCCCGTGCAGCGGCGCATCACCTATGCGATGAGTGAGCTTGCGCTCTCGGCGATCAACAAACACAAGAAGTCCGCACGCACGGTCGGCGACGTCATCGGCAAGTACCATCCGCACGGCGACAGCGCCTGCTACGAGGCGATGGTGCTCATGGCGCAGCCCTTCGCCTACCGCTATCCCATCGTTGACGGGCAGGGCAACTGGGGCTCGCAGGATGATCCCAAATCCTTTGCCGCCATGCGCTACACGGAAGCCAAGCTTACGAAGTACGCTGAGGTGCTCCTCTCCGAGCTTGCGCACGGCACGGTCGACTGGACGCCGAATTTCGATGGGACTATGGAGGAGCCCGCGATTCTGCCCGCGCGGCTGCCGAATCTGCTCTTGAACGGCACATCGGGCATTGCGGTCGGCATGGCGACCGACATCCCGCCGCACAATCTCAAAGAAGTCGCCGCCGCCTGCATATATCTCCTCGAGGATCCGGAGGCCACCACCCGCGCGCTCATGAAGCATGTGCGCGGCCCGGATCTGCCCACCGGCGCCGAGATTGTCTCGCCGCGCGCGGACCTCATAGAGTTCTACGACAAGGGCGTCGGCAGCTACAAGGCGCGCGCCACCTACGAACTTGAGGACGGCAGCATCGTCGTCACGGCATACCCGTACCAGGTGTCCGGCAACCGTGTGGCCGAGCAGATCGCCGAGCAGATGCGCGCGAAGAAGCTGCCGATGGTCGAGGACGTGCGCGACGAGTCGGATTTCGAGCATCCGACCCGGCTCGTCATCGTGCCGCGCTCCAACAGGGTCGACACGACCGAGCTCATGAACCATCTCTTCGCGACGACGGATCTCGAGCGCAGTTACCGCGTCAACCTCAACATCATCGGGCTTGATGGCCGGCCGCGCGTGATGGGCCTTAAGGCTGTGCTCGCGGACTGGCTCGAGTTTCGCATTGCAACCGTCACGCGCCGCCTGCAATACCGCCTCGACAAGGTCTCCAAGCGCCTGCACATTCTTGCTGGCCTTCTCGTCGTCTATTTGAATCTCGACGAGGTGATTCGCATCATCCGCCGCGAGGACGAGCCGAAAGCCGTCCTCATGAAGCGCTTCAAACTCACCGAGGAGCAGACCGAAGCCATTCTCGAGACCAAACTGCGCCACCTCGCCAAGCTCGAGGAGATGAAGATCCGCGAGGAGCAGAAGGCACTCACTGACGAGCGCACTGAGCTTGAGGCGCTCTTGAAGAGCAAGGCGAAGCTGCGCCGCCTCGTGGCAGATGAAATCCGCGCCGACGCGCTTACCTATGGCGATGAGCGCCGCACCAAGATCGTCGAACGTGAAGCGGCGCAGGCCATTGATGCGACGACATTGATTCCGAACGAGCCGACGACGGTCGTGCTGTCGACCGGAGGGTGGGTGCGCGCGGCCAAGGGCCACGACATCGATCCGCTGGCCCTGTCGTACAAGACCGGCGACGCATTCCAGTCCGTGGCGCGCGGCCGCAGCCTACAAAACGCCGTCTTCATCGACAGCACCGGCCGCACTTACACACTGCCCGCGCACTCGCTGCCGTCCGCGCGCGGTCAGGGCGAACCGCTCTCCGGACGCTTGAATCCCCCGGACGGCGCGAAGTTCGCGGGCGTCATGCTGGGCGAGCCCGAGGATCTGTGGCTCCTCGCAACCGATGCGGGCTATGGCTTCACGGTGCGCTTCAAGGATCTCGTGACCGACCGCCGTGCGGGCAAGACGGTACTGACTGTGCCCGCGAACGCCCTCGTGCTGCCGCCCGCTTTCGTGGCATCGCCGGACAGCCTCGTGTGCGTCGTCAGCAGCGAAGGCAAGATGCTGGCTTTCAAAGTCGCGGAGGTGCCCGAGATGCCGCGCGGCAAGGGCAACAAGCTCTACGACATTCCCGGAAAGAAGGCGGCAGCGCGCGAGGAGATGCTCACTGGCATAGCAGTGGTGCCGCCGCAGGGCGAGCTCATCATTCAATCAGGCGAGAAGCGCAAGGTCTTAAGCTGGGCCGAGCTTAAGGAATACCGCGGCGCGCGCGCGCAACGCGGCGCCGTGCTCACGCGCGGCTGGCGGCAAGTGGATCGGCTCGAGAGCTCTACAGGCTCCGCACGCGCTGAGTAGACGTGCGCTCGGAGTGCATCACGACCTCTTCGGGCGTCTGCACGAAATAGCCCTGGATGTACTGCACCCCGAGCTGCCACAGCACCGCCATGGTATTGGCATCCTCGACACGCTCGGCGATGGTTTGAATCTTGCGCCGCGCAGCCGCCTCGACGAGGTTGCGTACACGGGCCTGAACTTCAGCATCCTTTGCCAGCGCCTGCACGATGGCACCGTCGATCTTCACGAAGTCGAGCCCCATGCTCATGAGGAGCCCGTGCGAGTCGCGGCCGGCGCCGAAAGCTTCGAGCGCGAAGCGAAAGCCGCGCTGGCGCAGTGCCGCGGCAAGCGCCTGCAGCTGCTGGATATGGCTTGCCGCGACGGACTCGGGCACTTGGAAACACAGGCGCCCGGGCTCCGCGCGGCTCGTGCGGATGTGATTATCGAGCCAGTCGAGGAACGAGAGGTCATTGACCGTTTCCTTCGACAGGCGCACGAAGAGACATCCCGGCTTCCTCTGCGCGGCGAACGACAGCGAGGCGCCGACCACCCAGCGATCGATGTTCTTCAATAGATCGTTGCGCTCGGCGGCCGCCATGAATTCCGCCGGCAGCACCTCCTTGCCCTGCGTGTCGATCATGCGCACCAGCACGTCGAACATGCCCGGATCATCGCCCTTCAGGCTCGCCACCGGCTGCTGCACGAGCCGGAAGCGGTTTTCCATGAGCGCCGCCTTGATGTGCTTCACCCATACCGTGTCATACGACTGTACGCGCTGGTCGGCGTCCGCGCGCGCGGAGGTGAAAGCCTGGTTGCCGCCGCGCTGTCTGCCGGTGCGGCAGGCGGCGATGGCCTGTGCAATCGCAGCCTCGAGATCCGCCTCGGCCGGTGGCACGACGGCCAGACCCAGCGAGCAGGTGACCGAGAGGGATTTGTCTTTGATTTGCACCACGTTCTTTGCCGACTTCGCGACCAGCTGCTCGCTCCAGGCCTCTACGTCGCGCTCGTTGCCGCGCTCGAGGAGGACCAGAAAGCTCACCCCGCCAAATCGGCCGGCGATGTCCTTGGGATTCAGTTGTTCCTTCAGCAGGTTTGCGAATTCGATCAGAAACTGCTCGCTCGCAACGACACCGACGTCGCGTTCGACGGTGGCAAATTTGTCGAGCCGTGCGAGGGCGAGATAGCGCACGCCTCCGGGAATCGGAGTCGCAAGGCGTTCGGCGAGCTCCTGCAGGAGCGGACCGCGGTACAGAAATCCCGTCGCGGGATCGCGGCGCGCCGCGTCCGCAAGCTCCTCGGCGAGACGGCGCTCGTCGCGCTGCCGCGCAGGCACGATCAGCTGCACGCACGGCTCGCCGTCGTGTTCGCCGAGCGCGAGCACGAGTTCTATGGCGAGCGTCGTGCCATCGGCGAGCTGCGCATCGAGCTTCAGCGTGTGATCGTGCCAGCGGCCCTGCAGGCAGGCGGCGAGCGCGCCTTTCAACGCGGCATGGCGCGACTCTTCAAACAGATCCATGATCGGTTGGCCGACGAGGGCCGCGGGGCTTTCGAAGCCGAAGAGCTCGAGCCACGATGGGTTGACGCCCACCGCGATGCCCTCCTGGACCTGCACGATGGCGTCGTTCGAGCGTTGCAGGGCCGTATCAAGCTCGCGGCGCGCGTCGCGCGCGGACTTGATGGTCGTCCCGAGCACCCGCTCCAGGCGAAAGGTGTGCAGCTCGCGCGCCATCACGGCCTGCAGGCGTTCCGGATTGCCGAGCGAGACGACGTCCCGCGCTCCACCGAGTAGCGCAGCGGCGATGCGTGCTTCATCCACGGTCTCGGCGATCAAGACCAGTGGCACGGCCGGGGCCAGATGGTCACGAACGCCTGCGGCCGCCACGAGGTTCTCATGGCCGCTGTCGACGCACAGCAGTAGCTCCGGATTCAACTGCGTCAGGGCATCGCCCAGATCACGCAGTGAAGGGATCCAGGTGCAATGCACCGGGTGTCCGGCACGGCGCAGGATGCTGTTGATGGTCTCGACCGGGTCTCGCGCCAAACTGAGCACGATGAGCGGCACGGCATTCTGCTCGTTCAACCCATTCTCCCTGCGAATTGCGCAGCGGCGTCGGCGGTTGCCGCAGCCCTTTGCACATAAGCCCGCGAAAGGCTCTCATATTGGACGGAATGCGCGGTGTGCTGCGCCTCTCAGATTTCCCGGGGACGATTCGGCGGGGAGGCTGCAAACGCTGCACGGGCACGGTGCAGACGCGGCTCATTCTGCCGCCTTTACGCCCCCGGCGCCTTTGTTGTTGCCAGGATCGGGATGCCGTTATCATACGCGGCCTTTTGGGACCCCGATTTCGCCGGGTCCGTGCGGCCGAGGATCCAGATGACGAACTACAGCACGAGCGAGTTTCGCTCCGGGATGAAGATCATCCTTGACGGAGATCCGTACTCCATCGTGGAAAATGAGATGGTGAAGCCCGGCAAGGGGCAGGCGTTCAACCGCGTCAAGATCCGAAATCTCAAAACCGGACGCACTATCGAGCGCACCTTCAAATCGGGGGACTCTGTCGAGGGCGCCGACGTTGTTGATATGGATATGCAGTATTTGTATCAGGACGGCGAATTCTGGCATTTCATGGTGCCGGAGAGCTTCGAGCAGTACACGGCCGGCAAGTCCGCGATCGCCGACAATGCCATCTGGTTGAAGGATGGCACGGTGTGCATCGTCACCCTGTGGAACAACGTGCCGCTCGTCGTGACGCCGCCCTCGCACATCGAACTTGTCGTGACCGAAACCGACCCCGGCCTGCGCGGCGATACGGCAACGGGCGGGCAGAAGACTGCAAAGCTTGAGACGGGGGCCGTGGTGCGGGTGCCACTCTTTATCAATGAAGGCGAGACGATCAAGGTCGATACGCGCACCGGCAACTACATATCCCGCGCCAAACAGTAATGCCTCAGCGGCGCGCCCTCAGCGCGCCCGCCAAAGTCCGTCGCCCGCATAGATGACGAGCGCCGCCCAGATGAGCGCGAATCCGGTCGCTTGCGTGCGCTCGAACGGCTCGTGAAACGCAAAGACTCCGCAGGCGAGCTGCAAGCTCGGCGCGATGTACTGCAAGAGTCCCATGGTGGAGTAGGGGATGCGCCGCGCGCCGTAGGCGAAGAGAAATAGAGTGATCGCGGTCAGCGGACCGCTTGCGATGAGGAGGGCATCGATCACGGGCGCGGCATGCCCGAATGCGCCGCTGCCGGAGGCCTCGCACCACAAGAGATACGCGCTCGAGACGGGCACGAGCAGAAGCGTCTCGGCGCCAAGCCCCGGCAGGGCCTCGACTTGCACGACCTTGCGGACGAACCCGTAGCTGGAAAAGGAAAAGGCCAGCGTGAGCGCGATCCAGGGCGGATGTCCGGCCATCAAGGTCAGATAGGCGACACCCGCGGATGCCAGAAGAACCGCCGTCCATTGCGCACGGTTGAGGCGCTCGGAGAGAAGCACGATCCCGAGGAGGACATTTACCAGAGGATTGATGAAGTAGCCCAGGCTCGCATCGACGACATGTCCGTGCATCACCGCCCATACGTAGACCAACCAGTTCAGGCTGACGAGCGTTGCGGAAAGCGCGAGACGCAGGAGGACGCGGCGCTCAGTGAGGGCCGCGCGTACCTCGCCCAGCTGCCCGCGCAGCGCGATGAAGCCGAGCACGACGAGGCATGACCACACCACTCGATGCGCGATGACCTGCAGCGCCGAGACACCATGCAAGGACTTGAAGTAGAGCGGAAAAAGTCCCCAGGCCGCGAATGCAGCGGCCGCCGCAGCCACGCCCTGCGGCGCTTCGCGCATGCGATCGCCCGAAGCTTGTGCGGGAGGCGATGTTGCGGGCCGGTGCTCGGGCATGAAACGTCTCTCTCTATAGACGGGTGTCGCGCCGTCCTCGCTGCAGCGAAATTCTCAGCGCGGCACGCGCCTGAGCGGTGCAGCGCAGCGTGACTTCTGCGACACACGCCAAGAATTTATTGACGGCAGCAGGCGAGAACACTCAATTACTTGCCGAGACAATTGCAGGAATTTTCATCCAATCGCGGTTGACTTCAGTTATCAAAGGCGTACCGTTGAGCCGCCTTGACTTAACTTGACACTACAGCGACAACTGGTCGCGATGCCACCAGAATATGTCAAAAAACAAATGAACGTACGAGGCTGATTCAAATGAATCCAGTTCATAGGTCTGCGGAAGTTGTCACGAGCGCGCTGGTCGGCAGCGGCGGATCAGCGTGCAGTACACAGCAAGCCTGCGTGGTGAACAGCGACGCAGGCCCAAAGACGACGACGGAAACGGATGCCCTCTTGATCCTGAGCAGCGCCGCCGCCGCTCAACAGCAGTAAGAAAATAGGACGCTGATATGACGACACGGCTGGCGATTGTCAGCGGCCAATGGCAAATTTATTTCAATAACATTTCAGAAGCATTCGAGTAGTAGCTTTGCAACCAACACGAAACACAGGGGTATACGCCATGATAATCATTAAGAAGTCCTCCTTGGTCTTGATCACCGCGCTGCTCGCCGGGGGAGGTGCTGCCTATGGCACGCAGCCGCCGGACGTCGTGGATAGCGACGCGGCTGGAAACACTGCGATGGGAACGAGCACGCTCTCGGGCCTCTCGACCGGCGGAAGCAACACCGGCGCCGGGGCTTTCGTCCTCGATGCCAACTCGACCGGCAGCAACAACAGCGCCTTCGGTAACGATACGCTCAACAACAACACCACCGGCAACGACAACACCGCCGTCGGCAATGAGGCGCTCATCTTGAGCGAGACTGGCAATAACAACACCGCGATCGGCTCCCAATCACTCAGGGGAAACTCGAGCGGCAGCGACAATACCGCTACCGGCTACTGGACGCTCTATAACAACACCACCGGCAACTACAACACCGCCGCCGGGTTCGATGCGCTCTACCAGAATACGGCCGGCAACTACAACAATGCCTCCGGGTACTTCGCGCTGTTCAACAACACGACGGGTCAGCAGAATAGCGCCACCGGCGTACAGGCGATGTACGGCAACCACACGGGTAACTTCAACACCGCTTCAGGCACCGATGCGCTCTACTCCAACACAGGCGGCTCATCCAACATTGCCGAAGGCTATAAGGCGGGCTACAACCTGACGACGGGCAGCAACAACATCGACATCGGCAACCTGGGTGTCAAAGCCGAGAGCGCTACGATCCGTATCGGCACGACTTCGACCCAAACCAAGACCTTTATCGCCGGGATCTACGGCACCTCGGTCACGGGCAACACGGTCGTTGTCTCCTCGACCGGTCAACTCGGCGTCACGGTCTCCTCGGAGCGCTACAAGACCGCCATCGCTCCAATGGGAGCGAATTCGCAGAAGCTGCAGGAACTGCGACCCGTGACGTTTCACCTGAAGACCGATCCGAAGGGTGCTCTGCAGTACGGTCTCATCGCCGAGGAAGTGGCGCAGGTTTATCCGGACCTCGTGATTCGCGATCAGACGGGCCGCATTGACGGCGTGCGCTACGACGAGCTTGCGCCGATGCTACTCAATGAAATGCAACAGCAGCACGCGCAAATGACTGCGAAGATCGATACACAGGCTGCGGAAATCAACGGCCTTAAGCAGCAGATGGCCGAGATGAAGGATCTCAAGCAGGAGCTGCATGCGGCGCTCATCAGGCTGCACAGCAAGGATGACCTCGTCGTGCAGCGTTGAGAGATAACGACAAGAACTCGACCAATCTTCGTAGATGATTATTCGGCGCGACATTAATCAGATGTCGCGCCGTTTTTTTGCGCGCCGCAGCCCTTCAGACGGGCCCGATGGCGGGCGCTCTTCGCAGCGATTCAGGGCTCGGATTACGAGCGCCCTTCGCTCATCAATCCAATCGCACGGGAACATTCGCTATGAGAATTTTCTTAAAGCCTTGCCTTATCGTATTTGCGTCGCTCGCTGGCAGCATCACTGCGGCGTACGCATCGCAGCCGCCCGACGTTGTGAAGAGCGATTCGGCTTACAACACGGCCATGGGCGCGGAGGCTCTTTACGGACTCACGACCGGTGCCGACAACACCGGCTCCGGCGCCCTAGCGCTGAATCTCAACACCGAAGGCAGCGACAACAGTGCATTCGGGCAGGCAGCACTGTATTCCAACATCACGGGTAGCTACAACACGGCCTGCGGGGTCGGCGCACTCGACGGTAACGAGACGGGTAGTTACAACACGGCGTGCGGATATCAGGCGTTGCAGGGCTACTCTAGCAGCTATAACACGGCTTTCGGGGCGCAGGCGCTTTCTCAAGATTCTTCCGGTTCGAATAACACCGCTTCTGGCTACAGCGCGCTCTTTTGGAATAATACCGGCGCCGGCAATACTGCTTCCGGGTACCAGACGCTCTACAACAATACCTCCGGCTATTACAACTCGGGCTTCGGAGCCAATGCGCTCTTCACGAATGGCGCGGGCTACGAAAACACCGCCTCTGGGTATAACGCGCTGTATTCCAACACCAGCGGCTATCGCAACGGGGCCACCGGAGTCGACGCCCTCTACTCTAATACGACCGGTACCTACAACACTGCTTCGGGCTTCGCGGCGCTCTATTCTAATACGACCGGCGGCAGCAATACGGCCTCCGGATTCGAGGCGCTCTATTACAACACGACCGGTTACTACAACTCTGCGTCCGGGGCGTACGCGCTGTGGCTGAATGGGACTGGCTATTCCAACACCGCCTCTGGGCTTCAGGCGCTCTATTCAAACACTAGCGGCTACCGCAACGCGGCCACCGGAGTCAACGCGCTTTACTCCAATACTATCGGCGCCAACAACACCGCTGCTGGCTATTACGCGCTATTCTCCAACACCGGGGGTAACTACAACAACGCTTCCGGGTATTTCGCGCTCTATGCCAACACGACCGGTGCCCAAAACAGCGCTTCGGGCGTGCAGGCGCTATACGGCAACAAGACGGGCAACTACAACACCGCCTCCGGCACCGACGCGCTGTATTCGAATACGTCGGGCTCAACCAACATCGCCGAAGGGTATAAGGCGGGCTACAACCTGACGACCGGCAGTAACAACATCGACATTGGCAATCTCGGTGTGGCGGCTGAGAGCGGCACCATCCGTATCGGCACGACATCAACCCAAATCAAAACCTTCATCGCCGGCATCTACGGCGCATCGGTGAGCGGCAGCGCAGTCGTCGTCTCCTCCACGGGGCAGCTCGGGGTCACGGTCTCCTCGGAGCGCTACAAGATGGGCATCACGACAATGGGCTCAACTTCAGAGAAGCTGCAGCAGTTACGACCGGTGACCTTTCATCTGAAGACTGATCCCAACGGCTCTCTGCACTACGGGCTCATTGCCGAGGAAGTCGCGAAGGTGTATCCGGAACTCGTCATTCGCAACGAGTCGGGCCGGATCGACGGAGTTCGCTATGACGAGCTTGCGCCGATGCTGTTGAACCAAGCGCAGCAAGAGCAACGGAAGAACGCGGCTCTGGGTCAGCAAACTGCTGCGCAAGTTGCCGAGATTCGTGATCTCAAGCACCAGCTCGCCGTCCATGCAGACCGCCTGCACGTCATGCAAATGCAGCTCGCCGAGATGCATGCGGCGCTTAGCAAGCTGCAGAGTAAAGATGAATTCGTCGCAATACACTAACAACAAGAATGCAGGGAGACTTGATCCATGAAAGCCATAAACAGATCCTTTCTGATTTTAATCACCGCGCTGGTTGCCATGGCCGAATCGGCCTACGGGACTCAGCCGCCGGACGTGGTGAGTAGTGACGAGAGTTTGAACACTGCGATGGGAACGAATGCCCTGCTTGATCTCACGGGCGGCACCAACAACACCGCATCCGGTCAATCCGCTCTTAGCCACAACACGACAGGCAGCAACAACACCGCCTCCGGTGAAGTCGCTCTTACCTTCAATACAACTGGCAGCGACAACACTGCCGTTGGGGAAGGCGCGCTCAGCTTCAACACAGATGCCAACGACAACACTGCCGTCGGCTATCAAGCGCTCCTTTTCAATACAAACGGGTTCGGCAACACCGCATCCGGATGGGACGCACTCGAGGACAACAACACAGCCTCTTACAACACTGCTTCCGGGTACGTTGCGCTTGCGGCGAACACCACCGGCAACGACAACACGGCCTGTGGCGCCTTCGCCCTGACAGCCAATACGACAGGCCACGAGAACACCGCCTGCGGGTACTATGCGCTTGGGAACAACACCAGCGGCGCATTCAATACCGCTTATGGCGAAACCGCGCTGCTATCCAACTCGACCGGCAGCAACAACACCGGCTCCGGGTACTCTGCGCTTGCGAACAACACGAGCGGCAGCAACAACACCGCCTCCGGTTACCAGGCGCTGCTGGGCAACACGAGCGGCAACTACAACAACGCCTCCGGCTACTTCGCGTTGCGTGACAACACGACAGGCTCCCAGAACAGCGCCTCCGGCGTGCAAGCGCTCTATGGCAATAAGACGGGCAACTACAACACCGCCTCCGGTACCGATGCGCTCTACTCCAACACCACGGGCTCCTCCAACATTGGCGAAGGATACAAGGCGGGCTACAACCTAACGACGGGCAGCAACAACATCGACATCGGCAATCTCGGTGTGGCGGCGGAAAGCGGCACGATCCGCATTGGCACGACGTCGACGCACAATGCGGCATTCATCGCCGGTATCTTCGGCACCTCGGTCACGGGCAATGCCGTCGTCGTGTCTTCCACCGGGCAACTTGGCGTCACGGTCTCCTCGGAGCGTTACAAGACTGCCATTACACCCATGGGCTCGAACTCGCAGAAGCTGCAGCAGCTTCGGCCTGTGACCTTTCACCTGAAGACAGATCCAAAGGGCGCGCTGCAGTACGGTCTCATCGCCGAGGAAGTGGCGAAGGTGTATCCAGAATTGGTGATCCGCGATGCGACGGGCAGGGTCGACGGACTGCGCTATGACGAGCTTGCGCCAATCCTGGTCCATGAAGTGCAGGAACAGCAGCAACGGATCGCATCGCAGGCGAGGCTCAATACAACCCAGAATGCACGCATTGCAGCCCAGGGTGCGCAAATCCGTGCTCTCGAGGATGAACAGGTCCGCGCCCGGCGCCAGCAATTGTCGGAACTCACGGATATCAGGCAAGAACTGCGCGCAGCATTATTAAAACTTTCGACTAAGCAAGAAGTCGTCGCAGAGCGCTGAGTCAACACACAAAAGGCTAAAATCATCATGAAAGCTCTTTCTAAGTTCTTTCCAGTCTAAAGCACAGCGCTGTCTGCAGTGGTCTCATTGGCGTACGGCAACCAGCCGCCGGATGTCACCGCGAGGGGAACCTGCGTGCTCCTAAGCCTTACAACCGGGCTGCAAAATACTGGCTCGGGCGCCGGCGTGCTCGCGGACAACACGACCGGCTCCGGCAATACGGCCTCGGAGCCTATGCGCTCAATGCGAATCGGGATGGCTACGAAAACACGGCTTCCGGTGATAACGCGCTGGTGTCCAACACACACGGCTTTCGTAAAGTAGGCACCAGGGTCGACGCGCTCTATTACAACACCACGGGAGCGTACAACACGGCTTCCGGATTTAGCGCGCTGTTCCAACACCACCGGCGCTTTCAACACCGCCTCCGCGGCTAATGCGCGCCACGACAACACCACCGGCGACTACAACACCGCCTCCAGCTACGATGCGCTCACTGACAACACGACTGGCAATACAACAGTGCCTCGGGGTACTGCGCATTGCATGACAACACGACCGGTGCGCAGAACAGTGCTTCTGGAGTGCAGGCCCTCTTTGACAACAAGACGGGCAACTACAATACCGCTTCCGGCACCGACGCGCTCTTTTCCAACACATCGGGCGTGTCCAACATCGGGGAGGGTACAAGGCGGGCTACAACCTGAGGACCGAGAGCAACAACATCGACATCGGTAATTTCGATGTGAAGGCGGAGAGCGGTACAATACGCATCGGCACGACCTCGACCCAAAAAGCAACCTACATCGCAGGAATCTTCGGTACTTCGGTCACCGGCAGTGCGGTGATCGTCTCGTCCACGGGGCAGCTCGGCGTGACGGTTTCATTGGAGCGCTACAAGGCGGGCATTACGCCCGTGGGTTCGACTTCACAGAAGCTGCGCGAGCTGCGACCCGTGACGTTTCATATAAGACCGATCCCGATGGTGCGCTGCAGTACGGTCTCGTCGCCGAGGAAGTGGCGAAGGTGTATCCGGCGCTTATAATCCCCAACGAATCGGGCCGGATAGACGGCGTCCGCTAAGACGAGCTTGCGCCGATGTTGCTGAACGAAGTTCAGAAGCAGCAGGGAATGATCGCGGTCCAGGCGAAGATCAATGCAAATCAAGCCGAGCAGATTGCGACGCAGGCGGCACAACTGGGCAACGTACTATCCCAGCTGCCAAATATGCACGCGACGGTAGTCAGGCTCGCGGCAAAGGACGAATTCACCGCCCAGCGTTGATGTCGTTCCGACACGATCTAGAAGTCGTAGCAACGAAAATAGGACGTTCGAAATGAAAACTGCAAATAAGTCTTTCTCAGTATTAATGCCCGTGCTCTTTGCGATGGCCGAATCGGCATACGGTACTCAGCCGCCGGATGTTGTGACGAGCGACGACAATGAGAACACCGCGATGGGGACCGATGCTCTGAGTAACCTAAATGACGGAATCTGCTGCAACACTGCCGCCGGAGCACATACCCTGCAGGCAAACACGACCGGAGAGGGCAATACTGCCGCGGGCCAGTACGCGCTCTTTACGAATACTACTGGCTACAGCAACAGCGCTGTGGGAAGCGACGCGCTCACTTACAATACGACGGGGAACGCAAATACCGCCATTGGATCGGCCGCTCTTCTTGGCAACACGACCGGCTATAACAATACCGCTGTTGGTTCGAACGCACTTGAGGGTTACTATTCTTCCGACGTGTATGACTCGACGGGCTCCGACAATACCGCTATAGGCGTCGCTGCGCTCTTCAATTACACGACCGGCAGCAACAACACCGCTTCTGGATACGAGTCGCTCTATGACAACACGACCGGCAACTACAACAACGCCTCCGGTTACTACGCGTTGCGTGACAACACGACGGGCTCGCAAAACAGTGCCTCTGGCGTGCAGGCCCTGTCAGGCAACAAAACCGGCAACTACAACACCGCCTCCGGTACCGACGCGCTCTATTCCAACACCTCGGGCTCCAGCAACATTGCCGCAGGCTACAAGGCGGGCTACAACCTGACGACGGGGAGCAATAACATCGACATCGGGAACCTGGGTGTGGCGGCCGAGAGCGGCACGATCCGCATCGGCACGACGTCGACCCACACGGCCACCTATATCGCGGGCATCTATGGCAAGTCGGTCACCGGCAGCGCGGTCGTCGTCTCCTCAACGGGACAACTGGGCGTCACGGTGTCCTCGGAGCGATTCAAGACAACCATTACACCCATGGGGTCAAACTCGGAGAAGCTGCAGCAGCTGCGGCCCGTGACGTTTCATCTGAAGACCGATCCCAAGGGTGCTCTGCAGTACGGGCTCATCGCCGAGGAAGTGGCGAAGGTCTATCCGGAACTCGTGATTCGCAATGAGTCAGGCCGGATCGACGGAGTGCGTTACGATGAACTTGCGCCCATGCTCTTGAATGAAATGCAGCATCAACGAGCGAGCTTTCAAGATTTGCAACAACGGCAGCAACGCAAGATCGATGCTCAAGCTGAAGAAATCCGCGCCCTTCGCGAGCAGCAGCATCGCGACCGACAGCAGCAACTAGCGCAGTTCGAGGATCTCAAGCAAGAATTGCAGGCAGTACTGCCTAAGGCGCAAAACCAGGATTAACTTCTCGTTAACGTCGGGAGCAATCTGGCCTGCGAGCGCGAGCCCAGGTCCAGGCAGCGAGCGGCGACGCTGCACGTTATTG
>Ga0302326_10012557_pt1 | contig 18042 bp, 8 predicted proteins | sample Palsa_T0_3_FD_202264 | JGI IMG/M metagenome (GOLD analysis project Ga0302326, IMG submission 202264) | Peat permafrost microbial communities from Stordalen Mire near Abisko, Sweden - Palsa_T0_3 | ecosystem: Environmental > Terrestrial > Soil > Palsa > Peat permafrost | place: Sweden: Abisko...
ACGCCGTCGCTGCGCACCCAGCGATAGACCACCCGGTGGTGCAGGATGCCGCGAACATTCACGGTGGCCAGGACGTTGATGGTCGCGGGGCAGTTCTGTATGGAGCTCTGCGGATCCGCCTGTAATTTCACCCGGCTGCCGATCGGCCGCCCGGCGGTTGCGGCCGCCGCCTCGTCATCGGCGGCGGCGGTACGCTGCTCTTCGCGGCCGCCGGGCATCCGCTGGTCACCGGCACTGCGCTGCGATGGGGCCGGATAGACAAGGGTCGGTCTGACATCGGTGGCGGCCAGAGCGTGATTGCTCGGATAGACACTGATGGTGTTGGCGTTGTCGCCCGAATTGCCGGCATTGGCTACAAACACGTTGCCCGCGGAGTCCACCGCGACGCCTTGCGGATCGTTCATCCCCCTACCGCCCACCACCGCGGCCGGACAGGAGGTCTCTGCCCCGCTGGCAAAATCGTTGGCCGCATAACGAAACACCTTGCCCTGGGCGAGGCTCGATATGTACAGCACCGGTGCCATCGGATTATGGCTGCCGGCGTAGCCGGCGACGCCGGTCACACCCGACGGCATGATCGAGCAGATCGCGTTGCTCAGAACATAGGCGGGCGCCGAGCGAGCGGTGAGCGGTGCGGCATACAGCAACACCGATTCGGAAACATCGTCCGGGCCGAGCCCGACCAGCAGGAATTCTTTGCCACCAATCATTAAATCGGCAATCGCAGCGGGGGCCACGAAGGCATTTCCCGAATAATCGGCCTTGAGCGGACTGAAGCGCGCTTCGGTAAAACCGGCGGCCACCTCCCCGGGACTATTGGGTCTGAAGATCGAAATGGAGTTCGCTTTATTGTTGGCAACATACACATTGCCGAGCGAGTCCACGGCGACTCCGAGCGGCTGCTTCAGGCTGCCGCCGCTGATCAGAGCTCCGCCTGCGCTCGCGGTGATTTCCCGGTTGCCTTTGTGTATGTCGTAGACGCTCACTGCATTGTTGTCGCGGCTGGCGACGTAGAGGTGCCCGGAAGCATCGAAGGTCAGGCGGGCCGGGTTCATGAGATCGGGCGAGTTGATGGTGGCCACTTGCCGCAGGCCGATCACATCGCTCGCGCCATCGAGTTGCTCTGTATACACGAGCACCTGATTGCCGCCGGCGTTGGCGACGTACAGCCGGTCCTCGCAGAAGGCCAACCCATGCGGGCCATTGAGGCTAACGGGGGTGATGGTGGCGACCTGCTCGTGCGCGCGCCCGGCTTCGACGTCCGCGGCGCGTTTCTGACCGACGAGTGCCGCGCTCGCGACGGCGCTACAGCTCACCGGCACCGTGACGTTGGCGTTGGCGATGGTGCCCGCGCCCTCGCCTGCGACCGTGCAGCTCTGCGCACTGGGTTGCGCCAGCACCGTCACGTTGTAGGCGCCGCCACTGTTCAATGGCGTGGCGAATGCCGACTTGCCGTCGGCCTTGATGGCAAGGTTGTCGCGCCCGTTGTCCTGAATCACCAGGCCGTTACCGCTCAGGCCCGAGACCTCGACAGCAACGGTGTACGGGCTCGCCGCAGCTGGCGGGGCCACTATCGCGACCGACGGCGTCGCCGCGGCGACGGTCGCGGCCGGATTGGGCTGCGCGGCGGCCGCGGGCTGCGGCGCCGGAGCGGGCTGTACGGGTAGGGGTAAAGGTGGGCTGCGATTCTGCCACCAGGCCCACACCGCGATCGACGCCACCGCCGCCGCGGCGACGGTCGCGGCCGCCCACGGCCAGCTGCGGCGCGCGGGCGCGGCCGAGAGCAGTTCCCGCATGAACTCCTCGACGCGCGCACTGCGCCGGTCGCGGTCGAAGGCCATGGCTTTGGCGATGGCGCCGTTCTGTCTCGCGGACAGCCCAGGTACGCGCGGACACACCCGTTGCTCACGCCGCGCCTGCTCGGCGTCGCGTCGATCGAATGGATGTTGACCCGTCAGCAGCTCGAACACGACGCAGGCCAGTGCAAAGATGTCATCGCGCGGATCCGGGCGGCCGGAGGCGGCGGAATCACCGGGACTGGCTTCCTGCTGCCAGGAACGAATCATCTCCGCGCTCGCATAGGCGGGCGTGAGGGCACCGAGTGCTCCGGGATCAAAACGGCGCTGCCCGCCCCGGACCGCGCGCGCGATGCCAAAGTCCAGCACCTTCGCGACGCCGGCGAGCGTGATGAACACGTTCGAGGGCTTGAAGTCGCAGTGAATGACACCGCGATCGTGCGCATACGCGAGCGCGCTGCCCATGCCCTCGATGATCGGGCGCGCGCGCTCCCAGGGCATGCCGCGGGCAAAATCGTCATCCAGCAGTACCTCGAGGGTCTTGCCCTCCAGATACTGCATCGTCATGAACACGTGCTCGCCGTCCTGCTGGCAATCGTAGACACCGACGATGTTCGGATGTGCGAGCTCGCGCGTCTTGCGCACCTCTTCGTACAGTGATCTGAGCGCATCCGGATGCTCACGAAACTCCGGCTGCAGCACCTTGATCGCAACGTAGTGCTCCTCCCCGCCGATGCGCTGCTGCTCCAGATCACGGGCGCGAAACACCACGCCCATGCCGCCGGCGCCGATGCGCTTCTCCAGCAGATAGCGATTCTTGAGGACTGCACCTTCGCCCACGGCCGCAGCAAAATGCTGCCCGCCCGGCGCCGGCGATCCGGGCGCGCCGTCGGGCCGCGTCGGCGCGCGCATGACCGTGGCGTCGCCGGGTGTCGGTGCGGCAGTGCGCGGGCTGCTCCTGAGCGCACCCGTCGTGGCCGATCTGACCCAGTCGCCCAATGCGCGTGAGTCGTTGGCGTGAATCTTTCCGGCTCGTTCCGCGGCGGCAATCGCGGCCAGAATGCCTGGCGCCGTATCCGGGGCCTGCGCCAGCTGCTGAGCCAACAAGCGCTGCAGATCCGGGCCATTGATCTGCCCGGTGGCATACATGTTGAGACTCGAGACGACGTCGTTCATTTCCCACCGTCAGGCGCGATCGAGGTGCCCCCGCAGCACCTCTTCGACATGGTCCGCGCGCAGATTGTATCGGCCATGTGGCGTGATCCGATACCTGATTCGCGCCGGCGCCGGCTTGCGGTTTCTCGCACGCTCCGAGGAATACCATGAGGTGCGGAAAGCGCGGGGAGGACACCCCTTGCCGGCTCCACGCCGGCTGCATGCCGAGCACAGGGCGCCCAAGTACACTCGGCCCCGTGGCGCAGTGCGATTGCATGACTTTGGAGCGGATTCGGCATGAACATAATGGGCCCTCGCCGGGATTGATCCGCATCGCCCTCTCGGCGTGAGCTAAGGATGCCGGACCCCTCCACCGCGATCTTCCACTCCGCGCGCCGCTCAGATTGCGATGAGCGCGCGTTCATGCTGGCCGCCATCGGCATTGCCAGCACGATCCAGTTCGATGGCCTGCAGTTCGTGCTGGAGGTGGATGCGGCCGAGGCCGAGCGCGCAAGCATGCACCTGGCGCAGTACGAGCTGGAGCGCCGCCCGGCGAGCCCACCGCCGCCGCCGCTACCCAAGCATCCTTATGCCTGGGTCGGTTGCATCGTTTATGTGGTGACCCTGGTGACCGTCGGACTCATGGTTTCCAACGGCTTGTGGCGGCTCGATGCCTTCGACGTCGGCGCACTCGACGCCGGGCGGGTGCAACATGGGCAGTGGTGGCGCGCATGGACCGCGCTGACGCTGCACCTGGACGGCGCCCATCTCGCCGCCAACGTTGCCGCCGGCGTCTGGTTCTGTTATCTCGCGGCCGCCCAGATCGGCAGTGGCAACGCATGGTTGCTGATCGTGACCGGAGCCGCCTGCGCCAACCTGCTGGAAGCCCTGCTCGGGCCGCCCACGCACGTGTCCGTGGGTGCTTCGACCGCCGTGTTCACCGCGCTGGGCCTGCTGGCGGCACATTCGTGGCGCCTGCGCTCCAATTTCACCCAGCGCTGGGCCGTGCGCTGGGCACCGCTGGTCGGGGGCGTGGTGCTGTTGGGATGGTTCGGTTCCGGCGGAGGCGGCGCCGGCGGCGATGATTTCAATGGCTTCGAGCAGATTGATATCGTCGCTCACGCCGCCGGGTTCCTGGTCGGCGCAGTGCTGGGTGCCGCCGCAGCGCAGCCGCGGGCGCGCCAGGTGCTCGAGCGCGTGCCGCAATGGCTGCCGGGACTGGCGGCACTCGCCTCGATCGCGCTCGCCTGGGCCTGCGCGTTGGCCAGCTGATGCGGTCGGGCTGATCAGGGATCGCCGCGGACAGTGCGGGCCGCCCCGGCTCATTTGGGCGCCTTGGGCGGCAGCCCGCCGGTGTCGGGCGCGGGCCAGCGCGTCTGGCCGGCCGGATTGCGCGGCGCTCTGGGGGCACCGATCAACGTGATGTCCGGATGATCGAGCGGCTTGGGTACGCGACGCGCATATCGCGGCATCAACAGCCTCGCCACCAGACCCGTCCAGCCGGTCTGATGCGAAGCCCCGACGCCTCGGCCCGTGTCGCCGTCGAAATACTCGAAGAACAGTACGTAGTCGCGAAACTGCGGATCCTGCTGCAGGCGCGCGTCGCGCCCATATACCGGGCGACGGCCGCGCTCATCCTTGAGAAAAATGCGCGTCAGGCGTGTCGCCAGTTGATTTGCGACTTCATCGATCGTTACGAACTGCCCGGAATTGGTGGGACATTCGATCCTGAAATCGTCACCGTAATAGTGATGAAACTTTTCCAGCGACTCGATGAGCAGAAAGTTGACCGGAAACCAGACCGGCCCGCGCCAATTGGAATTGCCACCGAACAGCCCGGAATCGGACTCTGCCGGCTGGTAGCCGACGGTCAGATCCATACCATTGTGCCGATACACATAGGGCTTTTCAGCGTGCGCGCGCGACAAGGCGCGAATGCCGAAGGGCGAGAGGAATTCGCTCTCGTCCAGCATCCGCCGCAGCAGCTGCTTCATGCGATGTCCACGCAGCAGCGACAGCAGCCGCCGGTTGCCGCGACCTGCCTCGTTCCAGTGGGACACCAGCGCGGCAAGGTCCGGACGGCGCTTCAGGACGTATTCGACGCGCTGCTTGAACCACGGCAGCGCCTCGAGCAGCTCCGGCTCCAGCGTCTCGACCGCAAACAGGGGAATGAGGCCCACGATCGAGCGCACCGTGAGCGGAATCAGAGTGTCATCGGGCAGATGCAGGACGTCGTAGAAGAACTTATCGCGCTCGTCCCACAGGCCGATACCCCGCTCGCCGATATTGCTCATGGCCGCCGCAATGTGCAGGAAGTGCTCGAAGAACTTGGCCGCAATGTCCTCATAGACGTGATTGCGCCGCGCCAGCTCGAGCGCAATGCGCATCAGGTTTAGGCAGTACATGGCCATCCAGCTGGTGGCATCCGCCTGATCGATGTGGCCACCGGTAGGCAGCTGCGCGCTGCGGTCGAACACCCCGATGTTGTCGAGGCCGAGGAAGCCGCCCTGAAACACGTTGTGCCCCTGCGCGTCCTTGCGGTTCACCCACCAGGTGAAATTCAGCATCAACTTGTGAAACACCCGCTCCAGGAACTCATAGTCGCCGTGCCCGTTCTGCTTGCGGTCGATCTGAAATACCCGCCACGTGGCCCACGCGTGTACCGGTGGATTGACGTCGCCCAGCGACCACTCGTAGGCGGGTATCTGGCCATTCGGATGCATGTACCACTCGCGCGTGAGCAGCAGCAGCTGGTCCTTGGCGAATTGGCTGTCCAGATGCGCGAACGGAATGCAGTGGAATGCGAGATCCCAGGCGGCATACCAGGGATACTCCCATTTATCGGGCATCGAGATGATATCGGCGTTGGCGAGATGCCCCCATTCGCGGTTGCGTTGGCGGCTCGCCGGCGGGCGTGGCTGCGCCGGATCTCCGGCCAGCCATTGCTGCACGTCGAAATAATAGTACTGCTTGCTCCAGATCATGCCGGCGAACGCCTGCCGCTGCACCAGGCGCGCATCCGCATCCTGAATGCCTTCCTGCAGCTGCGCGTAGAATTGATCGGCCTCGCGAATGCGCGCGGCAAAGATCTGGTCGAAGTCGGCGAATGCATCCGGCCCGTGCCGCTTGCACAGGCGCAGCCGCAGCTGTTTGCCGCTGCGTCCCGGCACATCGAATCGATACCATACGGCCGCCTTCGTGCCCTGCGCACGCGGATCGACCGCAGCCGTGCGCCCATGCACCAGCCGATCGTGAAATGCATCCTTCCAGAAGCCGTGCTGGGATTGATCGCCCCACAGCCGCGCGGGGTTTGTGGCGTTATTGCAGAACAGTGTCGCGGCCGGCTCGCCGTCCGCATGCAGGTGGTAATCGCCCAGTTCCGCGTGTTCGGCGCGGATCACGCGCGGCGTCGCCAGCCGCAGCAGCGGCGCAGTCGCCCCCGCGCTCCAGCTCCAGGTATTGCGAAACCAGATCTGCGGAAGTACATGCAGCGGCGCGGCCGTGGCACCGCGGTTGACCACGCTGACTCGCATCAGAATGTCATCGGGCGCGGCCTGCGCGTACTCGACCCATATGTCGAAATAGCGATCGTCGGCAAACACGCCGGTGTCGAGCAGCTCGAACTCCGGTTCGCGGGCGCCGCGGCGGCGGTTTTCCTCGACCAGGCGCGCATACGGAAACGCCGCCTGCGGATACTTGTACAGCATGCGCAAGTAGGAGTGCGTGGGAGTTGCGTCGAGGTAGTAATAGATCTCCTTGACGTCCTCGCCGTGATTGCCCTGGCTACTGGTCAGTCCAAACAGTCGTTCCTTGAGAATCGCATCGCGCGTGTTCCACAGAGCCACTCCCAGGCACAGCCGCTGTTTGCAGTCCGAGAATCCTGCCAGGCCGTCCTCACCCCATCGATAGGCCCGGCTGCGTGCATGCTCGTGCGGAAAGTATTCCCAGGCGTTACCGTGCGGGCTGTAGTCCTCGCGCACCGTCGCCCACTGCCGCTCCGCAAGATAAGGACCCCATTTCTTCCAGCCCTCGCCTTCGGCGAAGCGTTCGGCCAGACGTACGTTCTCGGCGATCGGCGTGGCCATCTGAGCTCCGTTAGCCGATCACGCGGTCGATAACGAGCCGCACGGATTTTTTTCGCTCGCGTGGGTTCACCGTCGTGAGCCCGCTCTGAAAATCCCCGGCTTGCGGAGTGGCCACGCCGCTGCGCGATACCCGGGCCTCCACGGTAACCAGCCCCGCCGTGGATAGCTTGCGGTCCGGGACCATGGCGCTGGTGTCGTCCAGACTGAAGCGCCGCGGCCACTGGCTGGTCGTCGTTCGCATGACGGCGACCGGAGGTCCGGGGGAATTCACGGCTTTCGCAATGACGAAAAGTGTAAGTCCGCCGGGCACCTTGGACTTCAATGTGTCGGCGAGCTCGACGGCACCGGCGAGCTCGACGGCGCCATCCAACTCTGGAGAGTCCGCGGCCGCGCTGCCGGCCGGCGGCGGCGGCGAATCCGGCGCTCCCTGGTTCGCACCGTCCAGGCCGGCCGGGAGCTGATGCGAGCGCGCACTCTGCGCATCGGCAGCACGGCCCATGAACTCGTAGGTCTGCGCCAGCAGCTCCCAGTCCGCGTCCGTGCCGCCCTGAGCGGCCAACCGGCTTTCAAGTCGCATCAGCGATGCGTCCATCGATCCGGCTGATGGTGACGAGCTGCCCCGCGAGGTGGGCGCGTTCACCTGAGCGGTCACGTTGTCGTCTGCTGCGCCCCTGGGCAGGCCCCGACTCATCAGCCATATAAATAGAACGATCGCAAACGCGCCCATCAGCGCCGCGAGCAGACCTGAGGGTTTCACGAGCGCCGCCGCTTTACGTCGGATGTCGAGCCTCGCCAGCACCGGCTTCAGCACCATGGCGCCGGCGATGGCGCTCAGGATACCGGCGAGAAACCAACACAGATCGCGTGCATTGATCAACATCTGGACTCGGACTCCTTAAGCCTGGCGCATGACTTGTTCTGCGAGCCTGGAGCGCGGGACGCTGCGCCGCCAGCCGCCCTGAGCGCTAACCCAGCTTCTTCAGCAGCACGAACAGAACGATCAGTGTGACCAGGAAAGACGCAGCAGCAATCAGCACCACCTTCTTCAGGCGCGCGCGGTCTGCACTGGTATTCGCGGCGGCGCCTGTAGTCACGCCGGCCGCGCCGTCGGGCAGCTGGAAGATACATTCGACCGAACCAAACGAGATGCGATCGCCCGAGTTGAGGAAGCTCATCATGCAGCGCCTGCCATTGACGAAGGTGCCATTGGCCGAGAGCTGATCGATCACTTTCCAGCGATTACCGTCGTTGACGATCTTGGCGTGCAATGCCGAGACGCCGACGCGCTTGAGCAGAATTTCCCGTTCACCTTCACCACCCACGCTCCATTCCTTCTTGCCTGAATCCGCCGACCGCAAACGAATACGCTGTGATTCGCCGGCGCCCCCCAGCACGATCAGCTGCGGCGCCTCCACCTGACCGAATGCCGCATCGACCGCTCCGCTGTCGCGAATGCGCTTGCGCTCCTGCTGCAGCTGCTCGGGAGTCATGTAGAGCGTCTTATTGCCCTGCGCCTGCTGCGGGTTATCCACCCATCCAGAGGGCACCTTGCCCCGACCGGCGTCAGCCACGACGTCGGCCGCGGCGGGCCGAGCTACGGTCTGATCGGCCTGCGGTTCGTTGGATTCGATCCGAAATAAATACTCCTCGACGTCGAAACGCAGCTTGTCATTGTTATGGAGTCTTACCTTCTCATCGATGCGCTTATCGTTGACGAAGGTTCCATTGGTCGAGCCCAGATCCTGCACCCAGGCCGAGTCGGCCGAAATACTCAGCAGTGCGTGCCGCCGTGACGGGCTGCCCTCGACCAGCTTCAGCCCGCTTTCCGGGCTGCGCCCAATGGACAGATCCGCGGTGACCGGGATCTCCGCCCCGTTCGGCAGCCTTTTCAACATGAACTTTTTAGTTGCCATATCCTGGTTCGACTCGGGTCTAGCGGCCAGTGCGCAGGTGCCAGGCGACGATCGCAACCACCGCAGCCAGGACCATCCCAGCCAGGGCGGCCACCCATCCCACGACGGTGGGATTGACTCTGACCAATCGCTCGATGAATCCTGCAGGAGCGCCTTCGCACTGTATGACGATCACGCTGGTATTGTCGCGCGCGCCCCTTTTCAGGACTTCATCGATCAGCTGCTGCGCGGCCTGCTGCGGATTGTTGCTGGATTCGAGGATAGAAGCGATCTCGTTATCACGCAATTCCACCGCCACGCCGTCGCTGCACAACAGGATCCAGTCGTCGCCCCGCACCGTCGTGGTGTTCTCGGACGGCACCGGAGTGCCCATCCCGAGGGTCTGCAGCACGACATTGGCGTTGGGATGGCTACGCTGCTGCGTCTCGGACAAGCGCTCGGTCTGAAGCAGCGCCTCCACAAATGAGTGATCGCGCGTCAGGCGGCGCAGCGCCGGGCGGCGCCACAGATAGGCCCGGCTGTCGCCAACCCAGACTATCCGGCAGACCGCTGCCTTGATCTGCGCGCAGACGACGGTCGAGCCCATGCGCTGCTCGGCGCCGTCCTGCGCGGCGACGTCGCGCACCACCTCATGGGCCTTGAGCACTGCGGCGGCGAGGTCCATCGTGGCGATCTCGCCGAGCAGGGTTTCCTTGACCAGCCGGCTGGCATCCTGCCCGCGCGCGTGGCCGCCCATGCCGTCGGCCACGAACCAGAGCTGCTGATCGAGATCCCAGCCCACCGCATCCTGGTTCTCCTCGCGCGTCCCCGTATGTGTCAATGCCGCGAAGCTGTTCACGGCTCAGAACTGGCTTTGAACGCCGCGGGCCACGCCGGCGAATTGCGTGGGATCGAATGCCGAGGGGCTTTTCACCGCGTTATACAGCGTATCGAGCGCCGCCTTGTGACGCTCATGATCGTCGAGCGCGTAGCTTAGACTGTCCACGCCCATGACCACCTGCTCGGCTGCACCAAAGTCGCTCGCCCGGTCTTCCGACGCATAGCGCAGTACGGTTTTGCGGATCTTGGCGATCTCGTCACGCGAGTATTGGCGATTGGTCCAGCCATCGCGGGCGTCGATCCAGCCATGAAGCTTTTGCGCCGCCGCCTGTACTGATGCCACGTTGGTATGGCCGGCCTGCACCAGCCCATCGGTCGCCGTCACGAACTCGGCCAGCGAATCGGGCGCCAGGACTTCGGTAATGGCCTGGAGCATGACCAGGTGATATTTCTGCAGGCGCAGCGTGCCGGGCTCGACTCCGGCACCGGCACGGGCATGAGTCCAGCGCTGCTTGTCCCGGTCGATCGGGTGATGGCAGCTAAAGCAGTCGTACAGCGCGAATTCCGGCAGAAAGCTGTCGGGAACCGCCAGTCTGTTTTGCAACAGCTCCAGGTAGCGCCGCGCGTTCTCGATCTGCCCCGTGACCCACAGATTCATGTTATCGATCCGGCCCTTGCGCTGTACGTAATCGGCATCGATTTGAACGTGCGCCGGCTGGTTGAACGTGAACACTTGCAGCTCGAAGCGCAGGCGCGGATGCCCGGCACCCATGATGGCATGGGTCGCGAACTTATCGCGCGTGCCCATGTGACAGGACAGGCACAGTTCGGCGCGGCGTAGCGGCTGCTCGCTCGGATACATGCCGCGCGCCACATTGTCGCTATGGGGCACCGATTTCTGCGCATGGGTCTCGATCCATTTCTCTGCGCCGCCGTGACAGGCTTCGCATTGCACTCCGTCGCTCAGCTGGAATTTCGGTCCGCGAAGCGTCGCCGGAACATTGTCGGCGTGGCAGTCCAGACATAGCTTGGAGGTAGCCGCGCTGGCCAGACCAAGTTTGGCCGCGATAGCCTGCGATTGTGGATTGATCAAATCGCGAAAGGCGCGCGAGTGATAGTCCTGGTGGGACCAGATCTGGTACTCGTTGAGTGCGACATCGCGATCCGACTGCGCTGTGAGCTTGCCGTGACAGACGCTGGAGGCGCAGGTCGCCACCCCGAGATGTTTGGCGTTGCTCTGTGCCAATTCGGCCGCCGCGGCAATACCGCTGATCGACAGCAGCAGAATCGCTAGGGCTTCTCGAATAGACATGGTCCGTGCTCCATGGCCGACCTGCAACAGCCGTCCGCCGGTCGCCTAAGCTCAATTGGGCGGTATGACCGCCTGCGCCGTCTTTGCCGCCGGCGCCGCCGAGTCGTTGACAAACCAGGGCTTGCCCGTCTCATCCAGATACAGTCGCTGCGTCTCCTCGGGACTTAAGGCACGCGTGCCCCGCCGCCCGAACACGGCAATCTGTCCGCCGGTCTCGTCCACCGCGCGGTCGCGATCCAGGCCTTTGGACAGGCTCAGCGCCGCCTTGGCGGTAGCGTAACTCGCGATCAGCTGCGGGCGCGGCTCGGGGCTGAATCCGTAGAATTTACGCTGCGATTCCGGAGAGATCAGCTGCAGCACTTTCAGCCCACCGGCCCCGTCGGCCACGTAGGCGAACAGCGAGGCGTTGGTCGAGGCGACCACGACGTCGCGGGTGTCGACCAGCTGGCCGCCGGCGTTGAAGCGTTGCAGCTCGCGCATCGCCTCGGGGCGCTCGACGTTGACGATCACCAGCCCCTCCTTGCGCGCGGCCACATAGGCGTAAGTTCGAGCGACATAGACGCGCTGCGCATCGCCTATCGGAATTGTGTCGTTCGACACCAGCCGCGGGGTCTGAGGGTGCGTGACGTCAACGACTTCGAGACCCTTGGCGTCGGTGACGAACAGATATCTGAATTGCAGGGCGCTGGCGCGCGGATCGTCCATCGGTACTTGTGCCACGAGTTTCGGTTGCAGTGGATCCTCGACACTGACGATGACCAGCGCGCGCGGGGTCGCCACGTAGATGTAGTAACCACCGATCGTCAGGTGCCGCGCCCCATTGAGCACGCCATCCGGATTCCAGGTCACGGCACGCTTCAGGAAATTATTACGCGGCTCACCGTCGGCCAGCGTATTGACGTTGGTGAGGATCAGGCCCTCCTTCGCGTCGGTGATGTAGGCATAGTTGTAGATCGGATGAAACGGGGACTCCTGGTTGGCCACCCGCATCTTGTCCCCTACGTTGCGCGCTGGATTGATGGGCTGATTGGTCGGCAGTGCGACGCACGTGGCATCGGCTGAGGCGATGCGTTTGTTGTCGCCCAATGGGCTGAATGGCGCGGTGATCAGCCCTTCCGAAACACCTTTATTGGCAATGCTGGCCGCATCGTAGACACGCATCCCGCGGCCGCCCTCGGCGACGTACAGGAATTCGCCCCGCAGCTGCAGGCAACGCGCCTCGCCGGCCGCATGCTGCGTGGCATACTGAAGCTTGCGATCGTGTTTGAGATGATCGGCGTACCAGTCCGGATAGGCGTAGCGGTGCAGGTAACTGCCGATGACCGCCTGCGGTTCGTCCCATTCGGTGACCCTGACCGCATTGATTTCCCCTGCGCCGCCGACATAGGCGTTGTAGCCGACGAAATTGACGAAATTGGTACCGAGCAACAGCAGCTGCGCCATGATGGCGTTGTTGTCGTTGTTCTGTGACAGGTGACAGTCGTCGCAGGTCTTGGTCTCGACCTTGCGTTCCGTGTGCGGGTAGTGGGCGTTGAATGCCTGGCTGCTGAAGCCGCTCGCGGAGATGGGCGGCTGCTGTATATAGATGCGCTCGCGATTGGCGTTGGTGGAGGATAGAACCAGCGCCGAACTCGATCGAAACGGCGCAATCTTGCCACCCGCCGCGGTTTCGCGATGCCCCAGCATGAACATGTCGTCGCGCGCCACCTGGGGGTTGTAGGTGGCGTAATTACGCGTGTCACCGCCCTCGTAATGATGGCGCACGGTCTTGGCGTTGGCTTCGATCGGCAGGTGGCAGCCCCCGCAGCTCGTGGTCCACGAGGTGTGGCAGCTGTAGCACTCCATGTCCTTGTCGCTGTGCGCCAGCGCATCGATTGGCACACCCTGGCCCCAGCTCTGCGTTGCATTATCACGGCTCATGAGCTTGGCGCGCGCGGCCTTCTCGTTGTACTCCGGACGACCGGGCGTTACGGAGTCCTTGACCAGGCTCACTTTCCATTCGAGCTTCGGGTCCACCATCGAGCGCTGGTAGAGCTTGCCGTCGATCCACTCAAAGCGCCGCCGGCCGTCCGGCGTGCGCAGCGCCATCAGGTCCACGCCGCCATTGAGCGCCGCCGGGCCCGAGGTGTAGGCGTTGGGGTAGCTGCTCACGGTGCCATGGCAGTCCTTGCAGCCGATTTCCACGGCTGCAGCCACCTCACCGTAGATGTGGCCGCTGCCATGATTGTCCTGCGAATAGTGGCAGTCCACGCATTGCATGCCGACGTCGACGTGCGCCGATGACAGGTGCACGGCTTTCTGGAATTTCTGCGCATCGTCGTCCGCGATGATCGCGCCGTTGCCATCGAGCAGATTGCCGGCGCGATCGCGCTTGAAGACCGCGCGAAAATTCCAGCCGTGGCCGTGATAGTCGGCAAACTGCGTATCCTGCAGCTGCGGATTGAGCTCGGCCACCCGGCGCAGGAAGTTCACATCCGCCCATTTGCCCCGCGGCGCGGCGCCCTCGGGATTGCGATCCAGCACCTCCCGCGTCTGCTTGATCGAGGGGTATTGCTGCTTCTCCGGCCACATGGCGGGAGCGTCGGATTCGTAGTCCCACATGGTGTAGCCGAGCATGCTGTTCATGAACATGTTGGGCTGGTGCATGTGGCAGACCATGCACTGACTGGTCGGAATGGCGCGCGTGAACGCGTGCTGCAGGGGGTGGCCGGGCTGTGACTTGTCGATCGTCGGATCGAGCGTCTGGGAGGTGCCGTCGTGGCCGGCGGATGCGTAGACGCTGGAGTGCCGCGGATCGTTGTCGTTGGCGTACACCACGTGGCAGGAGGCACAGCCGGACTGCCGATAGTCGCCGGGTTGGTCGTTGGTGCCGATGAACCAGAGATTCGGATCATTCAGCCGGGTCTTGGTGATGTTGATGACCGGCACGGCGATGCGCGCCCCGGTGCCCGGCCCGCGGTTGGAGGCGCGAATATCGGGGCGCCCGGGCTCCTCGAGACGCTGCAGCTCGCCTTGGGCATCGGGCAAGCCGGTCTCGGGAAACAGAGTTCCGATGTTGCGACCGCCGCGCTCGAAGATGCGAAAGATGTCCCCGGGCTTGACGGTCTCCCAGGCCGGCAACGGATAGAGTTGCGGCAGGATGCCGGCATCGAATGCCGCCTGCTGGTCCTGGATGACCGGACCTTTGACCATCGCACCGACGCCCTCGCGGGTGTAGGACTCACCGAGAATGTAGTTCTTGAAGTCCAGGATGCCGTTGTTATAAGACGCCCCGCCCCACAGCATGACGCCGGTCGCGTGCATACTGCGAATCGAGGCCTCGATGATCTCCCGATGGCAGGCACCACAGGATTCGCGCGCCACGCGATAGTCCGAAGGATTCATGAAGCGGATGAATTCCGGGGCCTCGCGATTGAGCAGGGTATAGCTGCGCTGCGGATTGGCGCTCGACGGGTAGTGCCACTCGGAAGGGTATCGCGGCAGCACATGCGCCGCATCCATGGTCTTCTGGTACTCCGCCGAGCCGCGCGCAAGTCCCGCGGCGAGGCTGGCGGCACTGTTGCCGCCGTGACAGTCGGTGCAGCCGAGATTGACCGCGGTGTTGCCATGCATGGTGGCGTTGTCGGTCTGCGTGTGGCAGGACCGGCAGCCCTGGCTTTTGCTCTGCGCCATCTCCGGCGACTGACTCATCGGCGCCGGCGGCACCGTGACGTAATGGCGTTCGACCGGCTCGCTTGCCGCCGCGCACAGCGACCACAGCATGGCAACCGGGAGTCCGCGGATCAAATGCTTGGCAAACGGCATGTGGGCACCAGGCATCAGTAGGCCAATATGGCATTCAGCAGAAAGTAGTTGGGATTCATGTGCGGAAACAGCGCGTCGAAGCCGCTATCGGTGAACAGACGCGCGTACGCGGCACGCAGCACGAAATTCTGCGACATCAGCGGACGGTAGGTCAGCGCCGTCGAGGCGTCCTCACCGATGTGTCGATCGTCGAATGCCTGATTGCGTAGCGCTGCGATCACCGCCGTTTCGGCGAAGTACAGGCTATTGAGATTGAAGGCCAGGCGCAGCGTTGGCAGTACATCCAGGTCGGCACCGATGCCGGCCAGCATCACTCCGGGGTTGTCGAAGTTCGACTGTCCTTCGCCCTTGGAGGAGCGCAGGTCGGCAAGTACTCCATTGCCCGACGTGAGCGTCACGCCGCCACCGCCAATCAGCGGCACCGCCTGGCTTATCCAATAGCTGGTATCGCCACCGGCAAACTGCGGATTTTCGAAGATCGCATCGAAGCCCGTGGCCTTGCGGTCGTATGGATTCTTATCGCCGCTGGCGTATAGCAGGGACAGCCGGCCGCGGATCCAGTCAAAGTCGCGTGAGATCTCCAGCGCGGCAAAGGCCGCACTGATGTCAACGTTCGAGTAGACGAATACGCCCGGCTGCTCATGGCCGGTCGCGTAGTAGAACGATGCAGTCGCATTCGTTCGACCGAAATGCCCATCGCCGTTATAGCCCAGGTAGACGACGTCGTAGTTGCGCGGCGCCTCCAACCCCAAGGTTGCGGGCCGCACCAGGAAGCCGTTGGCATCGTAGTGCGGCGAGTCGCCCTCGGTATTGTGGTTGTACACCACGGTACCCTGCGATGTGAAGCCCGCCACCGGCATGTCCTGCCAGTAGAGATTCGCCACGATGATATCGTCGTGGCGCAATGGCTGGCTCAGGTCGTTCAGACCGCTGTTCGTGTCCTTTTCGATGCGGCGGAAATAGGCGACGTTGTATTGAAATATATTGTTGTCGCGAGTGCCGAAGAACCTCACCCCGAACTGGTTGTCCTGAAACAGAAAGCCGCGAAAATCGGTTGAAAACGGCTGAATGCCGATGCGGACGCTGTCGAAGTCGTAGCGTTCCGACACGTCGCGCAGATGCTTCTCGGCGAACGCGTTCTGGATTCCAACGAAGCTGTCGGAGCGCGCCGTGCCATCGCGCGGATCGACGTTCAGGATGCCGACCTCATCGACCGAGGCATAGTTGTAGTTGAAGACCGGCGTAAGTCGAAACTGCCAGTCCGGCGGCCGAAACGTTGTGTCACCCTGGTACAGCACGACATCGGTCGCGAGGTTTTCCGACAGCATGTAGCCGCCAGTATGGCCGAACACATCGTTGCTGCCGGCACGCTCGGTTGAGGCAACGCCTACCGCGGAGACCAGATTGCGATAGTCATAGGTGGAATCCGACAGCACACTGACATTGAAGAACCAGTCGCCATGAAACGGCTTGTCGGCCTTGAGTGGATTACGGTTATACGGATCCAGCAGGTTGCTCTTGTAGCCGAGCTCATCAACGATGCGCCAGCGATCGGGCATCGGCACGGACTGCACGTAGTCCGCCAGCCCCGGCAGCGGAATCGGTGAGGCGGCGGGCGGCGGGCCGCGATCGAAGCCGGCGCGCTCCACGGGCGCTGCCTGCTCCGCGCTCGTCCCAGGTTCCGCGCCCGGGGCCGCGGGGTTCGGCGCCGCAGGCAAAGTGAGCTTCTCGGTTGGACAGGGCACCTCGACCGAGCCGGGCAGACGCCGATTGACGATGCGCCCGGTGTCATCGCGATAACAGGTGTCGGCCTGCGCCAGCATCGGTAGAGTCGCGCCCGCCGCCAGCAGCACCGTGCCGGGCACAAGCCATCGTTGCCGTGTCCTGGGGCGGCACGGGCGGCTAGTACCCGTCACAGACGTTCTCCTGGTCGCTGCCGAGGAATGGGGACTGCGGGCATTGCACGTACAGCAGGCGAACCCCTTGCGGCGTCAAAGTGTCCGCGCGCCGGTTCATAGGCGCCTGGTTGATCGAGCCGTGGAGCGCCTGACTCGCATTCTGCAGACCCAGAAAAGCGACCATGTCATCCTGATCGACGCCATCGCCCGACACCCCGATGGCGCCAACGAGGCTCGCACCGCGATAGATCGGTACGCTGCCGGGAAAGATCTGCAGGCCATTGGCGAGTCGCGGCGCGGCCGTGGTCGGCGTGAAGTTGGCGGTCGGCGGAGTCGTGGGAGCAACAGTCAGCCCGACGCCGGCGCAGCCGCGGAGCACATCCGATGCGCCCGGCGCACCGGCCGCGTAGACAACATGCTGCAGTATGGCGTTGAACGACAGATCGAGCTGCAGCCCGGTCGAGAACACGCTCCATTGCCCGGTGGGCTTGCTGAAGGGCCCGTTCGCCGTCCCGTCGATGCCATCAGGGAAAAACGGCCGCGACAGGTTGTCTACGGCGCGATCACTGTAGGCGATGACGCCATCCGTGAACGCCGTGCCATCGGCGAGGAATGTCTGCGCCGCACTGGTGTACGCGCCGAGATCTACCCGAGCATCAGGTTTGAAACCGCCAGGCGTCGTCGCGACGTACTGGGCGGCCGGCAATGACGCGATGAACGACGCCGCCGCGCTCGAGGACAGCAGCGCCGCGGTGCGCGCCTTCTGCAGCGCGACGTCGGCGCCGAACAGCGGCGCATCACGCGAGCGCACGAATCCCAGGGGTGTACCGAGCGTATCCACCACGGTGATGGACACGCGCGCGTTACTGCCCAGGGGCAGGCGAATCTGGCCGCGCGCCTCATCCGCCACCGCGAGCGCCGATTGCAGAGTCTGCAGGACTTCAGCGCGCGTCAACGCATCGGCGCCGTCCGTGCCCGCCTGCACCGGATAGCGTGGAACATTGGATGCGTTAACCAGGACGAACGCGTCCTGCCCCGGGAAATTGATCCCGCCCTCGGGACGCACGCCGGAGGCCGGCTGACCAAAGGCGGTACCGGCATGAATCTCACCGTCGGCGTAGCCGGTGACCGGGATCAGGCCCCCGACGGCGGCGGTCAATGACGCATAAGGCGCAGCCGCGGCCGGATTGGTCGACAGTCCGCTGTACTCGATGTTGGTAAAGCTCAGCGTCAGGCCGTTGACGGTGATCTGGTCGGGGC
>Ga0302326_10012561_pt1 | contig 18032 bp, 7 predicted proteins | sample Palsa_T0_3_FD_202264 | JGI IMG/M metagenome (GOLD analysis project Ga0302326, IMG submission 202264) | Peat permafrost microbial communities from Stordalen Mire near Abisko, Sweden - Palsa_T0_3 | ecosystem: Environmental > Terrestrial > Soil > Palsa > Peat permafrost | place: Sweden: Abisko...
GAAACCCTGGCAGTGCATCGAGAGAACGTTTTGTGCGCCTCCTGCCATGACCGGATGGACCCGCCGGGTCTGGCACTGGAGAATTTTAACGCGATGGGCATGTGGCGCGACCAGGAATTCGACCAGCCGATCGATCCGTCGGGCAAGCTGGTGACCGGCGAAGGTTTTTCCAATATAAAGGAGCTGAAGCGCTTGCTCGTAAAGAATCACGCGGAGGATTTTTACCGCACGCTGACCCAGAAACTTTTGACCTATGCACTTGGCCGCGGTTTAGATTATTATGATGTGGAAACGGTGGATCAAATTGTGGCCCGCATTGAAAAATCCGGTGGCAAACCCTCCGCGCTGCTGGCGGGGATCATCGAATCCGCGCCATTTCAAAGAACGCGTGGCATTGCCCCGGTTACCGCTGATGCAGATTTGAAGTCGAGGACAAGCCAAATCACCGGCATGACAGGTGGAAATACAAAGTAAAGATTATGAAGAAGAATACAGCGTCCGATAATAAAGTCGCCCTTCAACGCGACGCCAGCTTCAGCCGGCGAAATTTTCTGCGAGGCCTCGGCGCGTGCATCGCATTGCCGGCTTTTGAGTCGCTGCTGCCCACGAAACTTTTTGCGGCCGACACATTGCCGGCCAGCGGCCTGGCGACAACGGCCACGGGCGCGCCACTGCGGACGGCATTCGTATATTTTCCGAATGGCGCGATTCCCGCCGCGTGGTGGCCGGCGACGGATGGGAAGGATTTTCCATTGAGCCGCACGCTGCAGCCGCTGGCCTCCAGCCAGAAACAAGTCCAGGTAGTCGGCGGACTGGAACTTTTGACCGCGATGCCCGGCTCGGACGGAGGCGGCGATCATGCCCGCGCCAACGGAACATTTCTAACAGGCGTCCGCTTGAAAAAAAGCGCCACGGATATTCAAGATGGCATTTCGATAGACCAGGTCATCGCACGTCAGATCGGGCACCTGACAAGGTTTCCGTCGCTGGAACTGACTTGTGACGCTGGACGCAATACCGGCGCGTGTGATTCCGGCTATTCCTGTGCGTATCAATACAATCTTTCCTGGAGCTCTTCCAGCACGCCGATGACGCCCGAAGCCAATCCGCGCCAGGTTTTTGAACGACTTTTCGGTGCCGGCGCTCCTGGCGAACGGGTGGAAAACGCGAAGCGCCGCCGGCAGGAACAACGTTCCATTCTTGATTTTGTGCGCCAAGATGCCAGGGACTTGGCCCGCAGTCTCGGCTCACGAGACCGGGACAAACTCGATCAATACTTGACAGGTGTCCGTGAATTGGAGGCGCGGATTCAGAAAGCAGAACGAGCGGGAGGCGTGAAAGACCCGATGGTGCCAACACCCGACGGAATCCCCGCCGATTACGCGCAGCATATCCAGCTTATGTACGACATCATGGTGCTGGCCTTTCAGACCGATTCCACGCGTGTGGCCACGATGCTGCTGGCGCATGACGGCAGCAACCGTCCTTTCACGGACATCGGCATTCCCGAAGGCCACCATGATTTGTCGCATCATCAGAACAAGGAGGACCGAATTGAAAAAGTCTCGCAAATTGACTTGTGGTATGTGCAGCAATTCGCAAAATTCCTCGATAAATTGCAGGCCGTGAAAGATGTGGACGGCCATTCCATTTTGCACAATACGATGATCGTCTATGGCGGCGGCAACGCGGATGGCAATCGCCACACGCACGTCAATCTACCCATCCTGCTGGCGGGCGCGGGCGGTGGAACACTGACCCCGGGCCGTTTTGTCAAGCAAGGGGGCAAGCCCGCGACCAATCTTTATTTGAGCATGGCCGACCGCATGGGCGTGAAAAATCTTGAACGCTTTGGCGATTCCACCGGACGGCTCGCGGACATTTAAGATCGATCGAAGTCCAAGGCCCTAAAATGACACTGACAATTTGCATATTCCTGATGGCAGCTCAACCTATGCTGATCGCACAAGAAACTTCGCCGCCTGTGATTCCTCTCTGGCCAAACGGCGCGCCTGGTTTTGAATCGCGCAAGTACATTCCTGAATTGTCTGGAGGACGTTTTCGTTGTCCGCTTAGTGTTCCGATTGTCCGGGGATTTCGGGTACGCCAGGATCGTCGAGAATTTGCACGGCGGTTACGCCATCAAAGTCCTTCCAATCTTGCAGAACCCAGACAACCTTCTTGTCCGGGGTGACTTCGATAAGTTGCGGCCCTTTGCCATTGTCGCCGCGAGAGGTGAAGATGGTGTTGCCATTGGCCAGACGTGTGCAGGTCTGCGGTGCGGAACGGAACTGGTATTCCTGAGGTAATTCCTTCTTTGTGTTGAATTCCCAGACCGTTTCGCCCTTGGGATTGACTTCGCGCGTGAGGCTGTCCGCTTCGTCGGTGATCAAGGTATTGCCGTTCTTGAGACGGATGGCGGCCCACGGCAATTTGATTTTGTATCGCCAGATTTCTTTGAAGTTTTTGTCGAATTCCACGACATATCCCATCCCAAAGACTGAAACGAGATAGGTTCCCCGGGCGGTGACGCGAGTCCGGCGGAACTGGCCATGGATGCCGTTGGGGTTGGGCGGCTGGGTGAACGGGAGTTCGTGGCTAACCTCGACCGCTCCGGTCTTGGTGTTGATGATCATCAATTTTGGCGGCAATCCATTCACGACGATCATGACCTTGTCCAAGCCAATAGGCTGGCAGGTGTGGATTTCAGTATGATTGGCACCGGGGGCTTTGTTGCAATCATACTTCCACACGACTTTTTTATCCGGTGTGATTTCCTCGGCGTATTCCATACGGGAGAAAAGAATATTTCCATTGGAAAGCATCCACACATCGTCGTATTCATAGCTGGCACCAGTGGAATAGGTCCAAATGATCTTGCCATCCCTGACGAGGAACATTTTATCGTAATTTTCCCCTACAAGAAGCATCGGATGCTGCGCCAGGCCATCGCCGGGCAGATTTGGCGGAGTGACGCCGTTCGTCCAAGGACCGGCCACAGAGGGATTTTCGGCCGGTCCCATTGCCGGCACATCAGCGGCAGTGAAGCGGCCGAGCGCATCCATGCATGGCGTCGCCGAATGGGACTTGTTTGCCGGCGTGTGACAGCCGGTTAAGATAGTGACCATGCCAATGGCCGAAAGTACCGTCAGGAATGGATCAAGTTTTGCTTTCATGTTTTTGGTGATTTAGGTTTGAATACATTTGGAAACTTTAAGTTCATTTTCGGTTTATAGGACCTTTATGGGGTGGATCTTGAGAACGGCTTCGGTGCGGGAATTGACATGGAGTTTGCTGTAGATGTTCTCTAGATGCCAGCGGACGGTGCTGGCGGTTAAGCCCAGGCGATTGGCGATTTCTTTGTTAGACAGCCCTGATGCCAGCAATTCGAGAATTTTTTTCTCACTCGGTCTGAGGCCCTCTACTTCCGCCAAGGTTGCCGTCGGAGACCGGAAGGCAGCAATGACTTTGCGCGCGATCTCGCGTGGCATGGGGACGCCGCCCTGGCAGGCCTCGTGGATGGCGGCGACGAGTTCGTTGGGTTTGCAGCGTTTGAGCAAGTAGCCGCAGGCACCGGCGCGCAAGGCGGCCGAGATGCGTTCCGTGTCTTCATATACAGTGACCATGATGATCTGGATCAAGGGAAGCAATTGCTTGAGTCGGGCGGTGCATTCGATGCCTGACATCTTTGGCAGTTGTATGTCCATGAGCACAACTTGGCACGAGTGCGCCGGCAATTCTTGCAGCGCTTCTTCGGCGGTTTTGCAGGCGAACACACATTGGCAATCCGGAGCCGTCTGGACGAAGTACGCAAGGCTTTTGCGAATGGTCTGGTTATCTTCGACTATAGCGACGCGTATCATGGATAAATTCTCAGTGCAGCGGCAGGTAAAATCGCAGAGTGGTGCCGCGTCCGGCTTTGCTGGCGATGGCGAAACGCCCGCCGATCTTTTCCATGCGTATCCGCATGCTGGCAAGGCCGTCATTTCCCAGTGTTGGAGGAACCCGCCCCAGTCCGCTGCCATTGTCTGCCAAAGACACTCTCAATCGGTGTCCGATGATTCGAATGCTGAGTCGGACTTCAGTGGCCCCTGAATGATGGACGACGTTGGCTAGGCCTTCCTTGAATGCCAGGAAGAACTCGTGCCGATGGACCGAATTCAAATCTTGGGCGGGCAATTCAAAAGTTCCTTTCAAATTACAGGTGATATTCATCAGCTTTAGGAAACGGTCTGCATACAGGCAGAGATAACTTCCCAGCGATTCCAGCGAATCATGCTTCGGGCTCATTGCCCAGACAATTTCGTCCAGGGCCGTCACCATGTCTCTGGCTCGGTCTCCGATTTGATCAAGATGTTGGCTGGATCCCTCATCGGCCGTGCGCATCGCGGCCAACATGCTGATTTCGGTAAGGCCGGAGCCGAGTTCGTCGTGCAGGTCCTGGGCGACGCGGGCGCGCTCCTTTTCCGTGGCCCGGTGTTGCTCGATTCGCCGCCTCTCCTCGATTTCTTTCGTGAGTTGAACCGTGCGCTCTTCGACTGTCCGATGGAGTTGGGTGATCCACAGTATGGCAATAACGAGAACGCCGGCCAGCGTGCCGACAACGACCAGCAGCCGCCGCAACGTCCACCAAGGCGGTCGCGCTAAAATCTTTACATCCGACATTGAATTGAGCAAAACCTCGAAAGATCCGGTTTGGTGGTTGAATCCTTGCCTGCCTTCCTGAACTGCATAGACCCCGACTAATTCGAGGCGAGAGCCGATGGGAAGTGACTGCAGAACCTCGTCTCCCGCGCTCACTCGCGCCACAAAGTTTTGCGCTCCGTCCTGCAAAATCAGGAGTCGGTCAGAGCCGGCTTTACTCGTTTCAGTCAACACTCCCTCCACCTGGACGCGAGTGGCGTCCCACTCGGTGTTGACCAGATGGCCGGCAGGAAGCGTTCGCGCTTCCGGCAACGAGGCATGACCGGTTTTGATCGCTTCTGCCTGGCGCAACAAGGAGGAGGCGCCGCCGAGTTGAGGGTACCCTGCCACATCCACGATATCGCCCGGAACTAGCTGTCCAAAGCTATTGGCAATGAAACGGACGCCACTGGCGCCGACCATCATGCAACACACCTCCGCTCCCACGTGAACAATTTGCCCGGACATGCGGATGCGTTGAAGCGAACTGGCTTGGAAATCAAATAACAACAATTCCCCGGGTGTTTTGTATGGCAGCGAAAGCATATCCGCCTTCGCCGGCGCTGCCACCGTCACCTTGGGATCCCACATCCAAACGCCTTCTAAGTTAACCCTATGCGCCTCGGCGTTCCATTCGACATGCAGCACGCCGCGAATCTGGACCAGCGTGTTCATCTCAAGGTCAATGGCCTCTGACCCCGAGACCTCGTTGAACCTGAGATGGACCGGGCCGCCCGGAGTAAGAAGCTGCACACCGTTCTGATTAGCGCCCATTACGATACCTTCGATTTCCACAAATTGGGACGTCAGGCTGCCATTCATCAGTTGATCCCATGTGGGGCGAAGAGGCTCCGGCAGGCGCCCCTCGCCCAGATGGCGCACCGTTGATTTTACCAGCATGGGGGCAAAGTTTCCAGGATCGGTCTGCCCTGTGAGTTCCACGAATTCTCCTACCTGCACGAGATTGGTGTACTCCACAAACAGGCCGCGAGTCGAGTCTTGCAGCGTGAAACCGTCACCCACGGGACTTCTGCCCGTGACGACCCCTTGAATGTCAACCGGGTATCCCAACTGGGCCTCTTCCCGCTTCAAGCGATGCACCTTGGCAGCTGTCGTCAAAACCGGCAATCCTGCCGGATTACCGTTCGTGGTTTTGGGTGTGGGAAGGGTCTCTATAACTTCCAATTGACGGCTGCTGGGCGCGAGCAAAAGGTTGGGCGTTTTCACTCCGTCGGAGTTATAGGCGCCTTGGCAGAAACCTGTGACCCGCACGAACTTACCCAGCAACTCCGGTGGAGTCCAGGAAACCGGGCCGGTGATTCCAACCTCTATGCGAGAGCGCCCGACGCTTAACTCCATCCTGAGACCGTCTTCGTCTGGCCAGACATCGGTGACTTTGCCTTCGAGCCAGCTCCACAAATCATCCTGATTCTCATCCAAAATCTGACCGATGAACAAATGGCGGGGAATGGGCCATTCATCCTGGCTGATGATATCGGCCTGCACACGGGTCCGTCCGAGGTACAGCCGGCTGCCATCGTCCGATGTCAAATAAAACTTGTAGCGGCCCGGGCGGGCCACTTCAAAAAAACCGGCAAACTCCAAGCCAACTCCTTCGTCGCGCGTCCGCATTCTCAATTCAAAATTGTCCACTATTCCGGTTTTGACAGGTTTGAGACCGCCGAAATCGGGCAGGTCAGTCCACCATCCTTCATAACATCGATAATCCAGCCCGGGCGTCTCGCTGTTGGTTTGGCCCAGGCTGCGGAACAATTCCGAGTTTCGTATTTTCCTCCGGGGAAAATCCGGCCCCTCAATGTCCACCTCCAACCCAAATCGCCCGGTTCCATTGAACCACTCAAGTTCAATCGGGAATCTCCCCGCCTCCAAATAAACGGCGCCAGAATGTTCTCGCATGGGATGAATGCTGTCATTGTCCACCATCAGGCTGTCAGCCCCGATTGTGAGAATGCCGCCCGCGCTGCTGATCGTGCCAAGCCCCTTCAAACGCAAGCGTTGGCCAATCTGCGGAAGTTGAGAAAGACTATCAACTTTCAGTATCAGGCCCCCGGAAGCATCCAGGAAGGCGAATGCCTTTTGGGAGCGGCTGACCCAGCAAACTTGCCCTTCCAACCTGATGGGATAGGCGGCGCCCGGATTTTGCACGCCGAGCCGGCGCGCCTGGAGGCAATTGGTTATGACGGGCAGCGTCGCCCGGATCAAGGTTGGGCCGATGGAGTCAGCTTCCGCCGCCATACCCGAAATCGAAGCGGAGATCAGGCAAATCAACACCGTTGCCCTACCGTTCAATCTTGGAAAAGCCAGGAGCATTGTCGGAATATATAGCGCTGCTCTCCAAAACGCGCCACAAATCGGAGCCTGACATTTGTCAGGCTATACCACCCTGCCACGGTAAGGTAGTCTCGATCATCAGCAGCAAAATGAAAACGAACCGAACCGGCGGCGCAGTGGTGTCTCCACCTCTTTGGCGCACGACAGGATGCTCAAATGTCCGCATCCGGCGGAATCCATGCAATTAAACTAACTCACCCTTTCTTCGACTTCACAACTCTAACCTCGGCCATCAAAAACTTATGAAACCAATCATTGCCAAACTCCTGTTGATTTCCCTGGCGCTTGCATCTTCCGCGCAGGCGCAGACATTGCAACTACGCCTGCCCTTGGCAGATGCTGGGCCTGGAACCAGCACCGCCAGCGACACCAACCTCGGCACCCTCAATGTTACGATGAACATGTTCTCCAACGGCACCGTGGCCGTCAACCTTCATGGTGCCGCCGGGACTGGGATCACCAACCTTAACCTCAATGCGATGGCATTGGATCTGACCACCAACAATGTTCCCTCCCAGCTCCTCACGGAACCGGGCGGCTCTTCGGACGCCGGTCCCATTCTCAAACTGGAAAATAGTGCGGCACTGGCAACAGGTCTTGGCAATGGCGGCGTTATCTCTAACTTCATGGTAACGTTTTGGATGAAGTCGGTCAACACCCTGTATGGCGGCAATACTCCGCGCCTCTGGATTCTTGCTCCTGGAACCACCGCCGGTGACTTTGATGGCAACGCCAACGGAATGGGAATGCAGTATCAAACCTCGTCACAAATGTATTTCGGGTTTGGCGGCGGCGTTATTTTGAATTTTACACAACCCCAGCCTTATCCAATAAACCAATGGATGTTTTTTGCCGTGGCTTACGATGGCACGAACTTCGTGCAATATTACGGAACTGATATGCAGGCTGCGACTGCCATTCAAACGGTCGCCTCATCCGGCAAGACAATCAATCTGGGTGCAGCGGCTTCTTTAGTCATTGGCAATCGCGACAGTTCCTATACCCGCTCCTTCAACGGATGGATGACGGACTTCCGCATCTACAATGGCACCGCTGGCTCCGCCACCGCGGGCTTTGTGCAAAACATCCAATACCAGAAGTTGACCACGATACCCGTGATCACTTCGACTTCGAGAAGCCAGTCGGCCTATACGGGAACCACGATTGACTTGTCGGTGACGACCAGCGCCAGTGGATTGACCTATCAATGGCAGGCGGGCGCGGTGGGCAGCGGGAGCTATACCAATATATCCAATGGCGGACAATTTTCCGGCGCGACCTCGAATAATTTGGTTATCAGTAATGTGCAGGCCGGCAATCAGGCTGATTATGTATGCGTGGCGACCAGCGGCGCCGGCTCGATCACCAATGATGGAATTGGCAGTGATTTGCCTCCCATCACTTTGACGGTGAGCGCCAGCGAGCCTCAAATTGTGACTGACATCAACCCCACGAATGCGACCGAAGCCTATGTCGGACAGACCGTGACATTTTCGGCCACCTTCGCCGGAAGCTTGCCTATGACCTTCCAATGGATGGTTGACACAGGGAGTGGCCCCACTCCCATTTCCAGCGCCAGCAACCCGAGTGCCCTCAGCAATATCTTGACCCTTGCCAACGTCCAACTAACCAACGCGGGCATATATAGCTTGGCTGCGTCCAACGCCATCGGAGGCCCGGTTTCGAGCAGTTCTTCAACGCTGACCGTGCTGGCCGATCCTGCCGCTCCCGTCAGCGGCACTTACGGGGCGTTGATCGTGTCGAACAACCCGATTGCCTATTGGCGGTTCAACGAAACCGAAGATCCGTCCACCGGCATTTTGCCGGCCTATGATGCCACTGGCCATGGCTTCGTCGGCCTATACGGCCAGTATTCCGAAAATGGATGCACCAATGCCGCATATTTTTCCACCCCCATTGAAGGTCCTCAATCTCCAGCCTTTCCCGGATTTGAAACCAACAATACGGCGGTCCAAACGCAGAACGGCGGCTTGGATACTTATGTCACGGTCCCGCCCCTAAATCCCACCAATACCAATACGTTTACTATTACGATTTGGATCAACCCCGCCGGCAATCAAGTCGCCAGCGAGGGATTGTTCTTGAACCGCAATGGCAACGACGCCGCAGGTTTGGTCTTTGGACACGCCGTCAACAGTTCCGGCGTGGTCGAGTTGGGCTACAACTGGAACAACAATGCGGCGACTTATAACTACGACTCACACCTGTTTCCGCCCCTCAATCAATGGTCGCTTGTGGCCCTTGTGATCCAGCCGTCCAATGCCACGATTTATTTATACTACATTGATCCCAATACATTGCAGCCCGACCTCTACTCAGCCGTCAATCCAGTTACCAATGCCCCAGAAACATTCAACGGAGGCACCACCCTGATCGGCTCCGATCCTGGGGCTGGGTTTCTGGCTACCCGCAGTTTCAATGGAGCCATTGATGAGGTTGCGGTCTTTAACACGGCGCTCTCCAATGATCAGCTTCTGAAGGTGTTCAGCGAGGCCGCTGGCTTGAGCGTCGTGGGCGCTTCCATAGCAAGCCAGCCGCAATCACTGGATGTTTATGCTGGCGAAACCGTGAGCTTTATCGCGGCTGGCATCAACGGCACGGCTCCGATAACTCTACAATGGGACTTTATAAGCACCAATAATGTCACTAACGCAATCCCCGGCGCCACCAACGCCACCCTGACCGTCTCCAATGTGGCTGCGACTAACGTGGGATCCTATCAATTGTTCCTCACCAATCCGGCTGGCACGACCAATAGCCTTGAGGTCACTCTGGCCGTCGTTACTGCAGTGCCAAATTCCTATGAATCCATTGTCCTGGCGAATAATCCGCTGCTGTATTGGAAGCTTAATGAAACCAATGATCCATCTGCTGGTGGCGTGGTGGCATATGATTATGTGAATGGCTACAACGGGGTATATCAAACTGCCGCGCAAAATGGATTTGATGGCATCTTGGGACCGCAACCTCCTCAGTTCCCAGGCTTTTCCACCAACAATACAGCGATGGAGACCTTTGCCAATACCGCGAACTCCTATATGACGGCGTCGGCCGGGAGTTTGACTGCGAGCAACCTAACCTATGCCATGTGGATTAACCCGAGTGCTCCTGTGCAGCATGGCGCTGGACTGCTCTTTGATCGTGGAGGCGCCGGCGAAGGCTTTGGCTTTGGCGGCAATGTCCTTGATACTAATAATGCCCCCAACGGGAACGGAATGTCCGAACTGTATTATGCTTGGAACCAGAATAGCAGCAGCACCTACGGTTTTGATTCCTTCCTTTACCCACCCACCAATCAATGGTCCTTCGTTGCGTTGGTGATCCAGCCAACCCAGACAACGATGTACATGATGAACAGTTTTACTGGAATACAGAGTGCCGTCAACGCGCTCCCCAATGACACCGAGACATTTGGCGTCGCGTGGCACCTTGGAGACGACGCACAGAGTGCCGGTGGCGCACGAACCTTCCCTGGAAGCATTGACGAGGTAAGCGTTTACCTGACCGCACTTTCCAGCAACCAGCTAGTCGGGCTTTATTATGGGGGCTTGCAGATCTTTCCACCCGTTACATTATACATCGCTCCGGCCGGCGCAGGGAATCTGACCCTTACCTGGTCGCAAGGCGCACTATTGCAGGCCACCAATCTCACCGGTCCGTGGACCACAAACACGACGGCGGTTTCACCTTACACGCTGGCACCGACGAATTCCCATTTGTACTTCAAAGTATTGGTGAATTAGACCTGAGATGGAAACCCGCACCAGGCTCATCGCTGGGTGGGTTTCCTCCTCAAGCCTTTAACCTTGAACCTAAAGGAAATATCTATGTCCACTGCGAATCGAAACGGAATGGGGTCTGACGGGTTTACCCTCATTGAGCTATTGGTGGTCATCGCCATCATCGCGATTCTGGCCGCGATGCTGCTGCCGGCCTTGGCCCGTGCCAAGGATCAGGCTCAGAAAACGACCTGCACCAACAACCAAAAGCAACTGGGTCTCGCCATGCACATGTACAACGACGACTCCAAGGATGTCATGGCCTATCCCAATTGGGATGGGGGCACGCCCCCCGGCCAGCCAGGCGGCGGCTGGCTTTACAACCTTAGCGATGGAGCGGGGATTCCGAACCCATTTGTTTTGCCTTACTCAAGCGACCCTCAGGGGGCTTGGACCAACGGGCTTTATTGGCCTTACATGCATAACCGCTTGTCCTATCTGTGCCCGGTGGACATCCAAAGTCCCGATTACGCGAAAACACCGGGCAGTGGAGGCCGAGCCAACAAACTTTCAAGTTATGTCATGAATGGCGCGGTGTGCGGTTTTCCCGCCCAGAATCCCCCTCCCGCCGCTCCCACGTGCAAGAGCACCGCCATCTGGAGTCCTTTGTGCTACCTGCTGTGGGAGCCGGACGAAAACACTTTGGGACCAGGCAATCCCGGCGCGAATGAGTTTAACGACGGGGCGAACTATCCCGATGCCCCGCCCAATGGTGGCGAGGGCATTGGTCCCCTGCATGGCAAAAACGGGGGAAATATTCTTGCTCTGGATGGCCATGTGGATTACATGAACACCAATATTTTCAACAAACTTTCTACCAATAATGGTTCCGGGCCAGGTGGCAAAGGATTGCTTTGGTGGAGCACTTATTCAGCCAATGGCCACTAGCTGCTGAGGAATGGGGGCACCTAAACAATGGCAAAGACCATTGGAATGCAAATGTTTTGAAACGTTTGAAAGCATCCATCTTGTGCCGCCTTATATTCATGTTCCTGCTGCTGGTTGTCCGGTTGGCCAAAGGCGATACGACGGAGATCCAGTGTCTTTCAGGGACGGACCAAGATAACACTGTTCTGTGGCAGTTCTACTGCACCGGCGGCGGCGCTCATTGGGCATCAGTTCGAACGCGGCCGATAGACAGTTCAGTCTCGTCTGGCCGAATCAAATGATCCATTACACATTGTACACGACGACAAATTTAAGCGCTCCAAATTCCTGGCAGGCGGTTACCAATGCCGTCACCAGTGCCAACGGACAGTCTGCCGTAACGCTCTCACTGGGCAGTGGAGAACAGTTTTTCCGTTTACGCAGCCCGTGAAACCGGCCACCATGCGCATCCGTTGCCCTATCTCTTTGGAAACATTTTATGCAAAAATTCGCAACTAGTCTCTGTCTGGGTGTCTGGCTCTACAGCCTTGTTCCCGCCGCCGGGCAGGAAACCATCCGCGCTTATCTTTCCGGGCGCGACGCCGAGCATACTGTGCCATGGGAATTTTTCTGCTCCGATGGCCGCCAAAGCGGCGTTTGGACCAACATCGCCGTGCCGTCGTGCTGGGAACTGCAGGGCTTCGGAAAATTCCGTTACGGTCTCGAAGACAAAACCTACACGCCCATCCGCGGCGAATACCGCCACCGTTTTAATGTTCCGGCAGACTGGAGTGGACGGCGCGTCTTCATTGTTTTTGAGGGCGCTATGACCGATGCGGCGGTGAAAATCAACGGCGCTGAAGCCGGGCCGCTGCATCAAGGCGCGTTTTACCGGTTCAAATATGACATCACCGCGCTGCTCAAGTTCGGCGAAGAAAATCTCCTGGAAGTTTCTGTCAGCGACAAATCCGCGAATGCTTCCGTCAACGGAGCCGAGCGTTACGCCGACTTCTGGGTTTTCGGTGGAATTTTTCGCCCTGTGTGGTTGCAGGCCGAGCCGGCACAGTTCGTGGAGCGCGTGGCGATTGACGCTCGCGCCAACGGCGCATTCGACATGGATTATTATCTCGGTGGCGAAGGCAACGCCGACGTTGTGGAAGTGACGCTGCAAGACGCGCAGGGAAAAACCGTGGGCGAAGCGGTTTCCGCGCCAGTGGCGGCGGGCCGCGTCATGACGAGAGTTTCCGCGCCGGAATTGTGGACGGCGGAAACGCCAGCGCTTTACACCGCCGTCGTGGGGCTGAAGCAGGGTGGAACCATTCTGCACGAACTCAAGCAGCGTTTCGGATTTCGCACGATTGAAATCCGTCTTGGCGAAGGTCTTTTCATCAACGGCCAACGCGTGCTGCTCAAGGGCGTTTGTCATCACGTCGCGTGGCCGACCCTGGGACGTTCATCGTCCGACCGTATCGCCCAGCTCGACGTGGGTTTGCTGCAGGACATGAACATGAACGCCGTGCGCATGTCGCATTACCCGCCCGATGAGGAGTTTCTCGATTTGTGCGATGAAAAGGGGCTTTACGTCCTCGACGAACTCACCGGTTGGCAGCACAAATATGAAACGGAAGTGGGACGCCAGCACGTCAAAGAAATGATTTCGCGCGACGTGAACCATCCGAGCATCATCATCTGGGACAATGGCAACGAAGGCGGCTGGAACACAAACCTCGACGCCGATTTTGCGCAACTTGATCCCCAGCATCGCGCGGTTAACCATCCGTGGGCCAAGTTTGGCGACATTGCTGACAAACATTATCCAGATTACAACGCTTTGGTGAAGGGTGTTTCGGGCGACATGGTTTATATGCCAACGGAATTTCTCCACGGACTTTACGACGGGGGCGTCGGGGCGGGTCTGGACGATTTTTGGAACGCGATGCGCGACGGCAAAGTTTCGGCGGGCGGATTCCTCTGGGTGTTCGCCGACGAAGGCGTGGTGCGCAATGATTTGACCAACGCGATGGACGTGAAAGGCAACTGGGCGCCCGACGGCCTCATGGGGCCGTATCGAGAAAAGGAAGCCAGCTACTACACCATCAAGCAAATCTGGTCGCCGGTGCAACTTCCGAGCGCTTTGCCAGCGGATTTCGACGGAACGCTGCCGGTGGAAAATCATTACGAGTTCACGAGGCTTTCCCAATGCAGTTTCTCATGGCAGTTGCGGCGGTTCGGCCAGTCCGCCGGTTTCGAGACGATGGCCCAAGGCGCGCCGACCAGCCCCGATGTTGCGCCGGGCAAAAGTGGAATTTTGAAACTTGATCTGCCCGCTGGGTGGAAAGAGGCCGACGCGCTCGCGGTGGCGGCGCGCAATTCCAACGGTCAGGAATTGTGGACGTGGGTCTGGCCGTTGCAGTCGCCAAATAAATTTGTGCCCACAGGCTCGCCGATGGCGGCGGCGACGATGGGTGACGAATTGGAATTAAAATCCGGCGGGACGGAAGCGCGCGTCGAGGCGGTAACGGGCCGATTGCTCGGCGTTAAAATTGGGGGAAAAGATTTTTCCCTGACCAGCGGACCGATTTCGCAGGCGAAATGGAAAATGCTGGATTCGGGCTGGCTGAAACTGGACTATTCCGTTGATCCGGCGGCGCAGACAAATGTCGTTGGCGTGGCGTTTGATTATCCCGAAGAAAAAATGCTCAAAAAAACATGGCTTGGCGACGGCCCGTATCGTGTCTGGCGCAACCGGCTTAAAGGCCCGGCGCTCGGCGTTTGGGAGACCGAATACAACACGACTGAAACCGGCTACAAGGACTGGGTGTATCCCGAGTTCGCTGGCTACTTTGCCAACGTCCGCTGGCTGAAACTCGCGACAACCGAAGGCGCGCTCACGATCATGATTCCCGACGAAAAAACGTTTGTGCGCATCGGCACGCCCCAATTTCCTCCGGCGAAACTGGCGGGGAAGACGGTGGTGAAAATGCCGCCGGGCAATCTCGCCGTAGTGCGCGACATTCCACCGATTGGAACCAAATTTCACACCGCCGCGCAGATCGGCCCGCAGGCGACCACGCCTCTTGTAACCGCGTCGTATCAAGGTACGGTTTATCTTCGCTTCGAGACGGCGATCGCGGCGGCTGGAAAATGAGTGGCATCTTCCATCGGGTCATTATTGCGTCGGTCATGCCGGCTGTGAACGTCCATCATCAGGGATTCGCCATCCCGGTGTTGACATATCATAATGACAACGCCCGCGCTAGCGCGAACACCCATGAAACGTTACTGACATCAGCCAACGTGAACACGAACAGTTTCGGGAGGTTGATGAAATATGAGGTGGATGGCTATGTTTATGCCCAGCCGTTGTATTTTCCAGGACTAGCCATTCAGGGGCATGGCGCGCATAACGCCGTGTTTGTGGCCACCGCGAACAACAGTGTTTATGCCTTCGACGCGGACAGCAATGCGGGACCTGAAGGCGGATTGTTGTGGCACGCAAGCCTGGGCAGTGGCATTGACCTTGTCACCTATCACGAATTCGGCGGCCGCTACCACAACAATGTTTTTCAGGACATGCTCCCGCGCGTGGGCATCACTGGCACCCCGGTCATTGATGCCGCGACGGGCACGCTTTATGTGGATGCGTTTACTCGTGCGGTCACCGAGTCCGTGACGAATTTTCATCACACCCTCCATGCCTTGAACATTATTAACGGCACAGAGAGGCCCTTCGGTCCCGTCGAAGTGACGGCTTCAGTTCCAGGGACCGGCGTCGGGAGTTTCAATGGCGTTTTGAAATTCGACGCCCGGCAACACCAGCAACGTCCGGCGCTGACGCTGGCGGGCGGAATTCTATACGTCCCCTTTGGCAGCGCGGCGGACACGGATTCTTATCACGGCTGGGTGATTGGTTTCGACGCCAGCAACCTTCAGCCCCTGACCACTTACATCTTCAACACCACGCCCAACGCGACCAAGGCGCAATTTGGGCCGCACGCCGGCGAAGGCGCGTTGTGGATGGGCGGCGATGGACTATGCGTGGATGCGAACACCAATCTCTATTTTGAAGTCGCCAACGGAAGTTTTAGCGCCGAGCCTTCCTTGGGGCACGGCCTGGATTACGGCGACAGCTTCATGAAACTCTCCACGGCTGGCCATCGACTCGCCGTGGCGGATTATTTCACGCCGTTCAATCAGGCGAAGATGCAGGCGGACGACGCGGATTTCGGGTCGGGCGGCGCGTTGCTGCTGCCCGATGAAGTGGGCAGTGTGCAACATCCGCATCTGATCGTGGGCGGCGACAAGGCCAGCCATATTTATCTCGTGGACCGGGACAACATGGGACACTACAACAGCTTGGATAATCATCAGATCGTGCAGGAGATCAACGCCGAGGGCGGACAATTTTTCAGCACGCCGGCCTATTTCAATTTTCACCTGTATTATCAAGGCATTGGCGGGGTGATGAAAGCCTTCACCATCACGAACGGTTTTATCACGCCCACGCCAGCTTCCGTGACCCGGACCAGTTTCAGTGGCTTTGGCACCACGCCCTCCATCTCGGCCAACGGCGTCGGCAATGCCATTGTTTGGACAATCCAAACCGACGGAGCGGTTCGGCATACGCCCGCGATTTTGCACGCTTGCAATGCGACGAATCTGGCGATTGAGTTATACAACAGCAGCCAACTGCTGGAGCGGGATAATCCCGGCAATGCTGTCAAGATGACGGCGCCCACCGTGGCTGATGGAAAAGTTTTTGTGGGCGCGCAAAATGCCCTATCGGTTTTTGGCAGTGGATATTTCCTGCCCGCGCCTTCCATTTCGCCCGCCGGCGGCAACTTCATCAATTCCGCCACCGTCACGTTGGCGGATACCGAATCGGGCGCGACGATTTATTACACGCTGGATGGCATCAAGCCGACGATCCATTCCATTTGTTACACAGGGCCGTTTGCCGTGACAAAAACGGCGGACATTCAGGCCGTCGCCATAAAACCCGGAGCCGTCAACAGCGGCGTTGCTTCGGCGGCATTCGTGAATACTGCTTCGGTCGGCGTCGGCAGCGGTCTTCTCGGGCAATACTGGGCGAACACAAACAGTGACGCCGCGTTCGCCACACCGGCCAACATCACACGCACCAATGCGATCATAAATTTTGATTCGGGCGCGAGCGTGCCAGCCCCCTTCCTCGGCCAGACTAATTTCATCGCGCGCTGGAGCGGCTCGCTGCAACCGCAATACGACGACACTTATGAACTCACTTTTATTGCCACCTGCGGCGTGCGACTCTGGGTCAATGACCATTTACTCATCAACGACTGGCGGGCGCATTCATCGCCCGCTACCAACCACGGTTCTATCACCCTCAAGGCGCAGCAGTTTTACAATGTTCAGTTAGATTACTTCCAAGGGAATAACGGCGGCGAGGTGCAGCTGCTCTGGCGCCGACCGTCCACAAAAATCGCCACCATTCCGCAAACGCAACTTTATCCGTTCACGAATCCGCCGCCCGCCATCTCCATCGTCGCTCCGGTAAACGATGCCAGCTACGTTGCGAGCGCGAGCGTGACCGTTGGCGTCAAGACCAGCGCGATGCACAATCCGATCGCCCAAGTGGAATTCTTCGCCAATGGCAAATCGCTCGGTTTGTTGAACAGCAGTATTGACGCGCCGACTTATACCCTCACGGCGACCGGATTAAACGAGGGCCGCTATACGTTGACCGCCGTAGCGACCGATGGCAGCGACTTGAGCAGCACTTCCGCGCAGGTCAACATCACCGTCACCGCTGGCAGCGGACTCCCCTACGGCCTGACGACACGGCAAAAAGTGGCAACGTTCCTAAACATGCCTGCCACTTTCTACGGCTCGCTTCCGCTGCTGCTTTCACAAACCGGGGCGTTTAGCGACACGCCCCATCGCATTCCCATCGGCGGTTTGATTTCCTACAGCCCCAACACGCCCTTGTGGTCCGGCGCGGTCAAAAGCCGTTACCTGGCTTTGCCCAACCACGATAGGCTCATCACGCCGGACGAACAGATCAGTTTCCTGCCGACCAATTCATGGACGTTTCCCGCCGGCGCCGTTTTCGTCAAAAATTTTGATCTTGTTGTCAATCAAACCAACGCGAGCGTTCCGGTGCGCCGCCTGGAAACGCGGCTACTAGTGCGCGACATCAACGGCGCAGTTTATGGCGTGACTTACAAGTGGCGCCCGGATAACAGCGAGGCCGACCTGCTGGCTACGAGTGCCAATGAAAACACTCTCATCACCAACGCCACCGGTATCAGCACCCAGACGTGGTATTATCCCAGCCCGGCGGATTGC
>Ga0302326_10012562_pt1 | contig 18032 bp, 15 predicted proteins | sample Palsa_T0_3_FD_202264 | JGI IMG/M metagenome (GOLD analysis project Ga0302326, IMG submission 202264) | Peat permafrost microbial communities from Stordalen Mire near Abisko, Sweden - Palsa_T0_3 | ecosystem: Environmental > Terrestrial > Soil > Palsa > Peat permafrost | place: Sweden: Abisko...
AGCTCGTGTCGGGCCTCACAGGCGTTGCATCAGACTCGGCCAGCAGCGACACGCGCCCGGATTTGAAGGCGCTGCCGTTGCAGGCCTATCCCGCGGAGCTGCCCGCCTGGGACCTGATTGACGTAGTGCGGTATCGCGCGATGTGGCGCGACACCCATGGTTACTTCAGTCTCAACATTGCAGCATCGCGCGGTTGCCCGTTCCGCTGCAACTGGTGCGCCAAACCGATTTGGGGAAACCGCTATCTGCAACGCCCGGCCGCGGACGTCGCTGCCGAAATGACCTATTTGAAGCACACCTTCAATCCCGACCACGTATGGTTTGCGGACGACATCTTCGGCTTTCGCGTGGATTGGGTGACAGACTTTTCTACCGCGGTGCACGCGTCGCACGGCTCCATTCCCTTTACGATCCAGACGCGCGCCGACCTCGTCAGTAGCGCGATGGCGCGGGCGCTGAAGGATGCGGAATGCTGTGAGGTGTGGATTGGCGCCGAGAGCGGCAGCCAGAAGATCCTCGATGCGATGAACAAGGGCACCCAGGTCGAGGATATTCCGCGTGCGCGCGCGCGCCTAGGTGAGGAAAACATTCGCGTGGGGCTCTTTATCCAGCTTGGCTATCTCGGGGAGGAGCTGGAAGACATTCTTGCGACTCGCAGGCTTCTCGAGCGCGCCCGCCCTGATGACATCGGCGTCAGCGTCTCGTATCCGCTGCCTGGCACGAAGTTCTACGATCTCGTCAGGGACCAACTGCAGGCGAAAACCCACTGGCAGGAGAGCAACGATCTGGAAATGATGTTTGAGGGTACCTATGCCTCGGACTTCTATCGCACCGTTCGCGACCTGTTGCACGATCAGGTGTCCGTCGAAAAGCTGAACCGGCGCCCGCGTGACGTCGACTACCAGCGCGAGCGGCGTGCGCTCGAGCGGCGCTGGGCGCACCTGATCGAAAACGAGGCGCGCTACCGCGTGCGCGCTGACGCGCACACGCCCGCAGCGGTCAGCTGATGAGCCTGCGCGACGGGCGCCGCTGAGCACTCACGCGGTTGCGATTGAACGCATGAGCGGATTCGCCCATCAGCCACCGCACGCCGAACCGTCGCGCGACGCCGTGCAGGCGGCCCTGCGCAAGACGACTGAAGCTCTCGCCAGCGACCTTGCACTTGTGCGCACGCGCGTGCCGCAGTGGTCGGAGTTCGAATGGCTCGTCGCCCGCGCGGTCGCGACCATGCACGGAGTCTCGCCGCTGTTGTCAGGCGCTCTGCGCTGGCAGGGGCCCGAGCATTGGGTGCGGTTTCTCAAAGAGCAGCGCGCGCATACGCTGCGGCGGCATGAGCGCGCGAGCACGCTATTGCAGCTCCTTGATGAAGACGCTCGCGCCTGCGGCATCGCTCTCATGGGCCTTAAGGGCGCAGCGTTGCACGCCATCGGCCTCTACGCGCCCGGGGAGAGGCCCATGGCGGATATCGATCTGCTCGTACGCGAAGAGGACTCAGAAGGCGCGGCACGACTGCTGCAGAAGCTCGGCTTTCGCGAGACCTATGCGACGTGGAAGCACCGTGTCTTCGAGCCGGGCGATGGGCGAGCGCCGGCGGCGTTTGGCGAGCATGCCGACAATGCGATGAAGATCGAGCTGCACACTCGCATCCGCGAAATCCTGCCGCTGCGCGCGGTCGACATATCGGCACAGATGTTCGCGCTGCCGCTGCGCGCGGGTCTCAACGGCTATCCGTCGCGGGCGGCACTCATGATGCATCTGCTCCTGCACGCATCCGGCGCCATGGTGTTTCGCGCACTGCGCCTTATCAATCTGCACGATATTGCACGCCTGTCAGCGCTCATGACCGATGCGGACTGGGAGGAATTCCTGCGCCTCGGGAACGCGCGCGACAGCCGGCTGTGGTGGGCATTGCCGCCCCTTTCACTCACCGCGCGCTATTACTGCTGCATAGCACATCGGATTCTTGCGCCGGTTGCCGCCGGCTGTCCCTGGCTCCTCGAGCGGAAGTGTCGGCGCCAAAGCCTGACCGAGGTGTCGTTCTCGCACCTTTGGATCAGCGCCTTTCCGGGCATCGAATGGGCGCAGTCGATTCATGAAATGCTCGCCTACGCCGGGCAGCGGCTCATGCCGAACGCCGAAGTGCGCGCCATGCGCACCGTCATCGCCGCAACCCAACCCTGCGCGGCGGAGGATCCCTGGGCGCGCTTGCCGCAAGGGCGGCGAATACTGCGCTGGCTCGTCGCGCGCCAGGTCAGAGCGGAAACTTTGCGTCCCGTGCGCATGGCCTTGGCAAAACTGCCATGAGCGCGCGCGAGCTACCCCGCCACCGCGAGTCCTTGATACAACGCCTGAAAGCACCGCGCCGTGTAATCGGCGTCCTCGCGCGTGGCGCGGCGTCGGGCCTCACAGGCAATGTGCAGACGCTCCTCCTCCTGCGCCAGGAGCCTGCCGACCGCATTCCCCAGCGCCGCCGCGTCGCCGACGGCCACGGCAGTGGCCGCGTTTGGCGCCCATTCGGCGATGTGACCTACCGCTGTCCCGACGGTCGGCACGCCAACTACGGCGGCCTCCAGCATCGCAACGGGACCCGCCTCGTGACGCGAGGCCATGATCATGAGGTCGGCTGCCGCGACGAGCGCTCGCAGGCGCCGCTGCGGCACAAAGCCGTGAAAATTGACGCAATCGGAAATACCCAATCGAGCGGCGAGCGCCTGCAATTCGCCGCCGAGCGTATCCTCGCCGACGATCTCCATCTCAAAACGCGTGCCGGACTTCGCAAGCTCGGCAAGCGCAAACAGCAGTGTTCTTTGATCCTTCACGCGGTTGAGGCTCCCCACGTGAATCAGCCGCGCGCACGCGCCGGGGCTGCGCTGCCGCGGCTCGCACGGCGGCCAGGCGCCAAGATCGACGCCAAGCGGCACGCGCTGCGCGGTAACGCCAAGATGACCGAGCTCGCGTATTACCGGCACACTCGCCGCAGTAACGACGGAGGCTGCGCCGAGCACGAGCTTCTCGCGCACCCGGCTGCGCCAGCGCAAACTGCCGCCATAGCCGATCTCCGGAAGAGATACGAGCTCTCCCCCGCCGATGTGAATGAGACTTGGGATACCGAGCATCTTGGCTGCCATGACCGCGACGAGCCCGCACGATCCCGACCAGATGGCATGCACAAGATCGAACCGCGAGGAACGATGTCCGCTCAAAAGCGCGCGGACCGCCCGCAGGTGCGAATAGGGCAAACCAATGTTGTGCACGCGCGCCCCCGCCAGATCCCAGCTGTCGGCCGCGGCGGCCTGGCGTAGCGCGAAGACATGAACATCATGACGCTGCGCGAGCCGCTCGATCAACGCGAGGAGCGCCGGGATCACCCGATATTCGCCGGAACGATCAACGCCGCCCGGGACGACCAGTGCAACTCGCACGATGTTGATGTCTGCACTTGCAAATCTGTCTGTACCTATTGGCAAGCTTTAGGTTTCACGTGCGCCATCCACGGGGTTAATTTCACCGTGATCGTGAAGATGCCGTGGCCCTCTTGCGAGGCGCCCCAAGATCAGGCAGACGGAGTGATTGGGTGGGCGACCCGCGGGGCGTGCTGCGGCGTTATTCGCTGGCGCCTTGGCGGCTGCACCCTACCGCGCCTGCATCCCGGCGAGCTCCTGCAACGCGTCAACGGCTTCCTGCGGATGCCCCCCGCGGCGCAGCTCAAACGCGCTGAGCCGCATGGCGTTTCTCTTGAACGCGCGCCACTCGGGGAGGCTTGCGGCATAAGGCTGACTCGCCAGCAGATATTTCATCATGCGGGACTTGGGGAGCGGTGTGAGGAGCGGCCGCGTGCCCGCGCTTTCGTGCGAGATGAATATGAGCGCATCGAGCTTGAGTGGCGCAGCCGCGAGCGGGTAGCGCCTGCCTCGCAGATCAACCTCGAACTTCTCGATGCCGCTCCTCCGTCGAATGATCGGCGAATTGCGAATCATCGCCGCCGCGCCGCCTTCGAGGAATCGCAGAGAATTCGCGCGGACGTGCAAAAAGTTTGCGACCCCCGTGGCGCACATCGGATCGGGTGCGACAAATGTGCTGTCCTCCGAGAGGAAATCAAAGCCTGCGAGCCACGAATGCAGCGCCAACGTAGATTTGCCGGCGCCACTGCCACCCATCAGGAGGAGCCCGCGGCCGGCGCGGCCCACGCAGGCCGCATGCAGCGGGACGAGTCTCTGCACGCGTTGCGCCAGGGTGAAGACCGCAAACTCGATAAGCTCGTAGCGGGTGAGGTAGGCATATCGAAGCATCTCCTGCGGCACCACGACGAGTGCGCTCCCCTGCCCCGGCGCGAGCACGGCGAAGTTCGATCGCGGCGTCGCGCCGCAGAGAAAGCCCGCGCCGGAGAGCATCGAAAGCGGCGGCGCAGCGCCTCGCCTGCCGCCCCGATCGCTCGAGGTCAACTCAAGTCTCACATGCAGCCTGGGTACCAGGCCGCCCAGCCGATGCGCCGGCAACCCGGAGTACGCCGCATCGACGAGCTGCGCGAGGCGCCGACTGCCGCATTCGAAATCAAACTGCGCCCCGAGGATCTGCATGCGCCGCCGTACAAGCACGCGCGACCGTTCGCGAAACGGATCAATCGAGATATCGGGTCTAAGCGATTCGGTCGTACGAGTCATGATCTAATCCGCCGCATTCTTGGCAACACGTCTAAATTGAAATTGCTAATGATTCGACTATGACGAGCCCATCCGGTTCATGTCCAGCTCCGACGACCGCTGCCGTGCAGCAGCTGCGCGACACGCAGGTGGCGTTTGACAGCGTTGCCGCCGACTACGACGGTCCGCGGGGCAACAACCCACTCATACAGGACATGCGCCTTGAGATGTGGCGTGCCTTGGACGCCGCATTTCCCCAGAGCAGTCGCCTGATCGACCTGGGCTGCGGAACGGGACTCGATGCCGTGCGCATGGCCCAATTTGGGCATCGCGTGACTGCGACCGATTGGTCACCGTCCATGGTGAAGCGCACCCGCGAGCGCGCGGCGCACGAACATATGTCCGAGGCGGTTCAGGCGCGTGCAATTGGCGCGCACGAGCTGCATCGCCTGGAAGGCCAGGCGTTTGACGGCGCTTATTCCAATCTCGGTGCACTCAATTGCGTGCCTGATCTGTCTGTCGTGGCACGCGAATGCGCGCGCTTGCTCGCGCCCGGCGGCAGGCTTGTGTTTTCGGTCATCGGGCGTGTCTGCCCGTGGGAAATTGCGTATTACCTCAGCCAAGGTCGCTGGGCACGGGTGACGGTGCGTTATGCGCGGGCGGTCGTGCCAGTCGGGATGAACAACCACACCATCTGGACGCGCTACTATCAGCCGCGCGAGTTCTATCGCGCGTTCCGGCGGCATTTCACGCTCGTACACCATCGCGGGCTATGCGTATTGGCGCCGCCGCCGTATCTGACGTGGGTGCGCGAACGCCACGCACATATCTACGATGCGCTATGGCGTCTCGACAAACAGGTATCGGGTTGGCCGTTGCTGCGCGCGATGGGCGATCATTTTTTAATGGTGATGAAGAAACGATGACGCAACGGGAGGCGCCGATCGTCTAGAAACTGCGATCAAGCCCGCGCTGAGCCGCTCGCTGCCATTGGGCCGGCGCCTCTTAGATGCGCGCCGGCGCTCAGCGAGGCTAAGCAGAATTGCCCCTCGGGCGCTACCCACACCGAATCGGATCCGACGAACCTGCCACCACCCAGTCCACTGGGACATCATGCGGCTGCGGATACATGGTGCACAGCGCTGTGGCGTCTGGATCGAAAGGTATCCGCATAGCCACTACTGGGCACGATGGGAGACCATTTCCTGATGGTGTTGAAGAAGCGAGACGCGACAAAGGCAGTCTATGCGTCCGCTTTCCGCCCGCTCCGATGAGCCGTCGCCTTATATCGTAATCTCGCGCTATTGCCAACCCGAATAAACGTAGCTACAATAAAGCGTGCTAATTTCTTTTGATCCGGCCAAGCGCGAGAAGACGCTGTCCGAGCGAGGCCTCGACTTCCGGCGGGCGAAAGAGGTGTTCGAGCACTTGCATCTGACGCGGTTGGACGACCGTCGCGAATACGGCGAGCACGTTTCGTTTCTACCGGACTGGACGGACGAATCGTGATCATTGTTTGGACGTCCCGCGGCCGGACGCGGCGCATCATCTCCATGAGGAAGGCCAATGAACGTGAAGTCAAAAGACTCTCGCCGCACCTGGCGTGATCCGGACGACGCGCCGGAAATCACTGATAGGTGGGTGGCAAAGGCGGATCTCTACCGCGGGAAAAAGCTCGTGCGTCGTGGCCGCCCTGCCGGCACTGCCAAGAAGACCCAAACGACGGTCAGGATTTCGAACGATGTGTTAGCGTTTTTTCGAGCCTCTGGCCGAGGCTGGCAAACCCGCTTGGATGAAGCTCTCAAAAAGTACGTCGCCGCTCGGCAACGGTAAAGAGAAACTCCTCCTGCCAGCATAACCGCCGTGGATCCAAGGATCTGAACGACCGGGCCGCGGCTTCCTTAAAAACGCGCCGGTCCTGCCCAAGCCCGCGGGTCAAGGTCGTTGGTGCAACAAGGTCCGCTTAGCCGCGGCGCCACGTCGTGGTTCCACCGGGCGCGTCCTCGAGCGCCACCCCCGCCTGTGCAAGCTCGTCGCGAATCCGATCCGCTTCGGCGAAATCCTTGCGCTTGCGCGCAGCGATGCGCCGGGCGATCAACTCGTCGATCGTCGCATCCGCCATTGCCGTTGCGCCGTCCGTGAGCGCCTGCGCAGGTTTCGGCTTCTGCAACCATTCTTCCGCATCGAGCCGCAGGAGACCGAGAATACTGCCGAGAGTGCGCAACTCCGCCGCCAGCGACTCAGCCTCGTCCTTTTGAGCACTCGCCTGCGCAAGATTGACGGCGCGCGCGAGGCTCTTCAACTCGGCGAGCGCGAGAGGGGTATTGAAGTCGTCGTCCATGGCCGCCGTAAAGGCGCGCGTGTGCTCGCCCGCACGCACCTGCGTACCCGCAGGCCGCCCGCGTAAAGCGGTATAGATGCCGGTGAGCGCGGCGTCCGCCTGCTCGAGTTGCTCGAGAGAATAATTGATCGGCCCGCGATAGTGGCTTGAGAGAACGAAATAGCGAATCACTTCCGGATCGCGCACCACCTGCAAGACATCGCGGACCGTGAAGAAATTGCCGAGCGACTTCGACATCTTCTCCTCGTCGATGGTGAGAAAGCCGTTGTGCATCCAAAGCTGCGCAAAGGTATCGCCGCTCGCCGCACAGCTCTGCGCAATCTCGTTCTCGTGATGCGGAAATTTGAGGTCGAGGCCGCCGCCATGAATGTCGAAGCGCGTGCCGAGAAATTCCTCCGCCATGACCGAGCATTCGATATGCCAGCCCGGGCGCCCGAGCCCCCAGGGTGACGGCCATGCGGGCTCGCCCGGCTTTGAATGCTTCCACAGTACGAAGTCGAGCGGATCGCGCTTTGCCTCATCAATTTCGACGCGCGCACCGGCGCGCAGGTCGGCGAGGCGCCGTCCGGAGAGCTGCCCATAGGCGGCAAAACCCGCGACGCCATACATCACGTCGCCGTTAGCGGCGACATAGGCATAGCCCTTGGCGATGAGGTCCGCCGTAAGATCAATCATGCCTTGCACATAGTCGGTGGCGCGCGGCTCGTGATCGGGCCGCAGGATCCCAAGGGCGTCGTAGTCACGGTGCATCTCGGCGATGAAGTGCTCGGTGAAGTCCTTGATAGGCTGATTCAGTTCCGCCGCGCGCCGGATGATCTTGTCGTCAATATCGGTGATGTTGCGCACGAAGTTGACTTCGTAGCCGCAGTGCACGAGATAGCGGCGCACCACGTCAAAGACGATCTTCGAGCGCGCGTGGCCCATGTGCGCAAGATCGTAGACGGTGTCGCCGCAGACATAGATGCCGATGCGGCCGGGATCAAGCGGGCGCAGCTCCTCTTTGGCGCCGCCCATGGAATTGTGTATGCGGATCATGCGCCGGAGCCGGCAAAGCGTGCGAGGCGCTCGCGCGCCTTACCTGCGGGCATGGCCTTCAACAGCGGCGCCAGCTCCGGACCGTGCGACCGCCCGGTGAGTGCCAGACGCAGCGGCTTGTAGAGCGCCATCCCGGTCTTTCCGGTTGCGGCACGCACTGCGGCAAGTATCGGCGGCAGCTCCGCACGATCCTCGGCCGCCTGCGCGGCGGCAGAGAAATAGCCGCTGCCGGCACTGCGGATGACCTCATCATCCGCAGCCGCAAGGTCGAGCGGGCCGCCGAAGATGATGTCTATCCATGCTTTTGCGTCCTCGGGCAGCACAATATTGGGCCGCACGGCATCGATGAAAGCTCTGGCCGCGGCTTCATCGAGAGTCGCCGGCAGCACGGGAGCGAGCCAGCGGCGCAGCTCCTCGACATCCATCCGATGCACCGCATCCTTCTGCCATACGAGGAGCTGCTGCTCATCGAACCGCGCCGGCGCGCGCCCCAGGTGCGTAGGATCAAAAGCCTGCGCCATCTCTTCCAAGGTGAGAAAGCCGTGCTCGGAGCTTGCATGCCCAAGCCTGAAGAGATGATTGATGATGGCCGCGGCAGTGAAGCCGCGCTCGCGGAACTCGCGCACGCTCGTCGCACCGTGACGTTTGGAGAGCGGTGCGCCGTCGGCGCCGACGAGGAGCGACACGTGTCCGTAGGCGGGCGCCGCGAGCCCGAGCGCCGCGAGGATCATGAGCTGGCGCGGCGTATTGGCGAGGTGATCCTCGCCGCGCAGCACATGCGTGACGCCCATGCGCGCATCATCCACGGCATTGCAGAAGAAGAACGCGGCCGTCCCGTCCGCGCGCCGCACGACAAAGTCGCCGATGTCGTCGCTCAAGAAGCTCTGCGCGCCGTGCACGAAATCCACGAATTCGATGCGCTCTCGGGCAGGCACGCGAAAACGCAGCGTCGGAATGAGCCCGCGCTCGCGCCGCACGGCGCGCGCGGCGGCATCAAGTTCGCGGCAGGTGCCCGCGTAGCGCGGCGGCTTGCCGGCGGCGAGCTGCGTGCGCCGCGAGACTTCAAGCTCAAGCGCCGAGCAATAGCAGGGATAGACGATGGCGCGCCGTTCCAGCAACTCGAAGTCAGCCGCGTAGATCGCGCCGCGCTCGGACTGGCGGTACGGGCCGAGCGCGTCCTCGCGGTCGGGTCCCGCATTCCACTCAAGTCCGAGCCAGTGCAGGTCAGCGATGAGTCGGCGCGTATGCGCATCGGAGCTGCGCTGCGCATCGGTATCCTCGATCCGCAGCAGGAACCGACCGCCCGCGCGGCGCGCCAGGAGCTCGTTAAAGAGCGCCGTGCGGGCATTGCCCAGGTGCAAGTCCCCCGTCGGACTTGGCGCAAAGCGTGTGACAATTTCTGGAGAAATCATAAGGTCGGCGGCATGGCTGGCGCACATGGTAAGGGAAGCCACGCACCCCCAAAAGCTTGTCGCGGCTTGCTGTAGAATTCGCGCATGAAAAATCACCCTTGGCGCATGCTTGCGGCGGCGCTGCTCGTTCTAAACCTTGTGCCGGCCCTCGCCGCGAATGCGCCGCGGGTACGCGTGACGACCAGCATGGGTCAGTTCGTCATCGAGCTCAATCCGGAACGCGCGCCGCTTACGGTCGCGAACTTCCTGCGCTATGTACGCGAGGGCCAGTACACCGATACGCTCTTTCACCGTGTGGTCGGCAATTTCGTCATTCAAGGCGGCGGCCATGCCGCAAGCGATATGCACCTAAAGGTCAGCCACGATCCCATCTTTAACGAATCCGGCAACGGCCTGCAGAACAAGCGCGGCGCGGTGGGACTCGCCCGCAGCGACGCCCCGCACTCGGGCAATGCGCAGTTCTATGTGGATATCGCCGACAACCCGGACCTTGACCCGGTGGCGACCCGGTGGGGCTATGCCGTGTTCGGGCGCGTCGTCGAGGGCATGGACGTGGTCGATCGCATCGGTGCGGTGGCGACCGGCGCCGTGGGCCCCTTCAAGTCCGATGCGCCGATCAAGCCGATCATCATCCAGAAGGTCGAAGAGATCCAGGCGAGCGCAGCGGCAAGCGCGCCCAGTGCGCCGCCCGCCGCACCTTCATCCGGGCCGGCAACTCCCGCACCGGCAGCGCCAACTCCGCCATCGCAGTAGCGCCATGGCGCGACTTTTCGTCTCGGATGTGCACTTGGACGGCGGTGCTCCCGAGGCGATCGAGCAGTTTCTGGACTTCCTCAAAGTCCATGCCCTGCACGCCGAGGCGCTCTACATCCTGGGCGATCTCTTCGAGACCTGGGTGGGTGATGACGATGCGGATCCCGCCAAGGCGCGCGTTTGCTCAAGTCTGCGCGAGCTCACAGCCTGCGGAGTCGCCGTATTCATCATTCACGGCAACCGCGATTTCCTCCTCGGCCGCTCTTTTTGCAAGCGCACCGGCTGCGAGCTCTTGAGCGATCCCATCATCGTTGAACTCGACGGCGAGAGCGTGCTCGTGACGCATGGCGATGCGCTGTGCACCGACGATCGCGCCTATCAGGCGTTGCGCGCGAGCGTGCGCACGCGCGCTTGGCAGCGCCGCTTCCTCGCCCTGCCGATTGAAGCGCGCGCGCGCCTGGCGAACCAGGCGCGCGCCGGAAGCCAGGCGCACACCGCGCGCGTCGTCCCGCAGATCATGGATGTCAATGCGCATGCGGTTGCGACGAGCTTTCGCGCGCTCGCCGTGCGACGCATGATCCATGGGCACACGCACCGACCCGCCTTCCACGACGACCTGATCGACGGCGAGCGCGTACAGCGCATCGTGCTCGGCGCGTGGTACGAGCAGGGCAGCTACCTGTGGTATGAGCGTGGGCGCTACGAGCTGCGGGAATTACGCCGGTAACTGCTCGGCCATTGTCGTGAGCGCGACGGCCGCCGCCGCCGCGTCACTCAAGCGATCCTGCGGTTGCTTCGCGAGCAGGCTGTCGATGAGCGGCTGCAGCGGCGCATAGGCTTCCGGCACGCGCGGGATCGGCGAGTGGCGGTGTTTATAGATGATGGCCATTGGGTTTTCGTCGGCGAACGGCTTCGCCCGTGCGAGCATCTCAAAGAGGATGACGCCCAGACTGTAGAGATCGCTGCGCGCATCGATGGGCTCGCCATGCCCCTGCTCGGGACTCATGTAGTGGGGAGTCCCGAAGATGAAGCCGCGATCCGTGATCTCGATGTCGACCGCACCGTGCTTGGCAAGCCCGAAATCGATGAGGGCGAGAGTACCGTCGTCGCGCAGCATGATGTTCCCCGGCTTCAGATCGCGGTGCAGGATGCCGGCGGCGTGAATGGCCTGCAATGCTTCGGCGATGGCCGCGGCCACGCGCAGTGCCTCACGCGGCGCAATCCCCGCTTTCATGCGCGTGCGCAGATCTCCGGCGCGGAAATATTCCATGACGAGATAGGCGTGCTCGTCGCTCACGCCAAGATCATACAGGCGCACGATGCTCGGATGGGTAATGCGGCGCACGATCTCGTACTCCTGCAGGAACCGCCGGAAGGATTGATCGAGGTCGTTTTCTTTTTGCTGATCGCGCGCCACCTTCAGCACGACGAGGGCGCCCGCCTGCTCGCTCTCGGCCAAATAGAGGTCAGCGACGCGGCCGGCGGCGAGCTGGCGGATGCGGCGATAGCCGGGCACGAAGGCGCCGCTGAAGCGCTGCGCCTCCTGGGCATCGGCGGCGGTGCGCCAGTTGGCTCTCGCGATGCTCTGCTTTTCCGCGGCTGCGCCGAGGACTGCGATGAGCTTCCGATGCTCGACGTTGGCGCGATTGAGCACCCACTCGGCGCCCAGATGCCGCGCCTTGTGCGCCGCGGTCTTGCTGGAGTCGCTGCTCAAGAAAATGAGCGGCGCAAATCCCTTCCGCCCCGCCACATCGCTCAGCCATTCAAGTCCGCAGCCATCGGTCCCGCTGCCCGCGACCAGCACCGCATCAAAACCCTGCGCGAGAAATTCGGGCGAGACGGCGCCGTGCGTGCGCGGACTGTGCACCTCGACGCGTGCATCCGGCCAGCGGCAACTGGCATGGTGCAGGATGAGCGCACTGAAGCGCGCATCCTCATCGATCAGCAGGAGGCGCATTTGAGACCGATCACGAGGTCCCCGACATTCGTGCCAGTGGGGCCGGTGTGGATGAGATCGCCGGCGCGCGCCAGGGCCGTCCCCGAGTCGGCGCGCTGCAGACACAGTTCAACGTCGATCTCGGCCAGAGCGATGCGCGCGCAGGTCTCGCCATCCACGAGAGCCCCGGCGTCGAGGCTGACGCCGTCGGTGCCGTCAGTCCCGGCCGCGAGCAGCAACAGGTCACGACGTCCGGCGATGCCACGCGCCGCCGCGAGCGCCAGATGCTGGTTGCGGCCGCCGTGGCCGGGATGCTCGGGCAGGCGCACCACCGACTCGCCGCCCCAAATATGAATCCCTTCGGGGTAGAGATCGAGTTCGTGCGTGAAGCGCACGGCAAGGCGGCGCGCGTCACCGTCAAAGCGCTCGGCTCCAAGGTGCACGGGCAGGCCTCGTCCCTGCGCAAGTTCCCCCGCTGCCGCAACCGCGTGGTCGATGGATGCGACCACGGTACGCTCGACGTGATCGGCGCCGCTGTCGGCGGGCCCGAGCAAACCCGAGCCGATGACGGCGGGGTCATCCCCGGGCACATCGGAAATGAATAGCGCACGCGCACGGCGTCCCGCAAGCTGCGCGGTGAGCTTGCCGCCCTTGATGCGCGACAGGCGCGTGCGGTCTGCATTCAACTCCGCGATCGCGATGCCGGAGGCGATGCCGGCATCGTTCGCGCGCTTGAGCTCGGCAAGCGTCACGCCCGCAGCAAGTACCTCGACGAGACTTGAAGCGCCGCCGGAGATCAGAAACAAGGGCGCGACATCGGCGGGCAATTCCTGCGTCCAGCGCAAGAGGCGCTCACCGGCGGCGATCGAGCGTGCATCAGGCAGCGGGTGAGCGCTTTCGTAAATCTCGACGCCCGGCAGGGCGCGCGCCTCAGGCGGCACATGACCGTCTTTGGTGATGAGCAGCAGGCGCTCCTGGACTGACCCGAGCGCATCATGGGCCCCCAGGGCCATGGCCGAAGCCGCCTTGCCGATGGCTGCAGTCCAAACGCGCAGCGGGCGCCATCCGGCGGCAGCGCGCAGCGCGGCGGCCGTGCAATGGCGGCCTTCGACCCGCGCAAGCCCAGCCTGAAAGAGTTCAAGCAGGAGCTGCCGGCGGTAATCGGTCAAGGTCACGGCGGCGCGCGCGCCTAGGGGAGCAAAAGTCAGCGACTGACGATCTTGAACGGCCCGCGCTCGTCACGCCGTTGCGACTTCGCCTCGTCCGAGCGCTCGAGCTTCAATTTCTCGAGATACTCAGGAGTCACGTCCCCGGTGACGTACTCTCCGGAGAAGCACGAGGTGTCGAATTCTTCGATGCGCGCATCGTCGTGGCGGCACGCGGCGACAAGATCCTCGAGATCCTGGTAGATGAGCCAGTCTGCGCCAATGACGCTTGCGACTTCCTCCACCGTGCGCTCACTCGCCACAAGTTCGCTCGCCGCCGGCATGTCGATGCCGTAAACATTGGGGAAGCGCACCGGGGGCGCCGCAGAGGCGAAATACACTTTCTTCGCGCCCGCTTCGCGCGCCAGATCAATAATCTGCGCCGAAGTCGTGCCGCGCACGATCGAATCATCGACCAGCAGCACGTTCTTGCCACGAAATTCCAAGTCGATCGCATTCAGCTTGCGCCGTACGGAAGTTTCGCGCTGCTGCTGGCCGGGCATGATGAAGGTGCGGCCGATGTAGCGGTTCTTGATGAAGCCCTCGCGATACTTAAGTCCGAGCTTCAAGGCGACCTGCATCGCGCTCGTGCGGCTCGTATCGGGAATCGGAATCACGACGTCGATATCGTGGTGCGGATAGACGCGCAGGATCTTCTCGGCGAGCTTGTCGCCCATGCGCATGCGCGCGCGATACACGGAAATCTTGTCGATGATGGAGTCGGGGCGGGCGAAGTACACGTACTCAAAGATGCACGGCGTATGCCGCAAGTGATTGCCGAACTGCTGGGCGTGCAGCCTACCCTGCTCATCGATGAAGACCGCCTCCCCCGGACCTATGTCGCGCTCGAATTTGAATCCGAGCGCCGCCAGCGCCACGCTCTCCGAGGCGAGCATCCACTCCGGGCCGCGCGGCGTATCATGGCGCCCGAGCACGAGCGGGCGGATGCCGTGCGGGTCGCGAAAGCCGAGGAGCCCATGACCGATCACCATGGCCACCACCGCGAAGCCGCCGCGGCAGCGCCGATACACGGCGTTCAGCGCCGAAAAAATGTCCGCCGGTGTGACGCGCGGCGTGCCCACGCGCTGCAGCTCCGAGGCGAAGACATTGAGCAGCACTTCCGAATCCGAGGAGGTATTGAGATGCCGCCGGTCCTCATGGATGAGGATGGCGGCCAGTTCCGAGGCATTCGTCAGGTTGCCGTTGTGCGCGAGACAAATGCCGTAGGGCGCATTGACATAGAAGGGCTGCGCTTCGGAGGCGCGATCGCAGCCAGCGGTCGGGTAGCGGACGTGGCCGATGCCGATGTTGCCCTTCAGCTCCACCATGTGGTGCTGCTGAAAGACATCGCGCACAAGCCCGCTGCCCTTTCTCGAGTACAGCTCGCCTTCGCTCGAGGTCACGATGCCGGCGGCGTCCTGCCCACGGTGCTGCAGCACGGTCAGCGCGTCATAGAGGCGCTGGTTGACCGCGCTGTTTCCCACCATGCCGACAATTCCGCACATACTCGCCCGCCTCTTCGCTGCGTTGAGCTTTTCGGCTGCGTCAGACTTGCGTCACGCGATGATGCTCGTCGCCGACGAAGGTGCGCAGGCCGTTGGCGACCCGTTCCGCGTACGGAATCAAGAGCGATCCGCGCCACCACGGCTCACCATCGAGATGCAACTCCTGACAGATGAGGGCGAAGACGCCGAAGACAATGGCGCCGTGCACGAGGCCGACCGCGAAGCCGAGAAAGCGATCGGTGACGCTGAATAGGGAAAGCCGCACGAAATGCCCGATCAGCACCCCGGCGACGGAGCCGATGAAGAGCACGAAGATGAGCAAGATCGCGCGTGCCGCCCACGGACGCACCGGCTCGCCGGCCAGGAGTCCGCCCAGGTGCGGCGCGAGCCAGCTTGCGAAATGCCACGCAATGAAGAGCGCCAGGACCCAGGTGACGACCGCCACGAGCTCGCGCAGGAAGCCGCGCATAAGTCCAATGATCGCGATGACAAGGAGGATTGCGACTACCCAATAATCGGCAGACTTCATCATGGCCTGGCTCGGATCTCGCTGACTGCGTGCGCGGCGCGCATTGTACAAGAGCGACCGCCGCCCTGCTCATGACCTGAGCCAGGATTCGTCAAATGGCTGGGCCCGTGATGCGCGTCACGGATGTTGGGTAAGCGTGCCGGGATGGCCCGCCGTGCGAAGTTTGGCGGCGAGCGCCGCGGCGGAGGCGTGATCTTCCGCCGGGCCGACCCGCACGCGATAAAGTATTCGCCCACCGCTGCCGCTCTCCGTCGAAAACGCCGCATATCCCTTGGCCTTGAGCTCGCCAACGAGCCGCTCGGCATTGGCGCGGCTGGCGAAGCTGCCCAGCTGAACCGTCCATCCGGTGCCGCTCGGCTGCGGCGCCGGTTTACCCTGGGCAGAGTTCGCAATGACTGTGGGCTTGGCAGGTTCCCGCATGGGCGGCGCGGGGGCCGGCGCTGCGACGCTGCGCACCGCAGGCGGTGATGTCGCGACGACGGGCGGTGGCGCCATGACGACGGGCGGCGCTGGCGCTGCGACGGGTGGCGCCGTTGCGCGGGACTGCGCTATCGCGCCGGGCTGTGACGTTACCGCTGGCGCCGCTGATGCGGCACTTGTCGCCGGTGCCGTCGCAGCGTCGCTCGAGAGCGCGTGCCGACCGTGGGCCTCATCGCCCAACTCCACCGTATACGAACGCAGCGGGGGCTCGTCCGAGTGCTGGGTCGCGACTGCAGCGACTGGATATCCGGGTCCGGATAGGAGCTCCGGAATGACGAGCACCAGGAGCACCACCAGAATGACTGCACCCGTGAGTCTGTCTTTAGCCTGAACGTCCACGATGGGATCCATCCACGAGAATCAAGCGCTATCGACCCTGATGCGGCGGCCCAAAGCGCTACTCGCCCGAAAAGAAATTCAGTATAGCCGAAGCCATTCTAGCGCCGTCCCGACTACGGGAAAGGAACCGAACACCAGCACGCGATCGCCGCCCCGCGCCTGCGTTCGCGCCAACATGCAGCCCTCGGCCACGCTATTTGCAAGCTCGACATTCGCAACGCCAATCGATGCCAACCGGCTTGCAAGCTCGGAAGCTTGAGAGCCGCGGGCGCCACCCAGCGTGCACAGGATCCAACAATCAATTTGGGCAGAGAGCGCGCGGCCAATAGCCGCCACATCTTTGTCGCGCAGAATGCTGGCCACTGCGATTGTGCGCCCGGCAACTGGGCGCTCTTGCAGATGGCGCGCGAGCACCAGCGCCGCAGGCTCGTTGTGCGCCACATCGAGGATCCATTCCACGGGGCCGGCGAGAATTTGAAAGCGCCCGGCGAGGCGCACCTGCGAAAGTGCGCTTGCGATCCTCTCTCGATCAAGCCGCTGTGGCAGAACGAGCGCTTCAAGCGCGGCGATGGCTGTCGCGGCGTTGCGGTATTGAATGGCGCCCGGCAGCGCCGAGGGCGGCAGATTCGCGTACTGCGCGACCCCCTGGTAACTCCAGCGCTCGCCATCTCTCTGCCAGCTGAAATCCCGGCCCGCGATGAGCGCGCGCGCGCCGAGCGCTGCGATCGCGGCAAATACGGAAGCGGGCATCGCGGCAGATCCGAGCACAGCGGGCCGGCCGCTGCGAAATATGCCGGCCTTCTCGCGGCCAATGCTCTCCAGGTCATCCCCCAGATAATCGCGATGATCCATGCCGACGGATGCGAGCACCGCAACATCGGCATCGATGAGATTGGTGGCGTCGAGCCGCCCGCCCAGGCCCACTTCGAGAACCGCTGCACGAACGCCGCGCGCGGCGAAAATAAGGAGCGCAGCCAGAGTGTTGTACTCAAAGAAGGTAAGCGTGGTCGAGCCGCGCGCAGATTCGATGCGCTCAAAGGCCGTGATGAGCTCCGAATCGCAAGCCTCGGCGCCGTCGATGCGGATGCGCTCGTTGTAGCGCAAGAGATGCGGCGAGGTGAAGGCGCCGGTGTGCACGCCCAAAGCGCCCAACAGGGCGGTGAGATGCGCAACCGTGGATCCCTTGCCGTTGGTTCCGCCGACCGTGATCACCCGATACGGCACGGGCCTTAAGGCAAGGGCATCGGCGACCTGCCCCACGCGCGCCAGATCCATATCGATGCTCTTGGCATGCACCGATTCATGCAGCTCGAGCCATTCGGCAAGCGTGCGCATGCGCGAGCGCGCCCCGCGCGAGCGCGTCAGGCAGCAGCCGCCGGCGGCACTTGCAGCAACATGCGCAACAGCGCCGCGATGCGCTCGCGCATGTCACGGCGGTCGACGATCATGTCGAGAATGCCATGCTCGAGGAGAAACTCGCTCCTCTGAAAGCCCTCGGGCAGCGTCTCGCGCACGGTCTGCTGAATGACGCGCGGGCCTGCAAATCCAATGAGTGCGCGCGGTTCAGCAAGATTCAGGTCCCCGAGCATCGCAAGGCTTGCCGACACGCCACCGGTGGTCGGATCGGTCATGACGGAAATGAACGGCAGATGCGCCTGTGCCAGGCGCGCAAGCGCCGCGCTTGTCTTCGCCATCTGCAGGAGCGAAAACAGCGCTTCTTGCATGCGCGCGCCGCCGCTCGAGGAGAAGCACACGAGGGGCTGGCGAAACTCGATGCTGTAGTCGACCGCGCGCTTGAAGCGCTCTCCGACCACCGATCCCATCGAGCCGCCCAGAAACTGGAACTCGAAGGCGCAC
>Ga0302326_10012564_pt1 | contig 18031 bp, 18 predicted proteins | sample Palsa_T0_3_FD_202264 | JGI IMG/M metagenome (GOLD analysis project Ga0302326, IMG submission 202264) | Peat permafrost microbial communities from Stordalen Mire near Abisko, Sweden - Palsa_T0_3 | ecosystem: Environmental > Terrestrial > Soil > Palsa > Peat permafrost | place: Sweden: Abisko...
ATGATAGCGAGTGCCAGGCCGGGTGCTTTGATAAACCGCCGGAAGATCAACGCAAACTCCTGCCGCCAATGGCTCATAAGTGGCTCCGTAATATCACTGCTGAAGTGCGCCCAGCCCTGGTTCCGCCAGCCCAGACGGAAAATACGCTCGGGTCGATCTCGATGGGAACGATCAGGCACGTGTATAGCCAAACTGCGTCTTATCTAAGTTGCTGATAGATAGAGACAAACCAAAGACTAGACTAGAAGACCGATCTTTCAAAGTGCCCATTCTCGAAAAACTCGTCCATTTCCGAACGTTGAAGCTTGCCACCGCCGGGTGAGATTAAAATGGCTAGAGAAGATTGGAAAGATTAAATAAATATGACCCCATCTCTTGAAACATCGCTTACTGATACCCTGGGCAGTGCCGCCCGGGCAGCCGGACTGCATGTCCTCTCTATCGAAACTGGCACCGACTTTCATCAGAAGCCGACGGCGCGCTTTCACCTTGGCCTGACGGCCAACGCTTCCGCTGCACATTCGCTGCTGCTGGAGTTGAGCGACGCCTTCGACTTTCACCAGGTGGGTTCGAACGGCGACGAGCTTCTGCCGGCGATGACGCTGCACTTGCGCGAAGCAGCGAGCCGGCTGCGCAATCCGCGGCCAGACGCCTATGTGACTGTTGCCGGGTTGCCGATCAGCCTGGGCGAGTTTGCGTGGCCTTTCCATCGTTCGACCACGGGCGCAGATACCTACATCGTGCATGGAGTCGTGCGACTGGAAGACGGGAGCGCGCCGATTCTTCATGCGAAGATTTCGGCGAGCATGACGGTGACCTTTGCAGAGATTGTTCCCGCGCCGGAGCAGCCTTACGCGGAGACGTTCATCTACAACGCGGTCCGCAAGACGCTCGATTATGGGCAGCTGGAGTTGGTGAAGAGCGGCAATCGCCAGCCGGTTCCAGTGACGACGCGTTATTACAGCCGGTGGCAGAAGAAGTTTTTCTTTACCGATACCACGGAGTCGACGCGCACCGATTTCCTGAAGTCCAAGGTGTATTGGCTCTCCGGCGTACTCGGGGGCGACCAGCCGGTGTGGATTGCCGACCCTCGCGATGGCCAGTATTTGAACACAACGAGTGAGGAACTGCGGAGCATGGCGACGGCGCTGGAACGGGAGGGTTTCGTGAAGCTGACTGCGGACTATGCAGCTCCTACTGCCAGGCTGCTGGACCATGCGGAAGAGTTCAAGGCGAAGATGGAAGACGCCTTGCTCGCGACCAAACCCACATTCAATGAGGAGATGCGGCACGGTCATACGAATATGTAATTGTGGCTGTGTTGAATCATTCCCATCGCAGTTCAGGCGGCGATGGTCGTTCCGCAATGGGCACAAAATTTCGCGCCAAGAACGGTTGCCGCTCCGCACGACGGGCAGGTTGAGCCGCCTGCTGGAAGAGCATTGACGGTAATTGGATTTCCGGCCGCTGGCCCAAGGGACGCGGCGATATAGGCTGCTTGTTCGGCGTTAAAGCGGCGGACCCGGCCAGGCATAAAGAATGCCTCGATCAGGCCGAAGAAGCCGGGGATTCCGGTCCAGAAGAAGATCAGATAGAGGATACCGAGGCCGTTGCGGCGCAAGTAGAAATGGTGGAGACCGAAGCTGCCGAGGAAAACCGCCAGCAGGACGCCGAGTACTTCGTCCTTTTGTACTTCAGCCATTCGGTAATAGAAGGTGGCGCGTTGCTGATCGCTCCATGCGGGTGCATTCAGTTGTTCGATCACGAGAGTCTCCTCAACAAGCATGGGCCGGAATCGGCTTGCTTACAAGGGAAGGATACGCGACGGCAAGGCGCGGGGTTCCATCGAACGCAATGGTGCGGGCCGAGACGATAATGGATTTTGATCGACAGTAGATCGGGTGAGGCCGCTCTTGGAATTCTTTGCGAGCACGTTTTATGGATTCTTTTTTGGATTTGCGCTGGGCGTGGGTTGTTCGCTGGTGGTGCTGTATGCCATTTATTCGGGGGGCTATCGCAAAGCGCTCGAAGACTCGCTGCGTACGCCGCCGCCGGAGCGGTATTTGAGCGTGTTGTCTCGCGCGCGGAAGAAGCTTGCGAGCGAAGTCCAAGAATGAGAAAGGCTGAAGGTGAAGGCGGCCCGCCTCCGGAATGAATTTCCCGGAAACGAGCCGCGAGTAAGGACAATTCGAACCAAAGTGGCTACGGAATACCAGCACTGTGCAATTGGACCTCGGCAACGCCGAGCGTGAGCACCGCGCCAACGGGAAGCCCGAGAGTATTTGCGGTTGAAACGGTTAGATACACCGGAACCACCTTCCACTCGTCAGAGTATTTGAGAATCCTGTTGAGCTCGAGCGTGCCGAGACCAGCGATGCTGATTTTCGTGTTGGGCGCGACCTCGTCGGTAATCTCGGGGTGACCCGCAACGGAAAGACCGACAAAAGTGGTTCCGCCGGAGAAGTCGAAAGTGGTGCCATTGGTGGTCATACCGGTGGCAGTTCCCGTAATCGCACTCGCGCTGAGGAGACTGCTGAGGAGATTAACACCCGCGACCGTGGTCGTAGCCTGGACGGAGGTGTCAGACTTGTTGACGGTGGCGGTTCCGGAGGCGGTGACCGCACCAGTGGTTACGATTCCAGGAATGCTAGCCGAAGCAACGGAGTCCGTATCGACGGCGCCGTAAGTTCCCTGACAGGGAATCAGGACGTAAACAAGCGGTCCAGAGCTGATGGGTCCGGCGATGAGTTGCGCCGACTGGGCATACCCGCCGACGGCCGCGGGGCCGCTGACGTTCCGAATTGAGCTTTGGGCGTTGGCGATGATGATGTCGGTGCCGACGGCGAAGCCGAGCAAGTTGCTAACGGTGACGTGGACATGGATTGCATTGACAGCAAGCGTCGATTCATCCGAAGTAAGCTGGGTAACTTGCTCATTCAGTATTACGCTGCCGATTCCCGGCAGATCGATGGTGGTGTTTGGGGCCGGGGAAGCGGAAACCGGAAGACCCAGCACCTTGAGGTCAACGAATTCTGATCCTGCGCTGCTGAATTGGAAGGTTCCACCTGAGACCGAGGTTGTGCTTTCGGACTTGAGCTCATTCGCGGTAATGATACCGCCCAGCAGGTTAACTCCGAGAACATCACTGACGCCGGTGGAGGTTGTGGCGGTGCTCGAGGCGCTATCCGCGACTGCCCCAGTTGCGGCCAACGGGGCCAGGTTAGCCGATGCAGCGCTCGCAGTGTAGTCACCCACAGCCTGGGATGAACACGACGGCAATATCGCAGGGGCGATTGGCCCCAGCTTGACGGTCGAGCCGACCTTAACCTGGGCGCCATAGGACGACGCCGAGTGAACGGTGGTGGTAACAGCGTAAGCCGGCACCACGGACAGAACAAACGCTGAGACGGCGAGGGTCGCGCCTATTGACGCGACGGTGACTCGGCCCCGTTTATTACCTGCGGTTTGTTGCATTTTCGAACCTCCTGTTAACCGAGGGGATAATTCCCCTGCGGCTTGCAAGTTAGCAAGAATAGCTAAGCCGGCGTCTTGATATACATCAAGTTATTTGAGTTATTTATATAAGGTGGCTATATATTCTTAGTTTTCGACAATCTTAACCAGGCTTTTATGAGCTAGGTTTTGGCTTTTACGCTCAATGTTTCTTGGACTTAGGCCCATCTGCAAGATGAAGGCCCACAAAGGGTAAAGGGCAGCATGGACCAGCATGATTGTGTGCAATTGCTGCCCTTAAGAACTGAGACTCATAACCCGTGATGGCTTGAATTCAATGACCCGCGATGCGCAGTTCGCCGGATTCCGCCGGCACTCCTCGTGGACGCCTGCCTCTTCTTGTGCATGAGCCTACTAAGGTGCTCGGGGGTGATGGAGAGCAACTGCGCAACCTCCATTTGTTTGAGTACGGGCAGAGGATCGACGGTCCTTCGCGACGGATGCTCGGCTACACGCTCCAGCATGAAGTGATCGAGACGATCTTCCGCGCTGTTCGCCATCACCTCTACCTGGAGACTAGCCTGTGCGGCGACCTCGAAGCAGAGTCCGGCGAGAAAGTGATCCATCATGTCATGACTTTCCCTTAGATAACGGCGGAATTCGTGAACAGGCAACCGTGCGACCATACATCCGGTCACGGCTCGCACAGCGTAGACACTGGGGTCGTTGAGCAGCGCCGAAGTGGCACCCGCGTACCAACCCTCGGACCGGAGTCCGATAGTGGTCTCTCGCCCACATACGCTAAGGTGAGTTAATTTCACCAGTCCCTTTTCGATAAGGTAGATAGAGTGCGAGTTGGCACCTTGCTCTACGAGCAGAGTGCCAGGGGGCGCGAATCGGGCGGCGGGAAGGTTGTCAACGAATCCGGTTCCGCCGGCGAGCACTGGGGTGAAGGCGGGAATATGCGGAAGATCGGCTGGATGGATGGCAGTAATCGATTGCTTCCCCGGAAGATTAGTTGTCGTTCTTTCCATGAATTGCCTCCCGACAGCTTGGTTATCCCCGGAGTGGTTTTCTCAATTCCCAGGCTCAAGTGGCCCGGTGTAATTGTTGGTCGTACGTAAAAGGTACGGGATTGGATTTATGACAAGGAAGATAATTTGGGCGTAGAGAAGATTGCCTAGTTACTAAAGGAACTAGCTTATTACCAGTAACCTTTATCAATGGCTATCGAGTAAATAGGCAAGAGTTCAGTAGGGCAAGGCCTACGCAACTCATAGTGCGAGACTTAGATAGTTGCTGCCTTATTGCGGAAGTACAGTTGGTGTAATGTACGGCAGATCGGCGATGTAGGCTTTTTCTTGAGGAATTAGCCAGCGTGGCCGGAGTGCCTTACCTTACAGTAAACTGTACTTCTGCTCTAGATGTGGTGACTCGGAAATTCGTTACAGAATTTGAAGAATGTAGTTCCACGTAAACCGCTGACAACGCAGGTCCTTCGACTCGCTACGCTCGCCCAGTATGACAAACATTCTCTAGTGAATTAAAGACTCAGCACACTAGCGGTAAGCTACAAAGTCGGCGCGGCAACCGCGATCGACCCAGATGCCTTTGTTGTTGTAACCCCAGGTCTGGCCTTGAATGCATGGCGAACCGCTACGTTGATTCACCAGGCGCACTCCACGACCAGTCCATGTCTGGCAGAAGTTGTACCTGTTGTTGTTGGAAGAGCAGGTAATAGTTCCACCGGAAGGAGGGGGTGGAGGCGGGCGATATCCGTTGCCGGGATAGCCGGGGCCGCCGCCACCGCCGAGGACGAAGTCGGCCCGGCAGCCGCGGTCGACCCAGGTACCGGCGCGATCGTATCCCCAGGTCTGGCCCTGAATGCATGGCGAACCGCTGCGCTGATTGACCATGCGCACTCCGTTTCTTGTATCCACATTGCAATAGTGACGGCGGCCATCGTCGGAGGCGCAGGTAAAATTTCGCCCGTTCTGGTAGGTCATGCCGCTCTGGGCCGCAGCGCGGTGGGTACCAAGAGCGATCAGAATTGCCGCATAAAGAATGTATTTGAAAGCCCGCATGCAGTCCCCCGGAGTACGTTCGAAGATTAGCTTAGAACATTTTCGCAATTACTGTGAACTTTCCAGCGAGAGCCATGTTGGCCTTTTCTTAAGGAGGATAAGGACGACGCCAGAAGCCGCGTGGCGATCAACGACAGAGAGCTATTGGGCCGATGGCGAGCTTCGCCAAATTCCTCGGAACTATTGATGCGCCGGAGCAGGCGCGTTGGTGGCCTGGTTGGAGGCGGGGGCGTCGGGTAGCGAGTAGATGACTTCGCCGGGCTGGGTGTAGTGGAGGATCTCCCGGGCCTTTTGTTCGATGGCGTGGGGATCGCTCTTGAGGCGCTCGACGTGATTTTGCAGGGTTCCATTCTCCCATTTGAGCTGGTCAATCTTTGCCGCCAGCTGGCGGTCTTCCACGCGCTTTTGCTTGTAGACTGTAATGCCGTTTTCGCCGGCAACGGCGAAATAGCCAAGTATGGCGGCGAGGGCCATGGCGAAGCCGGTGGCCAAGCGGCGGCGATTCCGGTACATGGTAGCGATCATCGCTTGAACCGGAGACGGGTTAGTGGCGTTCTTGGACATCCCTTTTCCCTTCTCGCTACTGCAATACCCAGTCTTTGGCAGCTGTGCTCAGTGCGTCGGCATCGTTCTGAGAACGGGCTTCGGAATATACGCGCACAACAGGTTCGGTTCCAGATAAACGGTAGCAGACCCAGGAGCCGTCTTCGAAGATGAGCTTGAGGCCGTCGGTCCGGACGATCTGATTGACTTTGCGGCCTTTCAGCTCGGTCGGATCGGCTTTGATCTTCTCTATGAAATTTGCTTTGACCTCGGGGGTCAAGTGAAAGTTCTCGCGATTTGGGTAGTAGGAACCTACTTTGGCAAATAATTCCTTCAATTGTTCGCCGAGGCTCTTGCCGCGGGTGGCGACCATTTCGGCGACGAGGAGGCCGGCGATGACTCCGTCTTTCTCGGGGACGTGGCCGCGGATGGTGAGGCCGGCGCTTTCTTCGCCGCCGATGGCAATTTCGTCCTTGATGATGAGTTCGCCGATGTACTTGAAGCCGACGGGTGTTTCGTAAAGCTGGATTTTGTAGAAATCGGCGAGCGCGTTGATGAGGTTGGTGGTGGCCACCGATTTGGCGACGCCGTTCTTCCAGCCTCGGGTCTGGACGAGATAGTCGAACAACAGGGCGATGATGTAGTTGGGCTGGATGAAAGTGCCGTCGGCGTCAACGATGCCGAAGCGGTCGGCGTCGCCGTCGGTGGCGATACCGAGATGGGCTCCGGTTTCTTTGATCTTCTCTTTGCAGTCGTGAAGTAGGTGGTCGTCGGGTTCGGGGGCGTGGCCGCCGAAAAGGACGTCGCGATAATCGTGGACGGTGGAGACGTCGATGCCGTGGTCGCGGAGGATGTCGCTGCTGTAGCCGCGAGCGGCTCCCCAGAAGGGATCGAAGACGATCTTCAGGTTGGCTTTCTTGATGGCGGGGAAGTCGACGAGTTCGCCGAGGCGCTTGAGGTAGGTGGGCTTGACGTCGATTTCGTCGAATTTCTGCGTTGTTGCCTTGGGATGGAGATCGGCATCCGGGGGCAGGGCAGCGATGGCGGCTTCGATCTGCTTTGTCGTCTCGGGGAGTGCGGGCGCGCCGTCGGGGGTGGAGAACTTGATGCCGTTGTATTCGGGCGGGTTGTGGGAGGCGGTGAAGTTGATCGAGCCGGCAGCCTTGTGGGTGACGATGGCATAGGCGATGGCCGGAGTGGGGGCGGCGTCGGGAATGATGACCGGGGTCACGCCGTTGGCGACGAGGACGTTAGCGGCTTCGGCGACGAAGGCTTCGCCGAGGAAGCGGGGGTCACGGCCGACCAGAACGGTATGGGGGCCGGGTTGGCTGGCCACGTATTTGGCGATGCCGGTGACGGCGCGGCGGATGTTGTTGAAGGTGAATTCCTCAGCGACGATGGCGCGCCAGCCGGAGGTTCCAAACTTGATTTCGGTGGGCATTGGCTGCTCCCTTGAAGTGGAGGTGCTAGTTCGTCAGATGCACGCCGATTTGGGCTAACTCACAACGGCCAAGAGCGCGGCCTGCGAACCTCCCGGTGATCATACGCGAGTCGCGGGGTTGGTTGAAGAGCGGCCGGTGCGTTCATCATTTATTATCGAAGGTATCGCTGATCAAGCTGGCGAACTCCTGGCCCGCGAACTTTCGGCGATCGGGGATTTAGAAGTTTTTCGATGCGCGTTCTTTACGTGATATTCGTGCTGAGCGTGGGAGCGCTGGTGTGGGCCGCGGTTGCGGCAGGGCGGCATATTCGGCGGCACGAGGGCGAAACGGCTAGCACTCATGGCAAGCATTCGACGGGAGACGAGTTGGGTGATGAGAGCGTGGTTTCCCGCCGAGAGCATGAATCGAACGAGAAATAAACCGGGAACCACTTTGGAATGGAGAGCTATATGACGGAAAATATCCTTCCGCGCGTGGATGCGGCGGACATTCAGGCTGCGAGAAGCATTCCGGCCTCGATTGGAATTGTGGTGGCGGCGAGTGCGCTGGTGGCATTGTGCGCCCATGTTTCGGTGCCGCTGCTATTCACGCCGGTTCCGATGAGCCTGGCTCCGTTTGCGGTGCTGTCCCTGGGGCTACTGCTAGGACCAAGGCTGGCATTCGCGTCGCTTTGCGTATACCTGTCGGAGGGCGCGGCAGGCTTGCCGGTATTTAGCCCCCAGGGGCCAAGCGGCATTCTGCACTTGATGGGACCGACGGGCGGCTATCTGATGAGCTATCCGTTTGCGGCGGCTTTGGCGGGATATTTGTTTCGACTCAAGTTGGGAAGGCTGGCACCGGGGAGTTTTGCACAGGCTGTGGGAAGTGCCGGTGTGGCGAGCGCGGTTATTCTGGTGGCCGGCGCTTCCTGGCTGGAGTTGCTGACTCATATGGACATCCGGCTCATTCTGGCGCAGGCGGTAGTTCCCTTCCTTCCGGGAGATGTTCTGAAAGTATTTGCAGCGGCAGGGGCGGCGATTGGGATTCGGGGATGGATGCTGCGGCGGCGAGCAGAGAATTAGGTTCAAAAGATTTGTCAAGGTCAGCGGTGGGTTCAATCGAATATGCTCCCACCCGGGTCAGAGGCTGTGCGAGTGTGAAGTCCAGCGAGGTGCAACCCGATTCGTCTCCAGCGACCTCAAGGTTTTCCGATTGCAGGCCAGAACCGAGCTATACTCGCACAGCATCTAAAACGTGTTTACGTACGTTGCTGTGCAGCCAGGCAAACTCCCCTCAACCTTGGCAACACCGCGAAGAGAACAACGTAAGACAAGTAGGAGAAGAGAAGAAGTGAGCACATCCTTCAATATAGAAACGACCGGTTCTGTTGTGGTTTCAAAGCATGGCGAGACGGAAACCCACGGGAGCCGTCTTTCGCCCAGTCATACAACAGTGTCCGACCATGTCCGAGAGGTATCCATTGCTCATAGCCCGGACTCGGACGATGCGTTTATGTTCTATGGGCTGGCGACGAACAAGATTCGGGTGCCGGGATTCAAGTTTCACCACACGCTGACGGACATCGAGACGCTGAACCATAAGGCGATCGACGAGGCATTCTATGACGTGACGGCGATTTCCTTTCATGCTTATCCGTATATGCAGGACGAGTATGCCTTGATGGCCTGTGGCGGCAGCGTGGGCGAAGGCTATGGGCCAATGATTGTGGCGCGGCAGCATTACAGCCATGACGAAATCCGCAAGGTGCGGGTTGCGATCCCTGGGGTTTTGACGACTGCCTATCTGACGCTGAAGATTTTTGCGCCGGAGATTGAGACGGTCTCGTTGCCGTTCGACCGGATCATTCCTGAAGTGTTGGCGGGGAACTTCGATGCGGGGCTGATTATTCATGAGGGACAGCTGACTTATTCGCACAGCGGGCTGCACAAGATCATCGACCTGGGCCAGTGGTGGCGGGAGCAGACCGGTTTGCCGCTGCCCTTGGGCGGGAATGCGATCAAGCGTTCGCTGGGGCAGGAGACAATGGTGACGGTGACGAATGCGCTGCGGGATTCGATTCAACATTCGCTGGATAACCGCGAGGCCGCTTTGCAATATGCGATGCAGTTCGCGCGTGACTTAGACTCGGGGCTGGCGGACAAGTTTGTCGGGATGTATGTGAATGAACGGACTTTGAATTATGGGGACGATGGGAAAGAGGCGATCCGGAAGCTGCTGCAGATGGGGCATGAGCGGGGGATTATTCCGGCTGCGGCGAAGATTGAGTTTGTGGGGTAGATAGTAAGGAAATGAGAATTTTGCCCATGTATGGGTCAAAGTGGCCCTCGTAATCCAGCCAAGTTAGTATGAAACCAGAACTCTCGATAGAACTCCTCTGCTTAGAGGCACATGGTTTTGCAGAAATAGAGTCAACGTTTCCCGAGCCGTCACTCTACGGTCGCCAGACGGTAAAGCTGTCGGGACATACCTCGAGAAAAAGTTCAAAGCGCATCTCGCTCAAAAATACAGTTTTCCTGCGGGGAACTCGGCAAGCGGTATAGATTTTCCGGGGCTCGGAGTCGATATTAAAGTGACACGAGCCAGCCAGCCACAATCATCCTGCCCATTCAAGTCTGCTCGACAAAAGATTTTCGGCCTTGGCTATGGGCTAATCATTTTTGTCTACGAGAAGGCGGATGACCCTGAAACCCAGACTGCAGTCCTATTTAATCAAACACTCGATCTTCATCGAAAATAATCGGACAGCCGACTATCAGATGACTACTTCCTTGCGCAGAATCCTTGCAAACAATGGAAATCAGGATGATATCGTCGCATTTATAGAAGACAGTTCCCTGCCCATCGATTCAATCGATGCGAGGCAAATAGCAGATGAGTTAATTACCGGCGGGCCGCCGGAGCAGGGATACTTGACCATCTCAAACGCCCGTCAATGGCGACTACAGTATGGCCACGCAGTCTCGGGTGCAGGGCGCGTCGAAGGTATCAAACGCATAGGGTGATTCTGACCTGCCCCCGGAAAACTCTACCAGTGGAAGCTGGAGTTCTCTCGTAATGTAGACGGGAGGACGAGGCATGAAGAAGAGCCGGTACACGGAAGAGCAGATCATCGGGATATTGAAGCAGCACGAGGCAGGAGTGAAGACGGCGGAGCTTTGCCGGGAGCACGGGATCAGCGCGGCGACGTTCTATGGGTGGAAGTCGAAGTACGGCGGGATGGACGTGAGCGAAGCGCAGCGGCTGAAGGCGATGGAAGACGAGAACCGGCGTCTAAAGCTGCTGGTGGCGGAGCTGAGCCTTCACGGCGAGGCGCTGAAAGCGGTGATCCGAAAAAACGGCTGGAGCTTGCCGGTCTGAGAGGCGACGTGGCGTTCGTTTCCGCGCAGTTCCGGTTGAGCGAGCGCACGGCCTGCAAGCTGCTGGGCATCGAACGGTCGAGCTATCGGTATGAGCCGCGGCTGGACCGCAACGCGGAGTTGCGCGAGGCGTTGGTGAAGCTGGCCAGGCAGAAGCCGCGCTACGGCTATCGCCGGCTGCACGCGGTGTTGAGCCGTCGCGGCCACGAGGTGAACGTGAAGCGCGTCTACCGGCTGTATGTGGAAGAACGGCTGATGGTCCGGCGCAAGAAGCGCAAGCGTTTGGTGCGCGATCGCGCGGCCGAGCCGCGATCGACGGGCGCCAACCAGGAGTGGGCGATGGACTTCATCGTGGACGGCCTGGCGACCGGTCGGATGGTGCGCATCCTGAGCGTGGTGGATGTATACACGCGCGAGTGCCTGGCGCTGGAGGCCGATACCAGTCTTGGCTCATCTCGTGTGACCCGGGTGCTCGAACGGCTGATTGAAGAGCGTGGCCGTCCGGAGAACGTGCGCTCGGACAACGGGCCGGAGTTCACCTCGCGTCGCATGTTGGCCTGGTCGGAGGACTGGAAGGTCGGACTGGTGCACATCCAGCCCGGCCGACCGATGCAGAACGGCCACGTCGAAAGCTTCCACGGACGGCTGAGGGACGAGTGCCTCAACGCCAGCTGGTTCCGGACCTTGAACGATGTGCGCAACACCCTGGCGAACTGGCGGCAGGAGTATAACTGGGAACGCCCGCACAGTTCGCTGGGCTATCAAACGCCGGAGCAGTTCCGGCAAAATGCAGGCTATGCAAATGTGGGAGGCGAAGAACGCCTCCCACATTTACACAGCCACGACGGCGGCTACGGGATATTTCCAAAGCCAAACCTAAACCGAGAATCTCCAGTTATGACTGGTTGAGAAAAACGGGGCAGGTCAATTCCTTGACCACAAGAACATCCTCTGGGGCGAAGGCGGAGTTCGGCGATTTCCAAACGCCGTCGACTTTGGCAAAAGAATGCTGTGAATTGCTTCATAGGAGAGGGATTGAAGCTGCGGCATTAATAGAGCCGACGTGTGGGACAGGAAGCTTTTTCTTGTCAGCCATCGATTGGTTCCCGAGCGCGAAGTGGGGGGTGGGACTTGAGATCAATCCTATTTATGTTGAGCCCGCGCGCGCCAAGATTGAGGATAGTGAAAATTTTAAAGTGCTGTGTCGAAGTTTTTTTGACTTCGACTGGAGACAATTGCTAGGCGCTTTACCCGACCCGCTCCTCGTTATCGGCAATCCCCCCTGGGTCACCAACTCGGCACTGGGAGATTTGAAGAGCAGTAATCTACCAGTGAAAAATAATTTTGATGAGATGCGCGGGCTTGATGCCCTAACTGGCAAGAGCAACTTTGATATTTCGGAATGGATGTTGATCTCAATCTGCGACTGGCTCCACAACAGGAACGGTACTCTCGCTATGCTTTGCAAAGCGGCGGTCGCCCGTAAGATTTTTCAACGGGTGTCGAAAGCTCAACAAGGGATCAAAAGTTTCAGCCTTTACTTCGTAGATGCCCCGAAGCACTTTGGCGCGGCCGTGGAAGCCTGTTTCCTGATAATCGAATTTGAGCCGGGGAAAATCTGTAAGAGAGCGGCTGCCTATGAATCCATGGCCGCGGTAAGACCAGCAAGGACATTCGCCTATGAAAATGACCTGCTTGTGGGGGATGCCGAAGCCTACGAATTAGTAAAGCATCTCAGTGGGCCATGCGCTTACCAGTGGCGATCCGGAGTGAAGCATGACTGCGCTGCGGTGATGGAGGTTTACGCAGAGGATGGCAGATATCGCAATGGGCTTGGCGAAACCTTCGATCTCGAAGAGACATTCCTGTACCCGATATTGAAGAGCTCCGAAGTCGCGTCGGGATTATGTGCTTCCTCTCGAAAAGTCATAATTACGCAACGAACTGTCGGGGAACCGACCGAGAGAATCCGCACACTGGCACCCAGAACCTGGGAGTATCTCGCTGCGCACACGCTCCTCCTGGACGCTCGCCGAAGCCGAATCTACAATGACAAACCGAGCTACTCTATTTTTGGCATTGGCAGCTATTCCTTTTCGCCTTGGAAGGTCGCTATCTCCGGCCTCTACAAGAAGCTGGCCTTTTCGCTTGTCGCGCCCAGTCAAGGAAGACCCATCATGCTGGACGACACGGTATATTTCTTGTCCTTTCAAAGCAGAGTCGAGGCGGAGTCCGTGTTGCATCTGCTCAATTCCGATCTTGCCAAGGACTTTTTCAATACTCAGATTTTTTGGGACGCAAAGCGCCCGATCACATCGGACATTCTGGGTCGATTGAATATCGATCGCCTCGCCACCGAGCTTGGCACGGTGATTGAGCGTCCTGCCGACGTTAGGGTTGAAACCCCGGTTGAGATCCTGCTGCCGTTATTCGCCTAGGGAGTAGCCGTACATCTGCCTGGGAGCTAGCCGACAGATTACGGCCGACAGTCTAATTCGGCTTGGGCAACTGAAGCATCATACCGCTGCTTCCGTTGGTTTCGACGGTGGGGAGTTGGCCGTTCCACTTGTCTACCAGGGCGCGTTGGTTTTCGAGGCGGCGGAGTTCGAGCAGTTGGGGCGTAATGGAGGTTTGGCGGATGCGGTTCGCTTCGGCTTCGCCTTGGGCCCTGGTAACAGCGGACTTGGCTTCGCCGTCGGCCTGGGCGATTTGCTTGGCCGCCTGGGCCTGGGTTTCGGCGAGTTCGTTGCGGGCCTGTTCGGCGTGCTGGATTGCCTGGGCCTTGGCGGTGATGGCCTGGGCGATCACGTCGGGGACGCGCGGAGCGCCGATGAAGCCGAACTGCTGGATTCCGACGCCAACTCCGGCAAGTTTCTCCTGAATCAGCGCCTCGGTCTTGTGCAGGAAGTCTGCCTTTTCTTCGCCGTAAATCTGCTCGATGGTGTAAGTGGAAGCTACTTCATTGAGCGAATTGCGGACGATGTCGCGGAGGATGCCGTGGGTGAACGACTCGAGGTCGTTGACGCGGTATTTCAGGTAGAAATCAGGCACCTTTTGCGGGTCGATGGCGTAGGAGAGCGAGACATCGGCGAAAACCTCCATGCCTTCCTTGGAGTTGAAACTCATCTCCTCATTGATCGCGTGGCCTTCGTTGAGATCGCGGGTCCACTTCACGGTCTGGACGTAGGTTGGGAACTCGATGATCTGGCTGCGGAGTGGGCTGTAGAAGACCCACCCGGTACGGATGGGAATCTCCGATGGGCCGCGTTGGCTGCCGGAGAGGAGGATTTCAACGCCGGTATAGCCTGCGCCGATGCGGGTGATGGCGGCGACGTAGTTGAAGAAGATGAAGAGCGCGATTAGCACTCCGACGCCGATCGCGCCAGCTTTAACTAACTTGGCGACGGGCGGATTTCCGTATGGGCCGGTGTCCCGGTTGCGCGGCGTTTCTACTTGACCAAAGATCGTCATAACGACCTCCAAAGGCGATATAGCAGTAAGGGCAGGACAACGACCAGCAGGATGAGCACTGCCGTACCCTCAAACACGGCGCGGTCGGAGGGCAGATTCATCAGGTGGAAGGCTCCCACCATGCTTTCGTAGCCGATTGTGAGGAGGAAGATCGAGGCGAGAATTCGAATTGTGGTCTTCACTGGAGCCTGGCCGCTCTTGCTGGCCTTACCACTGACTATGAGTTTACTCTGCTTTGTCATATAGGCGAGGAAATCGGATGGATGCCGGCTCCGAAAGTGATAAGGAAGTCGTTAAAAGCGGCTCGAGCGGTTTTCGAATCACGCAACTGTCCGGTTTAGACAATGCGGACGAGGACGCAGGTGACATTATCGCGACCACCCGCGTCGTTGGCGGCGGAAATCAGGTGTTGGCAGACTTCATCAAGGTCATGCGTGTCGCTCAGCATGTCCGCGACGCGGGCGTCGGCGAGTTCGCGGGTAAGACCGTCGCTGCAGAGCAGAAACAGATCACCAGAGGCGACTTCGAATGTGCTGATTTCCGCGGTTACGGAACGCTGCGAGCCGACCGCCCTGGTGATGACGTTACGCAATGGGGAGCGGTCAGCTTCCTCGCGGGTGAGTTGGCCGAGCTTGACCTGTTCGTCAACCAGGGAGTGGTCGTGGGTGAGTTGTTCGAGAACGCCGTTGCGATAGCGATAGCAGCGGCTGTCCCCGACGTGGGCGACCCAGACTTTCTTCTCCTCGGCGAGGAGGGCGACGAGAGTGGTACCCATTCCGTGGAGGCGGGAATCGTTGGAGGCCTGAGAGAAGACGAGATGATTGGCGTCAGCGACGGCTTCGCGGAGAAGGGCGGTAACGCCCATGTCATACGCGGCCCCGTGGCCTGGGACGCCGGCGTCGGTGTCGCGTTTCGCCGATGGCAGATCCTGGGTAGATTTAGACTCCGAGGCGGTTGTTTTTGGCTTGGACGGCTCCGTCCTGCGGCGGCAGAGGTTGCGAAGCATGGTGTCGACAGCGACGCGGCTGGCAACTTCGCCAGCGGCGGCCCCACCCATACCATCGCAGACGACAAACAGACCTTCTTCGGCGCAGATACCAAAGGCATCTTCATTGGCCGTACGAACCCGACCGCGATGCGAGGCGGCGGCAGCTTGGTAACCGTACTTACAGAGTTGAGGCATGCAGAATCAACGCCTTAAGGCATTTTCACAAATACTGTGTGATCTTCAGCGATGTTTCTGTAGGCGTTTTCCTGAACAAAACGCCCCCGAGATTACTTCTTCGCATTACACCCTTTGTGAAAACGCTTTAGACCAATAAATTGAGATCATCGGAAGGTCAACCAAAAGAGCATCAGCTCAAGCTCAAGTTCCACAATACGTTGATCGGGCAACACTATTGCAGAAGTACAGTTGGTGTAGTGTACGGCAGATTGGCTATGTAGGCTTTTCTTGAGGGAAAACCTGCTTGGCCTGATTGCTTCACCTTACAGTAACTGTACTTCTTCTCTGGAGACTGAAATTGAGTCAACAGCAGTCTGCTAAACAATACACGTCCCAGCGTCGGTTCGCATCCCCGAAATGAAGAGTAAATCAGTGGGACCCCTAAGGAGAACCAATTCGGGGCTGCGGCATTTGGTGAGACTGACATTGCCTGGAATTGTGCCTTTCGGCAAATTTACTGGCCAGAGGGGGAGCCGGGTTCCGGCGGCAGGTCATAAATTTCGATGGCGCTGTCGCGGAGGACGGCGAAGCGATGGGCGTCGGGAGATAGGGCGTAGTTCTGCCCGGCGCTAAGGATGGGGGTGGCGAACTGGGTCAACTCGAGATGGCCGGTGTCGACGTCAAGAACGTCGATACGCTGAGCCTGCAGGTCGGTGTCGTCGATCGGATCGATGGCGCTGACTGGGTGGGAGACGCGGAGCGTGCTGAAGGCGATGCGGCGGCCATTCTCAGCGGTTGCGGAAGTGGGCCAGATGTAGTGGTTATCCAGCCTATAGCTCCACAACCTTTTTCCTGCCAATGAGATGGCGTCCAGCAGATGGTCGTCGCCACGTTGCGAGCAGATCCGAACGAAGGTAACATCGGCGTTGATCGGCTCTTCGTCGGGGCGGCATGAGGATGCCACATCGGCCATGATCGCGGGGTCGCCCTGGAACGGGACATAGCGCACCATCCAGTGGTCGCCCCTGGCGGATAGATTTTCGATATAACCGTCGGAGATCAGCGGCAGGTCGCCAATGTTCAAGGTGCGAACCCGCATGAGGACACTGCGATCGGCGATGCGGACGATCGAGAGTTGGACGTCTTCGCGGGGCGGCGATGCACCGGTTAGCGCGGCATATTCGATCAGCCTCTTATGCTCTTCTTCGGTATGTTTCTCAAGATCGCTCTCGACGAGCAACAGGCGATTATCGGGGGAGAGCTTGACGAGGCGGATGGGCGAGTCGGAGTGGATGAAGGGCTGAAGCTCCAAGGATCGATCGACGACGGATAGGGAGTCTCGCTGACGCACTAGGAATCGTCCGTCGCGCAGAGCCCAGAGATAACGGCCGCGGTCATGCATGCGCCATTCGGCGGAATGGATGATATTGCCGTCGGGCAAATGCACGACGATGGCCCGGATCACCTGATCTTCGTCGTCAGGCTGGCACTCGGCGAGGCGCTTCAGGAGTCCGGGAACGCGGAAGGTGAAGAGCAGGTGGTCATCATCGATAAAATCGAGCGAAGAGGAGGACGAACGGGACATTAGATAAAAGCCGCTGAGCGGGTGGTAACCAAGCGGCTCGCTGGGAATGCGAACAACGGGCTCGGGGGCGACGGTCTTGTCATGTTTGGCCGCCGACGCGGGGAAAGCCAGCATCCCGAAAAGGACGCCGACGATCGCAGGGCGCAGCGACCAGCGCGTTTGCTGATGGATGAGACCGGAATTTTCCCGCCGACGTAGCATAGCCCACTGCTTCCATTCTCCTACAAAACGAGAAGGACGCTGCAAAATCGAGCTTGGCGCGGTCGAAAGGTGGTGACGGCGCGGATATCCGGTCAACTATCAGAGCGGGCAAAGAAACCGATGCGGTTGCGGCCGTCCTGTTTGGCGGTACACATGGCTTGGCCGGCGCGTTCGAGGAGTTCCTCTGCCGAATAGAACTGATTGGGTAACAAGAGGCTTACGCCGAAGCTGCAAGTAACATGCAGCGGGCCGTCGGGAAGTGTCATTGGCCTGCCGCAGATGGCGTCGTGGATTTTACGGAGGCGTTCGACGCCGGTGTCGGCCTCGAAACTGGGGAGGACGAGGAGGAATTCGCCGCCACTGTGGCGGCCAGCGGTGTCGTAGCTTCGGATGGCGTGTTCGAGGCGACGGCCGACTTCTTTCAAGACTTCGTCTCCGGCGGCCTGGCCGTGGTCTTCATTGATTTTCTTAAAGTGATCGATGTCGGCGAGTACCAGGCTGAGCGTACATTTGTCGCGCACTGAGCGGGCCATCTCGCGATCGAGCACTTCGCGGATCGAACTGCGGTTGGGTAGACCGGTGAGCTCGTCCCGGATCGCATGGGCGCGGATCGACTCGCGGACATCGGCGAGATCGGCTTTTTCGCGGGCCAACTCCTGGTCGCGGGCCAGCAATTGAATGCGGAGTTGCTGGCGGATGTCGAGGCTGCGACACTCCCGCAGCCAAGTGGC
>Ga0302326_10012565_pt1 | contig 18031 bp, 12 predicted proteins | sample Palsa_T0_3_FD_202264 | JGI IMG/M metagenome (GOLD analysis project Ga0302326, IMG submission 202264) | Peat permafrost microbial communities from Stordalen Mire near Abisko, Sweden - Palsa_T0_3 | ecosystem: Environmental > Terrestrial > Soil > Palsa > Peat permafrost | place: Sweden: Abisko...
TGCAGAAGCCTTCGTGTACTACTTGCCGGAAGGCTAAGGCGTTTGTGGAGAAGTGTGGGTGGGAGATTGAGTCTCGGGATTTGGGCAAGGAGCGATTGAGCGCGGCGGAGATTGAGAAACTGATTGGGGAGCGGGACTACGTTCCGTTTCTGAATCCGCGCAACGAGCTTTATCGCGCTCAGAAAATGAAATTGAAGCCGCCTTCGCGAAGCGAGGCGATTCGCTTGATGGCTAGGGAACCGAATTTGATTCGCCGGCCGGTGATTATTCATGGCGACAGGATTCTTCTGGGGTTTGATGAAGACGCGATTCGTGGACTGTAAGACCTTCCGATGAAAATTGAATCCATTGCGGTGATTGGCGCGGGAACCATAGGCCGGGGGATTGCGTATGCCGCGGCTTTGGGGGGATTTCGGACCGTGCTGGAGGATGTTTCGGCGTCGACCCTGGAGGAAGGGATGGCCTACATTCGCGCAAGCCTCGATGACGGCGTTGCGCGAGCGAAGCTGACTGCTGAGGCACGGGACTTGGCGCTGGGGTGCATCTCCACGAGTTCGGTGGTCGAAGAGGCTTGCCGACGGGGCGATTTACTGATCGAGGCGGTGCCGGAAGATATGGAGACCAAGCTGGAGATTTTTACGCTGTTCGATAAGTTTGCCAGGCCTGGGGCGATATTCGCGAGCAATACTTCGTCACTTTCGGTGACAGAGATGGCAACGATTACGTTTTGTCCCGAGCGATGCATCGGGATGCATTTCTTTAATCCGGTTCCGAAGATGAAATTGCTGGAGATCGTGCGCGCACTGGAAACTTCGGAGGAAACGCTGCGGGCGTGCGTGGAAGCCGGCGGGCGGATGGCTGAGAAAGTGGTGGTGGTCAAGGAGACATTGGATTATTACCCGGCGGATCCATGTGCTGATTGGGAACGAGGTGTCTCATGACCGACACTGGTGGCGGCGCTGGCGCTAGTGCTGGTGCGAAGCCTTCGGGCAAGGTGCCGTCTTCGGTGGCCGCGCAGATTGAGATCGTGCAAGGCGATTTGACGGAGATGGATGTGGACGCGATCGTGAATGCGGCGAACAACGATCTGCAGTTGGGCGGAGGGGTGGCTGGGGCGATCCGGCGGAAGGGCGGGCCGGCGATTCAGCAGGAGTGCAATGAGATTGGGAGTATTCCGGTTGGCGGGGCGGCGATTACTACTGGCGGGGCGCTGAAGGCGAAATTCGTGATTCATGCCGCTAGCATGCAGCTTGGCGGGGATACCACGGCGCAGGCGCTGCGGAGTTCGACGGCGCATAGCTTGCGGATTGCGGCGGAACGCGGGCTGAAGACGATTGCGTTTCCTGCGGTGGGCACGGGGATTGCTGGGTTTCCGATGAAGGAATGCGCCGAGATAATGCTGCGGGAGTGCGTGGAGCATCTGCGGCGCGGGTCGCCGGTGGAGAGGATTTCGTTTGTGTTGTTTGATGGGGATGCGGAGCGGGCGTTTGAGGCGGTTTGGAAGTCGATGGTGAGTGCAGAGTGAGTGCAGGAATTGTGATGGTGGCAGGGCGGTTTTTTGTCGAGCGGAACGCGATCGCGCTTGTTCAAAACCTCCACACTTGAAGTTGACGTTTGGGTCGCTCGTAGCCGGCTTCTAAGGTCGATACGCCCACCCTTCCCAAAACCCGGGAAGAGTGGGGCACCCGGAAAAGATAAAACCATCGAACCGTAGAACCGTAGATCAAAACACTGCACGTAATCCCGACGAGGGGCACCTACCTGCAACAACTGGAGATTCTGCTAAGCTTGATTCGTGAACCAATCTTCGATTGATGTGCTGCTTGAGAAGGTGCGTGGGGAGCTGGCGCGGTACGAGCATCCGCTTTTTGAGTTTTCCGCGGTGACCGAGAATTCTACCGCTGGAACCGGCGAGGTGGTGGCGGTGGAGATTCGGTTTCGTCCGGCGCGCGAGGATGTTCACAATTACCGGTTTCAAATGCATGCCCGGGACATCGAGCATCCGCAGTTTCCATGGACGTTTCAGCGGCAACTCTACGATTGTCTGCATGACTACATCATCGAGATGTTTACTTCCAACCCACAGAGGGAAAATTGATGCCTGCCGCGGCGCCCGGGAATCCGCTGGCGGAAATATTGTCCGCGCGGATTCTTGCGCAGGGGCCGATCACGTTTGCCGATTACATGGACGCGTGTTTGTATCACCCGGAATTCGGGTACTACACGCGGGCGGACGGTACGCCGCGCCGGGACTACTACACTAGCGTCGACGTGCACCCGATGTTCGGGGGGTTGCTGGCGCGGCAGTTGCAGGAGATGTGGGTGGCGATGGGGCGGCCCGAGCCTTTTTATTTGGTGGAGGCGGGTGCGGGGACGGGCACGCTGGCGCGCTGCATTCTGGATTTCATCGCGGCGACGTTCGGCGATTTCTATGCTGCGCTGCGGTATCGGGCGGTGGAAATTTCCGCGGCGCGACGGCGCGAACATGCGGTGGCGCTGGGGCGGCATTTGGAGCCGGGGTGGGCGGAGTCCCTGGGGGCGCTTCCGGACGCGATACCTTGCGGATGCATATTTTCTAATGAGCTGCTGGACGCGCTGCCGGTGCGGCGGGTGAGTTTTTCTGGCGGTGAACTGCGCGAGATTCATGTGGATTATGAAGGCGGGCGATTTCAGGAAGTGGAGTTGCCGCTCTCGACTTCGGTGCTGGGAAGCTATTTTACGGAGCAGGGAATTACGCTGCACGACGAGCAACAGACCGAGGCTGGTTTGGGCGTTTGCCGATGGATTCGCGACGCTGGCAAGCGGCTAGGGAAGGGATTCGTGCTGACGATCGATTATGGGCGCGAAGCTCGCGAGCTATATGACGAGCGGCATATGCGCGGGACACTGCTCGCTTATCAGCGGCATCGGGCTAGTGAGGATTATTATCGCGGGCCGGGGCTGCAGGATTTGACGGCGCACGTTAATTTTACTGCTTTGGATTTGTGGGGCGGGAGGGCTGGGCTGACGCGGTGCGGGCTGGTTTCGCAGGGGAATTTTCTGATGGCGCTGGCGCGGAAAAGCCATTTTGCGGAGTTGGAGGGCGGCGGGGAGGCGGACGCTGCGCGGAGGCGGTTGATGTTTAAGACGCTGATTTATCCGGAGGGGATGGGGGAGATGTTTCGGGTTTTCTTACAGCGGAAGGGGGTTTTGGAGACGGGGCTTACTGGGTTGGAGCCGCTGTAAGCGGTTGGCTGCGGCGCGGAAAATCAACTGCGAAGTCGAAATTCCCTGCGTGAATATTACTTTTGGGGCGCCTCGTTTCGGCTGCTAAGGTCCGAACGCCCACCTTTCTCAAAAACCGGGAAGAGTGGGGTAAACCCGACGTGTGGGGCACCCACCTTCAAAGACTTAAAGTCAAAACCCACACCCTCTGCGACGGCTTAAAGTCAAAACACACACACTCGTCAACGGCTTAAGTCAAAACATACACCGTGCTACTGGGTGGGGCGCTTTAGGGTGGGGGCGTTTGCTGGGGCGGGTTCGGTTGGCGCTGCGGGGGTGGCGGCGGGAGTGGTTTCTGGGGAGGCTCCGGCGGCGGCTGGCGCTTGGGGCTCCAGGGAGAAGGGCTTTTGCATTAGTCGGGTGACTTCGGTTTGGGCGCCGGCGGTGTCGTCGCGCAGGTTCTGGGCGCGCTGGTATTCGTTGACGGCGCGGTCGCGCTGGCCGGTGAGGTCGAAAATCTTGCCCAAGTAGATGTGGCTCCAGACTTCGATCCACTTGGGGTCGAGGTCGCCGTCGATCGCGCTGCGGAAGGCGTTTGCGGCGGCTTGATTATTTTTTTGGTAGAACATGGCCTCGCCTTCGCGGAAATGGGCGAGTGAGTTATTGGACTGAACGTCGAGCGCGCGCTGATATTCCTGAATGGCTTCGTAATACTTGCCGTCGGCGGCCAGGCCTTCGCCGCGCGCTACCGAGGCGCGAACGCGGAGCCTGGGGCTCGATTTCAAAATGTTGTTGTTGGGATCGAGGGTTACACCGTTGGCCTTGGGCCTGCCGAAGGTCTCCAGATCAAACGCGGAGGTGGTGCCGGTAACCGAAACGGTCTTGAACTCGGGATTTCCTTCGGTATCGATTTTCACTTCGACCGGCATCTGGAACGTCTCCAAGTCCTGCCTTATTTTGCCTACTACGCGGAAGCCTTTGCGCACGCGATAGACGATGTAATCGATCTTGAATTCGGGGATGCCGGTGGAATCCAGCCACTGGCTGAAAAATGAATTCAGGTTCACGCGCGGCTTGCCGGTAACCGGCGCGGGAGCTTTGGTTGCGGCCATCTGCTTAAATTCGGCGATGGTGGCGGGCTTGCCCTGGTATTTTTCGTAGAACTCGCGCAACAGGCCGTGAAATGCTTCATCGCCTATTTCGGTGCGCAGCATGTGAAATACGATCGCGCCTTTGTCGATCACCACGGAGCGATAGGCATCCGAATACGCCGGAAGACGTTGCGATTGGGAGATGGGCGAATCGCTTTCGTACATCAGTGCGCCCACCGCGAAATCTTCCAGGTCGTGATGCAGGCCGCTGTTGCCTGCATCCTGCTCGACGTACATTCCCTGGGAATATCGGGCCAGGCCGTCGGTGATCCAGACGTCGCCAGGCGACGCCGCGACTACCGAGTTGCCCCACCACTGCCCCGCAATGGACTGGGCCAAAATGCCGGTATCCGGTTTCGTGGTCCATCGGCCGGCGCTGATCAGCAGCAAGCCGGGAGCGGAAAAACTGGAAACCGATCCGGCAGGCATCTGCGCGATGGTGAGTTCCGGGTCGTGCAACGCGCCGAACTGGTCGGCAAAATAACTGGAAATGTGAACGGCCTCGCTGGCATAGGCTTCCGCAGTGCTCGCTTGGGCCGCGGGGGTGAACACGCGGACATCTTCGCCCTCGACCTTGGCGGGGCTGAGTTGCAGAGGACCGGCGACGAAAGTGCCCACGCGTCCCGGCTTATCGCAGCGAAAGGTATAAGAGACTTGCTTGCCGCCGCCGGGCTCGGTGCCGGGTAGAGGGGTTGGGGCGTCGGACTTGCCGGTGCCCACCACGGCGAAGGATTCCGGCACCACCAGCTTGAAGACTGCGGTGTAGGTATTGGAGGTGTAGCCAGTGAGCGGGAACCAACGTGCGGGCAGCAGTAAGTAGGCCCAAGTTTTATCGACCGAGGCGAAGCGCAGGCCTTTGGTTGGGCTGTCTTCGTCGTTTCCGATGGGGCCACTGTAGTCGAAGGTCAGGGTGACTTGCTTTCCGGTGGTCACTGCCTCCGGCAAGCTGACGTGCAGGTAGAGGGGATTGATGCCGTCGCGTTCGGAGGGGATCGATTGCCCCTTTTCGTTCTTGACGGAGCTGACGTGCAAATCTTCGTGGAGTTCGACGACTAGATCGCGCGTTCCGGTGGTAGCGGTGAAATCGATCTTGGCTCGGGCGGAGAGGGATTGATCCGCGGGATGGAGGGTCGCGTCCACATCGTAGTGGGTGGCACGAAACGCTAGGACGGTCTTCGAGGATTGGCCCCGCGCGGGGGAGCCGCACACTGCCAGCAGAGCGAGAGCGGTGAGAAGGAAGATCAACGAGCGGCGCACAAGGTCCTCTTTCCGACGAGCGGTCTTCTTCTAAGATACCAGACTAGCCTATCTAGTTGCCTGCGCGAGTCTTATCGGGGCGCAGGCCCGCGAGCTCCGCGGCGATGATGTCCGCGGCCCGCTCGATGGCCCCGCCCCCGCCCAGCGTCTGGCGGACTCCAGCGAGACCGGCGAGCATTCCGTCGCGGGCTACAGAATCGGTGAGCAGGCGGCGGGCCTCGGCTTCGAGGTTTGCTGCGGTGAAATGATTTTGAACCAATTCCGGCACGACGCATTTGCCTGCGACCAGATTGGCCATGGCGATAAATGGAGTGCGCAGCATGAAGCGCATAACGAGACCGGAGAGCCGCGAAACACGGTAGAAAACCACCATGGGCGTGCCGAGGAGCGCGCATTCGACCGTCGCGGTTCCGCTGGAGACCAACGCGCAGTCGGCGGCGGCTAGCGCGTTATATGTTTCGCCGGTCACCACGCGGATTTTCACGCCGCTGGCTGCGCAGTCCTTGGCCGCTTGCGCGGCGAGGCCGGGCGTGGCCGCCAGCACGAATTCGGGAGATAAATCGCGGTCCAGGCGCCGGCACGCATCCAGCAGGATGGGCATGTGGCGCTGCATCTCTCCCATGCGGCTGCCGGGAAGCAGGACAACGATTTTTCGGCGGGCGTCGATCCCGTGGCGCGCGGCGAATTCATCGCGAGTGGCGGTGGCGGCCACGACGTCCGCCAGAGGGTGACCGACAAAATCGGAGGGCACGCCTGCGTCGCGGTAGATTTTTTCTTCGAAGGGGACGATCACCAGAATGCGCCGCACTAATCGTTTGATGGTTTTCACGCGCCCGCGGCGCCAGGCCCAAACCTGGGGACCGATAAAATAGATCACGGGAATGCCTTGCTTGCGGAGGCGGCGGCCGAGTCCGAGATTGAAGCCGGGCGAGTCGACCAGGATGGCGAGTTGCGGTTTGCGGCGCGCGGCTTCCTTTTCCATGCGGCGCCAATTGCGCCACACCGCGGGAAGCTTGGCGATCACTTCGAAAATTCCGACCACGGCCATGGGATGGTAGTCGGCGACCACGTCGACGCCGGCCGCGCGCATCTTTTCGCTGCCCAGGCCAAACAGCTTGGCGCCGGTACGTGCGGTGAGCGCGGACGCGAGCCGCGCAGCATACATTTCGCCGGAGGTTTCACCGGCGGAGATCAAGACGACGGGAGCGGAGCTCATGACAGGCGGCACGAGGATGTTTTTCCAGAGCGCGAAACGTTAGCCATCGGCGGGCAGAGGACGCAGAGCGGCGGAGCCCATGCCGGCGCCCAATTGCGGGGCCAGTTCCTGATCCTTGTATTGGAGCTGGTAGAGCCGAAAATAAATCCCGCGCTGCGCCAGCAGCTCTTGATGGGAACCCTGTTCGCGCAGGCGGCCCTTGTGGAAAACGAGAATCTGAGTGGCATGCTGGATGGTGCTGAGGCGGTGAGCTATCACCAGGGCGGTGCGGCCCTGGAGCAGGCGGTCGAGAGCTTCGCGGATCAGCATTTCGGTAGCGGAATCGACGCTGGAAGTAGCTTCGTCGAGGATCAGGAAAGTGGGATCGTGGGCGAGGGCGCGCGCGAAGCTGACCAGTTGGCGCTGGCCGACCGAGAGTGTGGAACCGCGCTCGGTGACTTCTTGCGCTACGCCTTGGGGCAGCCCGGCGATGTAAGGTCCGAGCCCGACTTCGGTGAGAGCTTTCTCGACGGCGGCGCGATCGATCTTTTCGGTGCCGAGGCGGACATTGGATTCCAGGGTGCCGGTAAACAGGAACGGATCCTGCAGGACAATTCCGAAGAGCGTGCGCAAATTGTGGATCTCGAGTTCGCGGATGTCGACGCCGTCGAGCAGGATCTGGCCTTTCTGAATATCGTAAAAGCGGAGTAACAGTTGGATCAGGGTGGTCTTGCCTGCGCCGGTGTGGCCGACGATGGCCAGGGTCTCACCGGCGCCGATGCGGAAACTTACGTCGCGCAGAACCCAGTCATCTTCGGCGGGCGCGTTGCCGCCACGGTAGGCGAACCAAACATTTTTGAATTCGATTTCGCCGCGCGGGTGTGCGATCACTTTGGTGCCGCTAAAAGCGACGCTGGGAACGGGTTCATCGAGCAGGCGGAAGATGCGTTCGGAGGCGGCCACCGCGGTCTGCAGGATATTGAATTTTTCGCTGAGGTCCTGGATGGGACGGAAAAAGCGCTGGGCGAGCATCATGAACATGATCAGCATGCCAATGGGAATCGCGCCGGAGATCACTTTTCCGCCTCCCACCCAATAAAGCAGCGCGACACCGGCGGTGCTGAGGAATTCGACGCCGGGATAAAAAACGGAGAAGGCGTCGATAGCGTCTTTGTAAGCGTCCATGTGCAATTTGTTCAACGCGGCGAATTGCTCGCGGGCGCGCTTTTCGCGGTTAAATAGCTGAACGATGTGCATCCCGGTGATGTGTTCCTGCAGGAACGAGTTGATGCTGGCAATAGCGGTGCGAATGCGGCGGTTGGCATCGCGGACGCGGGCGCGGAAGAAATAGGTGAGCAGGAACATGAAGGGGAGCGGCGAAAGGGAAGCCAGCGCGAGGCGCGGATGAATGATCAGCATGGCCACGATGAAGCCCACCAGAAGGAAGGCGTCGTTGACCATGGCTACCAGGCCGGAGGCGAAAAGGTCGTTGAGCGCGTCCACGTCGGTGGTGACGCGGGTGACCAGGCGGCCGACGGGTGTCTGGTCGTAGTAGCTCATGGGCAAGCGCTGCAGGTGGTCGAAAATTTCCTTGCGCATGTCGCACATGGTTTCCTGGCCCACCCGCTGCATCACTCGCACTTGCAGATACTGGAAACCGAAACCGAGAATCAACGACGTCAGGAATATGACGCTGATCCAGCCGAGCGCATGGAACCCTTGGTGGTAGGGCATTTCGTGGTGCGCGACCGGCAAAATGTATTTGTCGGTGGCGATTTGAAATAGTTTTGGGCTGACGAACTCAAGCGGAGTGACTGCGAGGGTGAGCAGAACCGCGGCGACCACCTGCCAGCGGTACGGGCGCATGTATCGGGCAAGCCGCCGCAGCAGGTGGGTGTCGTATGTTTTTCCGAGTTTTTCTTCTTCGCTCACGCCTTTTCCAGTTCTTCCTCGAGAAGCTGACGGTGATAGAGCTCGGCGTAGTAGCCGCCGCGCTGCAGGAGTTCGTCATGGGTGCCGCGCTCGACGATCCGGGCATCGCGCAGGACCACGATCTGGTCGGCATGGCGCACCGTGGAACAGCGGTGCGAAACCAGGATGGTGGTGCGTTCGCGCATGACTTCGCGCAGGCGGCTCAGAATTCGCTCTTCGGTTTCGGTGTCCACGCTGGAGAGCGCATCGTCAAGAATCAGGATGCGCGGATTGCGAAGGACCGCGCGGGCCAGGGCGGTGCGTTGTTTCTGCCCGCCGGAAAGAGTGATGCCGCGCTCGCCGACCAGGGTCTCGAATTTCAACGGGAACGAAGAGACGTCGCCGGACAGGCTGGCGATTTCCGCGGACTCGAAGACCGCTTCGGGCAATGCATCGGGCGAGCCCAGGGCGATATTTTCGCGCAGGGTTTCGCTGAAGAGAAAGGTGTCCTGCGGCACAAAACCGATTTGGCGGCGGAGCTGCTCGAGTGGCCACTCGCGCAACGATCGGCCATCCAGGAAGATGGCGCCCGGCGGCGCGTCCCAAAGGCGGGCCACCAACGCCGCTAACGTGGATTTTCCGCTGCCGGTGGGGCCGACGATCGCCAGGATCGATCCCGCCGGAACGAATAGATTGATATCGCGCAAGACCGGAACGCCGGGCGTTCCGCTACCGGCGGTGGGGTAAGCGAAAGTGAGATTGCGCAGCTCGATCTCGCCGCGCACCTGCACCGCTGCTTTTTCATGGTCCAGCACGCCGTCGCCGTTCGGGTGCGCAGAAATTACATCGTCAAGCGTAGCGGCGCTGGCCGCTGCGGCAGCTATGGCAGGGAACTCCGTTTGGATGCGCGGCTGCGAATCCAGAATATAAATCAGACGGCCCATGGACGCGGCGCCGCGCTGAAAAATATTGGTAACCCAGCCCAGCGCGATCATCGGAAACACCAGCACGATCATGTAGGAGTAGTAGCTGCTGAACGCGCCGTAGGAAATGCGATTGGTCATCACCAGCCGGCCGCCTTGCCACAACACGATCAGGAAGGCCACGCCGATGAGCGCCTGCAACAGCGGGAAGAACATCGCCCACGCGGTGATCAGCTTGACGTTTTCGGAAACGTACTCGCGATTGGCGACATTGAAGCTGCGCGATTCGGCGTCTTCCTGGGCATAGGCGCGGACGACGCGCACGCCAGACAGATTTTCCTGAGCCTTGGCCGAGAGGGTGGCGAGCGCGGCCTGCACCTTTTCCGATACCCGATGAATGATTTGGCCGAAGTAACGGACGGCAATGGCCACCAGCGGAACCGGGAGCAGCACCAGCAAGGTGAGCATCGGCGAAATTTCGATCATCACGGCCACGGCCAGGATCAGCGTAGCCAGGGTGGTGGCGGTGTACATGATCCCCGGACCCAAAACCATGCGCACGTTGTTCAGATCATTGGTTGCGCGGGACATCAATTCGCCGGTGCGGTTGCGGACGTAAAACTCGGGTTCCAGAGTCACCAGTTTTTCGAGCAGGTCGTTGCGCAGATCGAACTCGATGTTTCGTGAGACACCGATCAAAATCCAGCGAGTCCAGAAGGAGAAGATGCCCTTCACAGCGATGATCCCTACCAACAGCAAACAGTACAGAGCCAGCGAATGGCGGCTGGAAGGTTGGTAGAAGGCGAAGAGAAATTTGAGGCTGGCGCGGAAATTCGGCGACAGATTCTTGAACGGGACGGGGCTGCCGACGAGCACGTCGGTGAAAATTCCAATCACCAGCGGCACCAGGTTACCGACCAGGCCCATCAGCACCAGGGTGAGAATGCCCAGGGCGGACATGGCCTTGTAGCGCATGATGTACGGAATCAAGCGCTTCAGATGATCCCAGCCGGAAGGTTGCGCTTGGACCGCCGGGGTATTTGGAATTTGCGCGGCAGCACTCATCTAGTGTTGCAACTCCATTCGAGGGGTCTCCAACTCAGGCGCCTCGCCGATAAAAGTCTGAAAGGTGCGATCGAGCGCCTGGTAGCGCCTGGCCTTGGGATTCCAGCGCACGCCGGTGGTGGTAATGTAGCCCGCCTCAGGTTTTTGCACGGGAGTAAAATACATCACCAGTCCCGTATCGTCGTGTTGTTCGTATTGCAGCCGCCATCCGGCGACTGGCGCGAGCGGAGCGCCTCCCAGGAAACCTTTGGGGTTTTTCAAATGCTCGTCGCACAGAAAAACTTGTTTCCAGTGATTGTCGTCATTTTCGATGATGACCGCGCGCGATACGGAGGTCCCCGGCATGTCGTGGGACGCAGCCTTCTTTAATCGGTTGATCGCCAGCACCTGTTGCTTTCCGGTGAGCGCTAAGTCCCCATAGAGCAAGACTTCCGTTTCCTGGCCCAGCGCACCCTCGGCCGCATCCTGAATTGGCTGCGGAATCGCGGGCGCCTGGGGAGCGGCGGGCTGAGCGGCCGGCGCGTCCGCGGGTTTCGATTGGGTATTGGATGTGGGCGAGCCTCCGCAGGACGCAAGCAACAGCAGCGCGGCGATCGCGATAGCGGGCGCCAGGGCGGTTGACGCGCTACCGGGCAGCCAGAATTTCGTCCATGCGGGCTTCAAAATTTTCCTCTCCCTCAGACCCCAGGTGCAAATTTTCGACGGGCAACTTCGATCCGATCCGCTGCACCCACTCCATCAAGGCACGTATGTTCTGCTGCGTTTTGTCCTGGTATTCGCCGCGCTTGGCCGGGTGGGCCATCTCCGCGAGAAAGGCGGCTTCCGCGGGATCTTCGGCCGGCTGCGGAGCGCTTCGGTGAAGGCCCAGCAGGCCGAGGCGCCCGGTGAAAAAGTCCTCGAAACCCAGATCGGCGTGCAAGTGTCCGAATTCCTGCCCCACACCACTATCGTACGCGGGCCCGTAGCAAAAGATTTCCAGAGGCTGCGGTTCGGAAATCCATTTCGAGCGGTCCGGGTGATATGTCCAGAGGTCCCAGTACGCCAAGGCCTCGAAGGCGGAATCGTCGTGCAAGCCCTCGCGAGCCATTTCCACCACGCCCTCCGCGTTCAACGGCATCGCCCGCAGGTCATGTTCGAAGAGCGGAGATTCGGTGGCGTCCACGGCACGCACGATTAGACGTTCGAAACCCGGCCGCGTCGCGGAAAAAGGTACGGTACCCAGCATGGCGCCGAAGCAGTCCAGCATGTTCGCTTCCGAAAAGTCCTTACACCATACGCTGAGGTAAGCCCGATTGGACATCGGGACATTATAGCGTCCGTTCGCACGCGGCGCTAACCGTTCGCATGGGGCGATAAAAGTCAACCGCAGCCACCCAGATTGAAACATCTAGACTTGGCGGGGAGCGCATTCTAAGATGAGCGCCGCGTATGCCGGAATCCCAGCCACTGATCGGCCGGACAATATCCCATTACCGGGTCATCGAGAAGCTCGGTGGCGGCGGGATGGGAGTGGTCTATAAGGCCGAAGACACCTCGCTGGGCCGGTTTGTGGCGCTCAAATTCCTTCCCGAGGATGTCGCGCGAGACCCGCAGGCGCTGGAACGCTTTCGGCGCGAGGCGCGGGCGGCTTCGGCCCTGAACCATCCCAACATTTGCACCATCTACGAAATCGGTGAGCACGAAGGCCAACGGTTCATCGCGATGGAGTTTCTGGACGGGCTGACGCTGAAGCACCGCATTGCGGGGCGCCCGCTGGAAATGGAAATCCTGCTGTCGCTGGGAATCGAGATCGCCGATGCGTTGGACGCTGCGCACTCGAAGGGGATCGTTCATCGGGACATCAAGCCCGCCAATATCTTTGTTAGCGAGCGCGGTCACGCCAAGATTCTGGATTTCGGGCTGGCAAAAGTCTCGCCCGCGGGCAGTTCCTCGAACCAGGCTGGGTCCGAAAACACGATGACCGCGGCATACGACGAACGGGATCTCACTAGCCCCGGTTCCGCGGTCGGCACCGTGGCGTATATGTCGCCGGAACAGGCCCGCGCGAAGGAACTGGATGCGCGCAGCGATCTATTCTCCTTCGGCGCGGTGCTATATGAGATGGCCACGGGCACACTGCCGTTCCGCGGCGACAGCACGGCGGTGATCTTCAAAGCCATCCTCGACAGCACGCCTACGCCGGCGGTGCGGCTGAACCCGGACGTGCCGGCCGAACTGGAACGGATCATCAACCGGGCTCTGGAAAAAGATCGAAACCTTCGCTATCAGCATGCTTCCGAGATGCGCGCCGAAATGCAGCGGCTGAAGCGCGACAGTGACTCGGGACGCGTCGCCGGGGCCAGTTCCGCTAAGGTTGAAGCGGCGTCGGGAACGATTTCGCAGACCTCTTCCCCAGCATCCACTCCGATTTCGGGGTCGAGCGCTGTTCCCATTTCCGCTGTCGCTGCCGAATCGCAGGCGCCGGCAACCGGCACGGGCGCCGCGGTTGCGCCGCGGAGTATGTTGTGGAAAGTTGCTGTGCCGGCCGCTGCGCTGGCGGCGGTGTTGATCGCCGGCGGCCTGTACTTTCGCTCGGTTCACGCCGCCAAGCTCACCGAGAAGGACACGGTGGTGCTTGCCGAGTTCGCGAACACCACCGGCGATCCGGTGTTCGACGGCACGTTGAAGCAAGCGCTGGCCGTGGACCTGGACCAATCTCCGTTCTTGCGGGTGGTGCCCCCGGCGCGGATTCAGAAGACGCTCACGTTCATGGGCCGCTCGCCCGACGAGCGCCTCACCACCGACCTGGCTCGCGATTTGTGCCTGCGCGTAGGCAGCAAGGCGATGCTTTCCGGATCCATCGCCAGCCTGGGCTCGCAGTACGTGCTCACCTTAAACGCCGTCAACTGCCAGAGCGGCGACTCCCTCGCGCAGCAGCAGGCGGAGGCTTCCAGCAAAGAGCAGGTGCTCTCCGCGCTGGGCAGCGCCGCGTCGAAATTGCGCGGAACGCTGGGCGAGTCGCTGGCCTCAGTGCAGAGCTTCGATCTGCCCATCGAGCAGGTGACCACGGCATCGCTCGACGCGCTGAAGGCTTTTTCCCTGGGGAATGCGGAATTCGATCGGGGCAGCGCCATGGCGTCGTTGCCGTTCTATCGCCGGGCGGTGGAACTGGACCCGAATTTTGCCTGGGTTTACGCGCGCATGGGCACCGTTTATTCGAACAGTGGCGAGTTCGAAAAGGCAAAAGAGAATATCAGCAAGGCCTACGAACTGAGGGACCGCGTCAGCGAAAGGGAAAAACTCTACATCACCGAGCATTACTACGAGACGGTGACCGGCGAACTGGACAAAGAGATCGAGACTCTGGAGCTCTATCAGCGCACCTATCCCTCCGACTCCGTTCCCGGCAACAATCTCGGCGTCACCTACGCGATGATCGGCGAGGAAGAAAAATCTGAAGAAGCTGCGCGACAGAGCGTGCTCGCGGATCCCAACTCGGCCAGCGCGTACGGTATTCTGGTGGGCGCGTATGCCGCGTTGGGCCGGTCCGACGAGGCGCGGCAGACGATTGACAAAGCGCTGCAGCAGTTCCCGAATTCAGAGGATACCCACTGGCGTGCGTATTGGCTCGCGCTCTCGTACGAAAAACCGGATGAGGCTCAGCGTCTGTTAGCCTGGGCTAAGGGTCGGCCGGGCGAATTCAGCTTTCTGGAAATGCAGGCGTCCGCCATGCAAAGTGAAGGGAAACTGCGAACGTCGAATGAGGTGATGCAGCGGGCGCTGGAAATGGAAAAAAATCAGAGCCTGCAAGAGGTCGCGTGGTCCGATGTGGGCCAGCTGGCGTTAGTTCAGGCGGATTTCGGCGATTGCGATCAGGCTCGACAAAACGCCGCGACCATGCCCATCGGAAAAGACCGGGACGCGGATATCTTGGCGGGATTCGTGTTCGCGACTTGCGGCGAAGCGGCGAAGGCCGAGAACATCGCCGCGGACCTCGGCAAGCGCTATCCTCTGGCTACCTTGGTCCAGAAACTGGCCATTCCTCTGATTCGCGCCAGAGTCGAACTACAGCCCGGCGATAGCGCCAAAGCCATTGAGCAATTGCGCTCGACCGAGGCTTATCAGTTCGGCTACATCGCGGGTGGTATACCGGCCTACCTGCGAGGTCTGGCGTATCTCCGGGAAAAACAGGCTCCGCAGGCGGTGGCTGAGTTTCAGAAACTTCTCGATCACCGACCAGCTCTCGGCGCGGCGCCCTATGTATCGCTGGGCCAGCTCGGGCTGGCTCGCAGCCTCGCGCTTTCTGGGGACGCTGCCAAAGCTCGCACGGCCTACCAGGACTTCTTCACCAAGTGGAAAGATGCCGACCCCGACATTCCCATCCTGAAGGAAGCTAAGACGGAGTACGCGAAGCTGCAGTAGCGCAAATACGGCCGTCGGTTTGCAAACCAGAAACGAACCCACCGCACACTACCGAGTCGCTGGCGTTCGTCTACTTCAGGTGTTCGACCAGAAATAGATCAGACAAGGTGCGGGTGTAGCCGAAAACGTAATGCTGCTCATCAGCGGAAATGAGCGGACATGCGGCGGCGTTGACACCGGCCACGTCGGCGGGGCTAAACGTCTTCCATGGTGTGCGAGTGCCAGCTTGCAGATCCAAACGCGACACCGCACACGAAGTATCGTTAGGGCTTCCGATGAACAGCGCCTGTCCATCTTTCGTCCAGCGCACCACCTGATCACCGGGTTGCGAACCGCGCAAAAGTTGCGGTTCGCCCCCATCAACGGAGGCTAAGGCAATTCCATCGCCGGTTCCGAGAGCGACGCGTTTGCCGTCGGGCGACAGCGGACGCCCCCGCAGGCGGAACCCTTCAGGGCTTATGGCGCGTGGCTGCCCGCCATCCACATTCATCACATAGACGCGCGAAGCGTGGCCGGATTCGTGGCCCTCCAACAAGATGCTTTTGAAATCGGGCAAGAATTCGCCACGGTTGGGACTCACGCTGCCGGTGGGAAGTGTCCGCTGCTGTCCCACCCCGGTGGGGAGCAGTACGAAGTCTGGCGGCGACATGTTCTGCCGTAAGACTAAGGCCCACTGGCCGTCCGGGGAAAGTGCGCGCGAAGATCCCTGGCCCAACCGGACCGCGGATCCGCCGTTGGTATCGCGAATGAACACCGCATACTCGCCGCCACCTGCCTCACCCGCCTCGGTAAACAGCATGTGCTTTCCATCCTCGGTGATGGCGGAAGGGGTTGTCCAATCTTGCCAACTCAGGTCGCGTTCTTTGGTTTCCCCTGGCGCCAGCCCGATCACGCCGGAACGCATGGCGTCACGCGAAATCAGGGCGCGGCCGCCGGCGCCAACATCATGCAACGTGAGCGTCCCGGGGGCACTTAGCAATTCGCGGAGCTTGCCCGACAAACTGACGGCGCGAAGCGAACGGCTGAACCCCGTAGCCGTAGCGGTGAACCAGATTTCGTCCCCGGAGGGCGACCAGGCCAAACCATAGGCACTGGCCCAGCGCTCGGTGAGCTCCGATCTCTTACCGGCGAGATCGACGACGCTGATGATACCGCCGTCGTCGCGGAGAAGTGGATGGTCGATGAACGCCAGGCGATCGGATTTTGGAGAGAAGCGGAGGTGGCTTATCCAGCCCGCGGTTTCGTAGAGCACTTTGCCGATCGGGAACTCCAGGCGGGTCTTGCCGCCGACGACATGGACCGCGGCGAGCGAGCTGCCATCCGGAGTCCAATCGGCTTGCTCCACGCCTTCCAGCAGATCCCGGGGAGCATCCGCGCCGATCGAAAGTTGAGCCAGCGTTCCGACATGGTTGAAGGCATTGTCGCTGGTGCGAAAGTTGCGCAAGACAGCCATTTGCCCGCCGGATGAAATCGCCAGCACCTCCGTCTGGGGCAGCCCGAGATCGCGGGATTCGGTTGAATTCGGCGAACTGATGAAGACTGCCTCCGGATCGCCTTCCCAATCCGCGCTGTAAATGGCTGAGCGCGGGTCCGGCGCAAACCGGGCCGCGATCAGAGCACCCCGGCGGAACGTGAGTTCGCGAAACGTGGGCACGGGCCGGGTGGCGGATCGCTCCCCGATTTGGAAGCTGACGAAAGTCAGTACGAGCAGCGCGAGTACTACGGCGGCGCCGATGAGTGGCAGCCGTTTGCCGCCGAGGCTCGGGGTGGCGGCAGGTTTGGCGCTCTCGGTGGCCGGCGCTACTGCCACGCCGGACCCGGCCGCTTCGACGAACTGTTTCGAGGACGGAACCCGGTCGCGGTGCAGGCGTTTGAGGTCTGCGCGCATATCGGCGGCGCTCTGATAACGCAGGTCGCGGTCTTTTTCGATGGCCTTGTTGATGATGCGCTCGAGTTCCGGCGGGAGCTCGGGGTTCAACCGGACTGGTGCGATCGGGACTTTGTTGAGGATTGCATTGAAAATTGCCGCCGACGTGGCTCCCTCAAACGCCAGGTGGCCGGTACACATTTCGTAGAGCACCACGCCGAAGGAGAAAAGATCGGTGCGCGCATCGAGTTCTTCGCCCAGCGCCTGCTCCGGGCTCATGTACGCCACCGTGCCCAGCGCAGCGCCCGGCGAAGTGAGTTGCTCGGGTCTGACTCCGGCGGTGGGTCCCGCGGTGGCGTCGGCTTCTTCGTTATCTTTGCCGCGCTCGGATACCACTTTCGCCAGACCAAAATCGAGGATCTTGGCGTGGCCGCGCTCGGTGACGAATATATTCGCCGGCTTGATATCGCGGTGAACGATGCCTTTGGAGTGCGCGGCGTCGAGCGCTTCGGCAAGCTCAATGGCCAGACTCAGAAACAGGCCGGGTTCGAGCGGACGGCCGGAGATGCGGTGCTTCAAGGTTGAGCCGTCCAAAAACTCCATGGCGATGAAGGATTTGGCTTCATGCTTGCCGATCTCGTAGATGGTGCAGATGTTCGGATGGTTCAGGGCGGAGGCAGCGCGGGCTTCGCGTCGAAAACGCTCGAGGGCCTGGGAATCTTGGGCGAGATCGTCGGGCAGAAACTTCAAGGCGACAAAGCGGCCGAGCTGGGTGTCTTCGGCTTTGTAAACCACGCCCATGCCACCGCCGCCTAGTTTTTCAATGACGCGGTAGTGGGAGATGTTCTGTTCGATCATGGGCGATGTTTTGGGTTATTGCAGTTTCGCATACTCCGCTTTCGCCGTGACGAGGATGGGGATGCCGGGGTCGGCATCTTTCCAGAGCGCGAAGAAGTCTTGATAGGCGGCGCGGGCCTTGGCAGCGTCGCCGGTGAGGGCGTAGGCGCGGCCGAGGCCAAGATGAGCCATCGACATCAAAGGATCGGCCGGGGCAAAA
>Ga0302326_10012566_pt1 | contig 18031 bp, 12 predicted proteins | sample Palsa_T0_3_FD_202264 | JGI IMG/M metagenome (GOLD analysis project Ga0302326, IMG submission 202264) | Peat permafrost microbial communities from Stordalen Mire near Abisko, Sweden - Palsa_T0_3 | ecosystem: Environmental > Terrestrial > Soil > Palsa > Peat permafrost | place: Sweden: Abisko...
TCCCCTTCGAGGGAGCGGCGACGGGCGTCGGCGGGATCGTTCGCGACGTGCTGTGCATGGGAGCGCGCGTGATCGCGATCGCCGATCCGCTACGGTTCGGGCCGCAGGACGATCCGCATTGCCGCTACGTCGCGCAAGGCGTGATCGACGGCATCGCGGCGTACGGCAACGCCATCGGTGTGCCCAACATCGCGGGCGACGTCTACTTTCACGAAGGCTTTCGCGACAACTGTTTGGTGAACGTCGTTGCGCTCGGCCTCGTGGAGGAGCCCGGGATCATCCACAGCCACGCGCCACCCGGTGCCGACGGGTGGGATATCGTGCTCGTCGGAAAGGCGACCGATCGCAGCGGGTTCGGCGGCGCCGCGTTTTCCTCGCTCGTGCTCGATGAAGAAGATGCGGAGCAGAACAGGGGTGCCGTTCAAGTTCCCGACCCGTTTCTCAAAAACGTCATCATGCGCGCATCCTATCGCGTGTTCGACGTGCTGCGCGAGCGCGGTCTCACGGTCGGTTTCAAAGACCTCGGCGCCGGCGGCATCATGGGCTGCACGGCGGAGATCACCTCGAGCGGCGGTTTCGGTGCGATCGTCGATCTGGACAAGTGTCCGACGTCGCAGGACGAACTGCCGCCCGCGGTCATCGCCGTCGGCGAAACGCAGGAGCGACTCGCGTGGGTCGTGCCGCCCGAGTTCACGCCCGTCCTTCTCGCGATTTACAACGAAGAGTTTTCGTTGCCCCAAATCGCGAGCGGCGCCCAAGCGGCCGTGATCGGGACGGTCACCGCGAGCAAAGAGTACGTGTTGCTGCATCGCGGCGAAGAAGTGATGCACGTCGATATCGACGTTCTCACCGGCGGCATTCGCTACGATCGGCCGTACGACGAGATCGCGGAAAAAATCGACCCCGATGCGGTTTCGCGCGCGGATGGCCCCTTCGCCGGCGTCGGCAAGATGCTGGCGTTGATCCTGTGCCACCGCGACGTCTGCTCGCGCAAGCCACTGTTCGAACGCTTCGATTCGGTCGTGCGCGGCACGACCTCGATTCCGTGCGGATACGCGGATGCGGGCGTGATCGTTCCGCTCGCAGGTGCTCCGCTTGCCTGCGCGCTCGCGGTCGACGGCAATCCGCGCTACGCGCTCGTCGACCCGCAAGGTGCCGCGGAACACGCCGTGTGCGAAGCAGTTCGCAACGTCGCCGCGGTCGGCGCGCGCCCGGCCGGGCTCACGGACTGCCTCAACTACGGGAATCCTGAGGACCCGCGCCAGATGGGTGAGCTCGTGGCCGGCATCGACGGCATCGCGCGCGCCGCGCGGGAACTCGGCGTGCCGTTCGTTTCCGGGAACGTCAGCCTCTACAACCAGTCCTCCTCCGGGCGCGCGGTTCCGGCTTCGCCGATCATCGCCTGCGTCGGCACGATCGCAGACATCTCGCGCAGCGCGACGATGGGGTTCAAACGCGTTGGCTCCGCGCTTTACCGCTTGGGCCGCAAAGCGTCCTCCATCGGAGGCAGCGTCGCCTGCGAGCTGATGTGCGAGCTCGGTGCTGAAGAGGCGTTCGCACGGGAGCCGCTTCCGGCAATCGACTATGGCGCGCTGCGCGGCGAGCTCTCCACGCTGTTGACGGCGCACGAACGCGGCCTCGTGCTCTGCGCCCACGACGTGTCCGATGGTGGTACGCTCGTTGCAATCGCGGAGATGGCCTTTGCGTCCGGCTGCACGATCGGGGCCGAGCTCGAGCACGAGCTCACGCTGCTTGGAGCGTTTGGGGAAACGGCATCGTTCATCGTGGAGGCGGCCGACCCGAGCGCCTTTGAAGCGCTGTGCCGCGCGCACGGTTCGGCGTTCGAACGCATCGGGAAAACGATTGCGGAGCCGGTGCTGCGCGGACCGGGCGAGCTCGAGGAAAAGCTCGACGCCTTGCACGTCCTGTGGTCCGAACCGCTGCGCGACTTCTATGCCGAAGCACCCGAGTATTCGGTGAAAGGGTGAGCGCGCTCGTCGGGGTCTTGATTTTCCCAGGGACGAATTCCGAAGAAGAAACGCTGCGCGCGTGCCGCGCGGCGGGTCTCGACGCGCAGCTCGTCCACTGGAACGCGGATCTCGACGAAGTACGCGGATACGCGGCGTACGTGCTGCCCGGCGGTTTTGCGTACGAAGACCGAGTCCGCGCGGGGGCGATCGCCGCACACGATCGCTTGATGACGGCGGTGCGTGAAGGTGAGGCGGCCGGCAAGCCCGTGCTCGGCATCTGCAACGGCGCGCAAATTCTGCTGGAAAGCGGCCTCGCTCCGGGGCTCGACGGTGCGGCGACCACGCAAGCGGGTTTCACGCGCAACGCGCCGCTCGGGAAATATCGTTCAACTCACGTCTACGTGAAGCTGTCCGTTCCCCCGCAGCGCTGCACGATCACGGCAAGTCTCCCGGCGAACGCCGTGCTGCCGGCATGGGCCTCGCACGGTGAGGGACGGCTGGCGGCGCGCCCGGACGTGTTGGCGCGCCTCCGAAGCGAAGGGCACGTCGCCTTCGTGTACTGCGACGCGCGCGGAAACGTAGGTCCGGAAGCGGTGCCGAACGGCTCGGCGCTCGGTGCGGCGGCGCTGGTCAATGCGCGCGGCAACGTGCTCGCCATCATGCCGCACCCCGAGCGCGACGCCTGGACGTACATGCACCACGACGAGGAGCGCGAGCGCGCGCGCGGCGATGCGGCCGCGATGCTCGGTGCTTCCGGGGGCATCGCCCTCTTCCGCGGCCTCGCCAACGCCTTGAGCGCGACGGCAGCGCGATGATCTGCTGCGTCGAAGTGCGCCTGACGATCCCCGACAACGAAGCGCGCACCGCGCTATCCACGCTGCGGCGCCTGGGCGTGTCCGTCGAGCGGCTCGAACGCGCCGACCTGTACCGCTTCGACGTCGAAAAGGACGCCGAAAAAGACCTCGTCGCGACCCTGCGCGGCTTCGAGACGGTCTATAACCCAAACAAGCACGCGCTGCGCGTGCGCGAGGAAGAACGTCCCGGTGCGGGCGAAGTGTGGGTCGATGAGATCGATGGTGCGGAAGTGCGCAGCGGCGGTGCCGTTCGCATCGGCGGACGCGCGCTTCCCGGGGTGCGCTCGATGGAACGCTTCACGGCATGGAAACTGATGTGCGCAACCGGTGCGGCAGTGCCGGAGCGCGTCGTCTTGGAGGCAACGGAAACGCTGCTTTGTAACCCGGCGTTTCAGAAAGCAACACGGAAATGATCGCACCCGAACTCTTGCGCCCTCCGGCGCAAACGGCTTCAAACGATTTTTACACGATATGCACGCTCGGGTCGCACTCCGCGCTGCAGATTCTCAAGGGTGCGCGCGACGAAGGATTCCGCACGCTCGCGATCGCCAATCGCGAGACCGAACGGCTGTACCGTTCGTTTGCGTTCGTGGACGAAGTGATCGGCATCGATCACTACGCGCAGTTCATGGACCTCGTGCCCGAACTCGAATCGCGCAAGGTGATCATCGTGCCGCACGGGTCGTTTGTGGCCTATCTTTCGCTCGACGATCACAAGAAGATGAAAATTCCCTATTTCGGAAACAAGGCCGTGCTCGATTGGGAAGCGAGCCGCGAATTGCAGCGCCAGTGGCTCACGCGCGCCGGCCTCACCGTTCCGCGCCAGTTCAAAACGGGGGCCGAGATCGATCGCCCGGTCATCGTGAAAATGTACGGCGCGCAAGGCGGCAGGGGCTATCTCTTCCTGCGCGACGCTCACGATTTCGAATTGCGCGCGGGCTCGCTCGCGCGGCAGAATTACATGCTGCAAGAGTACATCATCGGGGTGCCCGCCTACATCCACTACTTCTACTCGCCGCTAACCGGCAAGCTCGAGATCATGAGCATGGATCGCCGTTACGAGACGAACGTCGATTCGCTCGGCCGCATTCCGGCCGCTGCCCAAGAGCATATGGATATCGAACCCAGCTACGTCGTGGTCGGCAACTCGCCGCTCGTCCTGCGCGAATCGATGTTGGCCGAAGCGTATCGCATGGGCGAAGACGTCGTGCGCGTCAGCCAAGAAATCTGCGGGCCGAAAGGTCTTTTCGGCGCCTTCTGCATCGAGACGATCATCACGTCGGAGGCGAAGTTCTTCGTGATGGAGATTTCGGCACGCATCGTCGCGGGCACGAATCCCTTCATCGACGGCTCCCCGTACTCGTATCTCAATTACAGCGAACCGATGTCCACCGGCCGCCGGATCGCGCGCGAAATAAAAAACGCCCTCCTTTCGAACAATCTCCCAGCGGTACTCGATGACTCGACGCCTGCTTAAACTCGCGATTGCCGCCCTGGCTGCGGGCCTGTTCGCGGCGGGAGCCGTGCCGGTGCGGGCGGCGATCGAGACGGATCCGACCGAACTCTACAACACGATGCGCAAAGCGTACGACGAAGGCACGGCCAAGGGGTGGCGGTTCGAGAACGAGCTGTACTACGAGTCGACGGTTTTCGATGCGGGCCGCGCCTATTCGCTGTTCCGGCCGACGGATCCCGAGTACGGAGATATCGCGGCGCTCGCCGTGGACGTCGCCTCGCAACTCCATTACGACCCGCTCACGAGCGACGACGCGTCGCTGTGGTACGTGCTCGAAGCTTCCGCCTTCGAGGTGAAGAACGGTGACGAACAGCATCGTCCGCTCGCGCAAGCCCTGCTCGATCGGCTCGAACAGATTCAGGACGATCCGAAAAATCTCGCCTCGGCCGCCGAGACGAACGCGCTGGCCGACGCACAAGATTTCAACCGCGACGGCGACGCGCTCGTGCACTTGGTGGTCGCCGACGTGCGGGCGTACAATCTCACGCACGATATCGCGTATCGCAGCGCGCTTCTGCAGCACGCCGCCGATCCCGCGAACCCGCTCGAGCGCGTCCCCGACCCCGAGTACGGCGAGATGTTCTCGATCGCGCAGAGCGCCCTTGTCGACCCAGGATTCAGCGACGCCGATCGTCAGGCGGCGCGCGCCATCAAGTATCGCCGCGATCACACGCCGGAACTGCGGGTGATCGCGCGCGTGGAGGCGATTCCGCACGAACTCAAGCTCACACGGACGGCGCCGGCGGATGAGTATTTCGGAAACCTCAAGTATTCGCCGCTCGGCGTGCGCAACGAGGTCGTACGAATCAACAAGTATCTCGATAAGGGGTGGGGCTTCCGGATGGAAGGCGACGCGCTGCAGGTCGATTCCGCCGTTGAGGATTGGCAGAAACAGTACCCGCACGATTTCACACTGCCCGCGACCCTGCTCGATGCGTACCGGCTCTTCGAGCGCGTCGGGACGCCGAAGACGATCTCTGCCGCCGAGTCCGTGAAGACGCTTTTGCTCGTGGAGTACGCGAGTTCGCGCCAAGCGCAAGATCTGGCCGCATCATAGCGGCACCCTCGCTCGAGCCGCGGATTGCGGACGTGCTCGCCGGCTACGATCGCAGCGCGCTGACGCTCGCGAGCATCGGCAGCCACTCGGCGCTCGACGTCGCCTTCGGCGCGAGCGCGCAGGGCCTGCGCAACCTCGTGATCACGGCTCTTGGGCGGGAGAAGACGTACGCGAAGTACTACGCGCGTGCAACGGCACCGGCGCGCGGATGCGTCGACGAAACCCTCGAACTCGGAACGTTCGCGCATCTCTTGGACGATACTGTGCAGCGGGAGCTGCTGGCACGTAACGTGCTTTTCGTTGCGAATCGATCGTTTGAGGTGTACCTGCATGAAAAATTCTCGTACGACGAGATCGAGACGCGCATGCAGGTCCCGTTCTTCGGCAACCGCCGCCTCCTGCGCGCGGAAGAGCGTGACGAAGCGGACAATCAATACGCCCTGCTCGCGCGCGCGGGCATCCGGCATCCTCGCGCGTACGCCTCGCCGGGAGACATCGATACCCTCGTGATGGTGAAAGCCGCGCATGCAAAAGTCACGTTCGAACGCGCATTCTTTCTGTGTTCCTCGCCCGCCGAATACGAACAGCAGGCCGCAAGACTTCTGGCGGCCGGAATGGTGACGGAGGAAGGCTTGCAAGCCGCGCGCATCGAGGAGTACGCCCTCGGGCCGAGCGTCAACTTGAATTTCTTTTGGTCGCCGATCCTTGGTGAGTTGGAGTTGCTGGGCACCGACACGCGCCGCCAAACCAATCTCGACGGACTGCGTTCGTTGCCGCCGAGCCAACTCGCGGCGGCGAGCACGATCCCCGTGCGCATGGAAGAAGCCGGCCACATCGCGACGACGCTCACCGAATCGATGCTCGAAAAAGCTTTCGAGATGGGCGAACGTTTCGTCGTCGCGGCACGCGCCGCGAATGCACCGGGCGTCATTGGCCCCTTCGCGCTCCAATGCATCATCGTCGCGGGGCCGCCAAAGGAATTCGTGGTGTACGACGTGTCGCTGCGCATCCCGGGTTCGCCCGGAACGCGCTACACGCCGTACAGCGCCTATCGCTGGGGCCGCGATATCTCGGTCGGCGAGCGCATTGCGCTCGAGGTCGTCATGGCGCGCGACGCCGGCCGGTTGGCCGACGTCGTCACCTAAGGAATCCTAGAAGTCCGGATAACACAGCGGCGTCGCGTGCGGTTCGTCCTGCTCGTTCCAGTCGCCCAGAACGCTGCCTACGGCGCGCGCTGCGAGCGTCGCCGTTGCCGTGTTCGGGATCGCGAGCAACCCGGGGAGCTCTCCCGGGGTTGCCTGCAGCGTCCAATTGTAGCTGTCGGTGATGACGAAATCGAGGGTACCCGATACGGCGGCGCCCTTGAGAAATTGCTTCATGGCGAGGTCGTTTGGCGGCGTTTGGAGACCGCTTTGCTGGCTTTGGATCAGCTCGAGCCGTTCCCACCAGAGTTCCTGTTCCCAGCCTTCAAAGGTGAGCGGGGAGAGCCCCATGTCGGGCCCGTACGCTTCTGCGCCGGCAACGATCGCGGGACCGTAGAAGGGCCGCAGGACGACCGGGACGGTCGTGCTCGTCTGGCCGCGCTGCAGCATCGCAGCAACCGGCACGTGGACCGTCGTCGTTTCGAACGTGCCCGAGCGATCGGTGAAGGTGAGGTCCGTATCGCGCTTCGATGCGGTCGGGCTCGGGTTGAGCGCCACGTTGAGAAAGAGCACCGCAGCGCGCGGGTTACGGTATTGATCGAACGTGCCGTAGGTAGCGGGGTTCGCGCCGAGGACCGGACATTCGGCTCCGCTGATCCCGTTTCGAACGAGCGAAAACGTGCCCGGCTGATAATAGCCGAGTTCCGCGTCGAGTGCCGGGTTCGCGGATCGGGCAGCTGCGAACACGGCGTCTGCCGCGTTTTGTTCGTACGCTGCCTCGGACATGCCCTTTGGTGCGTTGCCGGCAACGTACGTCTCTTCGGCCTTGATGGAGGCTTCGTCGGCCTTTGGAATGAGTGGCGAAATCGAAGGGTCGCTGAAGAGCGCCGCGGCCGTCGGATCTGGGCAACCTTGATCGTCGAGAAGCTTTTGCGTGAGATTCCCGGTGAGCTTGTCGACGCCGACGCCGGCAAGTTGCTGCGCGCCGACGCCCAGTGCCGATTCAAGGGCGGCCGCGATAACGGTGTTGAGCACTCCGTCCGTGGTCGCGACGTTTGCTGCGCCCTGCGCGGCGGCCGCGATCACCGGTTGCAGAACGCTCGCAACGTCGTCCGACACGTAAGTAGCCGCCGTGTTCACGAGCGCGCCGGCCGACAGGCCGGAAGGGGGTGCCCCGACCGCGCTGAGCGCGACCTGCACGGCAACCTGGCACGCGGCATGAAGCGTCGTGCAGGTGCTCGATTGCGATGCCGGAGGTGGACCCGTGGGATCGTAGAGCGGGCACTGGCCGGCTGAGAGTACGGTCGTCACGATTTCGACGAAGAAGTTGAGGTCCATAGCGACGAGTTCGAACTCGAGTCCGACAACGTCGGCGACGGCGCTCCACACCTTCTCCCACGTCGATTCCTGATAGTAGTCGGCAAAGTTGAGGATTTCGTATGGGGTAGCCGCACAACCGGGCCCCGCCGTGACGGTCGGCACCGGGTTGCCGGCCTCGTCGGCGAAATACGATAAATTGGTGCTGGAGCTCAGATCGATGTACGCGTTTGCGTCGTTGCGCCAATTTGCCGGCGCATCGTATCCGGCGATGCTCACGGTAACCGCCGCTCCCTTGGTTCCGTCGGCTCCGGCAATCGCGAGCTCCGCATTCTTCTGTTGCCCAAGTTGATTGTACGCAGCTTGCGCCGCCGGATAGAAATCGTAGATGTCGACCGGTATCGCGTTTGACGGCATGGCCGCGCAGGTGATCGATTGTTGGGTTGCTTTCACGGGGACGAGACGCACGTACGCTTCGTAGTGGGTCGTCGTTCCGTAACCGGGCACCGACTGGAGGCGATTGAGGAATTGCGAACGCGGAACGTCCGCGACGCCGACAAATGCGGCGCCGTCGAGTTTTGTGATCGGACCGGCAGCCTTGCGGACGCTCACCGTCGTGACGAAGGACGAAAACATCGTGAACGGCATCTTCCAATTCGCTCCGCATGGGTTCGCGGCCGTCGTACCAACCTTCGGCTGCGCGAACGGGGCCGGCGGGATGGGCAGGGTCGGCCGATCCGTTACTTGCACGAGCATCTGGCGCGTGTCGTCGTTGCCCGTTCCAGATACCGGATAGACCAGTTCAATGATGCCCCCGTTCGGGTTGTTGCCCCCGATATTCAGGCCGGTCGCCGCGGGACTCGGATGAGAATAAAAGCCGATCTCGGCGTGATCGCGGTACACGCTCGATGGCGGGGCACCTTGATCCGCACCTGCGATCGTCGTACCCACGATCGTGCCGGCGAGGGGGTTGCCGGCCTTCGCGAGGTAGGCGGTGCTCGTGAGATGGAGGACGTTTTGAGGATCGATGCCCGCGCTCGAGTCAGTACTTGCCCCATTTGCCATGAGCTGATGCCCGAGCACGGCGTGCGCGAGCTTCATCGGCAAGCCGACGCCGCAGTGATAAATGCGATTCATGAAGACGGCTCTGAAGGCGTCGCCCGGGACTCGTTTGTAGGTGGCGAAGGCGTTGATGCAGCCGGCCATCTCAAAATCGTCGCGCGAGACCGCTTGCGACCAGAGGCGTTCCAGGCGCGGAGCCTCCGGCGATCTCGGGCGCAACGGCGTTAGGTGGATGCCCGTCGCACCTTCGAACAGCACGGCAATCGCAGCCTTCTTATACGCGACGGAAAATGTATGCGCACCAGTTGTGGTCCGCGCGCGCCGCGCGATGCTCGTATAGCTCGCGTCGGTGCACGACACGCGCAGCGTGAGGAAATCACCTGAATCCACGATGCTGAGGCGGTCTTGCGCGCGCGTTTTCCCGGAGCATTCGACGAGGCCGGTGTACAGGTGGCCGTCCGCCGAGGTGACCGCGCGAAAGGAGCGGAGCTTCACCGGGAAGATCGGCGTGGGCCCCGTCGATGCGTTCCTTATGCCGAGAACGCCGAGTTGCTGCTGCACGAGCGGCGAGAAGAGGCCGTGCTGCTGCGGGAGCACGTGGAGCACGGGGAAGGCGTCCGCCGTACTCCACAGGAGCGACTGCGCACCGAGCATGCCGGAAAACATCAAGCAGGTGGCTTTGCCTAGAAACGCGGCAAAGGCGCGAAATCGACGACTCATGAAGGCGCTCCTCGGGGAAACGACGGGATGCCGCTACTCTACCAAAGTAGCGTCCGGTTAGCGTCCGAATCCAGGTGGGAAGGGCCCATTTGGAGTGAGGGGAACTGCGCTAGCACCGATGACGATGGCGAGTATCGATTCCGTGGACGCGCAGCCGAGGCCGGCCACGGTGGTTATCCTGGATTTCGGCGCGCAGTACAGCCAGCTGATCGCGCGCCGCGTGCGCGAGGCCAACGTCTACTCCGAAATTTTGCCGCACGATACGCCGTGGAGCGAGATCGTTAAACGCGAACCGGCGGCGATCGTGCTGACCGGCGGCCCCGAGAGCACGCTCGGCGCCGACGCCCTCGGGATCGATCCGCTCGCCTACGGCGCGGGCGTTCCGATCCTCGGCATCTGTTACGGCATGCAGCTGATGGCGCGCGATCTCGAAGGCCAAATCGTCGCATCGGAGCACCGCGAATTCGGCGCGGCATCGCTCGAAGTCGTCGCGGATTCTCCGCTCACGCGCGGCCTGCCGGAAAAGAGCCGCGCGTGGATGTCGCACGGCGATACCGTGGTCGCACCGCCGCCTGGGTTTCGTATCCTAGCGAGCACGGCGCGCTGCCACGTTGCCGCCATCGGCGACGCGGCGCGCAAGATGTACGGCGTACAATTTCATCCCGAAGTCGCGCACACCGAGATCGGCAAGCGCGTGATCGAGAACTTCCTGCACGCCATTGCGGGCGTGCCGCCGGCGTGGCAGATGGAATCGTTTGTGGATCGCACGGTCGCGGAGATTCGCGAACGTGTCGGCGGCGGGCGCGTCATTTGCGCGCTCTCCGGAGGCGTCGATTCCGCGGTGGCCGCGACGCTCGTGGCCCGCGCGATCGGCTCGCAGCTCACCTGCGTGTTCGTCGATACAGGTCTCCTGCGCGCGAACGAAGGCGACGGCGTCGTCGCCGCCTTCCGCGACGTGCTCCATCTCGACGTAGTGCGCGTCGACGCGCGCGAACGCTTCTTGCGCGAACTCGCCGGCATCGAGGATCCCGAACAAAAGCGCATCCGCATCGGGCACGAGTTCATCGCGATCTTTGAAGAAGAGGCGAACAAACTCGAAGGCGTCGAGTTTCTCGTTCAGGGAACGCTCTATCCCGACGTGATCGAGTCGAAGACCCCCGATTCCAAAGCCGGGCACAAGATCAAGTCGCACCACAACGTGGGCGGCCTGCCTGAAACGATGGCGCTCAAGCTCGTGGAACCGCTGCGCGCGCTTTTCAAAGACGAAGTGCGCGAAGTCGGTCGCGTGCTCGGCCTGCCGTCGCACATCGTGCAGCGCCAGCCGTTCCCCGGCCCCGGCCTTGCGGTGCGCGTGCTCGGCGAAGTGACCGCGGAGCGTCTCGAGACGGTGCGCGCGGCAGATAAGATCGTCACGGATGAAATTGAAGGCGCCGCGCTCGATCCCAAGCCCTGGCAATACTTCGCGGTGCTCACCCCGCTGCGCAGCGTCGGGGTGATGGGCGACGGGCGCACCTATGCGAACCTCGTCGCGGTCCGCGCGATCACAAGCGAAGACGGCATGACCGCCGATTGGGCGCGCCTCCCGCACGAATTGCTCGAACGCATCAGCACGCGCATCGTCAACGAAGTGCCGGGCGTCAATCGCGTCGCGTACGACATTACGTCGAAGCCGCCCGCCACCGTCGAGTGGGAATAGACGCAGGTGCGCATCTTGGTGATCGGAAACGGCGCCCGCGAAGATGCGCTCTCGTGGCGTTTGACGCAGTCGCCTTCCTGTAGCGCGATCTTCGCGACGCCGGGCAACGCCGGCACCGCTACCCGCGGAACGAACTGGTCGATCGCTGCAACCGACGGCAAGGCGCTGGTCGCGCGCGCACTCGAAGAGCGCATCGATCTCGCGGTGCTGGGCCCGGAGACGACGATTGCCGCCGGTGTGGGCGATCGCTTCCGGGATGCGAAGATTCCGACGTTCGGTCCGAATCGCGCGGCGGGACGGCTCGAGTCGAGCAAGATTTTCTCGAAGCGCTTCATGGAACGCCACGGCATCGCGACCGCGCGAGCGCGCGTGGTGCATTCGCTTGCGAGCGCGGAGAAAACGCTTGCTGATTGGCACGGCGGCTGCGTCGTGAAAGCGGACGGGCTCGCGGCCGGAAAAGGCGTCGTCGTGACGGACGATGCGGCGAGCGCGCTTGCGGTGCTGCGCGAATGGTATGGTCCCGCCGGCGTTCCCGGCGGCGGCAGCGACGTGCTCTTGGAAGAGCGGTTGGAAGGCCGCGAGGTGAGCGTGTTCGCCGTCGGCGACGGGAAGCGTTTCGTCACGATCGGCGCTGCCTGCGACTACAAACGTGCCGGCGACGGCGATACCGGCCCCAATACGGGCGGCATGGGCGCCTACTCCCCGCCGCACGGGTTTCCGGGCGACATGGACGAGATCGTGCGACGGCGTGTCCTCGATCCCGTCGCGCGCGGCCTCGCCGCGGATGGCGAGCGCTTCATCGGCGTGCTCTACTGCGGGCTGATGTGGACCGCCAAGGGTCCGTACGTGATCGAGTTCAACGTGCGCTTCGGGGATCCCGAATCGCAGGTGCTGATGCCGCTGTTGCGCGGCGATTTCGCGGCCTTTCTGCGCAGTGCGGCCGACGGCGCGCTCGACGAGCGAGGGATACGCGTCGACGGCGGTTCGTGCGTCGGTGTGGTCCTTGCGACACGCGATTATCCGCGCACGAGCACGGCACTGCGGGATCTGAGCTCGGATGTGGCCCTGCCCGAGGGGAGCGTCGCCTTTTGGGGTGCTTCGTCGCTGCGTGGGAACGTGGTAGACGCCGGCGGCGGGCGGGTCCTCACCGTGACGGCGCTCGGCCCCGATCTCGCCGCCGCCAGGGAAAACGCGTATGCGGCGGTCGATCGGCTCTCTCACCGGATCGGGGCCGGGGTATCGCTGAGCTACCGGAGCGATATCGGCCGGGTGCCCGTGCTCGAAACTGGACTCGCGCGCGAGGGGTCGTAAGGAGCAGTATGTACCAGCAACAACAGCGTTATAGCGCCCCCGCCGTTTCGACGGCATCGCTCCTGGGCCAAGTGCTCGGGATGACCGGCGTTGGATTTCTTGTTTCTGCTGCCGCCGGGTACTTAACGCAGGGCTTCCCGTATAGTGCCTCCTGGATCGCGATGTTGGTCGGCTTCGGTTTCCTGATCGGCATCTCGGCCACGAGGCGCAATCCGGCGCTCTCGCTGCTGATGTTTTACGCGTTTACCGCCTGTGAGGGTATCGGCATTGGCCCCGTCGTCGGCGCGTATGCACGCCTCGACGGATCCGGCGTGGTCGTCGACGCGGCTTCGACGACCGGTCTCGGCATGCTGACGCTCGCGGCCGTCGTGTATCTGACGAGCTTCGATTTTCGCAAGCTCTCGGGGATCGCGTTCGGTGCGTTGGTCGTCCTCGTCATTGCTGGCCTCATCTCCGCGTTCACGCATTTCTTGCATCCCGGTGTGTACGCGTGGCTCACGCTCGGCGTCTTCACGCTGCTCGTGCTCGTCGATTTCGCGCGCATCAAAGCGGGCAATACGGGTGCGACGGCGATCGAACTCGCGACGTCGATCTATCTCGATGCGATCAACATCTTTCTCGCCCTCCTGCAGATCTTTGGCGGGCGCAGCCGGGATGACTGATTCCGGAATCCAGGGTTCGGAAATGCGGGGCTAGGTGGCGCGTTCCTACGACGCGGAGGCCCCGATGCCGGCCGGCGACACCATGCATGAGGCGTGCGGCATCGTCGGCATTTACGCACCCGGCAACGACGTCGCGCGGCGCGCGTATTTCGGACTCTATGCGTTACAGCACCGTGGCCAGGAGTCGGCAGGCATCGCCGTTTCAGACGGCGCCACGATCGTCTGCCATCGCGAGATGGGGCTGATCTCGAGCATCTTCGATGAGGATATCCTCAGCGGCCTGACCGGCTACATTTCGGTCGGCCATACGCGCTACTCCACGACCGGATCTTCAGTGGTGATGAACGCGCAGCCGCTGCTCGAGCACGCCGAGTTCGGCGACATGACCATCGCTCATAACGGAAACCTCACGAACACCGACGCCTTGCGCTCCACCTTGGAGCCGTCGACCGTGCTCGCGGCCACGTCGGATTCCGAAGTGTTCGCGAAGGCGATCGTGCAGGCGCCCGGCGCCGATATGGTCGAGCGTATCCGGTACGTGATGGCCCGGGCTGAAGGCGCGTACTCGATCGTCATGTCCACGGAACGGGCGCTCTACGCGTTTCGCGATCCGTGGGGCGTGCGGCCGTTGTGTTACGGTCGCTTTCCCGCAGGCGGCTACATGTTCGCTTCGGAGTCGTGCGCGCTCGATACGGTCGGTGCGAAGTACATCCGCGAACTCGAGCCGGGCGAAATCATCTGGATCGACGGCGACCTCCACGTCGATAAGATGCGGCAGAGCAAGCCGCAGTCGCTGTGCATGTTCGAGTATATCTATTTCGCGCGGCCCGATTCGCAACTCAACAACAGGCAGATCTACATGGCGCGTCTCGAGATGGGACGCCAACTCGCGCGCGAGCATCCGGCCGACGCCGACGTCGTGATGGCGATTCCGGACTCGGCGATTCCCGGCGGCAAGGGGTACTCGGAGGCATCCGGGCTGCCGTACATCGAGGGCCTCATCAAGAACCGCTATATCGGCCGCACGTTCATCAGTCCGGACCAAGGCTTGCGTTCGCGCGGCGTGCACCTCAAGTTCAATCCGATCGTCGAGCTCCTCGAAGGCAAGCGCGTGGTTGTGGTCGACGATTCGATCGTCCGCGGCACGACGACCCCGCGCATCGTCAAATTACTGCGCGATGCGGGCGCCCGCGAGGTGCACGTGCGCATCACCTCGCCGCCGATCATCCATCCGTGTTATCTCGGCGTCGATATGGCCACGCACGCGGAATTGATCGCGGCGAATTTCACGGTCCCACAGATCTGCGAGAAGATCGGCGCCGATTCGCTCGGATTTCTGAGCAAAGAAGGCTTGCTCCAATCGGTCGCGCGCAAACGCGGCGAAATGTGCTTGGGCTGTCTGACGGGGGAATACCCGGAGACGTATAATGGGCCGCCCGTGTTCGAGATGGTCGTGCCGACGTAGGTTTCCCCGCCGGGTGGACGGAGACGCGAAACCGTAGTACGCTGTAGTAACTATGAAAATCGTAGTACCTACACTTTACTATGGTCGAGGATTTTCGGCATAGAAAATCCATTTTCACCCGCTCCCGGTGATCTGCCGCCGGTCCTCATCGGCCGAGGCGCGGAACTTGCGGCAATCGCTGAAAACATCCGTCGGGCCAAGGCGCGCCGGGTGCCTATTCCCCTGGTTTTTGTCGGGCAACGCGGAATGGGAAAGACGGTGCTTTTGCGGCGGCTCCGCGAGGAACCCGCAGCGTCGACCGTGGCTCTGGCACTCGAAGTGGGCATCGGAATGCCCCTCGTTTCAATGGTGCGCGAGAAACTCGAGGACCTTACGGCGAGTGTGGAAGGACCGGCGCCGAAATTTGCACGAGTTCTGGCAGCGGCACTGCGTCACATTCCAAAGACGAAGTTCGAACTGCCGCACGATGCGGGAGCCGTGTCGCTTTCGGCCGGCGACCCCGAGGCGGAACGTTCGGATCTCCGATCGCTCTCGGACCTCTTGAAAGCGGCCAACCGCGCCGCGCATGGAGCGAAGCGCTATTTGACGATCACGATCGACGAAGTCCAGGACGCGGACGCCGCGTCGATGCATACCATCGTCCGCTTCATTCACGAATCCGCGCAATCGGAGACTCCCGTTTTGTTCGCGTGCGCCGGACTGCCACGGACGAACGTGCTTCTCGATAAAATGAGAACCTACGTCGAGCGCTGGGATCGCTTTGAATTGCGTCTGCTCACGAGCGACGAAAGCGCGATTGCAATACGCGATCCGATCCTTTCAGCCGGCGCGAACGTCGCGGACGATGCGTTGGACAGGATCGTCGCGGAAACTGGTGGCTATCCGTTCTTCGTGCAGAAATTTGCGAGTGCCGCATGGGAGTACCATCGCGGGAAAACCATTTCGCTCCAGGATGTCGAGGCTACCATTCCGCAGGTTCGGCAGAAACTGGAGCAGGTCTTTTATGCAGACGCCTTCGGCCGTCTCACCGTACGCGAGAGATTATTCGTGATGGCGATGGCGGAACGTGGTTCGGGACCCCACGGTTTTCGCGACATCGCGACGGATCTTGCGACGACGACCGAGACGATTGGAACGATCCGGCAATCGCTCATCAAGAAAGGCGTCATCGTGGAAACCACAACCGGCCGGATCGACTTTAGAGTACCGCTGTCCGACGCATACTTGCGAGCGCATCGGAGTTCGATGCTCGGGCCGGCGGTCGAAGCGTATCGACTCGAACTCGCAGAACGCAGCGCGCTACGCAAGAAATAGGGTGCGCCCGCGCAGCCTCAGGGAGCGTAGGCTCCCCAATCTTGCGGCGCGATGTCGCGGGCGTGACGTGAGAAGATCCAGAGATGCCCGTCCAAGTCCGCGGCTGCGTACTGGAATTCGCCAGACACGGTCTCGTGAGGTTCCTCGACGATCGCAGCGCCACACGACTTCGCGTGCGCGTAATGACCTTCGACATCGTCGACGAACAGGGTCAATGTTTGCGTTCCGAAGCCGAGCCGAGCCGCACTCGCCTTCCGGTCACATTCGGGGTCGAGCATGATCCAGGCAGCGCCGAGATGCATCTGCATCCCGGATGCGGGAACGCCGTAGCGGTAGTGCTCGCGGAAGCCGAACACCCGTGCGAGCCAAGCGCTCGCTTCGGCGACATCCCGATAGGTGATGTGGGGCAAGAGGACGTTCACCGGCACGGAGCGATTCTCGATCATGGCCGCGTACCTTGTCGCAGGTCCTGGCGGAATCCCGCGCCGGTATTTGTTACATGACCGCTTCGATCAACCGCGGCCCGCGTGTTTTCATCGCCGATACGAACTGCGCTTGAAATTCTTCGCGCGTTTCGGCGCGTGATGCTTCGACGCCCATCCCCTCGGCGAGCTTGATCCAATCGAGCGCGGGATCGTGCAGGTCGAGCATCGACATCGCTTTGGGTCCGCGCGCGGTTGCGCCGACGCGCAGCAGTTCGATGTTCAGGATCGCGTACGACCGATTCGCGAAAACGATCGTGGTGACGTCGAGCTTCTCGCGCGCTTGGGTCCAGAGCGCCTGGAGCGTATACATCGCGCCGCCGTCGCCTTGCAGGCAGATCACTTTGCGATCGGGGCATGCGATTGCGGCGCCGGTTCCGACCGGCATCATGCTGCCGATCGAACCGCCCGTGAGCGTTAGGATATCGTGCGGGACGGTCGTCGCGAGATCGGCGAAGCCGGCGCGCGAGGTCGCGGCTTCATCGGAGATGATGACGTTCTCGGGAAGGAAATGCGCGACGATTTTGCCGGCAGCGAACGCGTCGAGTTTCCCCGCGCCCGGCAATTCCGGGCGTTGCAGGGCGACCGCGTTCGCCGGCGCTTTCGGAGCGCCAAGCGCTTCCGCGAGCGCTTCGAGCGCGAGCGTGCCGTCTTCGTGCGCGTGCGCCAGCGCCTCGATGCGGCATCCCTCCGGGAGCGGCCAACTCGGTTTGCCGGGATACGCGAAGAACGTGACCGGTGCTTTGGAGCCGACGAGGATCAAATCTTCGACGTCTGTGAGGAACGCGACGATCTGCTCGGCGAAATACGGGATCCGCTCGACGGCTACGAGTCCTGCGCCCTGCTGTAACCGCGGTGCGAACGTATCGCAAAGCATGCGCGCGCCCGTGGCTGCCGCGATGCGCCCTGCCGCGAAGAGTCCGCGTTCTTTGAGCGCCGCGCCGCGAATCAGGATGGCTGCGTTCTTCGAGGCCTTCAGCGTGCGGGCGACCTTGCCGACGGTCTTCGCCGCGACTTCGAGCGCGGGCGTATTCTGAAGCGGCTCGGCCGGGCCGCCTGCTTCGAGCCAGGCGGTATCCGCCGGCAGCACGAGCGTCGCGATCTGTCCGGGCGGCTGATGCGCGGCCTGGACCGCGCGCGCGATATCGGACGCCGCGTTGCGCGCGCTCGTCGTCGCGTGGAACCAGCGCGAAACCGGGCGCGCCAGTCCTTCGATATCCGAGGCGAGCGGCGCGTCGTACTGCGCGTGGTACGTCGCGTGATCGCCCACGATGTTCACGATCGGCGACGCCGCGCGCCGGGCGTTATGCAGGTTGGCGATGCCGTTCGCGAAGCCGGGGCCGAGGTGCAACAGCGTGCAGGCCGGCTTCTCCGCCATGCGCGCATAGCCGTCGGCCGCGCCCGTCACCACGCCTTCGAAGAGCCCGAGGACCGGCCGCATTCCCGCGACGCTATCGAGCGCC
>Ga0302326_10012571_pt1 | contig 18027 bp, 21 predicted proteins | sample Palsa_T0_3_FD_202264 | JGI IMG/M metagenome (GOLD analysis project Ga0302326, IMG submission 202264) | Peat permafrost microbial communities from Stordalen Mire near Abisko, Sweden - Palsa_T0_3 | ecosystem: Environmental > Terrestrial > Soil > Palsa > Peat permafrost | place: Sweden: Abisko...
CGGCGAATAGCCTGATGGTGCCCAGGGGCGGAATCGAACCACCGACACGCGGATTTTCAGTCCGCTGCTCTACCCCTGAGCTACCTGGGCCGACCTTGGGGTCTCGAAGGACGGGCTTTGTAAAAGAGCCCCCGGCCCGTGTCCAGCGGGCGACAAGGTCGCGGGCCCCCTACCCCCCTTCACCTTCACCGAATTCGGGCGGCTCCTCGGCGGGAACCGTGTAACTGCCCTTGAGCCAGCGCGAGAGATCCACGTCGGCGCAGCGTTTGGAGCAGAAGGGCTTGAATTTCGCATCCTGCGGCTTGCCGCAGACGGCACATTTTCGCGCAGTGACGGATCCGGCACCCGGCTCGCTTTCGTGCGCCTTGTCCTCAGGCCTGGGTGCCGACATCGAAGCCTTCGCGCTTGTATTCTTCACGCGGCTCGAAAGTCACGCGCGCCGCACCACGGCGGGCGAGCGCGGGGCGCACTTCCCCTTCGTGCATTTCAAGCCATTTGATGACCTCGGGCGCTGCGCGCACCGCGACCGTCTTGCCCGGCGCCGCCGCCGCCTCGCGCTCGACGCGGCGGATCACTTCCAGCGCCACACTGTCACGCGTGCGGGTGCGGCCGTGGCCGTGGCACGGCCGGCAGCATTCGCTCATCAGTTTTACCAGCGGGTCCCGAATCCGTTTCCGCGTAATTTCGACCAGTCCGAATTCCGACATGCCCGAGATCTGCGTCGGGGTGCGGTCCCGCGCGAGGCTCGTCGTAAGCGTGTCGAGCACTCTCTGGATGTTTCCTGGCTCGTTCAGATGAATGAAGTCGATCACGATTAATCCGCCCACACCCCTCAGGCACAGCTGACGACCGATTTCGTCCGCCGCTTCGAGATTGACCTTCAGGCTCGTTTCCTCGAGCCCCGTCGCGTCGGTGAAGCTTCCGGAATTCACGTCGACGGCAGTGAGTGCTTCCGTCCCTTCGATGGTGATCCAGCCGCCGGACGCGAGCGGCACGCGCGGGCTCAGCAGCCGCTCAATCTCGTCTTCGATATCGTAGAGGTCGAACAACATGCCGGAACCGGTAAACAATTCGATCTTCGATTCCGCATCCGGCATTGCGCGCCGGCAATAGGCTCGTGCGGCTTCTGCGGATTCGCGATCATCGATCAGCACGCGTGCGGTCGCCGCATCCACTTCATCGCGCATGGTGCGCTCGACTGGATCGAGATCGTGATAGAGCGTCGAGGGAGCCGCGGCACTCTGCCGTCGCGCCATCACGGGGCGCCACGCTTCGGCGAGCCGCTCGGCATCTTCCTTCAAGTCCGCGAGATTTGCATCAATTGCAGCGCTGCGCAGAATATATCCTGCGCCGGGAATGAGCGCGCCGTTCGCTTCCTTGATCATCGCTTCGCTAAGGACGGTCAGCCGCACGCGTTCCGCTTCATCGTCGATGCGCCGCGACAGCGCAATGCCCTGCTGATTGGGCACCAGCACCAGCAGTCGTCCGGGAACGGTGACATTGGCGGAGAGCCGTGCGCCTTTCTCGCCGATGGGATCCTTCACCACCTGCACGACAATTTCTTCGCCCTCGTGCACGCAATCGCTGATCTTGGGCGCCCGTTCGTCGTCGAAGCCGGGAAGGTCGGCCAGACATCGCGCCTCCCGCGCGCCGAGGAACCCGGCGCGATCAAGTCCGATGTCGACAAAGGCTGCCTGCATTCCGGGCAGCACGCGCTGGACGCGCCCCAATATGATGTGGCCGATCAGACTGTGGCCGCTGCGTCCGCCGCCCCGCTTGCGCAAGGCGCCGCCGTCATCCAGGCCAATAGTACGCTCGAGAAAGAGCTCCTGCAGCCGACCGTCTTCCACGATGGCGACACGAATCTCCCCTGCCCCGGCGTTGATCAGGACTTCCTTTTTCATGGAATGCGTTCGGCAAATAGCAGCGCACAAACATTATCACGAAATTGCGACGCCGCACGACCTAAGAAGATGCACCGTCTCCAAAAGAGGCAAGCCGACCACATTCGACCAGGAGCCGTTCAATTGCCGCACGAATGTTTCGGCGCGGCCTTGGATCGCGTAACCGCCCGCCTTGCCGAGGCCCTCTCGGCACGCGAGATAGGCATCGATCTCGGATAGATCGAGTCGCTTGAACGCGACACGGGTCAGCACCGTCCGCGTTCTGACCGCGCCATCGGATGGACTCACCGCGACTGCGGTTAACACCTGATGTCGACGGCCGGACAATAGTTTGAGGCAGGCGCGCACATCGTCGTCTGTCTCGGCCTTGGGCAGGATTCGTCGGCCGCAAGCCACGACCGTGTCCGCCGCAAGGATGACGGCGACGTCACCGTGCCACCCAGCACGCGCAACTTCTGCCTTCGCGCGCGCAAGCCGCAGCGCGTAGAGACGCGGCTGCTCGTCTTTGCGGGGCGTTTCATCGATGGCTGCCGGGGCGATCGCATGGGGCGCCAAGCCCGCCTGCGCCAGCAGCGCCTTACGGCGTGGGCTCTCGCTCGCAAGCACGAGCAAGGGCGGTGCGCTATTTGAAGCGATAGGTGATGCGCCCCTTGGTGAGGTCATAGGGCGTCATCTCCACAAGCACCTTGTCGCCCGTCAACACACGAATGCGGTTCTTGCGCATCTTGCCGGCGGTATGGGCGATGATCTCATGTCCGTTTTCGAGCTTCACGCGAAAGGTCGCGTTGGGCAGAAGCTCGCTCACTGTGCCCGGAAACTCGAGCAGTTCTTCCTTGGCCATTATTCCTCTGGGTCCGTTCTGGGGGCGGAGATTGCACCGAAAACCCGGAAAAGCAAGGGAAAGGGGTATCAATCTGCAGCTCGGTCCACCGCAAAGCGCGCCTCTATGCGGGCTTGCAATTCGTCGCGAACGGCCCGGTAGGCGTCCAGCCGCTGCTCACGCGAGCCTTCGAAGGCGGTCGGGTCCTGGGTCGGCCAGTATTCGACCTCCACAGCCTGCACCCGCGTCAGTTCCATCGCCTTGTGATGGGCTTCCGGGGAGAGTGTAACGATCAGGTCGAAAGATGCGTCTTCCAGGTCTTCGAAGCGCTTGGGCCTGTGGGCCGCAATCTCGATGCCGATCTCGTCCATTACCTCGACAGCCATGGGATCTGGCTCGCCGACCCGCGCACCCACCGAATCCACATAGACGAAACGGCCGTAAAGGTGGCGCATGAGCGCCGCGGCCATCGGACTGCGAACGGAATTCAGGGTACAGGCGAACAGAGCGGCGCCCGGCAGCTCCTCGCCATTGGGCCCCCGCATCGCGTCAACCCTTCAGATGCAGGACACAAAGCAGCGTGAACAGCCGCCGCGCAGTATCGAAATCGACATCGATCTTGCCCTTGAGACGCGCCTGCAGCAGCGTCGAACCCTCGTTATGCAGACCGCGACGTCCCATATCGAGCGCTTCGATCTGGGAGGGTGGTGCATTGCGGATCGCCTTGAAATAGCTTTCGCAGACGATGAAGTAGTCCTTGATCACACGGCGCAAAGGCGTCAGCGATAGCATGATGCGCCCATGCGGTTCGTCGTTTTCGAGGCGGATGTCGAATACGAGCCGGTTTTCCGAAACACCCAGCACGAGCTTATAAGGTCCGCCTGGCGAACCCAATGGCGTGAAATTGTTTGCTTCCAGAAGATCGTAGATCGCAATTTCGCGTTCCTGCTCGATCTCGCGCGTGCGGCGCAGGACCGAGCCCTCGTCCAGCTCAATGGTAGCGATGCGGAAAATATCGGCCATGCGTCAGGAATCGCGCCGTTCGTTCAGACGTGCGGCGATGGAGCGGGCATGGGCCTCCAGGCCTTCAGCTTCCGCGAGCACAATCGCGTCGGGACCGAGGGCCGCGAGCGTACGCGGCTCGCAGGCCAGAAGCGTCGTACGCTTGAGGAAATCGAGCACTGAAAGGCCCGAAGAAAACCGCGCCGTGCGCGAGGTGGGTAGCACGTGATTGGGGCCCGCAATGTAATCCCCCATCGCTTCTGGCGTATGCCGCCCCAAGAAGATCGCTCCCGCATGGCGCACGCGTGTGAGCAACGCCTGGGGGTTTTCGGTCGCGATTTCGAGATGTTCCGGCGCGATGCGATCGACCAGTGCCGCCGCATCGTTAAGCTTCGCCACGACGATGATCGCGCCGAAATCGCGCCAGCTTGCGCCCGCGATATCCTTGCGCGGCAGAAGCGCCAATGCCCGCTTGACGGAGGCTGCGACGCGCCCGGCGAACTCCGCGTTGTCTGTGATCAGGATACTTTGCGACGACACGTCATGCTCGGCCTGGCTCAGCAGATCGGCTGCAATCCAGTCGGGATTGCTGGCGGCATCCGACACGACGAGAATTTCCGACGGGCCCGCCACGGAATCGATACCAACCTTGCCGAACACCTCGCGTTTGGCTGCCGCAACATAGGCATTCCCCGGCCCCACGATCTTGTCGACGGGCGCAATAGTCGCCGTGCCATAGGTGAGCGCGGCAATGGCCTGTGCGCCGCCCACACGATAGATCTCATGAATGCCGGCAAGCTTTGCTGCGGCCAATGTCAGCGGATTGATCTGGCCGCCGCTGGCTGGCGTCACCATCGCAATACGGCCCACGCCGGCCACGCGCGCGGGGACAGCGTTCATCAACACGGAACTGGGATAGCTCGCCGTGCCGCCTGGCACATAAAGACCGACGCTGTCGAGCGGCGTCCAGCGCCAGCCGAGCCCGGCACCCGTCTCATCTTCGAAAAAATCATCCTTCGGCAATTGGCGGCGATGATAGGATTCGATCCGCTTCGCAGCCACGCCGAGTGCGGTCAGCGCTTCTTTGCTGCAATGGCTCTCGGCTTCGGCAATTTCAACATCGCTCAAACGTAAGGTCTCAGCCGTCAAACTGGCACGGTCAAAGCGTTGGGTGAGATCGATAAGCGCCGCATCGCCGCGCACGCGCACATCCGCCAGGATCGCACGGACGGAGACGGCGACGTCTTCTTCGATTTCGCGCTTGGCCCCGAGCAGCGCCTCGAATTGCGCCACGAAATCCGGTGCGCGCATGTCGAGGCGGCGCACCATGTTACATCTCGTCGATCTGGTGGGAGGGCCGGTCCAGCGCGGCCCATTCGCCGCTCACATCGGTCAGCTCAGCATCGATGCACTCGACTTCGAGCTTGATCGCACCGCCGCCGGCAAGGACGAGTTCGATCGTACCTGCCGGATCGTCGGCGGCTTTTGCGGCAAAGGTTATCGCAAGCAGCTCGAAAACCGCTTCGGGATCGCCACGTTTCAGCCGCGTGGATTTGACCGACAGCACATCGTCGAAGTGGAGGCCCGCGCGCACGCGCAGATTGTCGCCGCGGCCCCGCCTGCGCTCGGCCGTTTCCCATTTGAACCGATTGAGCAGAGCGGCGAAGCGGCGCGATTTCGGCAACCAGACGAGATCCTTCACCTGCCCCACGGCATCCTGCAGCCGGGCGGAAATGATCTCGAGGTCTTCGGCATCCGCCGCGGCCAATGTGAGTTCAGTCACCGTCATGCCGATTGCCGTTCGATTTCGGCGCCTACACCGGAGAGCTTTTCCTCCAACCGCTCGAAACCGCGATCGAGATGATAGACGCGGTTGACGATGGTTTCGCCTTCCGCGGCAAGCCCCGCCAGCACAAGGCTCACGCTCGCACGCAAATCGGTCGCCATCACGGGTGCGCCCTTGAGGCGATCGACACCGGTGACCGTCGCCATGTCGCCTTCGACCTTGATGTCCGCGCCCATGCGGGCCAGTTCCGGCACATGCATGAAACGGTTCTCGAAGATCGTTTCCTTGATATGCGACACGCCGCTGGCTGTCGCCATCAGCGCCATGAACTGTGCTTGCAGATCGGTGGGGAAGCCGGGAAACGGCGACGTCGAGATATCTGCCGCAACGGGACGCACGCCGTTTCTGTGGATGGCAAGACCGCGATTGGTCTCCACGATTTCCGTGCCGATGGATTCGAGGAGCGGAATCACGGCGCCTATCAAAGAGCCCCGCGTATTCACCAACTCGACCTCGCCGCCCGCGATCGCTACGGCCATCGCGTAGGTGCCCGTCTCGATGCGATCGGGAAGCACGGAATGCTCCGCGTCGCCGAGGGACTTCACGCCTTCGACCACGATCCGCGACGTGCCGAGACCTGATATCTTCGCGCCCATGGCAATCAGGCAATGACCCAGATCGTCGATCTCCGGCTCGCGCGCCGCGTTGATCAACACCGTCTCGCCATCCGCGAGCGCCGCTGCCATCAGGGTGTTCTCCGTCGCGCCCACTGACACGATCGGAAATTCGATGCGTGCGCCCTTGAGGCCGTCCGGTGCCGTCACCACAACATAGCCTTCGGCCAGTTCCACCATGGCGCCCAGCGCCTCGATCGCCTTCAGATGGAGATCGACAGGGCGCGCGCCGATAGCGCAACCACCCGGCAGCGAAACCTTCGCATGGCCCATGCGCGCCACAAGAGGCCCCAGCACGAGAAAGCTCGCGCGCATCTTGCGCACGATGTCGTAGTCGGCCGTGGTTGAAGCGATATTCGCGGCAGACAGTTCGAGCCGTCCGCCATCGCCCAGCCGCGGTCCTCGCGCATAGCTCGCCTCGACACCCAGGCTGCGCAGGATATCGGCCATGAAGGCGATATCGGCCAGCCACGGCATATTGGTCAGCGCCAGCGGCTTGTCGCTCAACAGGCTCGCGGCCATGAGGGGCAATGCGGCGTTCTTGGCGCCGCTGATGGCGATTTCACCCTTGAGCCGGGCACCGCCTTTGATGCGAATACGATCCATAACCCCTCACGAGCCTGTCGAATGATGGAAATGGCAGGCACAATTCTTCTAACGCCCCGCGCGCCCGCTTAACAGCGCAGAACGGCCTGTAAGTTAAGTGTTTTTCGCGGCGGGATTGGGGCCGGCTCCGGATGGGGCTGCAGAGTGCCCCGCATCGGGCGCATGCGCGCCGGCCACGACCGTTTCACCCTTCCCGGCCAATGCCCGGGCGCGGGCTTTGCGGCGCTTGAGGTTTGCCCGGAGGGCCGCGGCCTGACGCTCTTTCCGGGCCTGCGAATTGTTCGCCACAGCACCTTTCCCTGGAGCCCGGCCTTGGGCTATAGGACCGGCCCCGGGGCGATTTGGCCCTTTACCACGGGGACGAATGGCCCTCGGTCGCCGGAGTAGCGTAGTGGTAGCGCAACCCCTTGGTAAGGGGTAGGTCGTGAGTTCGATTCTCACCTCCGGCACCAGTCTTCGCTGCGCGAGCAGCGGAGGATGGTGTCTTCCGTAGCGCAAAGCGCGCAGGAGAACTGCCCGACATCGTGCAGCTTCGGATGGCGGACCAATCCCGTGCCATGCAACATCAGCACGCCTTATTTTACCTAAGCAGCCTTCACCATCCGCGTTTCGCCTGCCGCTCCGCTTCCTCGGCATTCAACGGTGCGAGTGCGTTGAGGATGCTGCGCGCGCCCGCAAGGTGCTTGGGATTTGCGACATCGAACGTTTCTTCGGCGGCAATCATAATCAGGCCGCCATCAGCCAATCGCTCAACGATGACATCTGCCGGAACTGTAATCCGCTGCGCCAGCGGCGCCGACAAATACACCATCCATGATAGGTCGCAGAAGGGATGCGGGTCCGTCCAGCGTTGCACCAGCTCGCGAGAAAAAGCCTGCGCGTAGTCGACGTCCCAGCACGAAACGATCGCCAAAAGAACAGACCTGAAGACGGGATATGAGATGATCGTGGGATCAGCCTCATGCGAGTCGTCTGTATGGAACGAAGCCTCGCGCGGCGCACCGGTCCAGCTCACCAGCCCCCCGCCATGCGCTCCGAATGTAACCCGCTGCGAGTCCGGAATATCGGTCGTTGAAACTGAAACGTTATAACCATACCCCGGCTCCGGTCCCTCGTCGTCTATGGTTACGCCCCAATCGACGACAATCTGAGTCATCCGCTTGCGCGCTTTTTCCAGCGGACACAGAAATTCCTGAATGTTCTCCTCCGACATCTCCATGGCGTCCCGAGAAACATCGAGAAATGTCCAACCGCGAAATGCCGAGTGGATGGGAGATATCAAATCCAGACAAGAGAGCGTTCGCAGACCCAATTCCTCCGGTGTTTCTTCCCGCGGTTTCCACTGTGAAACGATCGAAAACCGATTCGCAAAGGTGGGCTGATTCACTTTCATTCCGCACCCTCCGGCCAGGATCCAAGTTCCAAGCGTATCTTCCTTAGTCGTTTGTTCCCGTTCGTGTCGAAAACATAACGCGCATAGTCCAGTGCAGACTGTTCTGCGAAATACCAGATGACCTGACGCCCTTGAGCCGCCTGCAACTGACGCAACCCCTGATTTGGCCACTGCCATAGCAAGGCTATTCGAAACCAGGATCCCTTATCAGCAAGCTTGGTAGCATAGCCCGGACCTTTGAATTCGATCATCGAGCCCGGCAGGTTGAATGTCCCACTTTCGTTAATCGTTCCAGGTTTGTGTTGGCAGTCGTCAAAATGGACCAACCTTCCCTTGTTTTCCGGATTTGAGAGCACGTATGTGAGACCCGCTGGTGTCACATCGTTCGGATTGATCCTCTTCCGCATATACATTTCGTAGGCACGAGCTCTATCACCGGTGGACCCCTTGAGACCAGGTTTATCCGGCATTGGCGGCTCGGGACAAAGTCGGGGTTCTTCTTGATCGACATCGGTGAGCGACTTTGGCTGTCGCGACGGCATCTCCGACGGATCCACAACAACGCCGTCTTTCGTCTCGCGCGCAACCGCGCGTCCACGGTTGCGAAACTTGCCATCGGGCCCAAGCGTCGCGCGCATGACGACCTGGCCATTCGATTCCTGCACCAAATCGAGTTCTGTGCCATCGCTGTTCCATGAATAGCGAAGGTCTGGTCGGCCTGGCACTTGTCCTTCATGCTGCTCTCCTCCGGCAGGCGGCGAATAGAGCATCGCAGCGAGGAAACTGGCAGGACCGGACCCGTATCGCGCAACGAATGCTGCCCAATCGAGGATTGTCCCGATCCCTCCACGAGATGCCGTCCCTTCTGCCGTCTCTGCGACCTCGGAGCCAGCTCCGTCCGAAGTCCACTCGCCACTCGTACGTCCGCTTCCAGCGGGCACACGCGGTTGGTTCGGATTGAATTCTTTTTCCAGCGCATCCAGGGGCGCAGGATCGAAATCCAATGCGGTCCAGATGTCGCGCGGAGAAACACCTTCATCCATCAAACCGTCGGCGATGAAGAGACGCCGCGCCGCGCTGGACGGATCGGCAAGCCTGGGAAGCGCCGCGAGTGCGAGATGCATTGCCGCCATGCATTCATCGCCGGCGCGCGCATGCTTCGACGCGCGGTGGACGGCACCGACCACGGACGGGTCGACGGGATTGCCGTAGGCAACCGAAAGCAATGTGAGAATTCGCGCATCATCGCTGTCCAGTGAACCATCGTGCAGGCGCTTGGCGAGCACAGTGTCCGCGCCCAGCAGAACGCCCTCGCGTTCGAGGCTCATACCGGCGCGCAGTCCGCGGAAGCGCGCTTCGTCCTGCCAGCGTTTTTGAAGATTGGCGATTTCCTGCTGCATGCACGGATTCCCTAAGGTCGGGGGCGAGCCTTGCATGGAAACTAGAACAAATCAAGATCAAAAAGAGAACAAAAAACACGTCAGCTTGTCATCTTTCGAGCGTCGCTGGCGGAATTCATGAGTCTTTGAAGGCGCGGAAGCAGCCGTCTACGTCCCGTCCAGCCGGCGGGTTCGGCGGAGTGCTTCAGCCGCGCTCGTCCCGACGGCGAGCGGTCCGCACCTGAGAGCGCCGGCCTGTCGACGAAAATCGAAAAACGGCCGCAAAATTGTTGGTAGATTTGTTGGTATCCAACGATCAAGGCGATAAAAGCATAACCCTATCAGGCAGTTAGTTGTTGCTGGATTTGAGTACCTCCGGCACCATCCTATGCTGCGCAGTAGCGGAGGAAGGTGTCCTCCGTAGCGCGAAACGCGTAGGAGGACTACGCCACATCGCGCAGCTTCGGATGGCAAGCTAGTTCTACGCTGCGCGAGTTGCGGAGACGGCCGTAGTCCGCGCAAGCGAGCGAACCTGGGCTCCAAGTCGCGCAGCTTCGCTTGGCAAGCCATCCGCATTTCATTGCGGCGGAGGACGGCGTTCCCCGGAGCGTGAAACCCATAAGGAGGACTGCCCGTACCGCTCAGCTTCGGATCAAGGCGATCCTAAACCGCGCAACGCCATCACACCCTGGAGCGTTCAAGAAGCCCCATCATGTGCGCTTCGCTTTCCGCCCCGCTTCCTCGGCGTTCAACGGTTCGAGGGCATTGAGGATGCTCCGCGCCCGCGCGAGGTGTTTGGGATTGGCGGCGTCGAAAGTTTCTTCGGCAGCGATCATGATCAGGCCGCCATCCGCGAGCTGTTCGACGATCACGTCTGAAGGAACGGTAATCCGCCGCGCGAGCGGTGCCGACAAATAAACCATCCACGACAAATTGAAGACCGGAAGAATCGGCTCCCACAAATTGGCCAGGTCGCTGGAATAGGCCAGCCCTTCGGGATCGCCTCCGCGCCCTCGAAGCGCTCGTCCAAAGCGGTTCTTTGCCGTTGGGAACAGATTGCACCTGGCGGCGCGTGCTCAATCCGCACCGGCTCGTTGCTCTTGGTCCGGATTTTCGGCGTTTTGATCGCGCGCCGCACGGCGGTGCTGCAATATTTCGTCCCACGACAGGACGACGTTGCGCCACTCCGGCGTCAGCGGTTCACTCTCCTCGATGACGTCCAGCAAAGCTTTGAAATTGATCACGTGGAGGCCGTTGCCGCGGCGTTCGACGATTCCATCGCGCACAAAAGTGCCGATGGTTCGGTTCAAGGTCTGACGGGCCACGCCCATCATGGACGCGAGCTCGTCCTGCGTCAGATCGACGGGATCCGGTTCGGGACCCAAATGGTAGAGCGCGCGCCCTGGCAGATAGGCCATAAATTTGGCGACCCGCTGGCGCAGCGATTCCGCCGTCATCATATAGAGAGCTTCATATTCGACGCGCGCGCGCGTGCATACAAAGATGGCGACGCTTCGCGCGACTTCGTTGTGTGTCCGCAATATCCCATCGAAAGCCGTGCGCGGCACGAAGATGACGACCGCATCAGTTCTCGCCGCATGGCTGAACGGCAAAGGTCGCCCGTCGATCGCGGCCGTCAGGCCGAAAACATCGCCGGGCCAATGAACGCCCTGGAGGAGATATTTCCCGACTGCAGAATTCCGAAACGTGATCGCGCTTCCCATGGCGACGACCCAAAGACCGGGCGACGGCGCATTGCGGTTCGCGATGATTTCGTTTTTTTCATAGCTCCAGACCTGGGCGGCATCCCTCAGTTCCTGCATTGGAGCGATGGGCCAGTCCAAAAAGAGATGAACGCCGCGCAAGGCGGCACCGATCCACTTATCACGTCCAGAGATGCGAACACCCATCGGGAATCAACTTGCACGGGCCCTCAATGTATCAAACGCGACCCATTTGTCACGTTTGCGGCAATGCCAAGCCGCCTTCGCGGCGAATGGAATCAGTCGCCAGTCGGTTGATCCGCCTTCGATCGATTGACTATACAATTATAGTCTAGTTTCTTGGCCCGTGAGCCCCGTTCTGGCGGGCGCGGATCGTGACGAAACGGCTTCCTCGGGGGATGAGATGAACCTTTCGGATCTCATAAGTCATATCGATCCCCTGTATGTCATTTCCGGCGTGCTGGTCGGCGCGCTGGTCGGATTTACCGGGGTCGGCGGCGGCTCGCTTATGACACCAATTCTGATCCTCGTTTTCGGTATTCATCCGGCCACGGCAGTCGGCACGGATCTGCTTTACGCGTCCGCGACCAAAACCGCCGGATCGGCCGTTCATGGCTTCAATGGAACCATCGATTGGAGGGTGGTGGGACGACTTGCGCTGGGCAGCGTGCCGATGACGGCGCTGACTGTCCTGTTGCTCTATTGGCTTGGGGTAGACAGCAAGGCAACGCAGGCCATCATCACGAAGGTGCTCGGACTTGCCCTGCTCCTGGCGGCAATCGCTCTGGTCCTACGCAATCCGCTGATGCGCCTCTACGACCGGCGGGTGGGCGAACTGCCAGTCCGCAGGGTTTTCTGGCTCACGGTCGTCACCGGGGCCGTTCTCGGCGTCCTTGTCACAATCTCCTCAGTAGGCGCCGGTGCGATCGGCGTCACCGCGCTCGTGTTGCTCTATCCCAAAATGGAAGCGCGCCGGATCGTCGGTTCGGACGTGGCCCATGCTGTTCCACTCACATTGATCGCCGGACTCGGTCATTCCATTCTTGGCACCGTCAACTATCCGATGCTGGCCTCATTGCTCGTTGGCTCCCTGCCCGCCATCGTTGTTTCGAGCATCGCCGCTGCACGTGCATCGGATACGACCGTCAGGATCGCCCTGGCCGTCGTGCTTCTTCTGGTTTGTGCGCGGTTCTGGTTTCTTCACTGAGGTGAGAGAAAGAAACGAGTAAGGTTGATTTGAATGCCGAGCACCGCCTTCCTCGCGGTGCGCACATAACGGCTGCAATTGCGGACGATTTCGCATAAGATAACGCATGGATTTCGCCGCGTTTCAGGCCGTCATTGTCTCGCCTGCGCTCAAGCGGGTCGCCGGACATTGGCGAGACGCGCGCGGCGACCGCGCCATGCCGGCCTGGGAAGACATCAAGCCTTCGGCGATCAAGGCACAGCTTCCGATCATTTGGTCCTACAAATACGATCCGCTGACGAGGACCTTCACCGGCCGGATGTCGGGCGACAAAATCACCGCGATCTTCGAGAAGAATTTCCGCGGCGTCCTCATGTCTGACCTCGTGCGTACCTCCGATTTCGGCTGGGTTTACGCACTGAACAAGCGGATCGTGTCCGAGCCCGCTCTCTATCGCAGCGAAGGCCGCGTGTTCAAGCATCTCGACCGGTGCGGAGTCGGCGAACGTATTGTTATGCCGCTGTCTGACGACGGCGTCGTCGGCGACGGCATTCTCGGCGCGACCGAGTACCGGCTCGAATCGACCGGCATCTTTGCGCCGAGCGAACCGATCCGCGAGAACGAACAGTGGTTCTGACGGGATCCGTGGTTTTTGGCTAAGCATCCGTATCTTGGTTACCAAAATCTTAATTCGTCTATCGCGACGGCGGGCCAGCAGCATCTGCAATTGGCTGCCTCCCGAATAGCCCCGGAACACACGTACCGGTTAGCGGCTCTTTAAGCATCTTTACTTACCTTGTTCACGCATCGATTTGAACGCGTCCGCGACGTCCGAAGCGTGGCCGCGCGTTACCGGAACGGCTTCCTGCCCGGGGCTCGTTCCCGCGAAAATGCGACACCGGCCGTCGCATTTCGGCAGGGAGTTGGGATGACGTTTCAGTCACAACATATCGCCGTCGGCGAGCGCGCACCCTTCATCGCCGGCGCGGGCGCCAACGGAGCGTTCTTTTCCCTCGACGGACAAGCGGGCCGTCCAGCCGTTCTTCTTCTTCTCGGCAAACGCGCGCGCGAGCAGGTCTTGCCGCTCCTTCAGGCGTTCGAGGCGGCGCAGGCATCGTTCGCTGATCGGCATACCGATGTCGTCCCGCTCGCCAGCCTCTCCAATATAGGCCTTACGGAATACGCGACGGGATATGCCGGCGCCGTTCCCCTCTTCTTTTGCGCCTCCGACGAAATCTTCCGCCTGGCGGCGGATGAACGATTCGTCGCTCTCGTCATAGACCGCGGCAGCCGGCTGACCGCGATTGTCGAATCCGAAAATCATGCGAATGTCGTCGACTGCACGCTTCACGAGGTTTCCCACTTTTCCCAGGAAGTCGGCCGCATAGCGCAGCTGGCGGCCCCCGTCCTCATTGTGCCCAATCTCATCGACCGTGGGTTTTGCCGCGAGCTGACAGAGCGCTTCGAGGCCGGGCCGCATGTAGAAGGCGTGATGGCTTCCATGAACGGGCAAGGCGACGGCTATGCCAGGCTCGACGCATCGAAGAAGCGCCGCCGCGATTTTCTACTCGAACCCGCAAGCGCACTGCATGCACGCGTCATCGATGTCCTGGCGCGGCGGCTGGTGCCGGAAATCAAGCTCGCATTCCAGGCCGATGTTGCCCATCTCGATCGCATCCTGATCGCGCGCTATGACGACACAGGAGGTTATTTCCGCCGCCATCGCGACGATGCCGCCGCCCATATTTCGTATCGCCAGTTCGCCGTTTCGCTTAATCTCAACACGCACGAATATGAAGGCGGCAACATACTGTTTCCAGAATTCTCCGACGACAGCTATTCGCCGCCCGCAGGCGCCGCAGCCGTCTTTTCCGCATCGCTGCTGCACGAGGCTACGCCTGTGACGCGCGGCCGGCGCTATGTGCTGCTGACGTTCATGCACAGTGCCGAAGCCGAAGCGAGACGGCTCAGGCAATTCAAGGCCGCCTGAGATGACAGCGCTTCGCCGCTCGAATTTCGTGCATACATTGCAACTCGGCGGCGGTCGCGCTTTGGTGATTCATGCACTGAGTCAGCTTCGCCTGCCTGTGGATGCGGACATCGTTCGCCTGATTGCATGGTTCGATCATGAGCGCGCATTTCCGGATTCCTTTCCCGACCTGACTCGATTGATGGGTCACGACGCGCAGACTATGGCCGGTTGTCTGGCGGCGCTTGTCGAGCGCGGCGTCCTGACTGAGAAGACCGAGGAACAGGAGATCGCCGAAGCGACCGGCGCATTGGCCGCCAGCCATGACCGCGATCCCGCCGAAATGCTGGACCGGTTCCGGCGGATGCGGAAGGAAGGCGCGCACGCCTATTGGTCCGTCGCCGAGACCCAGGGCGTTTCATCGTTCGAGTCCGACCGCATCAGGATCGAGGTGCTCCTGTTCGGCGATTGCGAAATTCAGATGGAGGCCGACTTTCTGCGCCAGGATGCGGCGCGCCGGAATATCGATTTGCGCGTCGCGGCGACATTTGCCTCGGATGTGTCGCTCGCCGGCGAGCGCAAATGTGATGCCGTCATTGTCGGCGCCTTGAACGCGCGCAGGGCGATTGCCGACAAATCGTTGAATGGGCCTGAAATCTATGTCGCCGAAATGCGGGCGCTCATCGCACAGTTGCGCGCGCACACCGACGTTCCGATTCTCGTCGACAATCTGCCCGAACCGACGCTACAGCCGGAAGGCTTTGCAGACCGCGGCGTCGACAGTCACCGCAACAGGTTTCGGAAGACGAACCTCGCGCTCGCTGCGATGGTCGAGGAGTTCTCTGGCGTTTATCCCATCGATGTTGCGGCAACGCTGGCGGCAGCTGGAACGGCAACGCTTCTCGACGATGGTCTGACGTCGTTCACGCATTTCGGATCGCCAGGCTGGATGCTGCAGCGCCCTGAAAGCGAAAAGACGGCCGTCCACAATATCTTTCCCGATGTCTCGCCGCTCGCCGCATCTCTGGACGGCAATCCCTATGGGCGCGAAACCGTGGTCGCCGCAGCGCATATGAACGCGCTCGTGACCATCCTGGCCATCGATCGGAAGAAATGTGTGATCGTCGATCTCGACAACACGCTGTGGCCTGGCGTGCTGGCCGAAACGGGCGCGCCCTTCGCATGGCACCCTGACATCAGCGGCGCGCATTCTTTTATTGGCTTGTTTTTCGGAATCCACGAAGCGCTGAAAACGCTCAAGAAGCGCGGTGTCGTGTTGGCTGCCGTCAGCAAGAATGACGAGCAGATGGTTCGCGAACTGTGGAAATACCCTGAGCATTACCCGCACGACCGGCTTCTCACACCCGGCGATTTCGTCACCTGGCGGCTCAACTGGACGGACAAGGCGGCAAACATCCGTTCGATTGCGGAGGAATTAGGATTTGCGCTGTCGTCCTTCGTCTTTGTCGACGACAATCCGGTCGAACGCGAGCGCGTTCGCCAGAGCCTGCCGGAGGTCGAGACCTGGGGCGAAGACCTTTTCGCTTTGCGTCGTTTGCTCCTTACCGATCCGCGTTTGCAGCTTCCGGCCGTGACCGAAGAAGCGAAGATTCGCACTGAACTGGTCCGCGCGCAACTCGATCGCAGCAAATTGCAATCGGCCTCGCAAGACGAGCGCGCCTTCGTGGATTCGCTCGCGATCCTGTGCGATATCCGCCGGCTGCGGGACGACTCCGATGTCCAGCGCGTGCAGGAACTGTTCGCCCGCACCACGCAGTTCAACGCGACGGCGCGAAAATTCAGCGCGGCGGAATTGACCGGTTTCCTCGCAAGCGATTCCGCTGCGATCTACGCAATGAACGTCCGCGACCGCTTTGGCGATCAGGGCTTGGTGGGCGCGGCGGTTGCGGTCGACGGCGAGATCGTGGGTTTTGCTCTGAGTTGTCGCGTGATCGGTCTGGGCGTCGAGCACAAATTCCTGGACGGCATTCTGGACGAATTGTCCTCGCGCCACGTACGGGTCACGGCGTGCATCGTCGAAACCTCGCGCAATACCGCGGTGCGCAATTTCTATCGCGACTACGGATTTACTTCGCTTGGCAACGGCTTCTGGCAGTTCGCCCTTCGAGCCGCGGCTTAGCTTCGCTGAGCCGTCACTTTGGGATGGGGGCTGCGGGGACAATAGCTGGGGCGGTCGGGACGGTGGCAGGCGCCGGTGAAACAATAGCCGGAACCGCGGGTACGGTGGCCGTGGCTGGAGTGACTACAGCCGGGGCCGGCGTCTTCGTCGCGGGAGTCGGCGGAAAACTAGGCGGCGCGAAATGGCAATCGCCGAATTCGTTGCAGACCTGTTTCGATTGCGGAACGGCATATTGGCCCTTGGTGCGCACGAATTGTCCAGCGGGTTGGCAATTCTCGCCCCATTCATCGCAGCGCGCCCGCACGCAATTGGCCTTGTTGCACTGCATGACCAGCGGGTCGCCGAAAGCCGTCGTGGCCGACAGCAGCAGCAACGTGGCGCCGAATAGTGTGAGAGACCTTGTCACCCGATTTGCTCCTGATTAGGCAAATTGGAAACGCCCGAGAATGGCAGATGACGCAGGCTCTTGCGTACACCAACGGTTGCGATAGTTAATGACGTCGGCGGCAAACATGCCATTTGCGCGGATATGCGGAGTTAACGGTGGCCTGTTACGTTTACGTGCTTGGGACCGAGGATCGGCGCAATGCCCGGACCTATGTCGGCTGGACGACGGACCTCGACGAAAGAGTCGCGCGCCACAATGCGGGCACAGGCGCAAAATCCACGCGCGGACGAAGCTGGGTCCTTCTTTACGCGGAGCGTTACAAAACGCGGAGCCCGGCCATGAGCCGGGAATGGTATCTCAAGCGCGACAAGTCGTTTCGCAAGGCAATGCGCGCGATTGCGCTCTAATCGGTGACGTTTGCGCTCGCGTCTTTGTGGCCGCCCGACAACCTCACACCTGCAACATCTTCGTCAGCGCGAGCGCGTTCGGTATCGCGGCGCCGTTTGCGGTATTGTCGAAGATGCACCACCGCGAAGCGGCGTCGCCATTTTTCACTTGCGTCGCCAGATTGTGCAGCGCGCATGTCCCATAATTGGAGCGGTACATTACCGGAGACCCATGCCAGCGGAAATAGCATATGCCGTTCCAACCGCCCGGGTCCTGCGCGCCGGGATGTGGTGCGGGATCGGCAGCAGCGCGGGCGATCTCGAAGGATGCGAGAAGTTTCTCGGCGTCCGCTTTGAACCAACTCGCGTGACGCGGCTCGCAAACCACATCGCCGCTAAAGCGCAAGCGTAGGCATTCCAGGAAGCGTTCAACGACCGGCGCGTCATATGTCAGGCTCGGCGGCAACTGCATCAACAGCGGACCGAGTTTCCCGCCCAGACTGTCGAGCTGGGAGAGAAACACATCCAGCAGGGCTTCGGGCTATCCAAGTCTTGCGTCGTGCGTAATCGTGCGCGGCAGCTTTACCGAAAAGCGGAATCCCGTCGGCACCGACGCAGCCCATCCCGCATAAGTTGTCGCGCGATGCGGCCTGTAGAAGGACGAATTGAT
>Ga0302326_10012572_pt1 | contig 18024 bp, 16 predicted proteins | sample Palsa_T0_3_FD_202264 | JGI IMG/M metagenome (GOLD analysis project Ga0302326, IMG submission 202264) | Peat permafrost microbial communities from Stordalen Mire near Abisko, Sweden - Palsa_T0_3 | ecosystem: Environmental > Terrestrial > Soil > Palsa > Peat permafrost | place: Sweden: Abisko...
AATTTCTTAAGCCATTCGCTCACCTGTAATGGCTTAATGTCGGCAAGGAATACGGAATTCCATCGCGGCTCAATGTGCTTCGTTAAATAGGAACTGTAGCCCGCGACGGTGCTGTAGGACATGCCATCGGATGAAATCTCCGCGCCGGGAGGCATGTTGAGGATTTCCTCAAAGCGCTCCTCGGTTTTGAATTTCTCGACGACAACTCCCAGGGTTGGTTTGACATGGGCGCGGAATGATTCCGGCCCGTTAATCCGCAGCACATCTTCCTGCAGGCGAATGCGTGCTTTGGTTGCAGTTGGATATTCAAGGACGCTCAGGGTTATCTGGCGCATGGGACTACCGGGTTCGGCATGGTTGCGATAGCGGTATTCCCACATTTCGGCGCCTGATTTCCTTTGCACCTTACGGAGGCTCCCCTCCTGGAATCTTTCACGCGTGAATTTCAAGATCATCTCCTGATTCCACGCGGAACGGTCGGCTGATCCCATTGTGATTCTGGCGCACCCAATGGTCAAGTTCCGACAGGCGAAAGCGGTAGTATTTCCCGATTTTGGCGCAAGGCACCCGTCCTTCCCGTGCGAGACGTCGCAGGGTCTTTACATGGATTCTTAAGTAGACGGCCGCTTCCTCGGCGCTGGCAAGCGGCTCAAAGGTTTCCGGCATAGGATTACGCTTCCCCGAATGGCTCTTCAGTCGTTATCGCGAAGGCTAGCTTCCTCCGTTTTCGGGTAACCCGTCAGCCATCGGATCACATCGTCGGGGTCGAAGCGCAGGGAGGGCCCGGCTTTGACGTAGGGTGTGCGTGTATCTAAACCCAGTCGTAAATCGTCCCCCTGGGGATGCTCCATCGTTTCGACTTCATTGATGTCGATTAGAGTGCTCCTTTGCGATGACACAGTCTTGTCCTTTCGCCGCCATGGCAAGGCGGCAGGCTGCCCGGCAGATGCATCGTGGAGAGGCAACTGCCATCGGCTTCGTTTACAGTCCGGTAGAAGCGCAATCGCGACACAGAAACAACAGAACGCCGTGACGGCGAGCGCCACGAGAATGCCTCGCAGCGCTCTGACGTTCGGCTGGAAATCCGGCTCGCGAGCACGCCGCGAGGGCGGAAGTATTGGGCGAGGATACTGGAGACCAAGCCTTTTCCGACGCCGCCTTTCCCTTGCAGCGTGAGATGAATTGTGGCCGTAGCGGGCCCTCCGCTAGCTCCGAGAGCGTTCAAAGCTTCGACGTCTTGTATATCAATGCCAGTAAGATTCCGGCGCATAGGCTCTCCTTCAGTTCGCCCCTCGATTACTAAGGCAATGGCAAAGTCACTTCGGGACGCAGAATCGTCAGTAATATTCCGGCGCATAGCTCTTAGTTCGCCCCTCCCTTACTAAAGAAATGGCGGAGTCACTTCGGGACGCGGAATCGTTAGAGAAACTCTCTTGAGTTGAGATGTCCGATTCAGATCAGTTGCTTTCGAATGGCAGTCTGCTATTCCGGTTTGGAATCACAATCTCGGCCGACATCTTTCCGCCGCCTTCTCGGAAGACGGAGGCACCCGGATTGATTGATAGTCAATCGATTAGGTTCCTGTTAATCGAGAAGGGATCGTATTCAAATCCCGCGTCTTTCTTCTGTTTCTCCCACTGCTCCCGAAGATTGCGGAACGGATCGGGTTGTGACAAGTCTGCATGGCTGGACGCTCCGTCGCGTACTGCTGGCGGCGGGAGCTGCGCGATATTGGATCGTTGACGACGGCGCCGGATCCGGGAGATGTAGACGCGAAATTGCGCGTACGACGTATCGATCCCATCCTTTCTCGCAGCCTCCCAGACCTCTCTGAGCTTCATTCCCGCAGCCAAGCCGGCTTCAATCTCTCCCCAAGCCCAGGTCACTTGCCCTATCTTGGTAGCGGGCTGGGCCGAGGGAAGGGAACGCAGGTGAACTAGGTCCGATCTTGATCTTCTTCGGTAGGGTTGTGGAGTTGTGCTCATAGACATCGCCCGAATTGCTCCCTCATATACATAGGCAACGGCGAGGATCAGTCGGGACGCCCATTCGCAGCTTTTTTGCCAGTGTGCAACAGTTTGTGAACACTTTGTGAACAGAATGCAACTTTTGTCGCCGTCCACAGGGGTGTGCAACAGTTTGTGAACAAAGTGCAACAGATTGCAACACCGACCCCAGCGAAAACCCCTCCCCGACAGCCAAAAACCCGGTAGTGGAACATAAAGGATCGTCTGACGGGGTGGTTGTTTTGGCGTTGTAGTTGGCTCACGTCAAGCCACTTTAGCCGTCCGACGATCCGGACAGCTGTCTGCCATTTCGTCTGACGGCCTGTCTCTTAGGCGAAATCGCGTCCCGACGTACCTCCGCCATTGCCCTTATAAGTAGAGGCAATCATGCCAAGACGAACGATCCGGTTGACTGCTGACATAGACGCGCGACTCCAATCGACGGCGAAGCTCAAAGGCTACACCCCAGCGCCTTCCTGAGAGTGGCGATTGACCATGAATTGAGCGGACGTGAAGACAAGATGATTGGGGCTGAGGAGCGACTCGCCGCCAGCATGGAACAGATGAAGCGGGAGATCTTTCGCCTGGGTCGAGCCCAACAAGCCCTATTTGCTTTCGTGGACGGCCTCGCCAAGATCTACTGACGTGCATTCCCGAACCCGGCGGAGAAGCCATAGAAGCGCCGTCGCAAGGGCGCGAGGCCGGCACGCCAGGCTGCTCAAGACCGCGGGACAGCCGATGGTCGGCGACTCGCCTGTTTTGCCTTCTGGCTTAAGCGCTTGACCAACCGTTCGAGAAGCAGGGACTGTCCGTCCAGTTTTTGCGCGACCCCGGGGCGGACAAGGAGCAGATCGCGCGCGCGATTGCGACCGAGCGAAAGGTGGAAAGCGTTTTGGTATGCGCACTCAGCGACATGGAATTCAGCCCTTCCTTCGAACATCGGGGCACGCACATAGTGAGCCGGCTGAAATCTTGCCAGATCGTCTACCAATACCAGATTCATCTGCAAATGGGATGGATGTATGCGCGCATCCAGAGCAGCTTCCCGTTCAACATTCAGATCGGTTTGAATGGATGGTAATGGCTGGCTCGTCAAATGGACAGGGAAGGGGTGAAGTACCGCCAGCAGGGCAACTGCTTCGTCTGGATGGACGACTACGCACAAGCTCAGAAACTGATGGAGCAGCAGGTGGAGATCCACTGAACCGATTTGCTGAACGGCTTCGGCGGACAGTTGAATCCGCTGCAGGAAAGTCTCTTCGAGCGCTACCCGACCGATTATTACTGGACGTGTTACCAGTCCGAGTGGGCTACCGACATCGTGTTCGCTAAGGCCGGCGTTTTGAGGCGACTGATGCCGTTGCTGGTGCGGCACGGCGTGCTCAGCTTTTGCAGTGCCCGACGTGATGCGGGACTTCGGCAGAGAGGTCAGTCAGTCTGGAGACATTCCCGCCGGCTTTCAGGGGACGCTGGAGACGGATCTGAAACGCCGCCAGCTGGGCGAGCGTGTCAAGTACCGGATGAATGGCAACTCTGCCAAGTTCTACGACAAGGCGTATAGCCAGTGGGGCAGCGTGCTGCGCCGATCGGAAACCACCATCAACGAGGTTGGCGACTTCCGGGTGTACCGGGCCGCAGAGGGAGGGCCGGAAGAGGACCTACAGTGGCACCCCATGCGGAAAGGCATCGCGGATCTCCACCGCCGTGCCGAGGTTTCACAAAAAGCCAATGAGCTGTTGCTGAACGCACTGGCCAGTGTGGACGACAGCCGGAATGTGGAAGAGTTGACGGCGGACATTCAGAAACCAGTCCCTTGGTCGAGCCCGAAGGTTCTCGGCTTGCGTCCTTGGGCAGAAGATAAGGAACTTCTCACGGCGATCAATCCGGGAGACTTCCCGATCAACGGCTTCCGCAACCGCGGCCTTCAGAAAGCGCTCTACGCTAGCGAGGCCCAGTCGAAGGCGGATCAACGTCGGCGCTCCTCGGCTATCAGTCGGAAGCTCCGCATGCTCAGAGCCCATGGGCTCATCCAGAAAGTGCCTCGCATTCATCGTTACCAGGTGACCGACAGCGGACGCACCATTCTCTTAGCCACCGTCGCCAGAACCAGCGTCCATCAAACTCAATCAACCCCTAAAGGCGGCATGAGGAAATCTTCGCGTCGCGCAAAGATACAAAGATTTAGTAATATAGTACACTAATACAGAGATGCTGTTGGCTGGGACAAGCGGTCCGCTATTCGGAAGGAGTATAAGGGTGGTTCGAGCGTCGCACTGCATGACTGTGGCTGCGCACCATGCCTTGCGGAGTGATTTCGTTCCGGACGAAATCATTCGGGATCTTGCTGGATTTCTGTGCCTGGCTGCATTGAATCGAGGAACGTGGCCAATTGCCGGAGGCAAGGGACTTCGCCAGGGTGGTTTCTGCGTGGCCTATCGATCACCCGCTTGACCATCTGACCATGACCACGAACATCTCGCGGCATTTACCCCACCCACCCAGCCAAGACACGCGCCAACCGGCCGTGAAAGGCGTATTATTCTAAAGGCTACCGCCGGGCTAATCGACCGCACTGAGAATCGATGACGTTAAGGCAATTTACGAAGCTCTCTATACTTCTGGGTATTAATTGCAATCGGGCTCGGCGTCGCGCTAGGTATCGCTAACCCACATGCCGGCGCGGCGATGAAGCCGCTGGAAGATGGCTTTATCAAGCTGATTAAGATGATCATCGCCCCGATCATCTTCTGCACCGTAGTGCTTGGTATCGCCGGCGCAGACGACTTGAAGACGGTGGGCAAAACCGGCGGCCTGGCGCTGCTCTATTTTGAGGCGGTCAACACGCTTGCATTGTTGTCGGGCCTGCTGATCGTGAATGTAGTGCGGCCAGGCGCGGGAATGAACGTGAACGTGCTCACGCTCAAGACCGGCGAGGTGTCGGCTTACGTAGGCCACGCAAAAATGCAGAGCGTCGCGGATTTCCTGCTGAACGTCATCCGCTCGACTTTCGTAGACGCGTTCGCCAAAGGCGAGATCCTGCAGGTTTTACTGCTCGCTACGCTCTTCGGCATCGCACTTCAACGTCTCGGCGCCCGTCGCAACACAGTATTCCAGTTCACTGAGAAATTTTCCGCGATCCTGTTTGAGATTGTGCACATGATCATGCTCGCAGCTCCAATCGGAGCTTTCGGCGCAATGGCGTTCACGATCGGCGCATATGGACTGGGCACTCTGTTCTCTCTCGCCAAACTGATGGCGGCCTTTTATCTCACGTGCGTCTGCTTCATCTGCATAGTTCTTGGATCAATAGCGCGTTTTCACGGATTCAGCATTCTCAAGTACCTGCGTTATATTCGCGAGGAACTACTGATCGTTCTAGGCACATCATCGTCGGAAACGGTCCTGCCGCGAATGATGGCCAAGATGGAAAGCCTCGGCGCCGGCCGTGCGACAGTGGGCCTGGTAATCCCCGCCGGCTATTCGTTTAATCTGGACGGTACGTCGATTTACCTGACGATGGCGGTCGTCTTTATCGCCCAGGCGATCAACGCGCCAATGACCTTTTGGGAACAACTGACGCTTCTCGCCGTTCTATTGCTGATTTCCAAAGGCGCAGCAGGCGTGACGGGCAGCGGCTTCATCGTACTGGCAGCCACTCTATCGGCAGTGGGCAATGTTCCCGTTGAGGGGCTGGCGTTGATCCTGGGAATCGACCGCTTCATGAGCGAAGCACGGGCGCTCACTAATGTTATTGGCAACGGCGTCGCATCGATTGTGGTGGCCCGCTGGACCGGCGATCTTGATTCCGCACCTCTCGACCGCGGGCTTGCGGCCGGTGCGCCGCTGAATATATGCGCCACTGCGTCGTGCCTTCAGGACGGTGACTCCGGCAAGGGTTCAGACACTATCGATTCCAAAGACGAACCGCCAATTATGATCAAACGATCAAGGTGATGGCAACTAGCGCGCCCGTCAGTCCGTTGGCCCAAAACCTCTCAATGCCAGCGGACTCGATAGCCGTGAGATTTGCGTCGGCTTGAGTAGGCCGCGATGGGTGAAACGGACGCGTTCGAAGCGGAATCGGATCGGCTCTGGAGCCACTTGCCGGCCTAATGGCGCACCGCTCGGGCGTGAGTTTTCCGTTGGGTCCTTGCTGGTGGTCTGCGGCGTTGCGGCCCAAACCGTCGTCAAGCAATCTGCGGTCTTGGATTGACGATTACGAGGGCGGACACGAATCTCACTCTTATTACGGCAGGGCGGCTTCCGCGGTCTGCAGCGCCAACCGCAACGCGCCTCTAAGTTGCGCCTTATCGCCGAGCTTTGTAATTGCCAGCCGCGGATGCGCGAAGTCGTGCTCTTCCAGGCGTGCGCTGGTCGCCTGCAGCAGCGCAGGATGCACGCCTAACTCGCCCCCGAAGACAATCAGCGAACAGTTCAGAATCAAGCTGAGATAAGAGCACACCATGGCTAAATACTCGGAGGTCTTATCGACAATTTGCTGCGCCAGCGGGTCCCCTCGCAAGGCTCGATCCAGAATTTCGCCGCCGCTCAAATTTTCCACCGCGGCTTCACCGCTCCGATTCGCCAACTCGCGCCATTGGCGTTCAATCCCGAGGGTCCCGATGGCCGCTTCGAGGGCTCCCACTTGGGATTTGCGAACCGGCTGCACGCCGGCGCCGGACACCAGCAGATAACCGATCTCGCCGGCCGTCCATTCCGGGCCGTGATGCACCTCGCCATTGACGATCAAGCCTGCGCCGACGCCGCGGCCCATGTGCACGAACACGAAATTGCGCTCTCCCTGCGCGATGCCGTATGAGTACTCGCCCAAAGCTGCCAGGTTCGCGACGTTTTCCACGATCACCTGCACGCCAAGCTTCTCCGCCAGCAACCGCCCCAGAGGTACATTTTCCCAGCCCGGCATGCTCGGAACGGAGACCACCAGTCCGGCATCCACATCCGTAATGCCCGGCGCCGCGACGCCCACCGCCAGCAGGCGCTTGGCTGGAATCCGCAACTCCTCGCGAAGCTTCGCCAGCAGCGAAACCATTCGCTCCACAACGGCCATTGGCCAGGTGTTCTCTCCGATCTGCCCCGTGGATTCGCCCAATAGCTGGCCGGAAAGATCGGCAATGCCGACGCGGATCAGGTTCTCGGCGACGTCGATGCCCGCGGCGTAGCCGTGAGTCTCGTTGAAGCGGAGAAGATGCGGCGGACGACCGCCGCTCGAGGCGCCCTTGCCCAGCCGTTTGGCCAACCCGATATGTTCCAGACGGGCCACGCTGCTGGCAACCGTGGGTACGCTGAGCCCGCTGTACCGGGCCAGGTCTGAGCACGAACACGGGTTATGAACGCGCAACAATTGCAGCACGGCGCGCAGATTGATATCGCGGAGCACGCTCGGTCCGCGGCTCGCCACTTTCACTCTGACGCCGTTTTCAACGCGCTTGGACGGCAATCTGGTTAACATGCAACTGTCATGGTCGCGGAGTGGCTCAAGCAGCCCGGCACATTCAAAAAATTCTTTAACAAAGTACTTCCAACATGGTATACGTAACGGTAGCGGGGATGCAAGCCTGCTCTCTGTTACCGGTGGTCGACCGCAGGCCAATTTGATTGCACGTACTTATTGATGAGGCCTCTCGACTGGTTGGTCCTGGTTACAACTCTGGTCGGGATCGTTGCGTACGGGCTATACCGCAGCCGCGGCAGCGATACCGTGGATCGCTACCTGCTGGCCGGCAGAACGATGCCCTGGTACGCCATGGCGCTCTCCGTCATGGCTACCCAGGCCAGCGCCATCACTTTCATTTCCACTACCGGCCAGTCGTACGTGGATGGCATACGCTTTGTGCAGTTTTACTTCGGGCTGCCTATCGCCATGGTGATTGTCTGCGCCACGGCGGTCCCCATCTTTCACCGCGCGCGCGTGTTCACCGCTTATGAGTATCTTGAGCGACGGTTCGACAGTAAGACCCGCGGCCTGGCCAGCCTGATCTTTCTCTGCCAGCGCGGACTATCTGCGGGACTAACTATCTATGCGCCGGCCATCGTTCTCTCAGTGATCTTAGGATGGCCGGAGCGCGCCACTACGCTTCTAATGGGCGTTACGGTGGTCATATACACTGTCGCCGGCGGCATTAAGGCGGTCACATGGTCGGATGTACAGCAGATGTGCATCATTTTTGTGGGACTGGCAGGGGCATTGGTCACCGTGATCTTCCTGCTGCCGCCCTCGATATCGTTTTCCGATGCGGTGTTTCTGGCCGGCTCGGCCGGACGTCTGAACGCCGTCACCACGCATTTCGATTGGAACGACCGCTTCAATATCTGGAGCGGTTTGTTGGGCGGCACATTCCTGTTCCTTTCGTATTTCGGCTGCGACCAGTCGCAGGTGCAACGCTACCTGACGGGGCGCTCGGTGGAACAGAGCCGGCTGGCGCTGCTGTTCAACGCCGTCGCCAAGATTCCGATGCAGTTTTTCATCCTGTTCATCGGCGCCATGGTTTTTGTGTTCTACGTGTTCGTGCAGCCGCCGGTGTTGTTTCATCGCGGCGAACTGGCTCGCGTCCAGGCAACGGATTCCTACCAGGCGCTGGCCGCGGAATTCCAGGGCGGCTTCGGCCGCCGCCGCGATGCGGCGGCGGCACTGGTTCAAGCCCATCGCGAGGGCGATTCCAATGCGCAATCGCGGAATATCGAGGCCTATCGCGCGGCCCAGAAGGAAATGGACGACGCCCATTCCCGAGCGTCGAAGCTGGTGGGAGAAGTGGGAGGTCCACGGGATTTTAGCGACACCAACTATATCTTTCTTTCCTTCGTTACGCGCTATCTGCCGGTGGGGCTGGTGGGGCTTGTCATCGCCGTGATTCTCGCCGCCACCATGTCTGCCAGCTCGGGTGAGATCAACTCGCTGGCCACGGTTACGGTGGTGGATGTTTACCGCCGCCACATCCGCCGCGGGCGCAGCGACCATCATTATCTGGTGGCCTCGCGTTTTGCCACTCTATTTTGGGGCGTATACGCAGTGGCGTTCGCCGGTTGGGGCAACCATCTGGGGCCGCTGATTGTCGCCGTGAACGTGGTGGGCTCGCTGTTCTATGGCTCGCTGCTCGGTTGCTTCGTGCTGGCCTTCGGATTCCCGCGCGTAGGTGGAACCGCCGTGTTCACGGGCATGTTAGCCGGCGAGGCGGTGGTATTCGCAGCCTTCCTGTTCAGCGACATCTCCTGGCTTTGGTTCAATGTAATCGGCTGCGCGGTTGTGATGGCCTGCGCGTTCGCTATCACTTACGCCCGGCCGCCAATGTCGCGCCCGTCAGTTTGACCGGCTGCACCATCGCTCCGTTTCCCGCCGAGTCCCACGCGGCGAACCGGACCCATTTTTTCCCAGCCGTGTCGAGTGGAATCTGGAAGTGGTGTTTCCCGAAAGCGGGCAGGCCGGTGGCGGAAATAATCCGCCGGTCCGTACGCTGGCCGTCGCCCCAAACCACTTCTACGAATTCCAACGGAAATGTCCATTCCACATCGGCCGAAATGGTTCGCTGCGCGCCCGCGCCTTGCACGGAGTAGGACGAGATCAATACCTCACCTGACGTCACGAAATAGTCGCCGGTCTTCATCGCGTCGATGATCTGACCCCACTCGCCGGGCGGCGGCACATCGCCGATCTTCACGTAATTAACCGGATTGTTCGCGTAAATGTCGTCGCCGTAGGTTTCTCCATACACCTCGGAAATCGCCTGGATGTATTTCGGCGGCGTGGGCTTATCCGCTACCCAATTATTCATATCGTCGAACAATGGAAGGCAACGATATTCGCACAGCCGCTGCTCTGATCCGTCCAAGCCCATGCCCCAGCGAAAGCCGATACCCCGATAGCTCGCGTCGAGGAAGTGGGGCGTATCCTTGATGGCGTCGGGAAAGCCCGTGGAGCCCTTCGATCGCGGATGGGGCATGTAGATCAATATGTTCTCGCGATGCGCCATTTCGATCATGTCTTCTACGCCGCCCACATGGTAAACATGGCCGTAGGTGGCATTGTCTTCCACGAACGGTTGGCCGGGCGCCCTGCCTTGCGTCCAAAAGATGGGGTGCGAAATCAGCAGATCGGAATGGCCGCCCAAGTCTCTGGCGACTTCGCCGCGCAGCAATTCCGTGTTGGGCATCACCACGAAATTCCGGTCCGATTGCCGCCGCGCAGTCTCGTAATAGAGCGCCTGTCCCCTGTAGGGATCGGCGGATGAAGCGCGGCCGCCGCGTGCGCCCCGGCCGCCCCCACCTGCGCCGCGTGCGCCCCGGCCGCCCGCGGCAGGTAGCGCCGGCGGAACGTCCGCGGCGTCGGGCAGGTGCAGACTGGCTCGCGTCACTCCGGCAAAAGCCAGAGCTGCGTCCACCACCAGATCGGCCGGAGCGCCCAGGCCGCGGGTCCATTGCAGCCACTTTGCGTCGTCCACTTGGCCGCCACGTCCTCCCGTGGCCGCGGTAGTCGCGGCTGCAGTAGCTGATACAACGCCGCCGCCGTCGATGGGCGCAACAATGGTGATTCCAGCAGCCTTCAGCACTTCGAGATCCGGAACCTTCGAGTCAATGCCGCCGGCCCGCTGCGCCTTCCCCGTCAGGCCCATGTGAAAGTGCGTCGCCATCACCTGATAGCCGGGCAGCGGTTTGAAATGGTCGCCGCGCGTGAATGCAAAAGCCGATTCCACGGCGGACTGAACGGAATCGAGGCTGGCGTAAAGATACACCGGCATCCGCTGCTCCGTGCCGGGCCGCGCGCTGCGCAACGCGAAGTTCTGACGCCGGTCTTCACCGCCCTGCGCCGCTCCGCTGGCTTCCTCTTCAGCCTCCCGCACGCCGAAGGAGAAGGTCGCGGCATCGTCCTTGCGATACCAGTTGTATCCCAGGTTGAAGCTGGTTTCACGCGCCCAGAAGAAGTTGTGCGGCGGAGGGAACGCCGCGATGGCGCCACCCGCCGACTGCGCGGCCACAATCCGATTGCTCGAAGTCACCGTCACCGGCGCCTCATTGGGAGCGCCGCCTAACCGGTATTCCTGCCAGCGGTTGGTGATGTCGCGCCACGCCACGCGCGACGCCGGCCGGACCGCGACGCCGCGAACGCCCGCATCGTACTTATATGCCACGGAGGGCTCTTTCGTCGAAGCAATCACTTCCTGGCGGATCAGGTTGGTCCCCTTATAAACGGTGTATTGCAATCGCCCGGCAAAAACTCCCAGGCGCACTCCCGGAAATGAAATCTCGATGCGCGCGCCGTTGGTCTTTACCGCGCAACTGTGCGCAGTGTAGACGGCAGCCGCGCGCTTCACCTCGTCGGGACTGCGCGGCAGCCCCGGTTGGTCCAAAATGCCTCTCTGCGGCGGCGTGCAATCGTTGTGGGCGGCGTCCCCTCCCGGAATGTTGAGTGGCGCATCCCAGAACGCTTCCCACTTTTCCCGCTCCAGAAGCTCGGGCGTGATCTTGACGCCAATACCCGCCAGCGGATCCAGTTGTTGGTTGGTGATGCGGCGCAGTCCGGACACAACTCGAAAATCGGGTTTGGCGTTGGCCGCCAACGTGACCCATGGGCCGCCTATGCGCCTCGCCGCAAGCTCCTCAATCTCCGGCGTGCCGCCATGGATCGCCAGCCGCAACCGCAATTCCTGATTCCTGTCGCCCTCCCAGACCACCGTCAGAGTATCGCCGGCAACCGTCGCGGTCAAACCCGGAAGCGCGCTGTATTCGGCCAGGCTGCAATTCAACTGGTCGGCTTTCGCCTGCGAAGCCAGGAATATGAGGCCGGCGGCTAAGACCGGCGCGATCCACGCGCGGCGGCGCGAGATTCCGGGGCCGGTTCGGTTGCGCTTCATCATTCCAACAGAATACTCTTCGAAGAGCCGCCAAACAAGGGCATGGGGAAGTTTCTAAAGAATCCGATAAAATTGGAGGGCTCGCTGCCAGGCGCCAATCGGGAAATTCGGCCGTATATCGAGCTCTTGCCCTGTGTTCGTACGGCGATAAGGCCATAAATGCCCGTCGATATTCACGGCCTTCAAGGCGCCTGCCGGACACTGTACGGTGCCAGGAACTTTTGCTCCATTCATAAAAAAGCCGGGATTCCGGCTATTGACAACGGAGACCTTCAGGAGTATAAATTTGCCATGGGTCTTGGAAGAGATCGCACAAAGGCGCTCATCAGTGCGTGCTTGGCCATTTTCGCCGTAACGCCCATCTTCATGCCCGCTTCCCTCGCGCAAGCCATCGCCGCGGCTCTAACCGGAACTGTAAACGATTCCCCGGGTGCGGTGGCGCCCACCGCCGTGGCGACGCAGACCGGGACGAACACCGCCGTGAGCCGCCCGCGCATGGGCGCCAACAACGCCATGGTCGATTGGTATCGGCAACAGTGAGTGACGCGGCCCTCCCCCAAAGACGAATCATTCCGAACTTGCGCTGGTGGATCGGCGGGCTGCTGTTCGCTTCTACGGTCATCAACTATATCGACCGGCAGACGCTGAGCGTGCTGGCGCCGCACCTAAAGACGGAATTTTCCTGGGACAACTCGGATTGGGCCCTGATCGTCATCGCTTTCCGGATTGCGTATGCCCTGATGCAGACCGTCGCGGGCCGGCTGCTCGACCGGTTCGGAACGCGGCGCGGGCTTCTGCTGACGGTGAGTTGGTATTCGATCGCCGCCGCCATCACTTCCATGGCAGTGGGCCTGAAGAGCTTCATGTTTTTTCGGTTTCTATTGGGCTCGGGGGAGGCAGCCAACTGGCCTGGCGCTACCAAGACCGTTTCCGAGTGGTTCCCCAAGGCAGAGCGGGGTTGGGCGGTAGCGCTGTTCGATAGCGGATCTTCCGTGGGCGGAGCGGTCGCGCCGTTCCTGGTGTTCTGGATTTACAGGATCTCCGGAAGCTGGCGGCCGGCGTTTGTCTTCACGGCTTTGCTGGGCCTGATTTGGGCGCTTGTGTGGAAAGCCTTTTATCACCCTCCGGAGACGCATCCCAACCTCGGCCCCATGGAGCGCGGAATGATCCTGGAGGGCCGCGAGGAAGAGCGGAAATTCGAGGCTCAAGCCATCACCGCCGAGGGGGACGCCCTTGGGGCCCGCATAGGCGTTAAAATATGCCGCGCGGGGCACAAGATCTTGGCAACGCAATCTACGCCGCCCACATTACGTGGCGCCAGGTCGGGCCGCTGGCGCGGTATTTTAACGCCTATGCTTGGGGCCCGGCCCGCTTCCCTGGGTCAACTGCTGAGGCTGAAAGAGACCTGGGGCATCGTGCTCGGCAAGGCTCTGACCGATCCGGTCTGGTTTTTTATCACGGACTGGTTTGCAATCTACCTGGTTTCGAAAGGATTCAAAATCGAGAACGCGCTGATGGGCTTCTGGGTCCCTTTCCTGGCGGCCGATCTCGGCAACTTTTTCGGGGGCGGCTTTTCGAGTTACCTGATCAAGCGCGGCTGGCCCGTCTTGAAGGCCCGTAAATTCATCATCCTGATCTGCGGTCTGGGAATGACGCTTCTGATTCCCACCGTGAGCGTTTCCTCTTTTCCGGTGATCGTCGCGCTGTTCGCGATCTCGACATTCTCATACGCGGCGTGGTCGACGATGGCGCTGGCGCTGCCTTCGGACTTATATCCCAGCGGGTCGGTGGCCTCCGTGAGCGGACTGAGCGGCACCGGGGCCGGCGTGGGGACGATCGCTTCCACCTTCCTGATCGGCTGGATTGCGGACCGCTACTCCTTTGCGCCGATCCTTGTCGGAGCGAGTCTGGTCCCGCTGGTTGCCACGGCGCTGGTCTTCCTGCTGGTCAGGAAGAAGAGGTGACGGTGGCCGGTTCGACCAGCTCAGAATCGGGCTCCGCCCGCCCAGCCGCGGGTGAGTGCTCGATACTCACAATTTTTCCGCCATGCAGAATCGATTCCCGCGACGCTTCAATCACCAGCTCGTTATAGCCGCTGTTTGCCGGTGTTGCGACGATACCGGCGGCGTCGATCTCCCTGAGTATCGCTTGCCGCCCGGCGAGGCTCCCGGTTTCCGACTCTACGCGGATGCAGGCCTCGACGATGTACTCCACAGAGCGATAGCCATATCCGACCGGCGTCAGACCCATTCCACCAAGATCGACGTACTGAAAGTAATCCGGACTCGGCTCGGCGTAGATGGTTGCGCCGGGATCGCCGCTTTTCCCGGTGTACGAATACTTCAAGCCGCGGTACTGGTCCGAATGTGAGATCAGAGCGCCATTGGTTTCGCCTTTGCAGTACATAACCAGCCCTTGCGTGTTAGTGCCCGGAGCCGCGTCGGGAAAGCCGAGGGCATTCTGCACGTTCAGGCAAGCGCCGTTGTCCCAGATGACGCGCGCGTCGGTCCACAGGAACCCCGTGTTCCCGTTCGGAAACCGATCGGGGATTCCGTACACGCTGACTGCCACCGGCAGCAAGCCGGTGATGAAGTGCACCAAGTCCACGTAATGGCAACCGATATAGGTGAACGCGTCTGAGTTCCCGGTGGTCATCCAATTCTGAAAGTTCGAATGGCGGTAATACCATTTCTCGAGCAGGCACGCGGTTCCAAGCTTGAATTCGCCGAACAGCCCAGCTCGATATTTGCGCCGCGCCATCAGGCTGCGATCGTCAAACCGCTTGTGGTATTCGACGCCTACCATCAAGCCCCGCGAATACGCCTCACGGCCTATTTCGAGCGCCTCCGCGTGCTTCAGAACAAGAGGCTTGACCGAGCAGACATGCTGCTCGTGCCGTAGCGCCGTCATGATGACCTGGAAATGCAGATGGTCGGGCACGGCCACGACTACAATTCCGCGCGGTGGCAGGCGCGCTATGAGTTCCCGGAACAGATCGGCCTGAGGCCTGTCGGGGTCGCTACTATCGGGAAACGCACGAAACGATTGACCCGGAAATGCTTCGGCCAAGCCCGGGGCATCGATCAAGGGTTGCAAATCCCTGCCGCGCAGCGCGCAGACGCTGATTTCGCCGATCCGGCCCAGCCGCTGCATATGGTAGAGCGAAGGCAAAAGCTGATCGTGCGTGATCATGCCCCCGCCCACAATGAGAACCTGAGTCTTCATAGCTTTGCCACTGACGTGTTATGCCACTGCCGTTTTCCCGCTTGTGGCCTCGGCAAACACCTCTTCGAGCACGGCCACGCTTTCCAGGATGGCCGCTTCGGTAATCACCAGGGGCGGAGAAATCTTGACTGTGCCGCCGCCAAAACCGACGGGGCTGAACATCAGCACGCCTCTTTCGACGCACCGTTTCACCACTTCCCACGCCAGATCGCCATCCGGCTCTTTGGTTCCACGCGCAACGCATGCGATACCGGCGACCAAGCCTTTGCCGTCCACCCTTCCGATCTGCGGAAACCGGGTTTCGAGCGCGCGCAGCCGTTCCTGCAGCACTCCGCCCACTTGCCGTGCGTTCTCCGCAAGCTTCTCCGAGATAACCAGATCGATGGATGCCAGCGCCGCCGCGCAGCAGACCGGGTTTCCGGTGTGCGTGGAAGTCATACTGCCCGCCGGATGCTGATCCATCACATCCGGCCTTCCGGCCACTGCCGAGATGGGCAGCGAGCTCGACATGCCTTTGCCGAACAATGCCAGATCGGGAACCACGCCGTAATGCTCGAAGCCCCACAGCGTTCCCGTGCGGCCGAAGCCGGCTTGCACCTCGTCGCAGACCAGCAGCGCGTCATGGCTTGTGCACCACCGCCGCAGCGCCTGCATGTATGCGGCAGGGGCGAACGCGGCGCTGCCGCCCTGATAGGTTTCAAGGATCACGCCCGCGACATCGCGTGACTCGACATGGCGTTCGCGCAAAGCGCGCTCGAACCCTTCAAAGGAGTTGTCGGCGGTACGAAACCCATCCGGAAAAGGAAGCTGCACGAAGCCGGGATCGAGATTCACAATCCAGTCCTTGAGCGCCGGAATTCCACCAGCCTGTTGCGATCCCAGCGTGCGGCCGTGGAAGGAATTGTCATAGGAGACGATTACGCGCTTAGTGCGCCCGCCAACCTTTGCGCCATGACTGCGGCACAGCTTGATAGCGCATTCGACCGTCTCCGAGCCCGTGGTCAACAGGAAGATCTTTTTCAACGGTTCCGGCAGCAGCGTTGCCAACCGCTCCACCAGCCGCGAACGGATCTCGCTCGGGAAACAATAGTTCGTCAACAGACCGGATGATACCTGCCGGACGATGGCGTCCTTTATCTCACTGCGGCCATGGCCCGCGTTGGCGATCAGCACTCCCGACGACCAGTCGATCCACTGGTTGCCCCAAGCATCGTATACCTGGAAGCCTTCGGCGCGGTCCCAAACTACCGGCGGCTGCCCACGCATAGCCGCGGGTTCATACGTCTGTAGCCGCTGCAGAATCGCGATCGATTTGCGAACCGGGAACTCGGTGACCATCCTGCGAAATTGCGTCTCTACCCGCGGGACGCGTCGCGGCGTGAGATCGTATTCTTTAGCCATAGTCTTCGAGGACTCTCAAGCCGAAACCGGGTGGTCCAGAATCTGCTCGTTCTTGCGGTCCCAGTATAGCTTCTTGCCTTCCCGATAACTGCGCGTAGCCATCACCACCGCCACGGCGTGGGCGAATCCGCTTTCGATGCTGGCGTTCGGGGTCGTCCGGTTGCGCATGCACCGGAACCAGTCGTCCGTATGGGCCTTCAGATTATCGTCCTGCTTCACAGGGGGCGGCTCGGTGTGACCCGGTATCGTTACGAGCTCCGTCTTGGCGTTCGCCGTGTGCAGATCGAAAACCACATTCGTTTCCCAGAAGCTCTTCGTCTCGGGCGTGAACCACCATTGCGGACTGCCTTCCCCGCCCGGCGAATGCAGTGTGCCATGCGTACCGCGGATCATCGAGTGATCGCCAAATCCGCTCCCAAGCGTCATGCCAAACGAGTAGAGCACCTGCTTTTCCCTAAAGTTGGCAAGGCACTGAAACGTGTCCGCATTCTCGCGAATGTCGTGCCACGCATAGATACCCCCACTGGCCGTCATATCGTCCGGAATGAAAGTGTCGAGATAGAAATGCGCCAGCCCTGAGCCGTGGCTCAAAAACTGATCGGGAATCCCGCCGGAGAACTCTTTAAAAATCCGGAACTCAAAGTACGCCCATGGGTCGAAAGGTCTCGATGGGCGGCCCAACAGCCAGCGTTTCCAATCCGTGTCCCGCTCCCGAATGGCGGTGACATTCGCCCTATCCGGCACGTGCCAGCGCGGGCCGTTCCAGTTCCAGCTCTGGCTGATGGAGACAATCTTGCCCAGCTTTCCGCTGCGCACGATATCGCGCACCCGGTGCTGATAAGGGTCGCTCAGCCATTGCGATCCCATCTGCACTACCTGCTTGCTGTTTACCACCGTATCACGCGCCAGTTTGGCATCCTCCAGCGTGTTGGCCATGGGCTTTTCGCAATAGCAATCTTTTCCGGCGCGCACCACTTCCGCCAGAAGTCGGGCGTGCTGGTGGTCGCCGGTGCCGATCATCACCGCGTCCAGGTCGCTATCGGCCAGCATCTCCTCCGAGTACTTGTAGGTCTTGGGCCGTTTTCCGAAAAGATGTTGCGCGTCATCGGCGGCTTTCTCGCGGTTGACGGACCAGAGGTCGCAGATGCTGCGCAGATCGAAGTTGGAGTCCGTTTGGGAGGACAGCTTGAGCATGATCCGGTGGCCCGCGCCTCTGTGGCCGCTGCCGAGTTGGCCGATCTGGATTCGATCGTTGGCGCCGACGATGCGGGCGTACGATGCAGCCGGCAACGCGGCGGCCGCTCCGATGAAGTTCCTGCGCGATATTGGGTCCATTTTTGTATCTATGCCTTTCCTGGGCGAAAAACCGCTTATCCTCTCCTCTGTGCCGGCCCCGCCGTGTTATTCCTTAGTTTCCCGCTTCTCTTGTCTTCCGGAACGGTCGTCGCCGTCGGGGTGGCGGGGGAGAGGCTTTTCAAAGCCGGATGAAAATCTCCCCCGCCGCGCACAAAAATGCACGCCCTTGACCG
>Ga0302326_10012574_pt1 | contig 18024 bp, 18 predicted proteins | sample Palsa_T0_3_FD_202264 | JGI IMG/M metagenome (GOLD analysis project Ga0302326, IMG submission 202264) | Peat permafrost microbial communities from Stordalen Mire near Abisko, Sweden - Palsa_T0_3 | ecosystem: Environmental > Terrestrial > Soil > Palsa > Peat permafrost | place: Sweden: Abisko...
CGTCGCTGCAGCGCGCCCGCACCTGCTACGACCACCTGGCCGGCCAGCTCGGGGTGGCCCTGGCCGATGCCCTCGAACGCGACCGGGTGCTCGTCCCGGCAGCCGGCGGCTGGGACCTGACCAGCGTCGGCCGGCGCCGGCTGGAAGCCCTCGGGCTGGACCCCGAGGCCCTGCAGCAGACCCGCCGCCCGCTCCTGCGGCCCTGCCTGGACTGGACCGAACGCCGCCCGCACGTGGCCGGCGCCCTCGGCCGAGCCCTGGCCGACCGCCTGCTCGACCTGGGCTGGGTCCGCCGCAGCACGCACTCGCGGGCAATCGTGATCACCGCCCCCGGCCAGCAGCAACTGCTGGCCGAGTTCGCCATCAAGATCTGAGCACCGCCAATCAAAGATCAAATTCGGCTGAAATGGAACGGACCGCTGCTTCCCCCCTCCGGCCCCGCTCACCCACCCACCAGGCAAGCGTGACAGCGCCTACTCGCCGGTGGAGCCGTCGGCGAGCTCGCAGACGATGTCCAGGTGGCCGATGTGCCGGGCGTACTCCTGGGTCAGGTGGAACAGGACGCGCTCGAGCGTCGCGGGCGGCTTGCCGTCCCAGCGCTCGCCAGGCTGGCCGACCTCGTCCAGGTCGTGCTGGTCGATGACGGCCTGGCTGCGCTCGGCCTGGGCGGCGAGGCCGGCCAGCAGGCTGTCTCGGGTCTCGTCCGGTCCGATGTACCAGCGGTCGTCCCGGCTGTCCCCCCACGGGTCAGGCACCGCCCGGCCCTCGAATCCCCACTCCAGCCAGCGCCGCTCCACGTAGGTCAGGTGCTTGACCAGCTCAAGCGGGGTCCAGCCGGACGGGAGACGGCTGCCGCGCAGCTCCTGCGCGGGCAGCTCGCGCACCTTCTCGGTCAGCCGGTCGCGGAAGAACTCCAGGTACCGGCTGAACACCTCGCTGCGCGAGTCGGCCGGGTCGGTCGCCGCAGGGAACGGAACGGTCATGATGACAGGCTAAACGCTCGCGACGAGGAAGTCCTCGCCGGTCGACACCCGCAGCCCGTCGCTCCGGCCGGCGAAGTAGCGGTCGTTCAGCGCGGTGCCTGACACGTGCCTGACGTCCTTGAAGCCGGCCTCGCGGGCCAGCTGGAGCATCTCGTCCGGGGTGAAGAAGCTGATGAACGGCGTGCCCGAGGCCTGCGCGCCCTGCTGCGCCATCAGCATGCCCTGACGGTCCGGTTCGTCGATGAGCTCCATCGGGAGCATGAACGTCATCGCCACGGTTGATCCCGGGGCGAGCGCGGCGAGCTGACGCAGGGTGGCCGCATTCGCCTCCTTGGTCAGGTACATGCTGACGCCGGTAGAGACGGCCACCGCGGGCGCGGCGGGGGAGAAGCCCGCCTCAATGAGCAGGTCCCACCACGACGCGCCCCCCTCGAAGTCGACCGGCACCAGCCGCAGCCACCCGGGGACCCCGTAGCCCGCGTCGATGAGGCGCCGCCGCTTCCAATCCTGCGGCCCGGGCTGGTCCACCTCGAACACCCGCAGCCGCGCGGAGAATTCGGGCCGCCGCTGGACGAACGTGTCCAGCCCCGCCCCCAGCAGCACGTACTGCCCGACCCCGGCGTCGGCCTCAGCGGTGACCAGATCCTCGATGAACCGAGCGCGGGCAACGATCGAAGCCCGGAACCCGCTGGTGAAGACCGGGTCCATATCCGGTCGCTCCCGCCACCCCGGATCCGGGTCCGCCAGCCGGAGGCCTACCTCGTCCACCAGCACATGCGGCGCGGCGTCGACCCCGACATGGATCGCCCGCCACAGCGCCGTCCGGACCGCCGTCTGATCGGGACCGGGTTCAAGAACCACCTGCTCATCAGCCACGCGGCCAACGTACACCGCCCCTACGACCTTGCCGCTACGACCTTGCCCCTACGACCTTGCCCCTACGACCTTGCCCCTACGACCTTGCCGCTACGACTTTGCCGCTGGCAGGACTCAGCGGTGGGGGAGTCTTCCCAAATGCGCGCGGCAGGACTACAGGTGGAGGAGGAAGGCGCGGGCGACGGACGAGCTGCCAGGCCGGATCGCCCTGACGGCGGCGACGCGTAGGGGGAAACATGACCGAATACCGGACCGAGACCGTCTTCACGTGGGGCGCGCCGCCGCTGAAGTTCGGCGTGGGCGCGCTCGACGAGATCGGCTTCGACTGCGCCCAGCTGGGCCTGGAGCGCGTGCTGATCGTCACCGACGAGGGCGTGGCCGCCACCGGCGTCCCCCACCGGGCGGCCGAGTCGATGCAGCACGCCGGGCTCAAGCCCACGGTCTTCGCCGGGGTGCACGTCGAGCCGACCGACGCGAGCTTCCGCGCGGCGGCCGAGTTCGCCCGCGACACCGACTGGGACGGGTTCGTGGCCGTGGGCGGCGGCTCGTCGATCGACACGGCCAAGGCGATCAACCTGCTGACGACCAACCCGGGTGACCTGATGGACTACGTCAACAAGCCGGTGCTTGCGGTCGTCGACCCGCTGACCACGCTCACGCTCCCGCCGCACGTCACCGCCTCGTGCGGGATGGACGTGCTGTGCCACGCGCTCGAGTCGTACACGGCGCGGCACTACCGGTCCTACCCGCGGCGGCGGCCGGAGCAGCGGGCCGTCTACGTGGGGAACAACCCGGTGTCCGACGCCTTCATCGAGCGGGCGCTGCCGCTGCTCTCCCGCTCGTTCCGCCGGGCGGTGCTGACCGGCGACGACCTCGACGCGCGAACCGACATGCTGCTGGCCGCGTCCTTCGCCGGGATGGGGTTCGGCAACGCCGGCGTGCACCTACCGCACGCCTGCGGCTACCCGATCGCGGGCCGGGTGACCCACTACCGGCCGCCGGACTACCCGCAGGCCGAGGCGATGGTGCCGCACGGCGAGTCGGTCGCGCTGACCGCGCCCGCCGCGTTCCGGTTCACCTTCCCGACCGACCCCGAGCGCCACCTGCGCGCCGCGGAACTGCTCGACCCGAGCGCCGGCCAGGTCAAGGACCCGCGCGACCGGCTGCCGCAGGCGATCGTGTCGCTGATGCGCGACATCGGCCTGCCCAACGGGCTGACCGACGTCGGCTACGTCCACGCCGACATCCCCGACCTGGTCGCGGGCGCCCTCAAGCAGCAGCGCATCCTGGCGATGGCGCCACGGGACGTCATGGCCGAGGACCTGGAGGCCATCTTCGCCAGCTCGATGCGCAACCGGTAATAGCCAAGATCAAACCCATGATCTTGAACGATCCGTTGCTTCTACGTCTCGTCCCCCGAACCAGCGGTCAACGGGTGACGCAACCGAGGGTGGCACCGCCAGGTCTGGCCGGGAATCCCCGGGCGAGAGGCGCGAAGCCACGGGATCGTTCGGGATAATCGGCTCTATGACTCTTTACCGCGTAGAGCCCACCCCCGAGAGCACCGTGAACGTGTTCTCGGCGGAGCACCGGCCACTGCTGACCATTGATTCCGGTGACACGATCGTGGTGCGGTCGCTGGACGCCGCGGGGTACCTGAAGCGGCAGGAGTTTCCCGGGGACGTGGGGCAGCCGACGATGTTCCCCGGGGAGTTCCGCGGTCACTGCCTGAACCAGCCGGTCGCGGTCCGCGGCGCGGTGCCCGGTGACATGCTCGCGGTGCGGATCGTGGCGCTGACGCCGGACTCATGGGGGTGGACGTCGTCGCCCGCGATGCCGGACTCGCCGGTGGCGCGGCGGCTCGGGCTGGTCGGGGCCGAGCAGGCGTGGCTGCTGTGGGAGATCGACCCCGACGCGCTCACCGCCACCGCCAACGGGAAGTACACCCGGTCGCTGGCGCCGTTCCTCGGCGTGACCGGGGTGGCCCCGGCCGGCCCGGGCGCGCACTCGACGGTGCCGCCGCGCACCGAGGCGGGCGGGAACATCGACTGCAAGGAGCTCACCGCCGGCTCGACGCTCTACCTGCCGGTCAACGTCGACGGCGGGCTGCTCTACCTCGGCGACGGGCACGCGGCGCAGGGCGACGGCGAATCGTGCGGAACGGCGATCGAGTGCGCGATGACGACCGAGGCGGTCGTCTCGATCGCGGCCGGCCGGCCGCTCGCGAGCGTGCACGCGCAGACGCCCGCCGGGCGGATCACGTTCGGGTTCGCGGCCGACCTGAACGAGGCGATGGGCGACGCGCTCGACGCCATGGTGACGTGGCTGGCCGGCCTGTGCGGGACGTCGCGGGCGGAGGCGCTGGCGCTCGCGTCGACCTGCGTGGACCTGCGGGTGACCCAGGTCGCCAACGTAACCTGGGGCGTGCACGCCCTGCTGCCGGCGGGCGTCCTGTCCCAAATGTCCTAAGGTGGGACGATGGTCGACGCTGATGTGATCGTGGTGGGAGCGGGGCTGGCCGGGCTCGTGGCCGCGGCCGAGGCGGCCGAGGCGGGGCGCCGGGTGCTGCTGCTCGAGCAGGAGCCCGAGCAGTCGCTGGGCGGGCAGGCGTGGTGGTCGTTCGGCGGGCTGTTCTTCGTCGACTCGCCCGAGCAGCGGCGGTTCCGGGTCCGCGACTCCTTCGAGCTGGCGTGGCGGGACTGGCTCGGCACGGCGGGCTTCGACCGCCCGGAAGACGAGTGGCCGAAGAAGTGGGCGCGCGCCTACGTCGAGTGGGCCGCGACCGAGAAGCAGCCCTGGCTGAGGCAGCTGGGGCACTCGGTGCTGCCGGTCGTCGGCTGGGCCGAGCGCGGCGGGTACGACGGCACCGGCCCCGGCAACTCGGTGCCGAGGTTCCACGTCACCTGGGGCACCGGGCCCGGCGTGGTCGAGCCGTTCGAGCAGCGGGTGCGGGCCGCGGCCGAGGCGGGCCTGGTCGAGTTCCGCTTCCGGCACCGGGTCGACGCGCTGGTCACCACCGACGGGGCCGTCACCGGCGTGTCCGGCGCCGTCCTGGAGCCGAGCGACGTGCCCCGCGGCATGCCGAGCGGGCGGACCGTCGTCGGCGAGTTCGAGCTCTCCGCACAGGCCGTGATCGTCACCTCAGGCGGGATCGGCGGCAGCCACGACCTGGTCCGCGAAGCCTGGCCCGAGCGCCTGGGCGGGGCGCCCGCGCACCTGCTGGCCGGCGTCCCCGCGCACGTCGACGGGCGGATGATCGGCATCACCGAGAAGACGGCGGGCGCGTCCGTGATCAACTCCGACCGGATGTGGCACTACGTCGAGGGGATCACCAACTGGAACCCGGTCTGGCCGATGCACGGCATCCGCATCCTGCCGGGGCCGTCGTCGCTCTGGCTCGACGGCGCGGGCAAGCGGCTGCCCGCGCCGCTGTACCCGGGCTTCGACACCCTCGGCACCCTGGAGTACCTGCGGCGGACCGGGTATGACTACTCGTGGTTCATCCTCACGAAGAAGATCATCGCCCGCGAGTTCGCGCTGTCAGGCTCCGAGCAGAACCCCGACCTGACCGGGCGCGACCGGCGGGCGATGGTGACCAGCCGGTTCGGCGGGGCGGTGCCGGGGCCGGTGCAGGCATTCCTCGACCACGGGGAGGACTTCGTCACCGCCGCCACGCTGCCCGACCTGGTCAGCCGGATGAACGCCCTCACCGGCGGCGAGCCGCGCCTGTCGGCCGAAGCCATCCGGGCGGAGATCGTCGGGCGGGACGCGGACGTCACCCGCCGGTACGGCAAGGACCCGCAGGCCGCGGCGATCCGGCGGGCGCGCGCCTACCTGGGCGACCGCCTGATGCGGGTGGCCAAGCCGCACGCGCTGCTCGACCCGGCGGCCGGGCCGCTGATCGCGGTCCGGCTGCACGTGCTGACGAGGAAGAGCCTCGGCGGCCTGCAGACCGACCTGTCCTCGCGGGTCCTGTCCACCGCCGGGCAACCGGTGCCCGGGCTCTACGCGGCGGGTGAGGCGGCCGGGTTCGGCGGCGGCGGCATGCACGGCTACCGGTCCCTGGAGGGCACGTTCCTCGGCGGCTGCCTCTTCTCCGGCCGCATCGCCGGCCGCGCCGCCGCGGCGGCCGTCGCCTGACCGAAAGGGAAGAGGGCCGCCCGGTCCCGGAGCCGGGCGGCCCTCTTCCCCTGCTGCGCGCCCCCCCGCGGTATCCGCGCATGGCAGGTCGGTGAGGCCGAGGAGGCAGAATATATTCGTGCGTTGATTGCTGTACGGATTGTACGGTGATAACCGTACAATGTGATCATGGGGGAGTCAAGCACGAGCGTCGCGGCCGATCACTTCCGGACGAAGGCGCGTTAGGTAGGTGGACGTAAGGGTGCACCCGGCGGCGGACGACGGGACCGGCCTCCCCGCAGACCGCCCGGCGGCCGAGGCGGCGGCAGGGCCGGGCGGCAACCCGCTACAGCGGCTCATCGCCGGGCGGCTGCGCGAGCGCGGCTGGTCCTACGGGGAGGTGGCGCGGCGAGGCGGGCTGCCGCGGTCGACCGTCTCCACCCTGGCCACGACGCGGAACCTGGTCCGGCCGCCGCGGCCCGCCACGATCGACGGGCTCGCGCGCGGGCTGGACGTGCCGGTGTCGGCCGTCCGCGCCGCGGCGGCGGAGTCAACCGGGCTGCACTACTACGACCGGCCCCCGGCCGGGACCGGCCAGGGCGGCAGCCGCGGTCCAGGCGGCGGCGGGGGCGATCAGGAGCGGGAACTGCTGATCGCGAGCATCGACGAGCTGTCAGCGCAGGACCGCCGGCACGTCGCGGCGCTGGTGGAGTCACTGCGGAACCGGGCCGCCCCCTAAGATCGTTGACCATGCCAACCGCTACCGACGCAGAGCCCTGGGTCCGCGCCCTCCGCGCCTCCCACGACCGCCTGTCCGCCATCGTCGCCGGGCTTGACGCCGACCGCCTCCGCGCGCAGTCCTACGACAAGGACTGGACCATCGCCGACGTGCTCTCCCACCTCGGCAGCGGCGCCGAGATCTGCGCGCTCTCGCTCGACGCGGGCGTGACCGGCGCCGAACCGCCCACGATGACGGACTTCCAGCCGATCTGGGACACCTGGAACGCCCGCCCGCCGCAGGAGCAGGCGGAACGGTCCATCGCCGTGAACGAGGCGCTGGTGTCCCGCATCGAGTCGCTCACGCAGGCCGAGCGCGCCGCGTTCAGCGTCACCATGTTCGGCCGGATGACGCTCGACCTGGCCGATTTCCTCGGCCTCAGGCTGTCAGAGCACGCCGTCCACACCTGGGACGTCGCCGTCGCGCTCGACCCGAGCGCGCGGATCGCGCCGGAAGCGGTCGGCCTGCTGGCCGTCCGGCTGCCGATGATGGCCGGCTTCATGGGCAAGAAGCAGGAGCAGCCCCTCGTAGTCGAGGTCAGCACCACCGAGCCGGCGGTGACGTTCACCCTCGACACCGGCGGTCCCGCGCTGACGCCGGGCAGCACCGGCGCGACGGCGTCGCTGGCCCTGCCCGCGGAGGCCTTCGTCCGCCTGGTCTACGGCCGCCTCGACGACGACGCCGACGTGACGTCGGTCATCGGCGTCACCGTGCCGGAGCTGCAGACGGTCTTCCCCGGGTTCTGACCACCGCGGCGGCCGACGCCGCCAATCTCGTCGCGGCCGGGCTGGCAGCTCGTTCGGGGTCCGCTGCTGCACTGGAGACTAGTCGAGTATCTTCGAGTAGCATTGTGCGTGGCACTGTAGTTCTGAGGCACTGTAGTTCTGAGGCACTGTAGTTCCGTGGCACTGTAGTTCTGACTAGCTGATCGCCCCCCAGGAGAGCCAGCCATGCCGCGCACGCGAGCATCATGACGGCCGCGAACGGCGGCCTGCCCAAGTACCTGCGGGTCGCCGCGGCCATCCGGCGGCAGATCGCCGACGGCACTCTCCGCCCGGGCCAGCCCGCGCCGAGCGGCGCCGAGCTCAGCCGGGCCACCGGGTTCTCCACGCTGACCTGCCGCAAGGCGCTCCGCACGCTGATCGCGGACGGCCTGCTGGTGCCCGGCCCGAGCCAGAACGCCCGCCCCCGGGTGGCCGATCCCCGCGCGCGGGGGGACGAGCGCGACCTCGCCGATAGCACCCGCGCGCTGTCGGCCGGGCTGGCCGCCGCCCGCCGCGCGGCCGGCCTGACCCAGGTCGAGCTGGCCGCGCTGGCCCGCGTCTCGGTCACCACCGTCGGGCACGCGGAGACGGGCCGGACCTGGCAGTCCCGCCGCTTCTGGGAGCGCGCGGACACGGCCCTGGGCGCCTCGGGCGCCCTGCTCCGGCTGCACGACGTCTACCGCGCGGCCGGCGCTGCCCACCAAGAGCAAAGGTCCCATTCAGATGCGGCTGAACGGACGGTGGCGCTACCCCGCCCCGCCGCCGCCCCGCCTGCCGTGGCCGACGAGTCAGCCTCACCCGACGAGTCAGCCCCGCCCGCGGTCCCAGCCCAGGCCGCACCCTCCCGCATCATGATCGTCTGGACCGACGGCACCGTCACCACCGTCCACCCGCCCCGGGCGCGGGAGCCCCGAGGCTAGGGCGGGCTAGGCCAGCGAGGTCAGGAACGACCGGAGGGCGGCCGGGGTGGTGAAGACGTGGCCGGTGATGCCGATGGCCTCGGCGCCGGCGACGTTGGCGGCGCGATTGTCGATGAAGACGGCCTCGGCCGGGGTGACGGACAGGCTGTCAAGCACGTGGCGGTAGATCTCGGGGTGGGGCTTGAGCAGGTCAAGCTCGCCGCTGACGTAGCAGGCGGCGAAGAAGACGCCGAGCGGCCCGTGGCGGAAGTAGCTGCCGTAATCGGGGCCGGCGTTGGAGAGCAGCGCTAGCCGGGTGGCGCCCGCCCGGAGGTCGGCGAGCACCTCGATGACGGCCGGGTTGACCGACAGCCAGGAGCGGAAGTCGGCCACCCACAGTTCGTGGACCCGCGCCTCGTCCCAGTCGGCGCCGAGGTCGTGGGCGATCGCCTGCCAGTACGCGGCGACGCCGGCGCCGCCCTGGTCGAGCCCGTCGCGGTGGGCGGAGTAGGCCCGCCAGAATTTCTCGGCGTCGTCCGCCGCCCCGGCCAGCTGCTCGATCACGGCCCGGTCGGCGGGCGACTGGCTGAAGGAGATGACCTCACCGTAGTCGAAGATGACGGTCCGGCCAGGGAGCGAGATCGGCGCGCGGGTCACGGGGCAACGCTACCGGTCGGCACCCAACACTTCGCGGCGGCGTCCGTTGTAACAGGTATGAACGAATCGATGCTGATAGTGGCGAGGTCACGCGGGAGCGAGCTCGCGCAGGACGCCGGGCGGGCCCGGCGGGCCGCGCGGGCGCGGGGCGCTGGGGGGATTGGCCGGTCCCGGTCGGCCCCGCGCCCCGCGCGGGCGAAGCGGCAGGCCCGCGCGGCGCGGCCGCGGCCCGCCCCGAGGTCGGCGTCCTGGCTGGCCGCCGCGCTCGCGCGGCTGCGGCCGACGGTCGCGGGACGGTGACGGGCACAATGAACGGCAGTGCGACAACCCAGAAGGCAGGCGGGAAGCGATGAGCGAGACCGAAACCGAGACGACAGCGGGCCGACCCGGTCGCGTGGTGACCGGCGAGGCGGTCGTCGACCTGAGCCACTTCACCGAGCCGGAGCAGCTGGCGGTGTTCAGCCGGATCGAGAGGGCGGCCGTCGTCATCGTGCCCGAGGCGCTGGCGGCCGCGTACGCGGCGATCCCCACCGCCAAGGTGGCTTCGACCCTGAACCTCGACGACGACCTCGCGGCCTGGGCCGCCAGTGTGCGCCTCCCGGCCGCCGACGCGGACGCGATCTTCCGGCGGATCGTCTCCTCGCCCGCCGGGCCCGCGGCTGTGCCCGCCTGGTCTGCGCCCGACTCGTCTGCGCCCGCCGCCGCGCCGCCGCTCAGCCCGTCGTGGTGGCGGGGCTACAACGCCGGCTTCGCGGCGCGGATGGTGGCGAGCACGGCGCCGGTTCGGCTGGCCGCTTGAGGACCATGCGGTCCTCCTGCGCCCGAACCGGAATCGGGCGCGCGCCCTAGGCGTCCCGCTGCACCAGGAGCCAGCCGCAGGCGGCGAGCAGCACCGCCGTCCACACGCAGAAGACGCCGAACCCCTGCCACGGCGACAGCACGTCGCCGGACTGCTGGCTGGTCTGCGCGACCAGCTGCCCGGCGACGTTCGGCAGGTAGCCGTGGATGTGGTTGGCGATCGTGCCGGGGATCAGCGTGATCAGCGGCGGCACGACGAGGACGAGCGCGATCACGGTGGCGATCGCGCCGGCCGTGTGCCGGATGAGGCCGCCGATCGCCAGCGAGAACAGGCCGAGCACGGTCAGGTACAAGATCCCGCCGATGCAGGCCCGGGCGATGCCGGGCTGCGACAGCGTGATCGACACGTGGCTGCGGATGATCGCCGTCGTGATGAAGAAGACGGCGAACACGGTGACCGCGCTGACGACCAGGTCGAGCAGGGCGAACACGACCGCCTTGGCGGCGAGCATGGGGAGTCGGCGCGGTACCGCGAGCAGCGAGGCGCGGATCGCGCCGGTCGAGTACTCGCTGCTCATGACGATCACGCCGAGCACGCAGATGGCCAGCTGGCCGAGGCCGAAGCCGGCGCCGAACAGCACCGCCGTCGGGTCCTGGAGCAGCCGGAGGTGGTTGGGGTGGTTACCCGGGCTGTTCCAGGTGTTGGATATGACGATCATGATCAGCGCGCTGAAGCCGATCGCGACGACCATGAACGCGAGCAGTGACCAGAGGGTGGAACGGACCGAGCGGATCTTCGTCCACTCCGCGCTGAGCAGTCCGGCCGTCATGACGTTCTCGATTCGCCGTGCCCGGCCTGGCCGTACTCAACGCTGTCCGCGGTCAGCTCCATGAACGCCTCCTCGAGCGAGGGCAGCCGGGGGGTGAGCTCGTGCAGCACGATCGAGGCGGACGCGGCCAGCTCGCCGATCCGCGGCGCGGGCAGCCCGGTCACCACCAGGCCATCGCTGCGGAGGGCACTGTCGCCGTCGGCCGGCGCCGCGGTGCCGCCTTCGGCGCTGATGAGCTCGCGCAGCCGGGCGAGATCGGGCGTGCGGACCAGCACCGAGCGCTCCGAGCTGCGCGCGATGAACTCCTCGGTCGAGCAGTCGGCGATCAGCGAGCCCCGGCCGATCACCACCAGGTAGTCGGCGGTGACCGCCATCTCGTTCATCAGGTGGCTGGACACGAAGATCGTGCGCCCCTCCGAGGCGAGCTGGCGCATGAAGTTCCTGACCCAGCGGATGCCTTCCGGGTCCAGCCCGTTGACCGGCTCGTCCAGCATCAGCACGGGCGGGTTGCCGAGCATCGCCGCGGCGATGCCGAGCCGCTGCGTCATGCCGAGCGAGAACCCGCCCGCCCGCTTGCCCGCCACCTCCCGCAGCCCGACCAGGTCGAGCACCTCGTCCGCCCGCTTGGCCGGGATGCCCTGGGTCTGGGCGAGGAACAGCAGGTGGTTGCGGGCGCTGCGGCCGGGGTGGAGGCTGCGCGCCTCCAGCAGCGCGCCCACCCGGGTGAGCGGCTTGGCGAGCTGGTCGTAGGGCAGCCCGCCGATCGTGGCGGAGCCGCTGTTCGGCCGGTCAAGGCCGGTGATGAGGCGCATGGTGGTGGACTTGCCCGCGCCGTTCGGGCCGAGGAAGCCGGTCACCCGGCCCGGCTCGACCGTGAACGACAGGTGATCGACCGCCACCTTGTCGCCGAATCGCTTCGTCAGCTCGCGGGCTTCGATGAGCCCTGGCGCGTCAGCCACGCGCACCATGCTACTTGCTCCCTGCTACTTCCTGCCTCAGGTGAGGTTGCTTCTCGTTGCCTCTTCAGGCAGCTCGGCGATGAGGTCCGCGAGGGCGCGCAGGCCGCCCGCGTCGTACGCGCCGCCCTCGGCGAGCAGCTGCACCACCACATGGTCGGCCCCGGCCGCCCGGTGCTCGCGGAGCCGGGTCGCGATGGCCACCGGCCCGTTCGGCACCACCTGCGAGATCAGCCGGTCGCTGCCCCCGCCGGCGATGTCCGCGTCAGTGAAGCCGAACCGCTTGAGGTTGCTGGTGTAGTTCGGCAGCGCCAGGTAGCGCTGCGCGTACGCGCGCGCGGCGGCGGCGCCCGCCGCGCCGGGCGCGAGCGCGCCGGCGAGCTCGGGGATGAGCAGCGGCTCCGCGCCGAGCACGCGCCGGGCGTACGCGGTGTGCTCCGGCGGCGTGAAGTACGGGTGCGCGCCGACGGTGCGGTCGCGCGCGAGCTCGAGCATCTTCGGCGCGAGCGCGGCCAGCACCACCGGCGCGGTGACCTCGGGCAGCTCGTCGAGGAACTGGACCATCTTCGAGTACGGCTTCACGTACGCCTGCCCGGTCGACTCGACCAACGGCGCGTGGCTGACGCCCAGGCCGAGGATGAAGCGCTCCGGGTAGGCCGCCGCCAGCCGGTTGGCCTCCCGCGCGAGCTCGGCCGGCGCCCACGTCCAGACGCTGGCGATGCCGGTCCCGAGCACCAGCCGGTTCGTCGCCGCCAGCGTCGGCTCCACCGCCGCGAGGTCAGCCGCCGAGTTCATGCCGGGGAACCAGACCGACGTGAACCCCGCCGCCTCGATCTCGCGCCCGTACTCCGCCGCGCCGCGCCCGGCCCTGGTCGGCGGGGGCATCCAGATCCCGAACGGACCCAGGACCCGCCTCAGTTCATCCGCAGTCTCCATGATCTTGTTATATCCCCTAGCGACAATCAGGAGACGCCGAAGGTCAAGGCAACAGGTCCAAGGGGAGCAATCATGAAACGACCGATTGGCGCGCCGTGCTGGATCGACCTGCTGACGTCGGACGAGGGACGGGCGCGGGAGTTCTACCCCGGGCTGTTCGGCTGGACCGCAGGGGAGGGATCGGCCGAGTTCGGCGGCTACTTCATGTTCCTGCGCGACGGCGTGCCGGTGGCTGGCGCCATGCAGAAGGTGACCGGCGTGCCCGTCATGGAAGGGCCGGACCAGCTGACCAGCGACTACGCCGGGTCGGTGGCGTTCTATGAGCAAGTATTCGGGTGGCAGACGCGCGTGGCGAGCGACACGCCGGAGTTCCGTGACACCGTCCTGACGGCGGGGGGCGAGGACTTCGCCGGCATCGTCGCCGCGCAAGACGGGGACCTGGCGGCCGGGGCGGCGGGGCGCTGGGAGGTGTTCTTCCGGGTGGCCGACACCGACGCCGCGCTCGCGCGGGTGGTCGAACTGGGCGGGACGGTGCTGCGGGCGGCGGCGGACACGCCGTTCGGGAGGCTGGCCGAAGCGGCCGACCCGACCGGGGCACGGCTGCGCCTGGCCGGCTGAGGCGGACTGTGCGCTGCGGGGCGCTTGTGCGGTACCTTCTTGACCCGTGCCGACCATTCTCATCACCGGGGCCGCGGGCCGCATCGGGACCTTTCTCCGGTCGCGGCTGGCCGCGCCCGGCCGGGTGCTGCGCCTGATTGACGTCACCCCGCTTCCTGAGCCGCTCGGGCCGGGCGAGGAGGGCGAGACCGCGTCGGTGACGGACATGGCCGCCATGACCGCCGCCTGCTCCGGGGTGGAAGCCGTCATCCACCTCGGCGGCATCGCGACCGAGTCGTCGTGGGAGCGCATCCTCGACGTGAACATCAACGGCACCTACACGGTCTTCGAGGCCGCCCGGCGGGCGAACGTGCCGCGGGTGGTGTTCGCCTCGTCCAACCACGCGGTCGGGTTCACGCCGAGGTCGGACTTCCCCGTCCCCGACTTCGCCTATCCCGCGCCCGACACCTACTACGGCGCCTCCAAGGCGGCCGGCGAGGCGGTCGCCGCCCTGTACGCGCGCCGGTACGGGCTTGACGCCATCTGCGTCCGTATCCTGTCCTGCTTCGAGCGGCCGACCGGCCCGCGAATGCTGGGCAGCTGGCTGTCCCCGGACGACGCGGGCCGCCTATTCGAGGCCTGCCTGACCGCGCCGTCGCCCGGCTTCCAGGTGATCTACGGCGTGTCCGCCAACACCCGGGGCGGCTGGGTCTCCCTGGACGGCGCCCGCGCCCTCGGCTACCAGCCGCTCGACGACGCCGAGGTCTACGCCCCCGAGCTGATCGCCGCCGAAGGCGAGCCCGACCCCGACGACCCCGTCTTCCGCTACCTAGGCGGCGACTTTACCTTCGCCGCCCTGGACGCCCCCATCCCCGACGCCCCCACCATCCCCGCCGACCCAGACGTCCCCGCCGAGGCCTAACTTGGGCCGGACCCGGGCCAGCCCATCGGGCTGACCGTGAGGTAGGCCGACGTCATCGGTCCGGTCAGCGTCGCTGGCCCGGCCGGGCCGATGGCGGCCGAGGCGCCCGTGTGCAGGCCGGTGAGGAGGACAAGCCCGGCGCCGATGGCGGCGGCCAGCACAGCGACGCCCGCCGGGATCAGCCAGCGCCGCCAGCCGGGCCACGAGTCCGGGTCCCACCACGGGCCGTCCAGTCCCGGCCCGCGCGCCTCGTCCAGCCACGCTTCCTCACCGCCCCGGCTGTCCGGGTACAACGAGCGCATCGGGTCCGCGTCGCCCGGCCGGCCGGCCGCGTAGCCGTGCCGGCCGTCCGCGTAGCCAGATTGTCCGGGCGCATAGCTGTACTGACCGCCATCGAACTGATCGGCGGGGGGCGGGGGCGCGGCCGACTGCGGGCGGGTCTGCCTGGGCGCGGTCGGTCGCTGGGGGGCGGCCCGGGGGCCGGCCGGCCAGGGCCCGGTCGGTGGCGGCGCGGTGTGCTGGGGCCCGGTCGACCAGGGCGGACGCCCGTCGAAAACGTCACGCTCGTAGGTGAGCGGATAGGGCGCGGCCTGCGGTCCCGACTGGTCGACGGCATCGGCCTGGTAACCCGACCCGCCCCACCCGCCCTCGCCCTCTGGTGGCGGCGGATACGGCCGGTCGCGGGGATCGGCTGGCTCTCGGCCGTAGCCGAAGTCCCAGTTGCTCATGGCGGGCGCTCTCCCGGGTCAGTCCGTCGGGGTGATGGCCCAGGCGGCACGTGGGGGTGGGTTAGTTCGTGCCGGTGAGGCCTGAGTACTCGCCTATCACGGTGGGGGTGCCGGCGTTGAGCGGGGGGTCGTAGGCGGCGAACTGGTCCAGGTAGGTCAGGCCGGCGCGGGTCAGCGGGTCGGCGCTGGAGTAGAAGCCGGGGACGGTGAGGCGGAGGACTGAGCCGGCCGGCGGGGTGATCGTCAGCTCAGCGGCGTCGGTATAGAAGACGAGGGCGCCGCCGTTGGTGGTGAGCAGGGCGAACGTCTGGCCGTCGGCGCCCATCGCGGCCGCGTCGGTGTCGGTGACGGTCGCGTTCGGCACCTTGCCCTCCCAGAACTTCTGGGCGGAGCGGTCGGCCGGCTCGCCGGCACCGGGGACGCTGACGGCGTTGCCTGCGCCGTTGAGCGACGCCGCCGTGAGCCCCGCGAGCTGGCCCGGGGCGACGGCCGGGGAGGTCGCGCTGACGCTGACCGCCTTCGCCAGCCCATCAGCTCCGATCGCGATCTGGGGGGCGTTCGCGCCCGGCAGCAGGTACGGCTCGACCGCGTTCAGCCAGGTGCCGCCGGGTGCGGCCTGGGTGAACAGCAGGTACTCGGTTGACGTGACCTTCTTCGGGTTGGCGGAGAACGCGTTCTCGACCCGCGCGACGAACCAGCGCGGCCCGCCGGCGGGCTCGGTCTGCGGGATGTAGTACGTCGCCGCAGCGGGGGCGAACGCCGGGTACGGCGGGCGGTCGGCCGCCGCCTCGGTCGCGTACACGCCCGCGTCGATCGCGTCGCTGCCGCTGGTCTCGACCGTGGCCAGCTCGGAGTCGCTGCGCTCCGCGTTCGCGCTGTTGTTCCCGGTCGTATAGGCGGCCAGCGCGGCTTCGGCGGCGGCCAGGGTGAGCGGCGGGGCGGCGGCGGCCGTCTTCGGCGATGCTGCGGGCCGGCTGGCGGCGGGGGTGGGCGGCGTCGTTCGCCGGGCCGGGCCGGCGGCGGCGGTGGTCGGGGTCGTTCGCCGGGCCGGGCCGGCGGCGACCGGGGCTTTCGGGTGGGAGCTGGTGAGCAGCACCAGGGTGGCGCCGATGACGGCGGCCAGCACGGCGACGACCGCCGGGATCAGCCACCGCCGCCCGCGCGGCTGTGCGTCGGGGTTCCACCACGGCTCGTTGAGGTAAGGCGCGCTGTCATGCTGCCCGCCCGCGTAGAGGTCGCCTTCGAACCGGTCGCCGGGCGCTGGAGCGGCCGCCCAAGGCGGCGGCGGTGACGGTGGTGCCGCCGTGGGTGGTGGCGGGAATGGCGGCGGCGGTGCGGCGGGGGGCCGGGACGACGCCAGCACGGAGGTGGCCGACCAGGACGCCCCCCCGTCAAATTCGTCGCGCTCATAGGTGAGCGGGTAGGGCGCGTCCGGCGGCGGATCGAGGCCGTCGTCGTCGCGCGGGAAGTCGGGCGAGCCGAACCAGGTCACGTAGCTCGGCCATCCCGCGTCGCTGGCAGGGACGGCTGTTGCGTCCGGTCGCCCGGGTGGCGAGGAATGCCGCGGCTCGTAGCTCTCGGCCGGCTCCCGGCCGAAGCCGAGGTCCCAGTTGCTCATGGTGGCGCGCTCCCGGATCGTTTCCTACATCCTGTATTACGGATCGGGGAACGCGCCGGTTCGCGTGCGAGCTGTTAGGAACACGAAAGCCTTAGTGCCCTAAGCGTCAGCTCCAGGTCTTGCCGTTCCAGTGCAGGATCAGCGTCTTCGCGCGGTCGAAGGTCCCGCTGTAGCCGACCGCCCAGGCGCTCCCGGACGCGGTCGCGGCGACGCCGTTCAGCTCGCCGGCGGTGGCGACGTAGCTCGCGCCCGGCGGCGCGGGCGCCGCCGCGGCGGTTGCGGTGGTGGCCGCGCGGGCCGGGCCGCCCGCGGCGACGCCGGCGACCAAGGTCAGCACGCCGGTCGCCATCACGATCCTGGTAGTCCAGCGAATGCGCATACCGTCCCCTTCGATTCCGCCCGGCCGCGTTCTGTTCCCCGAGCGTTCCCGCGCGGCCGAAAGTCGTCCATCCGGGATACTAGCCACGAACGTAGCGCATGCCCATCGCCGCGCGGACCTCCGACAGCGTCACCGCGGCGATCGCGCGCGCCCGGGCGCAGCCGTCGCGGAGCACCGCGCGGGCGTAGCCGGGATCGGCCGCCAGCTCCGCGCGCCGCGCCCGGATCGGGGCGAGCCGCTCGTTGACGGCCTCGGTCGCCGCCCGCTTGAGCGTCGCCGCGCCGCCGTCGCCGATCTCGTCGGCGACGGAGACCGGGTCGCGGTCAAGGCACCGCGCCGCCAGCTGCACCAGCGAGGACACCGCGGGCCGGGACGCAGGCTCGTAGCTGATGCGCCGGATCGAGTCGGTCTTTGCCCCCCGGATCAGGGCGGCGGTCTCGTCGGCGGTGGCGCGCAGCTCGATCGCGTTACCGCGCGACTTGGACATCTTCCCGCCGTCGGTGCCGAGCAGCAGCGGCGCGTCCGACAGCAGCGCGTCGGGCAGCGGGAAGACCGGGGTGCCGTCGGCCGCCGGGTACCGGTCGTTGAACCGGCGCGCGATCAGCCGGGTCACCTCCACGTGCGGCAGCTGGTCCTGCCCCACCGGCACCAGGTTCGCCTTGCAGAACAGGATGTCGGCCGCCTGGTGCACCGGGTAGGTGAACATCAGCCCGCTCACCGACGCCTGCCGCGAGTGCGCGATCTCGTCCTTCACGGTCGGGTTGCGCCGCAGTTCGGGCACCGTGACCAGGGACAGGAACGGCAGCAGGAGCTGGTTCAGCTCCGGCACCGCGCTGTGCGCGAAGATCACCGACCGCACCGGGTCGATCCCGATCGCCAGGTAGTCGAGGACGAGCCCGAGCACGTAGTCGCCCAGCCGCTCCGCGCTGTCCCGGTCGGTCAGCACCTGGTAGTCGGCGACCAGCACGAGCACCTCGGCCCCCGCGTCTTGCAGCCGCACCCGGTTGCGGAGTGTCCCGAAATAGTGCCCAAGGTGCAGGTAGCCGGTCGGCCGGTCGCCCGTCAGTATCCTGAACGAGCCGGTGTCTTCGCGTATCACCGCCTCGATCTCCGCCGACCGGCGCAACGCCGCGGCGAGTGTCCCGGCGACCGGTTCGGTCGGAGTGTCGGTCAGCGTGCTGGTC
>Ga0302326_10012575_pt1 | contig 18022 bp, 16 predicted proteins | sample Palsa_T0_3_FD_202264 | JGI IMG/M metagenome (GOLD analysis project Ga0302326, IMG submission 202264) | Peat permafrost microbial communities from Stordalen Mire near Abisko, Sweden - Palsa_T0_3 | ecosystem: Environmental > Terrestrial > Soil > Palsa > Peat permafrost | place: Sweden: Abisko...
CGATATAGGCACTGTCCGCGAGTTCGCCGGCCGTGAACAGAACCTGACCCGGTTCCATGCGGCGGCTTTCGGTGCCGATGGCGATGATCCGCAGCGCCGGCGCGCCGAGGCGGCGGAGAATTGGAATCCGCTCAAGGCACGCGATGTCGTCTTCGATCGTCATGGCGGCCGCAATTTACGGCACCAGCTTGTAGCCGCCGGCCTCGGTGACCAGGATGGCGGGAGCGGCGGCATCTTTCTCGATCTTCTGTCGCAAGCGATAAATGTGTGTTTCGAGGGTGTGGGTCGTCACGCCCGAATTGTAGCCCCAGACTTCCTGTAACAGCGTCTCCCGCGAAACCGGCCGCTGGCCGGCGCGGTAGAGGTAGCGCAAGATCGAGGTCTCCTTTTCGGTCAAGCGAACTTTGCTGCCTTTTGGGTTAAGGAGAAGCTTCGAACTTGGCCGGAACGTATAGGGGCCGATCGTGAAAATGGCGTCTTCGCTCGCCTCATGCTGGCGAAGCTGGGCGCGAATACGCGCCAGCAGCACCGCGAAACGAAACGGCTTGGTCACGTAATCGTTGGCACCGGATTCCAAACCGAGGATCGTATCGGAATCCGTGTCGTGGCCGGTGAGCATGATGATCGGCGCTTTGAAAGCGTTCTTGCGCAGGATGCGCACGGCTTCGCGGCCGTCGATGTCGGGAAGACCGACATCCATGATCACGAGATCAATCTGCCCCGCCTTGGCGGCCTGAACGCCCTTGGCGCCACTCTCCACCGCGACGGCTTCGAATTCTTCGTGCAGGGACAGCTGCTCGGTCAGCGCGTCGCGCAGCTCGGCATCGTCGTCAACGATCAATATCTTACGCGTATTCGGCATCAATTCGAACCCCCGCGGCCGCTCGTCCGCCGGTTAATGACGCGGCCTCCCATCGCCTGGTCTGCGATTTTGCTGCGCCGTCTGGCGCGAAGTAGAACATCGCAGGATACAAGAGCAAGCGGGAGTTGGGAAATCGGCTCCGCGAGGTCACCACGGCATGCAACGGATTTCTCTTGGCGCGATCCACATCGGCGGCCGGCCTGGCCGGCGGTCACAAGGCTTGCTCCGCGCCGGTCCGTTTTCTCTGCGTGTCGCGCTTGGCCGCGCCGGCATCAAGGCCGACAAACGCGAAGGCGACGGTGGTACGCCGCGCGGGCGGTTTCGGCCCTTACGGCTATGGTGGCGGGCCGACCGGTTGCCGCGCCCCCGAACGCTGCTGCGTATGCGCCGCATCGGCCCAGCCGACGCGTGGTGCGAGAACCCAGGCGACCGGCGCTACAATCACGCTTTCAGGCGGTCGGCCAATGACTCAGGCGATAAACTCATGCGAGCCGACCATCTCTACGATCTTGTCATCGAGATCGATCACAACACGCGGCCGCGTATCGCCGGTCGCGGCAGTGCGGTCTTTATCCATGTCGCACGGCCGGGATTCGCGCCGACGGCCGGTTGCGTCGCGCTCCGGCCAAACGATCTCAAAACGCTCGTGAGCCGCATTGGCCCGAATACGCGAATCGTGATTCATAACTAGAAAGCGTCTCGAACGCCAAAAATTGCGGTGCCGACGCGAACGTGAGTTGCGCCGAAGGCAATCGCGGTCGGGAAGTCGGCGCTCATGCCCATGGAGAGCAACGCGAGGCCGTTGCGGCGGGCGATCTTTGCCGTAAGCGCGAAATGCGGTGCCGGAGCCTCGTTCACAGGCGGGACGCACATGAGGCCCGAGATGGTGAGTCCGTAGCGGTCACGGCAGTCGGCGAGAAAGGCGTCCGCGTCTTGCGGCTGCACGCCGCCTTTCTGCGCCTCGGCGCCGGTATTGATCTCGACGAAGAGCAGTGGCCGCCGCGCCTGTCTCAGTATTTCCCTGGCGAGCGCTGCGGCAAGGCTTGTTCGATCGACCGAGTGGATGGCGTCGAACAACGCTACCGCCTCTCGCGCCTTGTTCGATTGCAGCGAACCGACGAGATGAAGTTCGACGCCGCTGTGGCGGGAGATCAGCGGCGGCCATTTGGCTTTGGCTTCCTGCACCCGATTTTCGCCGAACAAGCGCTGCCCGGCGGCGATGACCGGCTCGATGGCCTCGGCGCCGAAGGTTTTCGAAATCGCCACGAGCGTCACGGTCGCCAGATCGCGTCCGGCGTCGCGGCAAGCCCTCACGATTTCAGCGCGTACAGTCGCGAGTGCACTTCCCCGGTTCATGCTTTCCATTTCGTCAATCCCGTGCCGAACGATTCAAATTTTAGCGAACGCGCGAAAGTCGTCTTTACGCGCGTCCTTTACTTTGTGGAACCAGGGGCGGGGGAAGCCACATATGCCGGACGTTCAAGCAAGGTCTCCCAAGACATTGCCCAAGACGCCGTCCACGCCGTCCGCCACCAAACCGCGGCCCAAAAAGCCTTTTCTCAGCATCCGCGCCCGGCTCATCGTTGTCGCCCTGCTGGCGATCGCTCCGTTGATGGTCGAACGCGTACGGGGGCTCGAAAGAGCCCGCGTCGGCCGCGTCGAACTCGCCCGCGCCCAGGTGATCGATCTGGCGCGCGGCGGGGCAGCAGCGCAGCGCGAGATCATTTATTCCGTCCGCGCCATGCTCCAAGTCGTGGCGCGCGTCTATGCGAAAATGTCGCTCGATCGCGACGACTGCAGCCATAACCTCACCGACCTGACCAATAATATTCCATCGCTCCGCAGCCTTAGCGTCGTCGGCATTGACGGTCGAATCAAATGCTCCACTGACGCGCGCGCCATAGGATTGAATGTCGCGGACCGATCCTATTTCCAGAATGCGCTGCAATCCGGTGATTTCGCGCTGAGCGACTATCTGATCAGCAAGATCTACCAGGCGCCCAGCCTGTTCGCGAGCTATCCGGTCGTCGGGGAAGACGGTGCGTTCAAGGCGGTGGTTATTGGGGCGATCAATCTGCAATGGATCGGCGATCTCGCGGCGAATGTCGCGCAACGCACAGGCACCTCGGTCGCGCTGATCGACGGCAGCGGGACGCTGATCGCCGCGTCGGCGGAACAGAGAGAGCTCATCGGCAAGAGCTTTGCCGGCCATGCGCTGGCCAATGACATGCTGGCGAAGGACGAAGGCACGATAACGACCGCCGGGTTCGACGGTGTGCCGCGCATTTTCGCCTATGTCCGCGTGCCGTGGACGCGCGCGCGGCTCGCAGTCGGGCGCGACGAGACCGTGGTGCACAGCGGGATCGACCGCGAGATCACCATCGCCTACGTGCAGCTTACGCTATTCGGCATGCTCGTTCTTCTCACTGCTTGGTTCGGCGGCGAACGTCTCATCCTGCGGCCGATCCGGTCGCTGGCGCGCATGGCGACGCGCTTCGGGCGCGGCGACTTGCAGGTGCGCGCGACCGAGGAACCCTGGCTGGCCGAGTTCGAGCCGCTCGCGGCCGCCTTCGACGACATGGCGCGCCGGCTGGCGGCGCGCGAGGAGGAACTACAAATCGCCAATCAACACCTCGAGGAACTGGCGAGCCTCGACGGCCTTACCGGATTGGCCAACCGGCGCGGTTTCGACCGCGAACTCGATCTGGCATGGCGGGGGGCTGACGAGCATCGCGTGCCGCTGGCGCTGATGATGATCGATATCGACCATTTCAAGCTGTTCAACGATCGTTACGGCCATGTGAGGGGCGACGCCTGCCTGCGCGCCGTGGGAGAGACATTGTCGCTGGTCACGCTCGAGGAAGCGGTCATCGTCGCTCGCTACGGCGGCGAAGAATTTGCGCTGCTGCTGCCGGGCATCGACATCGAGCGCGCTACCGCCCTGGCCGACGAAGCGCGCAGCTCAATCCAAGACCTCCTCATTACACACGCCGAAGCGTCGTGCGGTATCGTCACGATCAGCGTTGGCGTCGAATCGCTGGTGCCGAAGCCGGGTCAGCCGGCCGCCGATCTGGTCGAGGCCGCGGATCGCGCGCTGTACGCCGCCAAACGGCGCGGCCGCAACGCCGTGGTTGCGCACGCGTCGTTGCTCCTGAGCGCGGCGAGCTGAAGCCAGGCGCGGGGCAGGAAGGCCCGAAAAGAAGGGGCCGGCGCGAGGCCGGCCCTTCGCCCGTTCAAGCTGTTCAACCCTCAGCCCTTCGACAACACCGGTGGCGGAGGAGCAGTGGTGCAGCCGGCGATGCTCAGGAGAGACAGCACCGCGACCAGCGCTAGAGCCAGTTTTTTCATGTCAGCTCTTCCTCAGTGACGCGCGAACCGTATCGGCGGAACGTATGGCTCTCTAGTGCAGAAAAGCCACATTGACGGCCGGATTCTGAAACCGCCCCGCCCGAACGCCGCTGGTTCAGGGAACTTCGACGTTTCGTCGCCGGAAACGGCCAAATACAACGTTTCCCAAGCCATCGTCTCGCTGGATATTCGGCTCAATGAGCGTTGCATATATGCCGCAGTTGGTATGCCGCAATTGGGAAAATCTGCGCGGCCGCGGGGACAAATTCCGAAGGGGGGCCGAACCCGGCGCGGTCGGCAGGGTCGAATGTGCCGCGGCTTTGGACCGGATAGCGTTGCAAACGGCTGTGGCATCTCGAATCACCTGCTGTACCGCCCCGGATTGTTCTATTCGTCACGCGGAGGGTATGATGGGCCGTGTTGGGTGGCGGGTTTCGGCCTGCAGCTTTGGTTTCGCTCAAGCCTTGGGCCCATCTTCTCCCGCATGGGGACATCCGGGGCGACGAGTGAGTGGGCGACAATCACCAGTGGATCCAAATAGTCCAATGAAGATCGCAAGCAATCGGTCGCGTCCTTTGTCACGCTTAGTCCGGTCCGATTCTCCGGCAATCGCGAGCCCCCAAAGGATGTGGCGCGGAGTGGTTCCCGTATTGGCCGCCGGTCTTGTGCTGGCCGGGTGCGCGACGTCGCCGTCGTCGTCGTCGGGGCACGCGTCGGCGCAGGATCTTCTCGCACTGAACAATATTCAGGACGCCAGCGGCATCAACAAACGCGACCTTACGTCCGAAGAGAAGCAGGTCATCAGTCACGCCGTGGGTCTGTCGGTCGCCAACCCGAACGCGGCGCAATTTCGGTGGCCGCAGATTGCGAATACCGAAGACGGCTCGATCAACTATTGCGGCATGGTGAACGCCAAGAGCCCGTACCCGGCTTACAATGGGTGGCAGGCTTACATCGTCGAGGGCACGATCTCCGGCGGCAAAATGACCTCTGCGGTGGTCGGTCTCATCGCCGGCGGCAAGGATGTCGAGATCGTCCGCAAGATGTGCAAGAAGTACGGTCTCGACCCCGGCGTCGGCGGCTGATCCTCAGACCTGTTCCGCTTGATCACGCCGCTTTTGCGCCGGAGTCCCACAATTGCGCGCTGGCTAGTCGCGCGCCCTTGACCAAAGCATCGAGCTTGGCCCAGGCGACGGTCGGATGGATCATCATGCTGCCGGCGAAAGTCCCGAACCCGCAATCGGCGCCGGCGATCACCCGTTCGCGTCCGACCACGCCCGCGTAACGCACGATGCGATCGCATACCAACTCCGGGTGCTCGACCAGCACCGTCGAATGGGTGATGACGCCGGGGATCAAAGCTTTGTGCCGCGGCAGATCGACATGGCCCCACACCTTCCATTCGTGCTCGTGACGCGGATTCGCCCCTTCGAACGAATAGGCGCCGGCGCGGATCTTGAGAATGATGTCGATGATGTTCTTTGAGCTCCATATCGTTGGTGCGCGGGCCCATGTCGATCGAGTAGCAGGTGTGGAAGCGGACCTGCTCCTCCGGAATGCCGCGTAGCGCGCGATTGAGAGCTTCGACACGCAGCTCCGCCCATTTGCGGCAATCCTCAAGCGACATGCTTGCGTCGATGACGTATTGGGTCACCAGCCGTGGATCGTCTATCTGCAGGAGCAGACCGGCATCGGTGATGGCCTTGTACTCTTCGCGCAATACGTCGGCGAGCGCGAAGATATATTCTTCGTCCGATTTGTAGTGCTCGTTCCTGATCCAGAACTCGATATTGGACGGTGAGATTGCCGGAAGGAACGCATCGCGGACGTTCACCTTTGCCAGCGCCGCCTTGAAGGTTGCGATATCGGCGGCGACCTGCCGCTGCCCCTTATAGCTTAGCCGTCCATCGCAAATGACGCGCTTGGCGCCGCCTGCCGGATTGAGATTGAGCGAGGCTTCCCAAGCATAATATTCCGGAAAGGAATTATTTTCGCGCGACCCCTTCCACGGGTTGCCGAACGGCTCTGCCGTCACCCGCACGCCGCCGAGAACTTCGGTGATGTAACCAAGGAAACGCGGTTTCGACATTTCGCCGTCGTTGACGATGTCGAGCCCGAGATCCGCCTGCGCCCTAGTCGCCGTTTCGACGCTGCGCGTTACCTCGGCGGCAAGCGCCTCCTGGTCGTAAGGCTGGCCCACTATTTTTGCTCGAACCAATTTGAGCAACTCGGGCGGGGCAGGCTGCCGGCATGCGTCGTAATGAAGCGATCCGTGCTCGACTTCATGTCTTCCCTCCCGATCTGTTTGTTGGTTTTTCGTTTCTTTTTGTGCGGTCGGCTGCCCACTTGCTTGCACGTTTATTGGGCATTGCTTCCAGTCAACTGGCTGCCCGCGCTCTCCGCCGTGAATCATAGTAAATCCGCAGATATCGCACTTAAAACAGAAGTATCCCCGCGGAGCACTAGGCAACCAGAATTTATATCGCTATCATGTTCGCGTGCCAAACAACCACGGGGACAGACAACCCCGGTACATCGCATCTCCAGGGGAGGATTTTATGAGACGTCGTGAATTCCTGAAATATTCCGCGGCCACGGCGGTAGCCGGATCGTTCGGTTATCGAACCGCCAGCGCGGATGCCGGTCCTGTCAAGGTTGCCGTGATCGGCGCAAAAACGGGTCCGCTTGCACCGGGTGCGGCGATTACGCATTTCCCGCCCTATAAACTTTGGGCGCATGAGATCAACGAGCGCGGCGGCCTTAAACTCAAGGACGGTCAGCGCAAGATCGAGATCATCGAATACGACGATCGCACGCAACCGCCCGAGACCATCAAGGCCGTGGAGCGCGCCGCCACAGTGGACAAGGCCGACTGGATCGGCGGTGTCTACGCCACGGGCTTCAATCTCGCCACGGCGCCGACCTTTGCGAAGTACAACTATCCGCAGCTCACCCAAGCCTGCGTCACCGACCAGGGGCCCGGGCTCGTCAAGAAGTATCCTGGCTTCTTTATGTTCCAGTCATCGACCACGAATTACGCCAAGGGCGCGATCGGCGTCCTCAAGAAGTTGAAGGATAGTGGTCAGATCGGAAACAAGGTTGCCGTCGTAAACGTCGGCGACGACTTCGGTATCGAACTGGCCAACGCCGGGCGGCCGCTGTTCAAGGAAGCCGGCTTCGAGATCGTTTACGACAAGTCCTACCCGCTCGGCACGCAGGATTACTCGCCGGTGATCAAAGCGGCCAAGGCGGCCAATCCGGATGCCTTTGTCGCCTGGTCATATCCGCCCGACACATTTGGTCTTGCGGACGCGGCCAAAATCGAAGGCCTCAACGTCAAGGCCTATTACTCTGCCGTCGGCTGTGCCTTCCAGGGCTTCTCACAGAAAAATGGTGCCGCCGCCGAGAACGTTCTCGGTGCTGGCGGCGTCGTCGACTCGCCGGAGATTCGCGCCTTTTACAAAGCGCACAAGGAGGTCACCGGCGTCGACGCCGACTATTGGGGCAGCCCGTTCTACTACTCGATGCTGCAAATGCTCTCGCAATCCATCGAGGCCGTCGGTTCGGTGGATCGGACTGCAATTGCCGCCCACTTCCGCGGCCGCAAATTCAAGACCCTCATCGGGGAGGTCGACCTTCCTGGCCAGATCCTCGACAAGGTCTATACGGTCGGGCAGTGGCAGGGCGGCTTCTTCGCCGCTGTGGCCGGACAAAATGTTACCGGCCTCTCGGGGGTCAAGCTGAAATCCAATTGGGGATGAGAATTCCCCAAGGCTTCGAAGGCAACGCCCTTCGATAAGCCGCAGGGCTCCGATTTCACGGTTATCGTCCCCGGTCGCGAATAGGCCGGGGACGAGACCGTGGAGCAGTTGATTTTAGCCGGCAGAGAATGGCCTTAAGCGTCCGCACCGGGCACTCGTAATCGACAAACCTATTCGGCATGGACATCGTCATCATCGGCCTGCTGCTCGGCGGCACCTATGCCTTGATGGCCATGGGTCTGCAATTGCAGTACGGCGTCGCCCGCATCATGAATCTTGCGAACGGCGAAATGCTGATTGCCGGGGCCTTCAGCACATTTTGGTTCTACGTCGGCACCCGTGCCAGCCCACTGTTCGCTTTGCTTCTGGTGGTGCCCGTTGCCTTCGTCCTGAACTGGGCGATCTACCGGGTGCTGCTGCTCCCGCTTGTTCGTCGCGCCAAGAACCAGGGCAAGCTTGAAGTCGACAGCATCCTGGCGACCTTCGGCCTGAGTTTCATAAGTGTCGGAATTATGCTCGCGATTTTCGGCGGTGAGTATCTGGACTACTCGTACTTGTCGCAGCCGATTTTCATTTTCGGCGAACGGTACGGCCTCAACCGCGTGGTTGCCTTCCTTGCGTCAGCGGTGATTTGCATCGCTCTTTATGTTTGGCTTCACAAGACCCGGGCGGGCCTCGCGATGCGCGCCGTTTCGGTCAATCCGTCGGCTTCCGGACTCGTTGCAATTAATGTCGCGCGGACCTCGGCGCTCGCATTCGCGCTGGGCGGAGCGGTTACGGCGGCGGGCGGCGGACTGCTCAGCATGTTCCTGACCTTCGATGTTTCGCTCGGCGTGGTTTTTACCTTGAAAGCCCTGATCATCGTCATCCTAGGCGGCGTCGGCGATATCCGTGGCACGATCCTTGCGGCTTTTATTCTCGGCCTCGCCGAAACAGCCGTCGCCACGCTCGTTGATCCGGGTCTCACGCTCGCCGCGGCCTACGTCCTGTTCATGGTTGTTTTGCTGGTGCGGCCGGAGGGGCTGTTTGGGAGGCGGACGGCGTGAGCAGATTTGTTCTCACTGCCGCCGACCGCCGTAATCTGCTGATCAGCGGCTTGCTGTTTATTGCCGCCGGTTTTGTGCCGCTGGTCTTCGACGGCTATGTGCTGCAACTGACAATTTCCATCGCGATGTACACGGCGCTTGCCACGTCGTGGTTGTTGTTTTCCGGGCCGACAAATTACATCGCGCTCTCCACAGCGGCGTTCTTCGGCATCGGTATGTACATCACGGCGGGGGGCATCGATCTTGTGCCTTATCCGGTGCTGATCCTTGCCTCCGGCGTTGCCGGCGCCGCGATGGCTGCGGTCGTGGGGCTCGCGACGCTGCGCGTTGCCGGCGTCTATTTCGTTATCTTCTCGCTCGGCCTTGCCGAGCTGGTGCGGCAAATCATGACCTGGCTGCAGCATGTCCTCGGGACCATGAGCGGGCTCTACGTGGCGATTGACCGCAGCGAACCGGAGTACTTCTGGCAATTGTTGCTGCTGACCGCCGCGGTTTTCGTGGTCGGTTGGTGGGTCGGCCGGTCGCGGCTTGGATTTGCCTTGCGCATCATCGGCAACGATGAAGTGGTGGCGGTTCACTGCGGCATCAACACCGCGCGGGCCAAGGTCGCTTTGTTCGTCATTTCCAGCACCTTCGCGTCGGTCGCCGGCGCCGTCGTGGCGCCGCGCTGGGGCTACGTGGAGCCGGTTGTCGCCTTCAGCCCGTTTCTGTCGTTCCAGGTCGTGATCATGGCGCTCCTTGGCGGCACGCACCGTTTGTGGGGACCGCTCGTCGGCGTTATTCCCTTCGTACTCATATGGGAGCTGATCGCGATCTATGTTCCGTCGCAGACGACGTTGCTGCTCGGGGCCTGTTTCCTGCTCATCGTTTACGTCATTCCGAACGGCATCACCGGACTGATCGAGGATGCCTGGCGCGGCCGCGCGAAAGCGGGCGGTTCGGCTCCGGGCGCTTCGCAGCAGAGGCTTGATACCTCGATCGGCGCCGTGAAAAGCCTGCTGCAACGGTGGACGAGCCGCAATGCCTAGCGCCGCCACCGCGGAAGCTCTGACCGCCGCCCACGTCACTAAGCGTTTTGGCGGTCTCGTCGCCGTCGAAAGCATGTCCTTCACGCTTGCCGAAAAGGAAGTGTTGGGTTTGATCGGGCCAAACGGCTCCGGCAAGACGACGATGATGAACCTGATCTCTGGCGCATTTAAACCAAGCGCCGGCGAGATCAGCCTATACGGCGACAGAATTACCGGGATCGGGGCCAGCAACGTCGCCAGAAAAGGCGTGGCGCGGACCTTCCAACTGGTTCGCACGCTCCCCGGCATGACCGCGCTCGAGAACGTCGCCGCCGGCGGCGTATTCGGTCACGCGCGGCGATGGGGCAAGGAACTCGACGACCACGCGCATGCTCTGCTGCAGCGGGTCGGGCTGCCGAACGCTGCGGGCGCCTCGGTTTCAGCACTGACCTATATCGACCAGAAGCGGGTCGAGTTAGCGCGCGCGCTTGCGTCGGATCCGAAGATTCTCCTGCTCGACGAATGGCTCGCCGGTCTCAATCCGACCGAGCTCAGGATCGGCATCGCGCTCATTGAGCAACTGCGTACCGAAGGCTGCACCATCATCATCGTCGAGCATGTCATGCACGCAATTCGCAGCCTGTGCGACCGCTGCATCGTCATGAACAGCGGCGCCAAGATTGCCGAAGGGACGCCGGCGGAGGTGCTGGCCGATCATGGCGTGATCCGGGCCTATCTCGGAGACGCCGATGCTTGAGAGCCGGAATGTCTCGGTCTTTTACGGCCGCCATCGCGCACTCGAGAACGTCTCGGTATCGGTATCGCAGGGCGAGATCGTGGTTATGCTCGGCGCCAATGGCGCCGGTAAAAGCACCTTCCTGCGCGCCGTCGCCGGCCAGACGCGCAAGATGGAGGGCGGTACGGTCCTGATGGACGGCGCCGACATCAGCCGGCGTCCGCCGCATGAAATCGTCGAGACCGGCGTCGCACTGGTGCCCGAGGACCGGGGCATCTTCGCCGATCTGACCGTTAAGGAGAATTTGATCCTCGGCGCCCATCCGGTGCGCGCCCGCAAGCTCGAAACCCAGAATCTCGAACGTGTGCTGAGTCTGTTTCCCAAGCTGGGGCAGCGCCCCAAGCAGATCGTGCGCACCATGAGCGGCGGCGAACGCCAGATGGTAGCGATCGGGCGCGCGATGATGTCGGCGCCAACCATCCTGTTGCTGGACGAACCGTCGCTCGGCCTTTCGCCGCTGCTGTGTACGGAATTATTCCGGACGCTTGCCCGCATCAAGGAAACCGGCGTCGGAATCTTTTTGGTGGAACAGAACGCCAAGCAAAGTCTTGCCATCGCCGACCGTGGTTATTTGCTCGACAATGGCCATATCGTCGGGGCGGATACTGCCGTGGCGCTGGCCAAAGACGCGAAGGTCCAGGCCGCTTATCTGGGCGAATAACGGCTGAAGCGGCGGCAACCCCTACGTCGCTTCATGCGTCTTCCCGGTCAGGGAGATGCATACATCGTTCGTGCGTCGGCCGTGAAAGCCTTGCGGGATTGCGGATCGGTATAAAACATGTGGCCGCCGCGGTAGAGCCGAAGCTCGGCACGCTCGCCGTCGACGCTCGACGGAATGTGGTTGAGCACGTAACGGGAATCCGAATAAGGCGTGACCAGATCGCTGTAGCCATGCGCGATCATGAGACGGAATGAGGGGGACAGCGCGAGCAAATCGCGTAAATCCTGGGTCGCGCTCGGCTGGCCGTGGCCGCCGCCGTCTTCCCAATCCCACTTGCCGGAAATTTCCGAGGCGAGCAGGTTGTAGGTCATTTCGGTCTTGAAGCCGAGTTCGTCGCGCGCATAGGCGACGAACGCGCTGCCATAGGCGCGAATGAATCCGTCGAGAAACGGATCGGCTCCGCGGGTCGATTGCGATTCAGGATTCGGGTCGTCGACCGCAAACGTCGCGTCGTAGCGGCTGACGATCTTGTGATCGCCGGAATGCAAATTCTTGACGTAGGCGTCGTGAATGAAGCCGCGTTCCCGGGCGACAACGTCTTCCGGCAATCCGGTCATCTGCGCGACGCGTGCATAAAACGCATGCGCCGCATCACTGCGGAGTGGCGGTCCGGCAAGCGCCGACAGATAGTCGGTCAGCGCGAAATGTTCGGCTTGTGCCAGCGCCGCGGTGCTGAAGGTGCCCTTTCGCTCGAGCTCAGCCGCTGCCAGCGAGGGCAATTGCAGGGCGGCGCCGAGCGCGAAGTGATCGCCGCCGAATTGGAATGCGCCTTCGATCATCGGCGAGACCATGAGAATGCCGTTCGCCACGATACCCTGATTGTTCTGCAGCGCACGCGCCACCTTCGCGGCACGAAATCCGCCGTAGCTTTCGCCCAAAATGAATTTTGGCGAGCTGACGCGGCCGTTCTTGGCGACGTAGAGCGCGATCGCCTTTGCCATTGATTCAGCGTCGCGGTGCACGCCCCAGAAACTGCTGCCGCCGTCGGGTTTCGCCGGCCTGCTCCAGCCGGTGCCGACGGGATCGATCAACACCAAATCGGTGAAGGCGAGCCACGTATCCGGGTTGTCCACCAAACGGACGTTGGCGCCGTCATAGCCGTTGCCGAAGGCGGCAATGCGCGGACCAACAAGGCCGAGATTGAGGAACGCCGACCCGGCGCCTGGCCCGCCGTTGAACACGAACGTCACCGGACGCACCGGATCGTTGGGCTTCGCGACGAAGGCCGTATAGAAGACGGCGGCGGAGCGTTCGCCGGATTGATCGAACAGAGAGAACGTGCCGGCAGTTGCCGTGTAGGCGAGCTTGCCGGTCGAAATATCGATGCTGTGCTCGGTGACCGAATCTGCCGGCAAGAGCGAAAGCACGCCAAAGCCGCCTTGCTCCTGCCGGCCTTGTTCTCCGTGGCCGGGCCGTTCCGCTCCGGGGTGGCCGCCGTGTTCTTGCGCCGCAGCGACTGTAGTAATCAGCGCGATCGCGAAGGCAATCGTGAAATGGCGAAAATCGATCATGTTGGCGATCCCTGAGGAATTTGCGTCACGTCGTCGTCTGCCGTCTTCTATCATCGTCCCTATGATCGTGCGGCGAAAGCGCCCGAAAGATGGCTGTAGACGCCGTACCTTAGCGGATCGTCATCACGTCAACGGCGGGACCTGAACGGCCGGTGCGTAGCCTTGCGCGAGCCGGTGGACAACAACCATCGGATCGGAGAAGTTCTGGCCCCTCCCGGCGCTTCGCCGGCCGATCATGGAGGTGCGGCCAGTGCCTTTTCCTCGTGCGTCGAAAGCGCTTGCGCGCTTCACGGTGCTCGACCTCACGCGGGTGCGGGCCGGCCCGACCTGCGCCCGCCAGCTTGCCGATTGGGGCGCCAACGTCATCAAGATCGAGGCGCCGCCCGGCCAGGATGAGCCGATGGGAGGACCGCGGGAGGGATCGGACTTTCAGAACCTCCATCGCAACAAGCGCAGCATGACGCTCAATCTGAAGGCGCCGGAGGGCCTTGCCGCCTTCAAGCGTATGGTCAAGAAAGCCGACGTGCTGATCGAGAATTTCCGCCCCGATGTGAAGAAACGGCTGGGCATCGACTACAAGACGCTCGCGCGCATCAATCCCCGCCTGGTCTATGCCAGCATTTCCGGCTTCGGCCAGGATGGGCCGTATGCCCGCCGGCCGGGCTTCGACCAGATTGCGCAGGGCATGGGCGGGCTGATGTCGATCACCGGCTTGCCGGGGCAGGGGCCGGTCCGCGTCGGCATTCCGGTCGCTGACCTCTGCGCCGGGCTGTTCGCAGCACTCGGCATCCTCACCGCGCTGCTGGAGCGCGAAAAATCCGGTAAGGGCCAGGCCATCGCGACGTCGCTCTTGCAAGCGCAGATATTCATGCTCGACTTTCAGGCCTCCCGTTATCTGGTCAGTGGCGAGGTGGCGAAGCAGGCCGGCAACAATCATCCGACCACCATCCCGACCGGTGCGTTCAAGACGCGCGACGGCTACATCAACATCGCCACCACCGGCGGCAAAATGTGGGAGCGGTTCTGTCGGACGCTCGGCGAGGAAGGACTGTCGCAAAATCCGGACTACCGGACCGCCGACGCGCGATTGAAGAATCGCGATGCGCTCAATGCCGAGATCGAGAGCCATCTGAAAGACCGCACCAGCGCCGAATGGGTCGAATACTTCAACGAGGCCGGGGTGCCCTGCGGGCCGATCTACTCCATCGATGAGGTGTTCGCCGACCCGCAGGTGCGGCATCTCGGTATTGCGCAAAGCGTCGCCGGGACGGGAAAGCGGGGGCTCCGTCTCGTCGGCCAGCCGGTGTCGCTGTCGCGCACGCCATCAAGTCTTAAAGCGCCGCCACCGAAGCTCGGCGAGCATACCGGCTCCGTGTTGAAAGAATTCGGCTTTTCCGCGCGCCAGATCGCCGCGCTGCATAAGGCGAAGGCGGTGTGATGGACGTGGATGCGCGGGTCAGGTCCGCGCCTGACGAATGCATTGGAAGGGACTGAATAGATGACCCAAACCGACAAGATGCTGTCGCGCAAGGAAGCGGGCGTCGGCATTGTGACCTTTAACAATCCCGAGCGGCACAATGCGGTGTCGCTCGACATGTGGGAGGCGACAACGCGCATTCTCGATGACTTCGCTGCCGACGACGAGGTGCGCGCCGTCGTGCTGACCGGCGCCGGCGGCAAGGCGTTCGTATCGGGCGCCGATATTTCAAAATTCGCCAGCGAGCGCGCCTCGCTCGACGCCACGCGCGCCTACGACGTGACGACCGCCGCGGCTTTCGACAGCATTTACGAATTTCCCAAGCCGACGGTCGCGATGATCCGCGGCTACTGCATCGGCGGCGGTGTCGGGGTCGCCTCGTGCTGCGACCTGCGCATTTGCTCGGACAATTCCAGGTTCGCGGTTCCGGCGGCGAAGCTCGGTTTGGGTTATGCCTATGCCGGGCTCAAGCGGCTCGTGGATGTCGTCGGACAATCATTCGCCAAGGAAATTTTTTACACTGCGCGCCAATTCGACGCGCACGAAGCCCACGCCATGGGTCTTGTCAATCGTGTGGTGCCGGCGGGGGAACTCGAAGGCTATGTGAAAAGCATCACCGACATGATCTGCGCCAATGCGCCGCTGACGATCAAGGCGGTCAAATTCACGGTCGGCGAAATCCTCAAAGACGAATCGAAGCGCGATGTCGCCCGCGTCGACGCGATGGTGGAGGCGTGCTTCGCCAGCAGCGATTATACCGAAGGCCGCACCGCCTTTATGGAGAAACGCAGGCCGGTCTTCACCGGCAGGTGACCATCGGTCAATCTGCTGCTGCGGCGTCCCTGCAAACAGCAGCGTTCCGGCACAGCAGCGATGACAGGACAGACGTCATCGTTGACTTGGACACCGTCGAGGCGTCCTTGCTCCGCCAGCCGACGAACCCATCCGGCCGGACCATGACGGCGCGGGAAGATATCAATCGTTTGGAGAGGTGGCAGAGCGGGCGATGGCAAGTCCCGCCGGCATCATCCGCTCATGCACTTGAAACGATGCTCCTCCGCAAGTAGTCCTTGGAGGCCGCGGGCGAAGCGCTAAAAATTCCGTAGGAGCAGGCTTCTAGTGCAGCCCATAACGGGCGAATTCTCCCACGATATTCTGTTCGAGAGTTTTCGCCGCTACAATATCGGCTTTGCCGCCGGAGAGATCGCCCGCCTTCAGCCTGGCGAAGCCTCGTCCGTACAGCGCACTAGGGAGCTTTGGACTTAATCGCAGAGCCGAATTATAGTCAGCTATGGCCAATTCCCATTTTCCCAGTTTGAGGTAAGCGAGCCCACGCGTATCAAATGTCGCCGCAGCGTTTGGCTCCAGCCGGAGCGACTCCTTACAATCATCTAACGCCGCGGGCAGATCGCCGGCTATCACATGTGTCCAACACCGCTCATTCCACAAGGATGCCACCGCGGGCTGAAGCCGGATTGCTTCATCGAAGTCCTTTAAGGCCCGTGAATAATCGCCCTTCGTCTGGTAAATTTCACCGCGGTTGGCAAAGGCATTGGCATAATTTGGATCGATGTTGATTGCTGCGTCCAAATCATTTATGGCCCGGTCAAGCTCGCCATCTTTTTTGTAAGCTACGCCTCGATTATTAAATGGCTTGGCGAAAGTCGGATTGAGTTTAATCGATTCACTGTAATCCCGAATGGCAAGATCGTATCGTCCTTTTTCATTGAATGCGTTTCCCCTGTTGTTGTAGGCGCTTGCCAGCACCTGAGCATTATTCACGCCCGATTTTATAAGTGCCGTACATCCAATAATTTGAGCGTTCGGTGATAAACGGTCTTTGCCGTCACACAAGTCGACGTTACTGAGCTTTGGGCTCTGCGCTGGCGCCAGTGTTACAAGCAACGTCAACATCAAGGTTGACGCAAGGCCATAGACTATAGGGCGGGCTACAGCGGATCTCATGTCCATATGCACTGCATCTTATTATAATCGCGACGCACCTAGAGGTAGTGCACCGGACCGGACATTCTTCCTGGTGCCCGCGTGCCCTGATTGATTTCATGCTCCGCGCGATACCACAAACCTTCCTGTTAGGCCGATAGCCAAGACCGCCTAATGCTCTCTTGCGGCGATCTATTTTTCTTCGATAAGCGTTGTAAACTTGACCGAGCCATCGCTTAAGATTTCAATGCGCGGTGCAGTTCCTCGAATTCCGACCGTACCGATCGGCGTATCAACTTTCATGTCGCCCGTTCTGGCAATGCTGCCTGCAATGAAGCTGAACGTCCCTTTGGTCAAACTAATCAGCGTCGAATTTGAATGGCTATGCGGGTCATAAACAAATTCGTTCACTTCCATTCGAGCATTGCTGGAGACGTTAAAAGACGTACCATCGGCGAATGTGATCCCGAGCACCCCATCCACTCCGGTCTGGATCATGTCGCCGCGATAGACTAGGTCGCCGACCTTCGTTTGGCCGATATCGGTCGAAGGCAAATTTGCCTGAACTAAAACGGCGGTCGCGTGTTCGATGCGAGCGGTCCCGGTGACGCTCTGCACTTTGCCGACCGGACTCGCGTTAAGCGCCGCGGGCTGCGGAGAATTGCTTTGGCTCCAGGCCAAGCTTGGCTGCACGACGCACGCAACAAGAAAACCGCCAGCCAAACATAGCGCACTTGCACGCGCGTTCATGCTGTCCTCAACACAATGCGTAGGGAACATTCAAAAAATAGCTTTTCTTTCCGGGTAAATCAATGCGCTCAACTGTCTTTTCTGCGAGTGAGCTGCATTACTTTGGGAGTGAGCTGCATCACCGCCAGGCCACCAATTAAGGAACTAATTCCGTTATTCCAAACATGTTCAGGCTGTTAGCCGGCCACGACGCTTCCCGCCATATGCGAAATGGGTTCCGACGGTAGTTAAATAGACAATTTTTCTCTAATGTTTTTGACAAATGGGCACCAAACGTCGAAAGATACAAAAAAATCAGGGGCGATGGACCGGGCACGCACCCCAACTATCCGGCTCATGGGGGACGCAGCATGTTGCGCATCGCCGCCGATGCACAGGATGGCATACGCTCATCTGTCATTGGCAGATTTCACACGGTCAACGGCTCGGTCGCGATCAAGCGAGCGAACGGGATTGTCGCTCACCCGGTTGTGGGCGACATCATTTATCAAGGCGACCGCATCGAGACCGGCATTGATGGCCAAGCCATCATTTTGTTGGTCGATGGAACTGCATTTCAACTCGACGCCGGCACTCACATGGTGCTGGACGAGTTCACGTGCGGCGCCGAAGGAATCACCGATGCGGCACTGTTTCGTATCGTAAGCGGATCGTTCCGGTTTATTACCGGTAAGATAGCAACTACCGGGCGCCTGATTGTCGATACTCCGCTCGGGCGCATTCAAAGCGCCGGCCGGGCGGCCGGCTTTGGCAGCTTGGCTTTCAGTGTTCTCACCTTAGGCCTCATTCACGAACTAAA
>Ga0302326_10012576_pt1 | contig 18021 bp, 18 predicted proteins | sample Palsa_T0_3_FD_202264 | JGI IMG/M metagenome (GOLD analysis project Ga0302326, IMG submission 202264) | Peat permafrost microbial communities from Stordalen Mire near Abisko, Sweden - Palsa_T0_3 | ecosystem: Environmental > Terrestrial > Soil > Palsa > Peat permafrost | place: Sweden: Abisko...
GAGGCCTTGGCGCACGCGACCGAAACTTTAATGAGCCGGTTCCGCGACGGCATGCCGGTCACCAGCAACGCCGTCACGCTCGTCCTCTCCGCCATCGATCGCATCAAAATCATTCTTGCCGAAATCGAAGAGAAGCAAGGCGAGGAGGGCGGCGACGACAGCGACCTTATCGAGCAGCTTCATCATTTGGCAGAACATGGCCGTGCCCGCACCACCTCCGCGTCTGAAGTGCTAAACGACGCTAAAGCGCAGCCATCGCTTCGCGGCCCGCCGGAAGTGAAAGATTTGGCTCGCGAGAAGGCCGCTGCGGAAAGATCTCGCGACGAGCGCGAACGGGCCGCCAATTATTCAATTCGCGTGCAGGTCGAAACGCTCGATAACCTGATGACTAGGGTCTCCGAACTGGTCCTGACACGAAACCAGCTTCTCGAGATAGTACGCCGCCACGAGGAGTCGGATTTCAACGTACCTTTGCAGCGACTTTCAAACGTGACTGCCGAGCTGCAGGAGGGCGTGATGAAGACGCGCATGCAGCCGATCGGCAACGCGTGGCAAAAGCTGCCCCGGATCGTACGCGATCTCTGCACCGAACTCGAAAAAGACATCGAGCTCGAAATGCATGGTGCCAACACGGAACTCGACCGCCAAGTCCTGGAGCTGGTCAAGGATCCGCTCACGCATCTCGTTCGCAACTGCGCGGACCATGGCATCGAAAGCCCCGCCGAACGGCTCGCGGCAGGCAAGCCGCGTAGCGGCAAGATTCGGCTGTCGGCGTGCCATCAAGGCGGTCACATTATCATCGAGATTGCCGATAACGGCCGCGGCCTTGATATCGAACGGATCCGCGCGCTTGCGCTTGAGCACGGCTTGCTGAGCGAAAGCGAGCTTGCCGCAAAATCCGATTCTGAAATCTGCAACTTGATCTTTACGCCGGGGTTCTCAACGGCAACGCGCATTACCAGCATTTCCGGTCGCGGCATTGGCATGGACGTAGTGCGCGCCAATGTTGAGCAGATCGGCGGCACCGTGGAGTTGAAGTCGATCCCTAAAGTAGGCACGACATTCTCCATTAAGATTCCACTGACACTCGCCATCGTTTCTTCGCTCATCGTCGAAGCGAGCGGCGAACGTTTCGCAATCCCGCAGCTTTCGGTGCTTGAGCTGGTGCGCGCAGGCGGCGTACATCGCATCGAATGGATAAAGGAGACGCCGGTTCTACGGCTGCGGAAAGAATTGCTGCCGCTGATTTATCTCAACGACGTTCTGCATCTCGATCAAAACAACCCCGGACACGGCTTCGTCGTAGTGATGCAAGTCGGCAATCAGGTGTTCGGACTCGTCGTCGATGGGCTTTTCCATACCGAGGAAATCGTAATCAAGCCGATGTCATCGAAGCTGCGCTATATCGCGGCTTTTTCCGGCACCACCATTCTCGGCGATGGCGCCGTGATCATGATTATAGATCCCAATGGAATTGTTCAGGCGCTCGGCCGAGCCTCATCGCTGTTCGCCCGCACGCAAGAGGCCGAGCCAAGAAATGCGGCAGAGTCTGACACTCAAATTCTCACTCCGCTCTTGGTATTTCGAGCCGGTTCGCAGCAGCCGAAAGCGGTGCCGCTATCGCTCATATCGCGGCTTGAGGAAATCGATTGCGGACGAATTGAAAAGTCCAACGATCAATATCTGGTCCAATACCGCGGTCAGCTCATGCCGCTGTTGTGCATCGATGCGCAGACCAAGATTAAACGTGACGGCGTGCAGCCGGTCCTTGTTTTCTCGGAGCGTAACCGCTCGATGGGCCTCCTTGTCGATGAAATTGTCGACATCGTGGAACAACAGCTCGATATCGAGGTCGTGAGCGATCAGCCTGGTGTTCTAGGCTGTGCCGTGGTGAAAGGCAGAGCGACCGAGGTCATCGACGTCGGACACTTTCTGCCACGGGCGTTTGCTGACTGGCTGGACCGGCGGGACGCGCGGCCGGCCCCGCTGGCCCCGAAAGTTTTGTTAGTGGACGATTCCGCGTTTTTTCGCGACATGTTGGCGCCCTTGATCAAGGCGGCCGGCTATCAAGTCGTCGCCGTGGCCTCGGCCACGCAGGCGCTGGCGGCGCTCTCCTCCGGCACAGCGATCGATGTCGTCGTCACCGACATCGAAATGCCGGAGATGGACGGTTTCGCGTTAGCTACAACCTTGCGCCAGGATCCGAGGACGGCGGCTATCCCAGTCATAGCTCTCTCGGCAATGGTTTCCGCAGACGCGGTCCAGCGCGGCCGTCGGGCGGGCTTCCATGATTTCGTCGCCAAATTCGATCGGGCCGGACTCATCGCGGCCATAAAGGAGCAGACCGACGAGCTGCATGCGGCAGCCTGACCGGGCAAGTATTTGGAAACATTATGCGTAAGGACGACCATCTCACCGAATTCGTCACGTTCCACGTCGCCGGCCAGTTGTTTGGCCTGCCGATTGAGCAGGTGCAGGATGTCTTCAAGCCTACCAGCGTCACACGCGTGCCGCTCGCCGGTGCGGAGATTGCCGGGGTGCTCAATCTCCGCGGCCGTATTGTCACGGCCATCGAGATGCGCAGCCGGCTCGACGCGCAACCCCGTGATAACGGCGCCGAAGCGATGGCCATCGGCATCGAAGCCAAGGGCGAATCGTTCGGCCTCATCGTCGACGCGGTCGGAGAAGTGCTTAAACTTGCGGACTTTGAGCTCGAACCAAACCCGATCAACCTCGACCGCAAGCTCGCTGTCCTATCCCATGGGGTCTACCGTCTCGAGGATCGGCTGCTCGTTGTTCTGGATATCGACGAAGTGTTGAGACTGCGAGGCAAGGCCGCGGCGGCCTGAAATGGGGAATTCATCGCAACATCGAGCGGGCTCATCCCGCAAAACCCTGAAGTGAGGAACCAATGAAAACGTGCTTGGTGGTGGACGACTCCAGCGTCATTCGCAAGGTGGCGCGAAGGATTCTCGAAGGACTGGATTTTGAGATTTCCGAAGCGGAGAACGGCCAGGAAGCGATCGTCGCGTGCCGTGAGCAGATTCCAGACGCGATTCTGCTCGATTGGAACATGCCGAAGATGGACGGATACGAGTTCTTGCGGGCGCTTCGGCGATTGCCCGGTGGGGACAAGCCCAAAGTGGTGTTCTGCACAACCGAAAACGACGTCGCTCACATCGCGCGCGCGCTGCACGCCGGCGCCAACGAGTACATCATGAAGCCTTTCGACAAGGATATCGTTGAAGCCAAGTTCCAGGAAGTCGGACTCATCTGAGCTCGAAGGATCCGCCAGCGAGTGTGAGGCGGCGTGCGTTGATGTTCCGCAGTTAAGTACTGAAAGTCGAGTGAATGAGTAGTGTTGCTTCCGCCGCCGCGAGTGTATCTGCGGCCGATCACCCGATCCGCGTCATGATCGTCGACGACGCAGCCGTCGTGCGCCGGCTGCTCAGTCGTTGGATCGACGCCGAGCCCGATCTCGCCGTTGCAGCTACTTTGCGCACCGGGCGCGAAGCGGTCGACCAGATCGAAGCAATAAATCCTGACGTCGTTGTGCTTGACGTGGAAATGCCGGAGCTTGACGGTATTTCGGCGTTGCCGCTGCTGCTGCGGAAAAAGCGCAATCTCATAGTCATTATGGCCTCCGCGCTGACGCGCCGATGCGCCGAGGTCAGTCTGCGGGCGCTGTCTCTCGGCGCCGCTGACTATGTGCCGAAACCGGAGACCGCGACCGACGCCCCGACGTCCGCAGCGTTTCAGCGCGAGTTGATCGAAAAAATTCGCAGTCTCGGCGGGCGTGACCGTGCGCGGATGAAGCACCGGCCTTCCGACCTCGCCAAAACGTTGCTGGAGAGAGGTCCGGACGCAGTCGAGGGCCCGGCGTTTGCATTGCGTCCGTTTGCGCGCGTTCTACCCCAAGCGTTGGTGATCGGTTCGTCAACCGGCGGGCCGCAGGCGCTAACTACACTGATCCAGCAATTGGCCGCTACGCTCGAGCGGGCGCCAATTCTGATTACCCAGCACATGCCGCCGACCTTCACGACCGTTTTGGCTGAGCATTTAGCCAGGATCAGCGGCCGACACGTGCGCGAAGCCGAGCACGGAGAACCGGTTGTTGCCGGCAATGTTTATATCGCTCCCGGAGGCCGGCATATGCGCGTCGCGCGCGCGCGGAGCGGGGTTTCGATTGTGCTCGGCGACGATCCGCCGATCAACTTTTGCAAGCCCGCGGTAGACCCGTTGCTCGCGTCCGCGTCCGCCACCTGGGAAGCAGGCACGCTTGCTCTCATCTTGACCGGTATGGGTGCTGACGGCACAGACGGCGCTCACAAGATTGTGGCCGCCGGCGGCAGTGTCATCGCTCAAAATGAGGCGACGAGCGCGGTCTGGGGCATGCCGCGCGCGGTCGCGCAGGCGGGCCTTTGCTCGGCGGTCCTTCCGCTTCCCGAGATTGGTTTCGTGGTCAACCGGTTGTTTTCGGGGGATGCCCGATGACACCGGCCGATTTTGACTTTCTGCGCGGCTTGCTTAAGCGGCGTTCGGGCTTGGTACTCTCGCCCGACAAGCAATATCTCGTGGAAAGCCGGCTGTTGCCGGTTGCCCGGAAGGCCGGGTTTGATCGCCTCTCGGCGCTGATTGGTGCGCTTAAAGTCGATAAGACGGAAATGTTGATGACCGCCGTGGTCGAGGCGATGACCACGAACGAATCGTTCTTTTTTCGCGACAAGGTGCCTTTCGACAATCTTCGGATGAAGGTGTTTCCCGCACTGCAGGCTGCGCGGCGGCAATCGCGTACTCTTCGCATTTGGTGCGCTGCCGCCGCAAGCGGCCAGGAGCCTTACTCGCTGGCGATGGCACTCAGCGAAATGGATGGCGGCTTCGCCGGGTGGCGGATTGAGGTGATTGCCACCGATATTTCCAATGCCGTTCTGGAGAAAGCGCGACAGGGGCTGTACAGCCAGTTCGAAATACAACGCGGGTTGCCGATCCAGCTCCTGCTCAAGTATTTCAGCCAGAACGACGAGATGTGGCAAATCGCGCCCGAAATCCGCGCCATGGTCAAATACCGACAGCTTAATCTTCTGTCGGATTTTTCCGATCTCGGCACATTCGATTTGATTTTCTGCCGAAACGTACTGATCTACTTCGATCAGGAGACGAAAATCGACGTTCTTGACCGCCTCGCGGAAGTTATTGCCGACGATGGCTATCTAGTGCTCGGCGCTGCCGAAACCGTTGTCGGACTGACTGACAGCTTCAAGGTCTGCCCGCAATCGCGCGGTCTCTACGCGCCGAATGCGCACCGGTCGAAACCGCGCCAAGCCTCCGAAAAACAGTCGAGGCCGCGCTTGATCGCCGTAAACGGCGGGCGCTGACCGCAGGGGACCTTGCCGGTTACGCGGAGATCTTTGCTTCGTCTTCGCTGGGTTCGCGCAGGACGTAGCCGCGGCCCCACACCGTTTCGATATAATTCTTGCCGCTCGAAGCGTTGGCGAGCTTTTTCCGCAGCTTGCAGATGAAGACGTCGATAATCTTGAGTTCCGGTTCGTCCATCCCGCCATAGAGATGGTTGAGAAACATCTCTTTGGTGAGCGTCGTGCCCTTGCGCAGTGAGAGCAGCTCCAGCATTTGGTATTCTTTGCCGGTCAGGTGCACGCGCGCGCTGCTAACCTCGACAGTCTTGGTGTCCAGGTTGACCACGAGATCGCCGGTCTGAATGACAGACTGTGCATGTCCTTTGGATCGGCGCACAATCGCATGAATACGAGCTACCAATTCGTCCTTGTGGAACGGCTTGGTCATGTAATCGTCGGCGCCGAAACCCAATCCCCTGACCTTGTCTTCGATGCCGGCCAAACCCGTGAGGATCAGAATCGGCGTCTTGACTTTCGAAACCCGCAAACTGCGAAGGACTTCGAAGCCGGACATGTCCGGAAGATTGAGATCTAGCAAGATAATGTCATAGTCGTAGATTTTGCCGAGATCGATCCCTTCTTCCCCAAGGTCGGTCGTATAGACGTTGAAGCTCTCGGACTTGAGCATCAACTCGATCGATTGCGCTGTTGCGCTGTCGTCTTCGATCAGCAATACGCGCATGCCAATCCCTCTCTTCGCCGCATGGGCTAAGGCCGGCACGCCCCTGCGGCGGCCCCCGAAAAACGCCTTGGGACAAACTGATTCGAGACTGTAAACCAGCTATGGTTAACAAAACCTGATTCCCAGTTGCAAGCAGCTCGCAAAGAAAATTCAGCGAGTGGCATTAAGATATTGCAGGGGAGTGGTTTTCTAGCCACGTCGGTACTCAAGTTCCAAATTAAGATTCGGCGCTAACCAAATCTTTTGAGTTGCTCGTTGTCTCGACCGATAGCCGGTTTTTCCCAAAGACAACCCAATGATTAATGGCTCGGGTAAATACAGCGTTAAGATACCCGTTAGCCTAGTAACCATCTGCACTCTGCCGATCCCATTTCGATCCCGCCTGCGGCGAATAGGTTGCTTGGATCGCTTCTGACGGGGAGGGATGGAAACCGAACGCTAACGTTATCGTGGCACCATCGTCCCCTCGCAGGTACCGTGCTGGCTTTTGACCGGCGCCGGATCCCGTGACTTCGGGGGAGTAACAGTCGATGAAGTCCCGAGAGACCCTTATTCGCCTGAAAAAGTTTCAGGTTGACGAAAGACGGCGCAAGGTCGCGCAAATCGACACCATGATCGCTGAATTCGAGCGTATGGCGGGCGATTTAGAGCGGGAAATTCGCGTGGAGCAGGATCGCGCGGGCATTCATGACCCCGCACATTTTGCTTACCCGACATATGCCAAGGCTGCCATGGGCCGCCGTGAGAACCTCAAGCGCTCGGCCGATGAACTACGCGGCCAGCTCGAGGGCGTGAAAGGCGGGCTCGACGATGCCTTGGACGAGCTCAAGAAAGCCGAATTGCTTGACGAACGCGACCAAATGCGAGACCGCGAGGCCGAAAACGCGGTCGAACAATCGGAACTCGAGGCGGTCGGGCTGATCCGCCTACGCGGTGGCGCTACGGCGTAGGCTTACTCCGCCAAAGGCCGAGTACTCGCGGCTCTGTTTCTCCCTTCTCGCAATCGCCTGGTCCGGTCTGTGCTGACTGCGGCACAATGGCCGGCTGGTCCGCACAAAAATAAAGCTTTCGCTCTCGACGAGTGCGGGCTTCCGCGGCGATAATCGAGTTTCGCGCGAAGGGTCCAGGGGACCGGGGTAGAGTGATGTTAACGCAAGCGGAACTGGTAGGACTGCTTGCGGGCGTAGCCAAGCAGGATGTGGCCGCTTTTGAGCGGCTCTATGAGGCGACCCGCGCGAAACTATACGGCGTCCTCCTACGTATTTTGGGTAGGCCCGAATTGGCCGAGGAGGTCATGCAGGAAACTTACCTCAAGGTTTGGAGGATGGCAGACAAGTTCGATCCGGCCATCGCCACGCCGATCACCTGGATGGTAGCGCTCGCGCGCAACCGCGCGATCGATATCGTTCGCAAGAAGGGCGAAATCTCGATCGAAGACGCACCGCAAGCGCTTGAAATCGCGGCTGACACGCCGACGCCGCTCGCTCGGCGGGAGATGACCGAAGAGCTAAGGCGGCTTCTTTCTTGCCTCGGCAAGCTCGACCCGGAAAAGCAACGCATCCTATTGCTCGCGTATTATAGCGGCTGGAGTCGCGATCAGCTGGCCAAGAAGCTCGACATTCCGGTGAACACGATCAAAACGTGGTTGCGCCGCAGCTTGCTTGAAATCCGCGGATGCATGGGTGCCTGATCTCGGAGGAGGCTTTAGTGGCCATGTACGATGAAGACCAGGAGACTCTCGCCGCCGAATATGTGCTGGGCACACTTTCGAGCGAAGAGCGTCAGCACGCCGAGGCTTTGCGCTCGTTCGATGCGAAGTTCGAGAGTTCCGTGCAGCAGTGGGAGCGGCGCCTCGGCGAACTCAACGTTATGGTGGAGGCGGTAGAGCCTTCCCCGGCCGTCTGGGACAAAGTCAAAACGCAAATCGAGCCAGTCGAAGCGGACCGAAACAAGAGCGTGACGCCAGAGCGCCCGCCACCATTGTCAGCCGTAGCCGCGCTCGCTTCCGACCTGCCTGCGGAGACCGATGGTGAAAAATCGACCACAGGAGTAGTTGCAAGCGGCACGGCTCCGGCGGAACCACCCCCCAAACGGCGAAAAATCGAGCCGAACGCCAATGTTGTTGTCCTTGGCCGCCGGGCCAGACGATGGCGGCGGGTAAGTCTCGCCGTCGGAGCGTTGGCCGCGGTATTGGCGCTTTATGTCGCGGTTTGGCAGGTGGCGCCCGACATGATGCCTCCGCAATTACGCCCGCGCCAGGGTAACTTGGTCGCCCGCTCGGACACCGCGCCGCGCACACAGCAAGATCGGCTAGTCGCAGTGTTGCAGCAAGGGCCGAATGCGCCTGCATTCCTGCTGACCTTCGATATGCAGCGCCGCACGCTTTTCATACGAAAGGTTTCGGCAACGGCTGAAGCCGGAAAAAGCTATGAGTTGTGGCTGATATCCAAGAACCTCGGCGCGCCGCGATCGCTCGGAGTTATTGGCAACGATGAGTTCACCAGCCGCAATCTTGCGGGCAACTACGACTCTGACACTCTGCGGGCGGCGACCTATGCGGTCTCGCTTGAGCCGAATGGCGGTTCACCGACTGGGGCGCCGACAGGCCCGGTGCTGTTCACGGGGCGGGCGGTCGAATCGTTGCCAGCTTTGCCGCCAAAAACCTGAACGAGAGGATTATTGAATTGCGCGAAGATGTCCGCTCATGGTGGTCGGTTGGCCGGCCTTAACGAGAGGGACAAAACCGTTGTCAACACCCGCGACATGAGCAAAAAGACCGACTGCAGCCACCAACGTGGCGCAAAAGAGTCCGACGACCACCACTTTCAAATGCGTGCGCCGGTCCGCGTGGTACATGGAATGACTCACCGCATTCTCCCGAAGTTGCGCCTCGCGACCAGCTCGGCGTGAAGGGTGCTCGGTTCCATTAGCTGGGCCCGGATGCTCGGCATTGAAAGGACCCTCACTCACCCTTGAACAATTGTGAAAACGAGTGAACGTAACTTTAGTTCCCAAGCGCGGCAGGCTGGGAGCGTCAAGTACCTGCGGGACAAGGCGAAACTGAAATTGCGCCGCATAAAGAAACGCTTGGAAGATGGCCGGCCTCGGCATTTGCGGCGCGGCGCTTGTGGGGGGGTGGTTATTTGTTTGACCGCCGCAGCGTCCGCGTTGGCGGCGGCGCAGGAGCGGCCCGCGGCTTTCGTCGATGCCGCGGCCGTGGTGCCGGGCCTTGTCGCGGAAATGCGCTACGCGGGGACTCATAATTTCGTCGGTCGCCGCATCGACGGTTATGCCGCGGCGCGCTGCCTGCTTACCAGGCCCGCGGCAGAAGGGTTGGCTGAAGTAGCGCGAGATCTCGCTCCGCGCGGGCTCGTTATCAAGGTTTTCGACTGCTACAGGCCGGCCCGCGCCGTAGCAAACTTTGTGCGTTGGGCACGCGATCTTAGCGACACCGGCGGCAAGGCCGAGTTTTACCCGAGCGTCGATAAGCGCACATTGTTTCAGGATGGCTATATTTCTTCGCGGTCAGGCCACTCGCGCGGATCAACACTCGATCTGACATTGGCCCGCATGGGCGACGGCGAGCTCGACATGGGCACGTCATTCGATTTTTTCAGTCCACTGTCGTCGCCTGCTGCGCCCGGCGTCAGCGCCGAAGCGAAGGCCAATCGCGCTTTACTTGCAACGGCGATGCGGCGCCGCGGCTTTCGTCCCTATGCCAAGGAATGGTGGCACTTCACGCTGGCGGCCGAGCCTTTCCCAAATACCTATTTCGATTTCCCCGTGCAGTGAAGCCGGCACGGCCAACAAAATTGGCTCATAGCCCGACAGGTTATAGGCCGAGATAAAATTTCCTGATCAGGTCATTGTTATTGAGTTCTTCGGGCGAACCGCCCTCGAAGGCGATTTTTCCGTGCACGATGACATAGCCGCGATTTGCGATGCGGATCGCCTGGGTAAAGTTTTGCTCCGCCATCAGTACGGTCAGATTATAGCGCTCCTTCATGCTGGCGATCGCCTCGATCATGCGGCTCACTAGAATGGGAGCAAGTCCCACCGACGGTTCATCGACGAGCAGGATTTTCGGCGCGAGCATTAGCGCGCGTCCGAGCGCGAGCATCTGTTGTTCCCCACCGCTCATGCTCCCGGCCAGTTGCGCTCGCCGTTCGGCGAGGCGGGGAAAAGTTTCGAAACATACATCGAGGTTGCGGCTGAGCTCTCGCCGCGCGGTGCGGCGGAATGCTCCGAGCAACAAATTCTCTTCGACCGTGAGTTTCGGAAACAATCGACGTCCCTCGGGCACGAGAGCAATTCCGAGATCGACGATTTCTTCCGTGCTGCGCGCGGTGAGATCGTGATGAGTACCGTCAATTTCGGCGATGATCGAGCCCGCCCGCGGCCGCACCATGCCCATGATGCACTTCATGAGCGTCGATTTGCCGTTGCCATTCGTGCCCAGCAGCACCACCGTTTCGCCGGCGCCAATTCGTATCGAGACGTCTTCGATCACGCGCACCGCGCCATAAGCAGCATGGACGCCGGCAATGGTGAGGCTACTGCCCAAGATAGGCCCTTTCCACTTCGGGATCGCGCATGACTTCGTTGGGATCGCCATCGGCGATTTTGCGCCCGGAGACCAGCACGACCAGGCGCTGCGAGAAGCTCATGACCGCACGCATGATGTGTTCGATGAGGATGATGGTGACCCCTTGTTCGTTCAAGCGATTGAGCAGTTTCAGGATTTCTTCGATCTCCGAATGGGTGAGACCCGCCATCGATTCGTCGGCAATCAATAGCTTGGGCTCGGCCGCCATGGCGCGCGCCAATTCGAGCTTGCGCATTTCAACCTGCGTCAGCTCGCGCGGCAGCCGCTTGGCCTTGCGCTCGAGGCCGACCTCGCGCAACAGATCGACACATCGCTGAGCGATCTCGGACGCGGAGAGATGTGCACCGCCGCGCGCCGCCACGGCATAGAGGAGAGGAATGCGCAAGTTGTCCGCCAAGCTCAGACTGATGAATGGCCGTGGCAGCTGAAAAGTACGCGCCAAGCCGCGGCGGGTGCGTTCATGCGCCTGGGCGCCGTCGACCGGGCGGCCATCGAATCGCACGGTCCCCGCCTCATTGTGGAGCGTGCCGCAGATGCAATTGACGAGCGTACTCTTGCCGGAACCGTTAGGTCCGATAAGCCCGACACGCTCGCCCGCGCGCACTGAAAGCGAGATACTATCAAGTGCGACAAAGCCGCCGAAGCGCTTGCCCAGACCGTCGACCTCCAGCATCGCCGTCACCCCGTGTTTCCCGGGGCATCGATGCTGACATGACGGCGGCCGACGACTTCGTCGTCGCGGTGGTGCCGGACGTATTTGTGCACTAACCCAATGATGCCGTTGGGCGCGACGATGACAAACCCGACAAGCAGAAACCCCACAATCAAAAGATTAACCGCCGACGAGATGGTCACAGTTGCGATTTGCTGCAGCGAGCCGAGAAGCACGGCGCCGATCAGCGGACCGACCCAGCTCGTCGTTCCACCGATCAGCGGCATGGCGATGGAGTTGACGGCATAATCGAGCCCGAACGCCGAGGAAGGCTGCAAGAAGCCGATGTAATAAGGCAGCGGTGCTCCGGCCATTCCCATCAGCGCGCCCGAAATGGTTGTGGCGATCAGCTTGAGCCGCAGCGTCGGCACACCGGAAGCTTCCGCCGCCAGCTCATCGTCGCGAATGGTGGCGAAGCCATAACCGAGCCGCGAGCGTTCGATCAGGCGCGCGGCGAATATCGCACCGACCGCCAGCAACAGCATGATCAGAAACAGGTACCTAATGTAACTGCCGAAGGGAGCGATCGCCTCGGGGCGAACGATGTAGGCGCCGCGCGAGCCTCCGACATAGTCCCAGTTGACCACCAGCGTTTGCAAGACGACTGCCAAAGCGAGCGTAGCAATGGCGAAGAACGCGCCGCGCAGCCTTAGCGTCAGGTAACCCATACCGAATCCGACGATGCCGGAAACGGCGCCGCCAAAAAGGACCAGGACCGGGATGGGTAGAGGATGGAAACGGTGGATAGCGACCGACGAGTACGCCCCGAGCGCAAAGAATGCCGCCGACCCGAAGTTTACATAACCGCAATAGCCGCCAAGAATGTTCCACGCGGTCGCCAGCACGACGTATTGCAGAACGACGTAACCCGCGAAGAAATAATAGTCGTTGCCGAGCGCGAACGCGGCGGCAAAGATGACGCCGGCGACGACCAGGCAAACGAGCAGAAAGAGGTCTGAGCGCACTTTCAGCGCCCCAGCAGACCGGCTGGCCGCACCGCCAGCGTGAGAAGGAGGAATCCAAACGACACCGCCGGCGCCCAGGAAGGACCATAGAAGGTCGAGGTGACGCTTTCGACGATGCCGATCAGCATCGCGGCAAGGAGGGTTCCCGGCAGGCTGCCCATGCCTCCCAAAACGCAAATCGCGAATACCCGCCCGATATATTCCCTTCCGACCGACGGCTCGACCGGCTGGATGATGATGAGGAATGCGCCGGCCAGCGAAGCAGTCGCGATGGAAATGCCGAATGCAATTCGCTTGATGCGGATCGGATCGACCGCCATGAGTTGGAGCGCGAGCTGATCCTGGGCCACCGCCATGATCGCACGACCGATAAACGTGCGCTTCAACAGAAGCTGCAGGGCGCCGATCAGCAAGAGCGAGACGACGCAAGGCACCAAAATGCGCAGCGGAATATCGATCGCGCCGAAGTGCAACGTCGGCCCGATATAGGCCGCTTCGACGTAGCGATAGTCGACGCCGAAATAAAGCACGAGCGAAACTTCGGTGATGAACAAAAGTCCGAAGAAGAACGCGAGTCCGCGAAGCGATTCCTGTCCGCGCTTCTCGAATGACGCATAGTAAATCTGGTAAATGCCGGCGCCGAGCGCGTAGAAAGCGGGCATGACGATGATGCTGGCGACGATTGGGTCCAGTCCCAACCGCGCATTGATGATGTAGGCGATGTAGGAGCCGAGGATAATAAACGCGGGATGGGCGATATTGACGATGTCGAGAATGCCAAATGACAGCGATACGCCGGCTGTCACCGCGGCATAAAAGGCGCCGATCAAAACACCCGACACCAAGGCGTTGATGAGAAGATCGAAAGAAAAGATCATTCCCCGACCCTGTCCGCAGCGAGAACAATTGACGTTCCGGGGCAGCCCGGAGAGCCGAGCCCGGTCAGGGTCATGGCGTTTCTTCCCGCGATTATCGCCACAATATCGAAATCGGGCGAGTAATGGCAAATAATCTCGCCGGTTAGAGAGGAAGTCCGTATGCCGCAACACCGGGCCCAAAGGCGCGCTTTGGTCATAGGCGGCTCAATGAGCGGGCTTTTGGCCGCGCTGATGCTCAAGCAAGACGGCTGGCGGGTCGAGGTTTTCGAACGCGCCGAGGGTGGCCTTGCCGGACGCGGCGCCGGCATCGTTGCGCAACCGGAAATGATCGCACGGCTTGCCGGGATCGGACTGGACACTCGCGAGATCGGTGTGTCCGTTACGGCGCGCAGAGTTTTCGACGGGGAAGGGAGGCTCGTAGCAAGCAGCGTATGTCCGCAAGTTTTGACCGCGTGGGAACGCGTTTATCACATGCTACGCGGCGCGTTTCCCGACGCCCACTATCATCCAGGGCGCAGCTTTGCAGCTCTCCGGCAGGACGCCTCGGGTGTTCTTGCCTATTTCAGCGACGGCGGCACGGAACGCGCAGACTTGCTCATTGGCGCGGACGGTCTTCGCTCGACTGTGCGGCAGCAATTTCTGCCGGCTGTTGCTCCACTCTACGCGGGTTATGTAGCGTGGCGGGCGATCGTCGCAGAACGTGGTCTCCCGGCACAAATCCATGACGACCTGTTTGACGCGTTGGCGTTTTGCTTGCCGCCCGGTGAGCAGTTCCTCGGCTATCCGATCGCCGGTCCGGATGACGACCTTCGGTTCGGGCACCGCCGGTACAACATCGTGTGGTACCGTCCGGCCGAGCCGACGCGCGAGCTGCCGTGGCTCCTTACCGACGATAGTGGGGTACTTCACGCGATTTCCATTCCGCCGCCCTTGATCCGGCGCGAGGCCATCGCGGCCATGCGTGCAGCCGCCGAACGGCTGCTGGCGCCGCAATTTCGCGTGATTGTGCACTCGATCCAAGAGCCGCTGCTGCAGCCTATTTATGACTTGGAAAGCCCGCGGCTTTGTTTCGGCCGCGTCGCCATAATCGGTGACGCCGCTTTCGTGGCGCGACCCCACGTGGCGGCCGGGCTGTCCAAAGCGGCCGATGATGCTGCGGCATTGGCGACTGCTCTGGAAACCGATGATGTTGCCGGCGCGTTGCACCGCTTCGAAGCGGAGCGATTGTCCGAAGGTCGAAAAATCGTTGGACGTGCGCGGCATCTCGGCGCTTATTTGCAGGCGACGCGAAATACCGAAGAGCAGGAACGGTCCGTCCGCCACAGTATCCCCAAGGCAGTCCTTTCCGAGACCGCTTTATTGGATTTCTTGCACCGCTGAACCGAGGAAGCCCGGCCAAAAACCCGCCCCAGCGAATGCTTCAAATCCGCGCGCTCGCCTTATTAAACAACGCTTAGACGTGCTGGCCGCCATTGATGTGAATCTCAGCGCCGTTGACGTATGACGACGTCTCCGTGCAAAGGACGTAGATGATCTTCGCGACCTCGTCGGGTGTGCCCAGGCGATGCAAGGGAATAAGCTCGACAATTTTTTCCGTTCCGGGTGACAGCATCGCGGTGTCGATCTCACCAGGCGCAATGGCGTTGACGCGTACACCCACGGCGCCGAAATCTGCCGCCATTTCGCGCGTGAGCGCCGCGAGCGCCGCCTTGGAAGTTGCATAAGCGGCACCGGCGAATGGATGGACGCGTGAGCCGGCTATCGACGTGACGTTGACGACTGAGCCCTTTGCGGCCTTGAGTTCGTCGAGGAGGCCGCGGGCGAGCATAATGGGGGCAAAGAAATTTACTTGAAAAACCTGGTGCCAATCTTGTCGCGACGTTTCGATCGATCCGAGACGTTTGCCGCCCGGTGCTTTGGGTGAGATAGCCGCGTTATTGACGAGCGCGTGTAATTCCCCGTTCAGCCGTTGTTTGATTTCTGCGATGGCAGCGATCGTGTTTTCGGTATTTGCCAAGTCGACCTGGATGTGATCCTCGGGGCCGGCTTCCCAAGGGCAGTTTTCCGGAAACGCGTGGCGCGAACATGTAATGACGCGCCATCCGGCGGCGGAGAAACGCTTCACCGTGGCGTGGCCGATGCCGCGGCTCGCCCCGGTGAGAAGAAGCGTTCGGTCCTTTTGGTTGTTTGGCGCCATCCCCTGTTCTCGAATTTCTCCGTCCGCGCTTATGGGTAAAGCCGCGTCTTACGCCACGAATCCGCGGGTTCAGAGCGCGTGAACGCGATGCGATCATGCAGCCGAAATGGCCGTTCTTGCCAGAACTCGATTTCCCGCGCCGCCACGCGATATCCCGACCAATGCTCGGGTCGGGGTACCGTGCCGATTGCATGTTTTGCTGTGTAGCGCGCCACTTCCTTTTCAAAAGCCAAACGGCCTACGAGCGCGGAGGATTGTTTGCTCGCCCAGGCTCCGATCTGCGCCATCCGCGATCGGGTGGCAAAATAGGCGTCAGCTTCTGCGGTCGCGACCGGCTCGACCGGTCCGCGGATGCGCACCTGACGCTGCAGCGATTTCCAATAAAATGCCAGCGCTGCTTTTGGCGTGTTGGCAAGCTCGCGCCCTTTGACGCTGCGGACGTTGGTGTAGAAGACGAAGCCGCGCTCGTCGAAGTCCTTCAATAGAACCATGCGAACGTTTGGCGAACCGTCGGCATCGACGGTCGCGAGTGCCATGGCATCGGGATTGACGGATTCTGAACGCGTGGCCTCAGCGAACCAAGCACCGAACAGTCGCAGCGGTTCGTCGGCATCCGTGAAGTCACCGGCCGTTAACCAGCCAGGGTGTTCTATCGACTTTGTCTCGGACATCCGGTGGGGTACCCCGTTGCTCCCGTGCAACGATCAAGCTGCGAACAGTTATCCCTTATATAGGGGAAGCGCCCGCTTAAGCCTATCTCGGCTGCCGCCGCGGCTTGCCGTCGCTATCGCGGTGGCTAGTGCCATTTCGGTTGGCGGTTGTTCTCTGCCGCTCGATTCTATGTTCGAAAAGAACGATGCGGCGTCTGAGCAGGTGAGCGCCACGGGATCAATCGATCGCGGGCTTAAATCCACCGAGGCCGTGGTACCTTCGGAGAGCGATCTTGCTCATGCCCGCGCGGCGGCCGCCGACGCTATTGCGCGCGAAGGAAACGACGGCAGCACTCCTTGGAATAATCCGGAAAGCGGAGCCAGCGGTAACATCACGCCACTCGGTACGTCGTATGGGCAGGGCGACTTGCGGTGCCGTGGTTTTCTGGCCAGCTACACGCATGGTCCGGCCCAAGCCTGGTTACAGGGCGAAGCTTGCCGAATGGGCGTCGGGAAATGGGAGGTCAAAAACCTTAGGCCGCTCAGCCAAGGTTAGGTCAAGGCCGCCACCCTCCGGCCTCGATGCGCTGCTGCATTGCGGGACGCTAGGGAAACAACCACATTGTTGTAGACGCGGGCGGCGGCGCCAACCCACAGCCGGGATGGAGTTTATCGGGGATGCGTGACCCCTATGAAGTCTTGGGGCTCGATCGGAAGGCAAGTGCATCCGACATCAAGAGTGCGTTTCGACGCTCCGCAAAGAAGCTGCATCCCGACGCCAATAAAAGTGATCCGAAGGCCGCTTCTCGTTTTGCCGAGTTGAACGCGGCTTACGAAATCCTTGGCGATGAGGACAAGCGCAAGGCGTTTGATCGCGGCGAGATCGACGCTGAGGGCAAGCCCCGATTCCGCGGCTTTGAAGGATTCGGAAGCGGAGCTGGGCCGCGCCCGGGGTTCGGTCCGGAAGCCGAGTTCGAGACCTTCAGTTTTGGGCCGGAGGGTTTTACCCGCGCGACGCGCCGCGGCCGCGGTGGCGCGGGCGCTGGTTTTGGGGGCTTCGAGGATATTCTTCGCGAAGCGTTCGGGGGTGGTGGGGGGGCGCCCCGCGGCGGCGCCCGCGGGGCCTTTGATGGTGAAGATGCAACCGGGGCCGATCTGGCCGCCGCGATCACGGTGAGCCTGCCGGAAGCAGCGCAGGGCACCACGCACCGCTTGCGGCTGCCGACCGGCAAAGATGTCGAGGTCAAGATTCCTGCTGGAATTGTCAGCGGCCAGCAAATCAGGCTCCGCGGCCAGGGTGGGGCAGGCCCCGCGAGCGCCGGCGATGTCCTGATCACCGTTTCGATAGCGCCGCACGCCACTTTCACGCTCGACGGCACCGATGTGCGGGTTGATCTGCCAATAACGCTATATGAGGCTGTACTCGGCGCGAAGGTGCGCGTGCCGACGCTCGATAGGCCGGTTGAGATTGCTGTTCCGGCGGGAACCAGCAGCGGCCGGACATTTCGCCTGAAGGGCAAAGGTTTCCCGGCGAAAGCCGGCCGCGGCGACCTTTTGGCTACGGCTCGCATCGTCCTACCCGGAAAAAACGATGCCGAACTCGAAGAACTGATGCGGAAATGGCGGAGCGAAAAAGCTTACGATCCGCGTAAAGGCTCGTGAGCAGACGCGCCTAGTTCCGCGGTCGTCGCGCGCTTGAGCGGCCCACCACCCTATGCCATAGGAAGCCCAGCGCCGAAATCCTCGTGCGGGGTCGGAGAATGTCGGAAATCTCGGGCCTCATGCGCGGCAAGCGCGGCCTGATTATGGGGGTCGCCAACCAGCGCTCGCTCGCTTGGGGCATTGCCAAAGCATGCCACATGCATGGCGCCGAGCTTGCCTTCACCTATCAGGGTGATTCACTGAAGAAGCGTGTCG
>Ga0302326_10012578_pt1 | contig 18019 bp, 13 predicted proteins | sample Palsa_T0_3_FD_202264 | JGI IMG/M metagenome (GOLD analysis project Ga0302326, IMG submission 202264) | Peat permafrost microbial communities from Stordalen Mire near Abisko, Sweden - Palsa_T0_3 | ecosystem: Environmental > Terrestrial > Soil > Palsa > Peat permafrost | place: Sweden: Abisko...
TTGGCGCCCGGATCGGGGAGCGATCCGAGCCTTGGCCCCCCAGCCGCCGCACGCCCCACCCCTTCCTGCTCGGCCCTACGCAATTTTACCCCCTTGTCACCCCCACCCCCGCCCCTACCCTCTCCTCCATGAATCCCCGAGCCCTGCGTGTCGCCTGCCTGATCGTCGCCATGACGGCGGTCGTGCACGCGCAGGAACGCAAGAAGAACCCAACCAGCAAGTTCTTCGTGGCCGATCTGAACGGGGATGCTCAAGTCGATACCGGCCGCGAGGTCTCGGACCTTACCAAGAAATCGGTTTACAACGCGGAAGGAACCGTGGTTGAGACCAAGCCCAATTCGAATTACGCGATGGTCTATTCCAACGGCACCGGGGCCTATTTCGACCCGAACACCCGGGTGGAGATCAAGGAATTCTCCCAAGAGCCCTTCCGCCCCAACCGAACCGACATGGATGTCGAGCCTTCGGTTTCGCAGACCCAGGCCTACGTGTCGCACGGCTCGGTCGGCCTCTGCCTGAGCAAGCTGGTGGCCGGCAGCAGCATGACTTACTCGACGCCCCAAGGGTCGGTGACTATCCAGGGCCGTAAGATCGTGATCGATGTTTCCGACGGTCGCACGACCTTTTCCATGATTGAGGGCGACAGCACCGTGCAAGGGGGAGACTCGGCCGCCGGGCACATGCTTCACGACGGACAGCAGGCGGTCATCACCGCCGGACCGGCGGGCCAGCCGCCCACCGTCACGGTGCAAAATATCCCCGGCAATCAAAAGGCGCACATCGAGGACAAGGTCTCCGCGGCTTGCGTGGCCCGCCGCACCGTCTATTTCGAGGTGGTCGGCCGCAAGGGCGGCGGAGGCGGCTCTGACGCCGACGGCGCCGCAGGAAGTGTCTTCGAAGGTGCCGCCGCCAATGCCGGTGTGAACGGTGCCTCGTTCGACAGCGTTTCCCAGCAAATCATCGCCGTTCCGGTGGTTCCTAGCAATCTGCCCACGAGCACGACGGTGAGCCCGGCCTTCTTGCCGGGTAGCGAGTGATGCGATTCGGGAAAAACGAATCGCACAACTTCAGTCTCGCCGCGCGACTCACTCGGCGATCCAGGGCCCAATGAATTTGTCCCGACGCCTGCTGGCCGCCGCCGCCTTGGGCGTCGCCATGGGGTTCGGACCCGACGCACGGGCTCTGGTGAGCCTGCAGGATGGCCTGGACCACGTCTTTGTGGATGCCACCGCCGGGATCGCGTACGACTCGAACGTTTTCGCCAATAAGACGAGCGGCGGCAGCCTGACCTATTCGGGCGGTCTAACAATCGACTTTGTCCGGCGCGCCGGCTGGATCGGGGTGAACGCGAGCGTCGGCTGGGCTTTCACCAATTTCGCCCAGTATTCGCAGCAAAACTTTTTCGACCCGAGCTACTCGGCCGAATTTACCAAGCAGACCGGACGAACCACCGGAGACCTCAAGGTGAGCGCCCAGCGCCAGGCTCGCGCCGACGTGGACGTCGGCACCCGCGACGTCTCCTGGAATTATGACGTCGGACTCAATGTCCATTATCCGGTCATCTCACGCTACTCGATCACCGGGGTATTCGACTACACCTACATCGACTATGAGGACCGGCTGCTCTTCACCAATCTCGCGACCTATTCCGCCGGGGCCAACCTCTACTATGTTCTCAATGAGGAACGGGACCTTTTCGGCGGGTATCGCTACCGGTATGAGGAGAGCGCCAACGACACGTTTGACACCGATCACAATGTTTATCTCGGAGTGAGCGGCCGGATCCTTCCGGAAATCAATGGGTCTATCCAGGGGGGATATGAGATCCGGGCTCTCCATGGCAACGGAACCGGCAGCTTCCGCGACTTCACCGCCTCGGGCTCAGCGACCTGGAATCTCAATCGCAAGATCGGCCTGACGCTCGATCTCAACAAGGATTTCGGAACCACCGCCAACGACATCGCTACCGACACCGCCAGCGCGAATCTTTCGCTCCAGTACGGATATACCGCTAAAATCTCTTTCAGCGGCGGCCTCGGAGTGGGCGAAACGCGCTTTCTCGGAGTTCCTGGAGAAGTCACGCCGGGCGGGCCTGACCGCCGCGATTATTACGTCAGCGCCAACGCCGCCGTCCACTATACGGTGAACTCGCATTTCAAGGCCTCCCTTTCGTATTCGTACTTCCACAACTGGTCCAATCTGGGCTATGCTGAATTTCCCAGAAGCCAGTGGTCGCTGACAGTCAGCTCGCATTGGTGAATTCATGAGCGCACTTCGTTTTCTCGTTCTCCGGACCGGATCCCTCCTCGCTTGCGCGGTGGCGTTCGTCTCCGCGGCCATGCCGGCGCCGGCTCGCGCCCAAACCGCCGCCGCCAATGCCGAAACCCGCAAGCTTCTCATCTACCGGATCCGAACCTCCGACCGCCTGCGCATCTCGGTATACCAGGAGGACGATCTGTCGACCCTCTGCACGGTGGACGCCAAGGGCACCGTGAATCTGAACCTCGTCAAGGAGATCAAGATCGTGGGCGATACTCTCAGCGAAGCCGAGCGCACCATCGAAGCGGCCTACACCAAAGGGCGCTTCCTGGTTCATCCCGCCGTGACCATCACGGTGGACGAGTATGCGTCCCGCGAGGTGGTCATTCAAGGGATGGTTCGCAATCCGGGCCGCTTCGCGATGCCAGCTGAAACCACAATGAGCGTGCTCGATCTGGTCACTCGGGCGGGTGGATTCACCGATACTGCGGCGGGGACCGCCGTGCGGGTCACTCGCACACTCCCGGACGGCTCGACCAAGGTCTTCACGCTCGACATCGAAAGTTTCATCAAGGGCAAGAGCAAGGCGCGCAAGGATGACACGACCCTTTTGCTCGAGCCCGACGACATCGTGTACGTGCCCGAGCGCATCATCTGAGGCACCCGCATGGCCGATTCCACCTTAGCCAAGCCGGCGCCGAACCCGCGGCCGCCCCGCGAAGACGACACCGTCGTCGAGCGCAGGACGCTTCGCGATTACTACATCATCCTGAGGGAGCGGATGTGGATCGCCCTTCCCCTGGCCCTCATCACGGCTGTCTCGATCGGCTACTGGGAAGCGCGCAAGACGCCGATCTATCAAGCGCAGGCCACCATGCAGTTCGAGCGTCTGGAGACTGTGGTCACAAGCCAAAGCGTCACCGACCCCTCGATCCGCTCCGATGTCGATATCCAGACCGATCTGCAGATTCTCAACAGCCAGCGGCTCAGGGCCAAGGTCCTCGAATCGTTCACCCCCGAAGAGCAGAAGATCCTTCTTCGGCCCACGTTGCGCAATCTCGGGCCCGGCGGCTCGATCGCCTACGCCGGCACTATCGGGCCCGGCAGCCTCGGCTCGGTCACGCCAGAGCAGGTGAGGGGGACCTATCTGATCACGATCTCCGTCCAACACGAGGATCCGGAGGCGGCCGCGCTCATCGCCAATCGATTCGTGTCGGTCTTCATCGACTATCTTTTTGAAACCGTGGGCGGCACCAACGAAAACGCGGTCGACCGCCTGCACGTCCAGGTGGCCCAGCTCCGCAAAAACGCCTCCGACGCGGACAACGCCCTGCAGGCCTACATGAAGGAGCACGACGTGGTCTCGCTCGATAAGAGCGTCGACCTGGTCACCAGCCGCCTCAAATCGGTCGATGCCGCGCTGACCACCGCCCAACTCAAGCTCCTGTCCCTGGAAGACGGGAGCCGGCAAATCGCGGAATTCAAGAAGCGCGGCGGCAATCTCCTCGAAATTTCCGCCATTGGCGATCAGCCCGCGGTGGCCCTCCTCCGCGCCCAGCTCCGCACTTTCGAAGAGCAGCAGGCCCTCCTGGCCGACCGCTATTACGAACTCCATCCCAAGATGATCGCGCTCGCCAACCAGATCGAACGCACCCGCGCCGATTTGGACCGGGCGATCGATTCGGCCGTGACCGACCTGGCAACGCAGGTCGCCCAGACGCGCGAGAACGTCGCCACCCTCAGGACAGAATATGCGGCGCAGCAGAAAGAGCAGTTCCGGTTGCGCGGCCTCAGCCCCGAGTTTAATGCCCTCGAGCAGAACGCCACGGCCGCCAAGACCTACTACTCCGAGCTCCTGGAACGGCTGAACCAAACGACAACGTCCAAAAATCTTGAGAAAATCCCACTCCGGCCGCTCGACCCGGCGACGCCCAATTACACACCCGCCTCGCCCAATATGGGAGCGATCACCCGCAAGTGCGTGGGAATCGGACTTGCGATCTTCTTCGGGGTGGCGATCGGCCTCAGTTTCATCGATGACCGAATCAAGAGCGCTTGGGACGTCGAGTCCTTCATCGGGGTCAATCTTCTGGGGATCATCCCTGATATCCCTTCCAAAAAGGATGATGAAAAATACACCCTTTTTGTCGGACCCAACGAAGAGACCGCCAATGGAACCGAGTCCTTTCTCGGCCTGTACAGCGCCGTCAAGATCAACTCCAAACTCGACTTTCCCAAGTCCATCCTGATCACGAGCACGATTCCAGGAGAGGGAAAGACCCTCATCTCGTGCAACCTTGCCGGCTGCTTTGCCCGGCACGGCAAGCGCACGCTCCTGGTCGATTGCGATATGCGGAGACCGATGCTGCACCGACATTTCAAACAGTCGAATACAGCTGGCCTCATCTCGTGGTTCGAACAGGGCGCCCAACTCGACAACGACCTTCTGAGCAATCCGAGCCTGGGCATCACCAAGCTCACCGAAAACCTCTACCTGCTGACTTCAGGAGGGCGTTCGAAGAGTCCGACAGAACTGCTCGAGTCTCCGGTTTTTGGCCAACTGCTGGAACGGCTAAAGAAAGATTTCGACTTGGTGGTGGTTGATTCTCCTCCCATGGGAGCGGTCACCGACTCGATCCTGATCGCCGAGCGGGTCGACGAAGTGGTGTACGTGTGCCGCTTCAACCGCGCCTATAGGAAGCATATCCGCCTCTACATCAAAGCGCTGCGCGAAGGAAAGAACGAGATTCTCGGCATCGTCCTCAACGGTTTGTCGCCCCGGCGCATCGAATACTACTCCAATTATAGATACTACCGGAGCTACAAGAAGTATTACGGTTCACAAGTCTGAGGGTGTTCCTTCCTCCGACACCCGTCTCCGTGCCGACGCCGCCTTCTGCGTTTCTTCCTCCTGATTTCGACCCCAGCCGGCCCCTCGCGCTGATCGCTGGCCAGGGCATCTATCCTCAGCTGATCGCAGCCTCGGCCCGAGCAGCCGGAGTCCCCCTCCGCCTCATCGCCTTTGCCGATGAAACCGCCCCCGAACTGGTGGCCTCCTTCGCAGAGTCCGAGCGAGCCACGGTCAAGGTCGGGCAGGTCGGCCGCACACTGCGGATACTCGAGAATTTTGGCGCGGGCTACGCACTGATGGCCGGCCAGGTGACCCCCGGCAGGCTCTTTCGCGGCCTGCATCCGGACCTGAAAGCCGCCCGCATCCTGCTCTCCTTGAAACGACGCAATGCGGAGACCATATTCGGAGCGGTCGCCGCCGAGATCGAGGCCCTTGGCATCCGGTTGCTCGACGCCCGCGCCTTCCTCGACGATCATATGGCCCAACCGGGCGCGATGACCGGCCGCTCCTTTCCCGGCGAGAGCACCTACCTCGACCACGGAATTCACGTGGCGCGCGAGTGCGCCAGGCTCGATATCGGACAGGGATGCGTCGTCCGCCATGGAACCGTGCTCGCGGTCGAGGCCTTCGAAGGCACCGATGCGATGTTGAGGCGCGCCGGGGGGTTCAAAACCAACGACGCGATTTTTGTGAAAACAGTGAAGGCTCGGCAAGATTTCCGCTTCGATGTTCCGTGCTTCGGACTTCGCACTCTGGAGACGATGAAGGAGGCCGGTTTGGCAGTCGCCGCGCTTGAGGCTGGCGGCGTCATCCTCCTCGACAAGCCGGCCGTCCTGGCACGCGCGCGGAAACTAGACATCGGGATCTTTGGATTCTAGATCGCCGCTTCGGCCCTCGCGGGAAACTCCGCGAGCAACCGCTTGCGCTTTGCAGAAGCGGAGCCCACATTGGCGCTTACCCGCCATGCCATCCGACGTCGTCGCCGTGACCATCAAGGGAGTGATGCCCGCCGTCACCGGCTGTGCCGTGTTCTTGGGCGATGATGCCAAGACCTTCGTGATCTACGTCGACAATTCCGTGGGAAACGCGATCCAGATGACGATCGATGGCATCAAGAAGGAGCGGCCCCTGACCCATGATTTGATCGGTCACATCCTCATTGGGCTGGGAACGCAGCTCGACCGAATCGTCATCAATGACGCGCGCGAGGGCACCTTTTACGCGCGGGTGCTCCTTAAGATGGAAAATGAGCTGGGAACAAAGATCGTCGAAATCGACGCCCGCCCCAGTGATTCGATCGTCCTGGCCCTCCAGCAAAAACGCCCCATCTACGTGGCGCGTCCCGTGTATGATGCCGCGGAGGACATGACCGAGTTCCTAGAGCGCGTTCGACGCCAGCAGGACGAGGACGATACTCCAGAGGAAGGCGAGGCGGAGAGCGGAACCGAGGGCGAAGAAGAGTCATGAGCTCGCTGCCCGCGCCAATCGCGGGCGGGGGCCCCCTCACCGCCCTGGCTCCGATGCAGGACGTGACCGACCTTGCGTTCATGCGGGTCGTGGCTGAGTTCGGCGCCCCGGATTACTTCTTCACGGAGTTCTTCCGCGTTCACGCCCAATCTCGTCCGGAGCGCCACATACTGCGCAGCATCGACGAAAACGGCACGGGCCGCCCTATTTTTGCGCAGCTCATCGGGGAGGACATCATCCATCTGGAACGCACGGCGGTCGAACTGGCCACCCATCCGATCGCCGGCATCGACCTCAACCTAGGCTGCCCGGCGCCCAAGGTGTACCGCAAAAACGTGGGCGGAGGGCTTCTGCGCGAGCCCGAGCGGGTGGCCGAAATCCTGCGGGCGCTCCGCGGAGCCGTGCGCGGCCTTTTCACAGTCAAGATGCGGATCGGTTTTGACGACATGAGGCACTTCGACCGGATTCTTGACCTCGTCAACGAGCACGGCGTGGACCTGCTGAGTGTCCACGGGCGCACCGTGCGTGAGATGTACCGCAGCGACGTCCACTATGATTACATCGCCCGTGCGGTGAGCAGAACCCGCTGCCCGGTGCTCGCGAATGGGAACGTCACATCATGGGCGAAAGCCAGAGCTGTTCTCGATGCGACCGGCGCGGCGGGCGTCATGATTGGACGGCACGCGATCCGCAATCCCTGGATCTTCCGGCAATGCCGGGAGCACGTATCGGGACGGATGCCCGAACCGATCCGTCTGGGGCAGGTGCGGGTGTACATCGATCGCCTCTACCGCGCCACAGCATCGGCTGATTTTCCCGAGCAGGCGCATGTGAACAAGATGAAGAAGTACCTCAACTTCATAGGCCAGAGTGTCGACCCGGCCGGCGCGTTTCTCCACGACATGCGGCGGACGCAGTCCGAGGCGGAACTTTTTGAGGTCTGCGACCGCCACCTGCTGACTGCCCCGGAGGATGAGTTTTCAACCGAGCCCTATCCGGGCGTAATTGCGCGGCCAAATTGCGAATCTCCGGTCCCAGCCGATGGGTGCTCTCTTGATACGGTGACCGCCTGAAGCGGCCGCGGCCTATTCCAAGCCGAGCGTGCGACGGCCCTCTTCGGATATCATTCGCGGGCTCCAGACGGGATCCCAGACGATATGGACCGCGGCCGATTCGACTCCTGGGAGTGCGGCAACTTTCTTTCGCGCATCCTCAGCGATCACCGGGCCCATGCCGCAGCCCTGGGCCGTGAGGGTCATCTTGACCTGGACGGCCTTGCCGCCACCCGGACCCGCCTCCGCGACGAGGTCGTAAACAAGACCGAGGTCCACGATATTGACCGGGATCTCGGGATCGAAGCACGACTTCAGCGCAGCCCACACCGCATCTTCGGAGAACGACGTAGCCTGGCCGCTCGCGCCCGCGGCAGGATCGCCGGCCTCCGTCGCCCAAGAGAACCCTTCGATCGCCGGGACATCCTCGCTGGCGATCCGAAATAGGCCGCCCTCAGTTCGGACCGTGACGTTGCCGCCAAGCGTCTGGGCGATCGCCACCGTCGTTCCCGAAGGAAGCGTGACGCCATGGCCGGCCGGAATCACGGTAGCGGCGCAATCTCGGCTGAGCCTGTGTTCCATCAGTGGATCGCGAGGTCGGCGGGCATGCGGGCGTAGATGCCGACCGGGTCGTTGAAAGAGCGGAGGTGCCCAAATTCGGTCTCAATGCGGCGCTCGACCTCCCGCATCCATCCCGAGGTCCGCACGTGAAGCCCGGTGGGTGCGATCTTTCCCAGCATTTCGGCGATCGCTTCGGCGAGCTCCTTGGTCTGCGGATATTCGACGACTCGATACGCCGGTCCCAAATTGGCGCGTTTGGCGGCGAACTTGATGGCCGCGTCCAGGCCGCCGATCTCATCGACCAGCCCCAGCTTGCGCGCCTCGGTTCCGGACCACACCCGGCCCTGGGCGATTTCCTGAACAAATTCGGGTTTCAGATGGCGGCCCTCAGCCACCTTCGCTATGAACTGCCCGTAGATCCAGTCGACCATGCGCTGGAAGACATCCATCTCTTCGGGGGTCTTCGGGCGGGTGATCGTGATGGAATCGGCGAACTTTCCGGTCTTCACCGAATCGAAGGTCAGCCCGAGATTATTCGCCAGCTTCTGAACGTCGAATTGGATGCCGAATACGCCGATGGATCCGGTGATGGTCGTCGGCTCCGCGAAGATCCTGTCCCCGTAGGCCGAAATCCAATAGCCACCCGAGGCCGCATAGGAACCCATGGACACCACCACGGGCTTGACCTTGCGGGCAAGAACGACCTCGCGTTGGATATCCTCCGCCGCCGTCGCGCTCCCGCCCGGACTGTTCACGCGCAGGACAATCGCGCGAACCGAGGGATCCTCCCGCAGCTCGCGGATCTCGCGGGCATATTTCAGGCCGCCGACACTGTCGTCCTCACCTTCACCGTCCACGATGTCGCCTTCGGCGTAGACCACCGCAACTTTCGAGCCGGACTTTCCGACGACATCCGCGGGAGCCTTGATGTAGTGGGCGAGCGTGATCTCGTGAAAGCTCTCCTTGGGCTCAGTCACACCTGTCTCGGCCTTCAATTCGGCTTCAAGTTCGTCGCGATAAGCGGTGCGGTCGATCAAATGGGCGGCCCGGGCGGCCTCCGGGCGGATAAGCCCCTCGCTGTCGACGGTCGCCTGGATTCGGGCCGGCGTCACATTTCGGGAAACTCCAACCTCAGACACGAGGTCGCCCCAGACGTCGCCCAGGAGTTTCTGGATCTGTTCGCGGTTCTCTGGGCTCATGTCTTTGCGGATAAAGGGCTCCACATAGGACTTGTACTTGCCGACCCGGGTCACCTGCACGCCGACACCGTATTTTTCAAAAGCGCCCGCATAGAACATCGGTTCGCTGGCCAGTCCCGGCATGTAGATCATGCCGTAGGGGTTGAGGATCACGTTGGAGGCCGCCGATGCCAGGTAGTAATCTTTGGTCGTGGCGAAATCCATGTAGGCCTTCACGGGCTTGTGGGCGTCCCGGACGGCGCCGAGCGCCGCTCGGACCTCGCGCAGCGCGGCGTACCCGGAGCCGTATCCGGACGGGGAAAGTGTTCCGATCAGAAGAACCCCCTTGATTCGCGGATCGGTGGCGGCGCGGCGAAGTCCCCGGGTGACCGCGCGCAATTGCAAGGTCTCGTTCCGACCGTCGCCCAAGTCCCCGAAATCAACCAGAGGCGGGGCGTCGGTGATGTTGGTCGCCAAGTCGAAGACAAGGTAGGAATTGGATTCAATTCCCGGCGTCTTCTTGCCGGCCATCGCCACGATGGCCCCAAGAATGCCGATCATCAGGAGAATGCCCCCACCCACGAAGATGAGGAGGGCCACCAGGGATCCGAGCAACGATGTGAGAAAATTCTTCATGAGTGGTCCACCCCAACCCTATCCGCTTCATCTATTTCCTCCAGTCTAAAGGTTTCGCCAGTTCGGCCGATCGCTTGATGGTATTTGCCTCAACGACCCCTATGCCCAAGACTGAACCCATGAGTGAACAGAAGGAGCTCCTGACCACCGGTCGTAAGGCATTGACCATCAACCTTGATGACCGGAAATATGGCACCTTCGCTGAGATTGGAGCGGGACAGGAAGTCGCGCGCCAGTTCTTCCAGGCGGGCGGCGCCTCCGGAACAATCGCCAAATCAATTTCAGCCTACGATATGGCGTTCAGCGACGCGATCTACGGAAAGGCTCCGCGCTATGTCTCCAGCGAGCGACTCCGGCTGATGCTGGATCATGAGTTTCCGCTGCTGGATGAGCGCCTGGGGGTCTCCCGCGGCGAGCGAACAACCTTCTTTGTCTTCGCGGACACCGTGGCGACACGCAATTTCCAGGGGACAAACGAAGCCCACGGGTGGATGGGCGTCCGCTTCCAAATGGAGCCGAAGGGGCCGCCAAGCGATATCATGCTCCACATGCGGATGTGGGATCGCGAGGCCGTGCTCCAGCAGGACGCCCTCGGCATCTTGGGCGTCAACATCATGTACGGTGCGCTGTACTACCGCGACGATTGCAAGAAACTGATCCAATCGCTCCTCGACGGGCTGAGCCCTGAACGGATCGAGGTGGACATGCTCCGTTTTTCAGGACCCGCGTTCCGCAATGTCGACAACCGCCTGATGTCCCTTCACCTCGTCGAATGCGGCCTGACCAATGCGGTGATGTTCGGTCCGCAGGGAGAGGTGCTGCAGCCTTCCGAGGTTCTTCACAAGAAGGCGATCCTCGTGGAGCGGGGAAGCTTCCGCCCGGTGACCCATGTGAACGTGGACATGGTGAATTGCGCCACCGCCCAGTTTGTCCAGGAGCCACTCGTCAAGGGGAAGGAAGTCATCGTCCTCATGGAGATCACGATGAACAACCTGCTGGCCGCGGGCGCGCTCGACGCAAAGGACTTCCTCTCGCGGGTCGATCTGCTCGCCGACATCGGCTTCACGGTTCTCATTTCGAACTATTCGGAGTATTACCGTCTCACGTCCTACTTCCGCCGATACACCAAGGAGATGATCGGTGTCGCGATGGGAATCAACAACCTGCTCGAGATCTTCAACGAGAAATACTACGAATCGCTCGAAGGCGGCATTCTCGAATCGTTTGGGCGGCTGTTCCGCAACGCGGTCAAGCTGTACATCTACCCGATGCGCCAGGAGGCCTACGACCGCTACATCGCCGGCGACGTCAGCCTCGGCAGCGCCAGCACAGCCGAAGCCAACCGGGCCGGCCTCACCTCACACGCTTTTTCCGCGAACGTCCTGATCTCGGCGAAGAATGTGCGGGTCGCCGATCACCTCGCGAATCTCTACGGCCATCTGATGGAGAACCACTACATCGACTGCATCGTGGGCTTCGATCCGGTGATCCTGAGCATCTTCTCGCGCGATGTTCTGAGGCGCCTGAAGGAGGGCGACGTCACTTGGGAGCAGATGGTCCCGACGCCCGTGGCCTCCGCCATCAAAAAGCGCCGCCTCTTCGGCTACGAAGAGCCCGAGCCGGCCGCCGCCCCCCTCGCCCCCGCCGTGGCCGATCAGGTCACTGCCGAAGCCATCAGCCGCCCGGCTTAACCAACCATACTGAGGGGAGGAGGATGCCTGCCCGAGGAGTTGGCGCCACCGACTAGGGCGGGCATCCTCCTCCCCTCTTTCTCGATGGACATTCGCCGCGGCGGGCGGATGCTGCTGCGCCCGCCGGTGGCGACGGTCCGCCGGCCCGACCCCATGAAAATCTTCCGCCATCTCTATGTCCAGGTGCTGGCCGCCGTCGTCCTAGGGTGCCTGTGCGGGCACTTCTTCCCCGCATTCAGCGCGAAGCTCGATCCGGTCAACAAGGGGTTCATCGCGCTCGTGACCATGCTGATCAGCCCGATCATATTTGGGACGATTGTGGTCGGGATCGGCAGCATGACCGATCTGAAGAAGGTGGGGCGCGTCGGACTCAAGGCCCTCATTTACTTCGAGCTCGTCACCACCACCGCGCTCATCATCGGCCTCGTTGTGGTCAACGTGGTGAAGCCGGGCGCCGGTGTCCACGCCAACGCGGCCGCGCTCGATGTGTCGGCGGTCACCGCAGTCACAGGGGTCAACCATATGCCGACGGTGACCGCCTACCTGCTGGATATCATCCCGGGAACCTACTTCGGAGCGCTCGCCTCGGGCAAAATCCTACAGGTGCTGCTGGTCGCCATCCTTTTCGGCGCGGCGCTCGCTCGCCTTGGAGCCAAAGGGCGCCCGGTGGTCGAATTCACGGAGGTGGTCCTCAAGGCATTCATGCAGGTGCTCGCCATGCTCATGGTCTTGGCGCCCGTCGCCGCCTTTGCGGCGATGGCGTTCATGGTGGGCAAACTCGGGCTCTCAAGCCTTGTCTCCCTCGCCGCGCTGATGGGCTGCGTCTACGGAACCATGATCGTGTTCATTGTCGTAGTCCTCGGCGGCATCCTCCGCGCCCTGGGTCTCGGCCTCATAAGGTTCATTGTCTACCTCCGCGAAGAGCTGTTCCTCGTTCTCGGCACTTCCTCGTCCGAGACGGCCCTTCCCGGACTCATGCTCAAGATGGAAAAGCTCGGCTGCTCGAGGTCCATTGTCGGGCTGGTGGTGCCGGCCGGGTATTCATTCAACTTGGACGGAACCTGCATCTATCTGACGATGGCCGCTGTCTATGTTGCGCAGGCCACCGATACGCCCCTGAGCATTGTCCAACAGGTCGGGATTCTGCTCATCCTGCTGCTCACCTCCAAGGGTGCGGCCGGCGTTACCGGGAGCGGCTTCATCACTCTCTCGGCCTCGCTCTCATCGACGCCCGTGCCCGTAGCGGGCCTGACCCTGATTCTCGGAATCGACCGATTCATGTCCCAGGCGCGCTCACTGACCAATTTGATCGGAAACGCGGTGGCCGTGGTTTGTGTGGCGGCATGGGAGGGTGAGTTTGACCGTGAAAAAGCCCGTCGTATGATCGCGCGACCGCCCCCGGAGATCGAAGGAGTGAGCCCCGGGGACACTTAAGTCCGAACAGGCCGGCCGGCGCGGCGGGGTCTCCCCGGCGCCGCGTCAAACCGTCACGGTAAAGAGCTCCGGATGGAGCGTCCCGTCGAATACTCGGTGCACGGAGCCGGTCATTCGGATTGCGAATCCGTCGCCGATCTCGATCCCGATCACACCGCCTGGCATGTGCACCCTAATCGACCGGCCGACAAGGCCCAGGCGATGAGCAACGGCCGCCGCTGCGCTTGAACTGCTGCCCGAAGCAAGCGTGTAGCCGGCGCCCCGTTCCCAGATCTCAATCCGGATGTTCTCCCTGTCCAGCACCTGGAGGAATTGCACGTTGGTGCGGTTCGGGAAAAACGGATGCACTTCCAATTCCGGGCCATACCGGCGGGCCAGTTCCTCCGTGGCCTCGGCGACCGGAAGCACACAGTGCGGATTGCCAATCGTGGCCGCGCAAAAGGTGAACGAGCGTCCGCCGACCCCGATGGCTTCATTCAACACCTCGCGGGAAGCTCCCGTGACGGGAATCCGCGTGCTGTCGAAGCTGACCGAGCCCATGGCGATTGTGATCTCCCGGCCGCCATCGGCGATGGTGGATTCAACCACCCCGCCGGGAGTGTCGATCCGGAAAGTCCGGGTGTCCACCAGCCGCTGGTCGTAGAGGAATCGGGAGAAGATGCGCAGACCGTTGCCCGACTTTTCCGCTTCGGAACCGTCCGGGTTGAAGATCCTCAGGCCGAAATCCGCCTTCGTGGTCTTGAGCGGCCCCCAAAGGATACCGTCCGATCCGGCGCCGAAATTTCGGTGGCAGATCACGCGAATCTGAGCCCGGTCCGGCTCCCTCCATTGCGGATAGTCGGCTGGGTCGAGGACGAGGTAATCGTTTCCGAGAGCGTGGTACTTGCGAAAGCGCATGCAGCCAGGAGTGCAACCACCCACACCCCTGAGGTCAACCCGCGGGCGGAGCGGTCCGCCCTCCTGACTGCTCAGGGCGGGCTCGACTCGCAGCCTATGCGATCCGCCTCAATACTTCACTGAACAGCCGTACGGGTGCGATGTGGCGGTGGGAATCGGCTGGCCGGCGATGAGCGCGTCGAGAGCGGCCCGGACGTAATTGTTCGCGTGCGCGATGTCCGCTTGGTTGGCGGACGGGATGCTGTCGATGGCTCCGGCATAGACGAGCGTGCCGTCCGTCGAGACGACAAACATGTTGGGGGTCGCCTTGGCGCCGTAGAGGTGGCCGACGCGGCCGTCGGTGTCGCGGAAATAAGCGGTCGGCGAAGCGCCCTTTTCCTTAAGCCAGGCATCGACCGCCGACTTGTCAAAATCGCCCTGCGCGCCCGAATGTCCGGAGTTGATCGAGAGCCAGACGACCCCCTTCGCTTCGGCTTCCTTTTGTAGGCGCGGCATATTGCCGCTGTTGTAATGTTTGCCGACAATCGGGCATTCAGGATTGGTCCACTCGAGAACAACGATCTTCCCTCGGTAGTCGGAGAGGGAATGGCTTTGGCCGCCGATATCGCTCAGCGTGAAATCAGGAGCCATCTTGCCGACCTGCGGATCGGCATGGGCCGTGGCGGTGGCAAAGGCGGCCGAACCGAGAAGAATCAGCGCTGTGGCAAGCGCCGGGCGAAACAAGCGGACGGACAGCGGGCGAATGGGCAAAGAGGATCTCATGGTCTTAAGAGTTTGACGCACAACTGAAGCAGGAGTTGCGCCACGCGCAAGCGGCGTTGGAGGACTGTCGCACCCTCTTTTGCCGGGCCCGCCGACGCGGATTGGTCCACGAGGACGGAAAGAAGCGTTGCCCAACTGCCTTGGAGCCGCTAGCTTCCGCCAGTGATCGGCTGGATGGCAGACCTTTTCCGGCTTGCGTGGGGCCTGCTCTATTGGAACGCCCGCAAGACCGCTTTCCGTCTGCGAAAGGGACGGAACCCCTGCCCCTGCCAGAGTCCAAGCGATTCAGGCCGGGCTCTCGAAACAGCCTGTGAGGCGTCGTTGAGCTGGGCGCGGCAGGAACGTTTTCGCCGGGTTTGCCCGCTGCTTGTGCGCACCTCGGCCGGACTGCGATGCTCGGCCGATACCGCGGACGTCCGCCCATTCTGGCTCCGGGCGCTCGGGATTTACGGCGGTTCCCTGCTCGGGCTCTACGGCACCCTCGTTCTCGCCGTATTCGTTTTTCTGCGTGTCATCGGCTATCCTGTGAGCCCCGTTCACGTGGCGTGGCCGGGCCTTTGGTACCGTGTTCCGCAGGTCAGGGGAGATTTTTTTCTCGGAAGGGCCAATCGTGCGTTCGCGGAGGGCCGCGTCGGAGAAGGACTCCTTTACCTGCAAAATGCGTACGAATTTGATCCGGGAAACTATTCGGTCGCCCTTGAAATGGCGCACACCTATCAGGCGGTGCAGCCTGCCATCTCCAACCAAGTATTCGAACGGATGCTGATCGACCATCCGGAGCATCGCGACGAGATCGCAGGGATGTGGCTCGGCGCCCTGCTTCCTCGGGCCGATTACCGGCAAATCTGCAAGCTTGCGATCGCCGAGATCCACTGGGACCACGCCCACGTCAACGCGTGGATGCGGGCCCTCGTTTTTGCGTGCCGGCGCCTCGGGGACAGCGCGCCCCTTGAGCAATTGGCAGCGGATGGCTCCGCGGCCGCTCTTCCCTGGCACGCGCTGGCTTCAACGGAAATCCTGTTCGAGGCAGGCCATTCCGATTTGGCGCGGGCCGCGCTGGAGCGGACGTGGCCCAGCCCGCAACCGGAATACACCGTGTATTACCAGATTCGGTTGCGTACGGAGCTCGGCGATTCCTGGTCCGCCGCCCAAGAACTCGCCGAGCATGCCCGCGACCTCGGCCCCGAGTGGAGGGTGGCCCTCGCCCTTGAGACCCTAACCGCCGCCGGCGCCGTGCGCGAAATGCAGCGGGAGGTCGACGGCCTCCTTTCGGGACCGTTGAATCCGTCGGCGATCACGCTGCTCTGCGCCCAATTGGTGAGGCGGCCGGATCCTGCGCTCTTCAATCGAGTGTGGTCAAAGGTCCAGGAAGCAGGCCTGAAGGTCGACGGAGCCACCGCACCGGTCTGGTTTTCCCTTCTGTGCGCCGCGGGCAGCGGCGGCGACCGGGACCACCTCCACGCCATCGTCTCCATGATCTCCGCGCAGCCTGGCTCCCCGCGGATGTCCGCGGCCGCGGCCGAGCGGTTCTTTCGCGGGGAGTCCATCCAGACCCGCATCTCAAGCCTCCTTCCATGGATGTCGCTGCCCCTGGAGATCGACTACGCCATGCTCGAGCGTTATCAGCCCCGTCGACCGCGTCCCATGGCGCCATGACCAGCCCCCGAACCTGCAGTGAGTTCGCAGCCGCGGCGCCTTTGACGACCCGGGTGGGAGCGATCCTCGTCGCCATCATGGGGTGCGCGCTTTCAGCCAAGCTCTGGCCCCAATGGAGCGGCGATCCAAACCTTTCACACGGATTTCTGGCGCCGATCGCCTGCCTGTTGCTTCTGGCCGAGGGCCGGCGCTCGGGACCCTGGCGCTGGCTCAATCCTCCAGAGGCGGCGCTGACCAGCGCTCTGTTTGGAGTGCTCGCGCTCGCAGCGCTCGCAGTGGCGGGGCTATTTGCAGCGGCACTCGACTGGTGGAATTCCATGGTCGATTTTACGCTGGCAAGCGCCTTCGCGCTGATCGGCATCGCGGCGATCGCCGTTCTCGCCGACGCGCGCACCCGGCTTCTTCCCTGGAACTGGCCCACCCTTCTAGCGGCATTGCTCTGGCCTCTGGCGGCGCCACTGCCGCCGGGCACGACCTCGCGGCTCACGCTTGGCCTTCAGCTATGGATAAGCGACGGGGTCCTTCGGACGCTTCACCTGCTGGGCGTCGCGGCGCACCGCGACGGGAATATCCTCGAACTTGCCAACGGTTCGGTCGGCGTCGAAGAGGCGTGCAGCGGCGTACGAAGCCTGGTGTCCTGCGTGTTTGTGGGCCTTTTGTTTTCGGCGATCCTCACCCGCCGTCGGTGGCCTCGCGTTCTCCTGATCGCCCTGACCGCGCCGCTGGCTCTGGTTTCCAATTTTATCCGGTCGCTTTTCCTGACCCTACTGGTGAACCGGGGTGTCTCAATTGAGGGCACATGGCACGACGCAACCGGCTACGCGGTTCTGGGGGCGACTGCCTTGATGCTGGGCGCGCTCGGCGCGCTCCTTCGCGATTCGGCGCCGCCCGAGGCCGGATCGGCCCAGGAAAGCCCACTTGCGGAGAGTCGCCGCCTGCCCGCCAGCTCCACAATTTTGCTCGCCTGCGCGACGCTCTGCGCGGTCCTGGTCGCCCTCTTCTGGGTCAAGACGCGGCCGGCGATCCGCGCTTCGGCGCCTGCACCGGACCTCGTCCGTCTCCTTCCGGATGCGTTTCCCGGCTGGCGGGTGATCACGCCTGACGACCTCTACCGTTTTAAGGACGTTCTTCGGACGGACCACCTCGTCGAGCGCACCTATGTCCGGACGGTCGCGGGCGGTGCCGAGGAGATCACGTTCTATGCGGCGTACTGGCGCGCGGGTCAGGCTACAGTCACGCTCGTTTCGACGCACACCCCGGACGCCTGCTGGCCAGGTGCTGGCTGGGTGGCTCACCCAGAACTCGGTGGCCCCGCCGGCCTTACGGACGGAGGGCGGCCACTCGCTGCCGGCGAGCACCGCGTTTTCACACATGGGGCATTCTCCGAAAATGTCTGGTTTTGGCACCTGTACGACGGGAGGGCCGTGGTTTACGAGGATCCGAGGTCTGCGGCGGCCCTTCTTGGGGCTGCTTTACGTTACGGATTCAGGAAAGAGGGTGACCAGCTCTTCGTCCGAGTCTCCAGCAACCGGAGTTGGCCCGACCTTCAGCGCGAGCCGCTTGTTCAACGGTTCT